>OBKM01001154.1_pt1 | contig 11175 bp, 7 predicted proteins | sample 1519691 | NCBI WGS metagenome assembly OBKM01 (sample SAMEA37050418, study PRJEB22526) | metagenome | biome: saline pan; feature: lake; material: water | place: Egypt | collected 2015 | depth 0.5 m
TCGACCTGACCGAACCGCTCGATGAGACGCCGCCCGCTCCCTGGGGATTTGAAGACGAGTAGTCAGGTCGCCCTCGAAGCCTCGCGCCGATACCGACGCGATCTCGCGATAAGACGGATGCAGAGCAAGCCTGTGCGCCGGGGAAAAGGTAACCGTGGCGTACATGACGTAGCAGGTCAATTGTGGTCTCCGACCAGGATGTGTGTACCTGCAGTCTATCGAGAATGGGCTCAGGCGTCATCGGGCTCGACAGAAGGAGACCCTTCATCGGTTCTGTGAGAGGTGCGATCAGACCCTCTACTTTCTCGCGGAGAAGAGGCTAGGCGGGCGAAATCAAAACTGAGACGATCCAACAACTCAAGGCCCATGTGCGGTGCGGCGGCGGGGCCATCTTTAAGCACGAGAGCCAAAAGGACCGCGCCATGTTTCCCGGCGCCTACGACGACCGCGAGTTCTGGCAGCGCGCCCGCGATCGCAACCGAGGAACAGCCGAGACGCTCAACGGACTGGGCCTGCCCGAATTCTACGCCACTGAAGCGTTTGTGACAACGTACGACATGCCGTAACTGCAGGGAAGGGGGACAGGGAAAGAGATATGGGGAAAGAGGTATAGGGAAGGAGATAAGGGAGATATATCGAGCAAAATGTGAGAGGCTGCCCCCATCTCCCCTTTCCCTTTCTTTTGTCACCGCCATGCTACCTGAGCATTCATGTACCTGACCTGGCTGGACTGGGCGCTTATCATTGGCTACATCGTCTTCTCGTTCGCCATCGCCATCTACTTCTACCGGCGAGCGGGCAAAGACACGTCCGAGTTTTTCCTCTCAGGGCGGGCCATGCCGTGGTGGCTGGCAGGGACGAGCATGGTGGCAACGACGTTTGCGGTCGACACGCCGCTTCTCGTGACCGAGATCGTCGCCGAGGACGGCATTGCCGGCAACTGGATCTGGTGGAACGCGGCGTTCGGAGGCATGCTCACCGCCTTCTTCTTTGCGCGGCTCTGGCGGCGGAGCGGCGTGCTCACCGACGTCGAGTTCGTGGAGCTGCGCTACAGCGGCCCGCCGGCCGCGTGGCTGCGTGGCATCAAGGCCGTCTATTTCGGCCTGCTGATGAATATCATCATCATCGGGTGGGTCGCCCTGGCCATGGAGACGGTCATCGACGTGCTCTTTCCGGAGCTCGCGGTGTTCGGATACGAATCGGTTTCCGTCCTGGGCGTCGAGATCGGGGCGGCGCTTCTGGTGGTAGGCGTGCTCGTCCTCGGCGTAGCCGTTTACTCGCTCCTCTCAGGCCTCTGGGGCGTGATGGTGACGGATCTCTTCCAGTTCGTGATCGCCATGGGGGCGACCATCGCACTCGCCTTTCTGGTGCTGGATATGCCGGAGGTGGGCGGCGTGAGCGGCCTGCGCGAGCAGCTGCCCGATGCGACGTTTAACCTGCTGCCCACCATCGGCGGAGCAGCTGAGGGCGCGGCGGCCTTCTCGCTGTCGGCCCTGGCCTTTGTGGCCTACGCCGGCGTGCAGTGGTGGTCGAGCTGGTACCCGGGCTCGGAGCCCGGCGGCGGAGGCTACATCGCCCAGCGCATGATGAGCGCCAAAGACGAGCCGAACGCGCTCTTCTCGATGCTCTGGTACGTGATTGCCCACTTTTGCCTGCGCCCCTGGCCGTGGATCATCGTCGCCCTGGCCGCGCTCGTGCTCTATCCGGATCTCGACACGCCGCGCGAAGGCTTCGTGCTCGTGATGCGCGACGTGCTGCCGCCCGGCCTGCTCGGGCTGCTCTTTGCCGCGTTCCTGGCGGCGTTCATGAGCACGGTGTCTACGCAGCTCAACTGGGGGGTGTCGTACCTGGTGAACGATTTCTGGGGACGCTTCGTCTACCCGGACGCCAGCGAAAAACACTACGTGAGCGTCTCGCGCTGGCTCACCTTCATCGTTGCCGTGCTCAGCGTCGTGGTCACCCTGAACCTCGATACTATCGCCGAGGCCTGGGGCCTTGTGCTGAGCGCCTCGGCCGGCCTCGGGCTCGTGCTCATCCTCCGCTGGTACTGGTGGCGCGTCAACGCGTGGAGCGAGCTCGCCGCTACCATCATGCCGGTCGTGCTTGTCGTCCTGGCGCTCGTCCTGAACATGTTCGGGGCGAACGTGCCCGGCCTGCAGGCCGACTTCCCCGTAAATCTCTACTCGGTGGTCGGCGCTACCACGGTCGTCTGGCTCGCGGTAACGTACATGACGCGTCCCACCGACCAGGAAACGCTCGATGCCTTCTACCGCAAGGTGCATCCCGGCGGCCCCGGCTGGAAGCCAGTCGCCAAACGCCATCCCGACGTCGAGGCCGATACCGGACTCAAACGACTGGCTCTGGATTGGCTCCTCGGCGTAATCGTCGTCTATGCGACGCTCTTTGGCACGGGATATGTAATCCTCGGGCCGGTGGAGTGGGGCTTTATGTGCCTGGCGGTTGCCCTCGGGGCTGCCGTGCTGCTCTGGCGTGATCTGAATCGGCAGGGACGGGCTGCTATCTTTGAGAGCGTGGGCGCGGAGGAGGAAGAGCCGGTCGCCCCAGCTCGAACCGATGGAACCGCCCGTTGACTTGAAGCAGAGCGCCGCCGTATCTTACGAATCGCTACTCTTGATCAAAACGAAGCAGGTATGTGGTATTTTCGCGAGTGGATTAGTCTCGGAATTATTATCGCCCTTCTCGGGGGCCCGGCCGTTGCCCAACACGACGCCGACGAGGGCGCCATCTGGACGGAAACGCAGATCGAGCGCCTGAGCCTGGAAGAGAAGGTATCGCAGCTCTTTACCGCGTGGATCGACGGGCGCTATCAGAGTAAAGATGCGCCGGAGTACCGCGAGATGGTCGATCTCGTGGAAAACTTCGGTATTGGCGGCATCATCTTCGGACTGGGCGACCCGACGGAGCAGGCGTCACTCGCCAATGACCTCCAGCGGCGGGCCGACCTGCCCCTGCTCGTCTCCCAGGACATGGAATGGGGGCCTGCCATGCGCATTGATCGCGCCTCGTCGTTTCCGCCGGCCATGGCCGTAGGCGCCTCGCGCGATGCCACCTACGCCTTTCTCCAGGGCTACGCGACGGCGCGCGAAGCCCGCGCGCTGGGCGTGCACCAGGTCTACGCGCCCGTGGCCGACGTCAACAACAACCCGGCCAATCCTATCATCAACATCCGATCCTTCGGCGAAACGCCGGAGCTCGCCAGCGAGATGGCTGCCGCCTACACGCGCGGCGTCCAGCAGGGCGGCACGCTGGGTACGGTGAAGCACTTCCCAGGCCACGGCGACACGGACGTCGACTCGCACCTCGACCTTCCCGTCCTGCGCCTGGAGCGAGATCGCCTCAGCCAGATTGAGCTGCCCCCGTTCCGGGCCGCTCTGGACGCAGGGGTTTCAAGCGTGATGACGGGACATCTTGCCTTTCCCACGATTGAACCCGACTCGACGCTCCCTGCCTCGCTCTCGCCGCGCGTCACGAACGATCTGCTGCGCGGCGAGATGGGCTTTGACGGCCTCGTCGTGACCGACGCGCTCAACATGCACGGCGTAACGGACTTCTTCGGCGCTGGAGAGGCGGCCGTCCGGGCGCTGGAGGCCGGCGCCGACGTCCTGCTTATGTCGGAAGACCCATACGTCGCTCGCGCGGCCATTCTCGATGCCATCGAGGAAGGGCGGCTCACTGAGGAGCGCATCACTGCGTCCGTGCGGCGGATCCTGCAGGCTAAGGAGCGCCTCGACTTACATCACCAGCGCGCGGTCGACCTGAACGCCGTGTCGGAAGTAGTAAAATCGCGGCCCCACGAGGTGATCGATGGAGCCATGGCGCGGGCGGGCATCACTGTGCTCAACAACCGCGACGACCTTCTGCCGCTTACGCCACCCGCCCAGCGCGACGTGCTCGTCGTGCGCATTAGCGACCGAGAGGATTCCGGATCGGGGGGTCCATTCGTGAATGCCGTGCGACAGGGGGCGGGCGTAGCGTCCGTGACGACGCGCCGGCTCGACCCGCGCTCTGATGCCGAGGATCGGACCGATATTCTCGATGAGGTCGATGCATACGACATCGTCCTCGTGCCCACGTTCACGCGGGTGGAGGCGTTTGCTGGAGACATCGGTCTCAACGAAGAAAACCATGAGTTTCTGAGCGACCTCGTACAGGCGAGCGTACCAGTCGGCCTCGTGGCGTTTGGCAATCCCTACGTCTCCCAGGGCATTGAGCCCCAGCCCGCAGCTGTGGTGACCGGCTACGGCTCGGGCGACGAGTTGCAGCGCGTGGCGGCGCAGACTCTTCTCGGCGAGAGCGGCGCCTCGGCCAGGCTGCCAATCACTATTCCCGACACGTATGAGTTCGGGACCGGGCTAGACCTCGAGCAGGTCGCGCCGCGCCGCGATCATCCGGAGAGCGTGGGGATGGAGCACGAGCGGCTGGCGCGCGTCGATTCGCTGCTACAGGAGGGTGTGATGGATCGCGCCTTTCCGGGAGCGGCCTTTGCCGTCGGGCGCGAATCGACCGTCGCGGCGCTCGACGGCGTCGGCCATCACACGTACGACGCTAAAACCCCGGCAACGCCATCGTCCGTCTACGACGTTGCGTCGCTCACCAAGGTCGTTGCCCTTACAACAGCGGCCATGCTTCTCTACGAAGAGGGCGAACTAGACCTCGACGCGCAGGTCGTTGAGTACCTGCCCGACTTCGGACAGGAGGGGAAGGAAGAAGTGACGGTCCGACAGCTCCTCTCCCATTCATCAGGGCTCAAGCCGTACCTTCCGCCCGAGCAGCGTGGCGACACGCGCGAGGCGATCATCGACACCGTCATGGCTGAGCCGCTCCAGTACGAGCCGGGCACGGAGTCGCGCTACAGCGGGCTTGGCATCATCACGCTCACGCACATCATCGAGTCAATCACCGAGCAGGACTTCGACGCATACGCCGAGGAGCATATCTTCCGTCCCCTCGGCATGGCTGACACCGGTTTTCGCCCGGTCGGCGAGGTCGACGAATCGGTGGTACCCACGACCGATACTACCGACGCGCTGTTTCAGGGGACCGTACACGACCCCATTGCACGAGCGATGGGCGGGGTGTCGGGCAACGCAGGGCTCTTCTCTACCGCCGAAGACCTGACGCGGTTTGCCCATATGCTCGTCAACGACGGAGCAATCTACGGCGAGCAGTTCCTGGAGCCGGAAACGATCGACCGCTTCACCAGTCACGCAGGCGTTGGGGAAGAAAGCACCCGCGCGCTCGGCTGGGACACGAAGGACCCGGAGGCGGACTACACGTCGGCCGGCGACCGCTTCAGTCCCAATAGCTTCGGGCACACCGGTTACACGGGCACGTCGATGTGGATCGATCCCGACGAAAACCTTTACGCTATCCTGCTCACCAACCGAGTCTATCCCGACGACACCGACCAGCAGATCACCGACATCCGACCGCGCGTAGCCGACTTCGCCCACGAGGCCATGGTCGATGCGCCGGAGCCGATGCTTCCGCAAATCCCGCACGTACTCCTCGGCGAGGGACTGCACCCGATGCCACCGCAGATCCCCGATGCAACAAGCCGTGCGACGAGTGATCTCGTGCCGTAAGTACAGTCAAATGGAAATTTGGGGTATGCATCCTTCAAGCCAGATCGAGCTCTGCCGCTAGCCTCTCGTATTGCTCGCTCCCACGCTCCGGCGTGGGAGCGGACTCGCCGCGACGCGCCACGGGCATGACCTGCGGCTCCTCCTGCACCGCTGTGGGCGGGCACCCGGTCGGCGTCGCCGCCAATCAGACCGGCCGCGGGAGCGGCCTATACGGTCGCGTGCCCACGGCGACCGTGGGCACGAGATACAGGCCACGAAAGACATCAACGGGCGCGACGGAGGTAGCGCTGCGGCGGATTTCCTTCTGAGAAATTCCTGTGGGTAGCAATACAATCCCCAGCTTCACAATTGACCTTACTTAGAACCTGTTTCAATTTATGTTTTCGGGCACCCCAAGAGCACTTCCTCGCTGCGCTCAGGGCGCTACGAGCGGCTTCGATGGGCTGGGGCCGGAGGTCATGCCTTTGGCGCAAATCACCCCCGATTTACTGGCGTCAGTACCACGGGCATGACCTTGCGGCCCTCGGGCTGCGCCCTCGTGTCCTCCAGGGAGGAGTTGGGTTGTTGCCCTCTTCAATCGGCTCGCCGACGGATACAGGCGGCAGTGGCTAGACGTCGGAGACTTGCCGATTTAATAAGTCAAATACCATCCAGCTTGCTTCAGCGGACAGTTGGGCTGTAGCGTCCTCTCCTTGGAGAAGGAGAGACAGAGAGGATGGACCGTCGCCGTAAAAAACGAGAACGAAATGGGGGTGAGCGGCCCGTGGAGGATAGCTGCCACCTGCCGTCAGGGCGGGGCCAAGCTAAGACGCGGCCATGGGGCTGCCTCGCCGCCGGCTCCGCAGGACTTGCGTGTAAAACTTAGCGCTGAAGCGTAGGAGCGAGCAATAGAGAAGGACAGCCCTGCTCAATTCTGGCTGTAATGGACATTTGACCGTACGTAATACCTAATCCGCCCCGGATGGCTGATCATCAACCACCTCCGCTTCGTCGGGGAGTGCATCCGCTGCATCGTCCGCATCGACGAGTTGGATCGGAAAGGGATCGGTGATCGAGCCCGTGTAGAGTGAGCGGTGAGGGAAGGGGATCTCGATGCCGGCCTCGTCGAAGGCCGCCTTGACCTCGGTCGCGATGGTGCCACGAAACTCCAGGAAGTTCTCCGTGCGCACCCAGACGGAAAACTGCAGCGCCTGCGCCGAGTCCTCGAAGCCCTGGAACATGATGAGCGGTTTGGGCTCCTCCAGACACATCGGATTGCGATCGGCCACTTCCAGAAGCACCTTGCGCACCTTGTTCATGTCCTCCTTGTAGGCTACGCCCACCTGCATATCGTACCGCCGGATCGGGTAGCGCTTGATGTTGGTGACCTCCGATTTGATCACCGTCTCGTTCGGAATGCGCACGAAGAGGTTGTCGAAGGTGCGTAGCTTGACCGAGAGCAAGTCGATGGAGACCACCTCGCCGCGCGTGCCGTCGATCAGAATCATGTCGCCGACCTTGAAGGGCTTTTCGCCGAGCAGGAAAAGTCCGCTGATCACGTTCGAGGCCGACGTCTGCGAGGCGAAGCCGATCGCAACCGTCAGGATGCCGGCAGCGCCAAGCAGAATGCCGAGGTTGAAGCCGAGGTCCTGAAGCGCCGAGGCGATAAAGAGGGCCAGGATGCCGTAATAGATGCCCCGCTGCAGAAGGATCTCCTGGTTCGTGTCGAGCTGCTTGAAAAGCCGCGGCACGCCCCGGCTCGTCACCCGGGCGAGGATCAGGCCCACCACGACCTTGACGGTCGCCTCGACGAGAGAGAGCATGTAGTCGCTTTGGAGAACGTCGAGAATCTCGATCCACCACTGGTTCATGGGAATACGTAGCGATTAGCGACAGGTAAACGGTGAGCGGAAAACAGCTGGCAGGTCCTACGTGCCGGGCCAGTAGAATCGAGAAGGCGGTTCAGGTGCCGAAGAGCGAGCTGATAGCGCGGAAGGTGCTCACGGCCAGCCCCTCTTTCACCTCCTCGCGGGGCGGCGTGATGCGCTCCGACCGGCGCGCGTCTTTCGGCGCGCCTTCCTCGATGCGCACCTCGGCCCCCTCGGCGCCCTCCTTGCGGTGCATCCGGATCGACTGCGTCCACAGGAAGTGGTCGCCAGGCGATTCGAAGAGGCCCAGATACTGCACGGGAATCTGAATGCGTTCGATGGGGAGCGTGTCGCTGGCCTGGTTGAGGATGAGCACCGGCGTCACGGCGCGATGCATCCGCAGGGGCAGGTTTTCGAGGCGCATGCGACCGGTCGTGCGCGTCGCGTAGCAGACCTCCCCGTCGCGCGTGTTCGGGCCAAACCAGGTGTCGGAGGGGCGATACACGGGAATGTCGTGCTCCAGCGGCGTTCCAGCGCCGAAGGTGACGCGCACCCAGATCGGCGTGCTCACGTACATCGTGAGGCGCTCCTTGGGCCCCACCACGATGGGCTCCTCCGGGCGCACGACGAACGGGCGGTCGCCCAGCACGGGGTGCAGCGTGAGAGATTCGTTCGTGCGTTGGAAGCCGAAGCGCGTGAGGCTGCCTGTGGGGGCCTCCGGGTTGGTGATCTCCTCCCACTCTTCAGGCGCGATCGGCACGACATAGTCGCTTCGGGCCTCCATCGGGTCCGACGAGCGGTCCTCAACCAGCCGCCACTCGTTCTCCGACCGGTGGATCCAGAGCTTGCACGGGCCAATAGTCCAGTGGCCGGCCTGATCGGTTGCTAGCGTAAACTCACCCCACCAGGGAGCGAGCGAGGGCTCAGAATCTTCCATAGAAAGAGGCGAAACGAGAAGGCGATTCGAGAAGCGAATGGGGCAGCAGACGTCAAGGTGCGTGCAGGCCTCCCATGGTTGCAGCGAGCAGGAGCACGTGTTCGGCAGTGCGCATCATGGCCGGGATGTCGGCCCACTCGTCCGGGTGGCCGCGCTGGCCGCCTCGGTCGCCGCCAAGGCCGATGGCCGGCGTGCCGTCGCCAACAGCAACGTTCATGTTGGAGGAGCCGGACCGGCTGAGCGAGGGGTCGACGTCCAGGTGCTGGGCGATGGCGCGCGACGTTTGCACGAGGTCGGAGGCTCGAAAGCCTTCAATCTGGCAGCCGGGGTCGAGCGTTTCCGGCTCGCGTTCGTAGTCGATCTCCGTCTCAGCAGAAACGTCCTCAAGGATGGAGTCGACGGCCGTTTCCATGTCCTGGATAATCTCGCCGTCGAGCGAGCGCACGTCGAGGGAGAACCAGCCCTCCGCCGGCTTGTGGTTGAACACGTCGCCGCTTTCGAGGATGGAGATATTCAGCTGCGTGTTCTGGTCGGCGTGCTCCTGGGGGTGAGGCAGCTGAAGGATCCGATCGACCGCCCGCCCGATGCCCTGGTTGACGTTGGGGAGTCCTCCTCCCAGCGTATGCCCGCCGGGCCCGGAGGCCTCGATGCGCCACCAGTTAATGCCGAGCGCGCCGTAGCTGATCGACGACCCGTCGCCCAGAATATCGATGAAGGCCACAGCTCGATCCTGGTACCGATCGTACACCGTGCGCATGCCGACTAGACCGGTTTCTTCCTGGGCCACGGCGGCAAAGACGAGCGTGTGGTGCGGGCGAATGTCCTGGGCCAGCAGCGCCTCGGCGGCCGTGAGCATGGCCACGGTGGTCGATGACGTGTTCGTGCCAGGACCCACGACGCGGTCCCCTTCGATGCGCGGCGGCTCGTCAGCGGCCGCCTGGTGCTCGGCTACCGTGGCCAGGTCGTCGAGCGTCGAAATGAAGACCAGCACGCTGTCGGTCTGCCCGGGCACGATCCCAGTCGCATTGTTTACCTCATCGACGCGCGGTTCGTGCAGACCGATCGTGTCCATGATATCGCGGACCGCCTGGGCGCGCTCGCGCTCCTCACCGGACGGAGCCTGGATGGCGCCAATGTCCGTGAGCCGCTCGGCTGCCTGCATGCGGTGGTCGGCGATATGCTGCTGGGCTGCCTGCACCGCGGGACGGTCAAGCGCCTCGTCGAGAGGGAGCTGGTGCGATTGCGCCTGAGCGGCGAGCGGAGATCCGAGCAGGACCGCCAGAAGGAGGGCGGCTGGCAGCAGCTTAGGCATAGTGGGGAAGCGTGATGGACAAAGCGTGTTGCTTCAACAAGTGCTGCTTCATAAAGTAGATGTGCTTGTTGAAGAATACAACAAGCGCCGCCCTGTGAGCGCGCACGTCCGGCCCCAGTCGCGCATCATGCAGCCACGAGCTTTTCCCGCTCGTTCCGTGTCAAACCGTCCGTTACGGTATGCTGGGAACCAGTGCATTACAGCAGGCCGGTTATTCGTCGGCTTCGTGGCCCCATGGCGCAGGGGGCGGATCGACCGGCTCGGAGAGGGCGAAGTCCACGCGCCAGCTCCATTCGTCGCCGCGGAGCGTGCCGTAGGAGTAGCGCTCGTCGGGTTCGATCTCCAGACGCCAGCCCCGCCAGATGCCGGTTTCTTCGGTGCGCTCGATGGATTTGAACTCCTGCCGCTCTTCCCCACCGGGCGTTTCCGTGAAGCCGCCGTACATGGTCATGTCATCCGGCTCGCCGTCGGGCGTGCGGTGGTCGTGGCGGATCTCCAGCGAGTCGCCGTGGTGCGTCAGGATCCAGGTGCGCGAGCGGTCCCAGCCATCCTCGCCACTTTCCCCATCTTCGATATGAAAGGGAATTTCCATCCGATCGTCTTCACAGACGCGGAAGTGAGCAATCAGCAGCTCGTCCCCGTCAAGCATCTCGTCTCCCTCAGGCTCGCGCTCCAGTCCACCGGCGTAGGCGTTGCCGCAGTGCGCCTGCATCCGGTCCCAGAAGGCGTCCTGTGGCGCTGGCGTGTCCGGATCATCCGGCGCGCAGGCCGCGAGCAGGAGGGCGAGGCTGCAGCAGGCAAGAAGGCGGAGCATAGAGAGGGAAAGAGGTCGGTGAGTGGGAAGCGTGGTTTATGCAGGTGCTTTGCACGTTGACGTTTACCATAGCATAACCAATAGGACGCACGAGTGCAGGGGTGGGAGGATGTACACCAACAAACCCTGCTTGAAGAGCAGGCCCCATTGTCCAAAGGTGGTATATTGCCAGATTGGCTACGTGCTACCAAGTAACGTAAGTTGTTTGTCATTCCAGACTTTGATCCAGACACGAGCCATCAGGCGAGGGCCGTACGTCATGCCATTGGTGGTGACCGAAAGTAATCTTCCAGGAACGGGCAGAAGCGGCTTATAGAGATCCACCACAGGCACTAGTGCCCTGCGGTCGCGTCGTCTCGACTCCGCTTCGCTCCGCTCAAGATGACACAATGTTAAAGAGATTGCTTGGACCTGCACCAAGTAAGGTCAATTGTGAAGCTGGGGATTGTATTGCTACCCACAGGAATTTCTCAGAAGGAAATCCGCCGCAGCGCTACCTCCGTCGCGTCCGTTGATGTCTTTCGTGGCCTGTATCTCGTGCCCACGGTTCTCCGTGGCCTATCTTCTCGTGCCCACGGTCTCCGTGGGCACGGAACCGCATAGGCCGCTCCCACGCCGGAGCGTGGGAGCGAGCAATACCGAAAGGCGCGCGGCAATGC
>OBKM01001155.1_pt1 | contig 11169 bp, 7 predicted proteins | sample 1519691 | NCBI WGS metagenome assembly OBKM01 (sample SAMEA37050418, study PRJEB22526) | metagenome | biome: saline pan; feature: lake; material: water | place: Egypt | collected 2015 | depth 0.5 m
TACTGGAAGCCGACGATGTTGATACCCGAATTAACGCTTGCTCGGCAGTAAAGCACATGAATGCAGAGTCAGCACTACCGGTACTCAAACAGCGAAGAGCGAACGACCCAGACAAGGAAATGCGCCAAGCCGCGAAGCAAGCAGTAGACACGATTTCGGAGTCTTAGAGAGGGCTGGAGGTTCAACCATATTTCCGAGGTATAACCGCGATCACCACTCGTCTTCAGTTAATATTCACAGTAATCCTCGGCAACTCCGTTTTCTGACCAGATTCGACACTCTCACGCCTGTTACGGGGAGAATATGGTCTTTGTGAGGGATGATTATCACCCGATATCGGCAACAGCAGAGTCCGAGGTACCGGTTCTCTTGTCCCTTCCTTTCTCTAATACTTGAGCATATTTGTTCCACAAATTAGAAATCGGGTGTCCCATCGGATTTATTATCTTGCCCTTTGTAGTAAGCAAGACATGACCGTCGTGTACCTTCGTGGCCCCTCATATGCAGCCCTTCAGGAGGAAGTGTTTGATCGGGCGGCCGAGCAAAGCGGGTCTGAACCAAGTAGTGTCATTTGGCTGGATGGGAACAGTCATCGCCAATCGTATGTTGCTGATGCATGGGCGGCAAACCACCCCCCGTTGGAAATTCAAGTCACGTCGTTCAGTGATATCGTCAGTGAGTACTACGACCGTATTGCCGGTCCAGCAACGCTACTCGATGCCCCCACTCGCCGCCGCATCATCGACCACACACTACGGTCACTTGCTGCCGATGACGTGCTTCCCCAGGCCCACCGCTACCGCGGCGAGTTCAGTGCCCTGTTCAATACGCTTGAATCGAATGGATATGCTGACCCTGCGAGTGTCGAGCGCCTCGCCGCAGAAAGTCCTCTCTCCGACCGGGCCGAAATGGTTCTCACGGAGGCTTATGCACGGTTCGACTCTTATCGTGACGCTGTTACAACGCCTGATGAATACACTCAACATGAGGCATACGAGACTGTCCTGACTGCCGACACGGAGTTCACTGATGCGTTTCCGACTGCAGACGTTGCTGTGGTTGCTGGGTACTACGAGCTCTCTACGAATCAACAGCGGTTTTTGACCCAACTCGCGGATGAACTCTCCGTCATCGTCACGCTACCTCTCGTCGGTTCAGCTGTGACAGCTGATGGGGCGTCCACCGGAGCGAACACAATCGTGGCTGATACTGATGCATTTTACCGCCAACTCAGTTCCACGGTTGAGACAGTAGCGTCTACGACCTCGCTACAGGCGCTCGCTGGGAACCTCTACACACCCGGCAACAGTTCGGTAGATGGTGGGCCTGACGAACTGACATGGACTAAGACAACGACACCCGACCGCGAAATCCGTCACGTCGCTCGCACAGTCCGTGACCAGCTAGCTACTGAGGATGTCCACCCGGATGATATCGTGATCGTTGTACCAGGACTGCTGACGTACCGCGAAAGTATCGAAGAGATATTTGCTCAGTACGACCTCCCGGTTGCAGCCGGTACGACACGGCTTCTCTACCAGACATACACCGGCAGAGCGATACTCGATGCTGTGGCACTTTGCGAGGAGGATGCTCCCAGCGTCGAAACTGTTGCCGCACTTCTCACCAACCCGTTAACCAATATACCTGGGAACGACCATGCCGCAATAGCTGGGTTCGCTCGTCGCCTCCCGACCGATGATATCGACGCAATTGTTGAGCGGGCCGACTCTGACACGTCTACGGCTCTCAAGACGCTCTTTGAACAAGCTGACGCTGCCGAACGCTCTTCGGGGGTCGAAGTGATAGCTACACTCCGTGAACTGTTCGATACCCTGGGGATCAATCGACAGCTCAAGCAAGTTAGCAGCACAGACGGCGAGCTGTCGTTTGATGCGCAGATGGAGCGCCGTGCGTATAGACAGGTACAGGATCTTCTCGGGGCGACTGCACGCGTAACTGAGGAGCTAGGACCCCACGAGACGCTGGTTGCAATTAGCGATGCACTCGATACACTGCAGGTGTCGGCCCCACGGCAGGCAAGCCATGGAGTAATTGAGGTCGTTGGTATTGAGGATTCGTATATGCAGACCTTCGACCATCTCTATTTCATGGACTTGGTCGAACGCGATTTCCCCGTTGACCCGGACCAACCACGGTTTTTCGAACATATCGAAGAAAACCTCGCCGACATCGAACCGACCGCTCACCGCTCAGAGGCACGATATCAGTTTGCGACGCTGCTGGCCAGTGCTGACACCGTTCACCTCACGACGCCCGAGATGACCACTGACGACTCCTCCCTGCTCGAGTCAGCTGTGCTTGATGAACTCCGACGCGTGACCGGCATCGAGCCGTCTGGACCCGACCACCGCATTGGGGCTCCCGAAGACGTACAGCGTGCGCTCGGACGTATTCGCGGCCAACCGCCTGACGAAGCTGCTTCCCGGGCCATCGATAACGGCGTCTTCGATCCTCCTGCAACGACATTTATTCAGCGAGGGGTGACGTGTGCCATGCATCGCAGCTCGCCACAAATGCGAACTCGCCACGATGGGCAACTGGACGCTGCGGTCGTTGACGACTTACATCCTGCTGCCGAACGCGAAGGGTACAGTCCTACGCGGCTGACCCAGTACGCGAAATGCGGTTTTAAATACTACGCCGATAGAGTCCTCGACCTCGAAACGCCCGACGAACTCTCCCTCGAACCAGATCCACTCGAAGTCGGGAACATCATTCATGATACGCTCGAAATGTTTTACACCGATCTTCAGGATGGACCCGGCGATTCAGTTGACCTCTGTAACTGGGACCGGGACACACTCGAGGAGGGTCTACTCACCGCGACACACCGTGTCCTCGATACCCAGGAGCTCCACTACGACGACGCGTTTTACGAGAGTTGGCTCGACACGCTTCTTGCTGGGTTGTGTGATTCTGATCGGAACGACCACTTTGGCGGTGATGGAGTCTTCCATGATGAAGCTGCTGGTGTGTTCTCCCGGTTCCTTGATCACGAATTAGAACAGGAAAACACGCCAGCGTGGTTCGAAGTTGGCATGGACTTTGCGGCCGACGGCGACGGGGAATTTGAGTTGACGCTTCCCAGCGGTCGGTCGGTGGCTATCGGCGGCCGTATTGACCGGGTTACGATCGACACGGACAGTTCTCCGCCAACTGCAACGGTTCAGGACTACAAAACGAGCTCACAAACCACCAAGCTAACCATCGACGGTGTCGATTTCCAACTCCCCCTTTACGCAATCGCAGCGTCGCGTGAATTCGAAGACTCCGATATCAACACTCTCGTTGATGCGGGTTACTACATTGTAGACCCGCCAGACGAAGTCGGGGAACCGTGGTCATTGACGGTTTACATCAGTCGCATGTCCGATAGTGACTCCCCGCAAACAGACTACGAACGCTTGCTTGATACCGTCACTCCCCAGCGGTTAGAAGCTATCATTGATGGTATTGAGGGCGGCGCATATCAACCAACGATCGTTGATGCAGACACCGCTGGTTGTCGATACTGCGACTACAGAAACGTCTGTGATGTTCGCCATCACCATGCCTCGGAACTCGTCACAACGATGGACACTGATGATCGGCCCGGCTACGTCCCACAGGCTGCTCGTGAGGACTCGCTGCTGGATCAGTACGGAGGTGACGACGCGTGACAGACGAATCGGACACTAACTCTGGAGAGGTAACTGACCAAGACAGCGACGCCGACGGTCTCACTCCGACAGATGAACAAAAAGCTGCCCTGGAAACTGACCACCACATATCGATCACAGCAGGTGCTGGGACAGGAAAGACGTTCACACTTACTGAACGCTATCTCCACATCTTGGAGGAAACCGACGCCACACCACAGAACATCGTGACGATTACGTTCACGACTGACGCAGCCAACGAGCTACAAGACCGGATCCGGGACATCGCTGGTGAACGACTGACCGAAGCCGCCGGTGACGATACCGATTACGACCGTTGGCGAGCGATCAAAGACGACATCGAAGACGGGTATATTCATACCATCCACGGCTTCTGTGCCCGTCTGCTCCGTGAATTCGTTGTTGACGCACCTGTCGAACCGGATTTTGACGTGTACGACGAGGCCGACGCGACCGCGTTGTCACAGCGAATCTCCCGTCGAACCGTCGGTGACCTGCTACACCTGCTGGATACGCCAGATGCTGCGACGCCTGATGCAGTTACTGACTCGTCCGTTAGTCGTGGTGATGCAACCGATGCCGTGCATCGTCTCACTAGACTCTGGAACCGGTCAACACTTGAGGACATCCTGGTCGGTTTGCTTGATGCGCGCCCTGCAAGCAAGGCGTGGGCTGACAACTGGGCTGACGCCACCCCCGATGAGTACGAAACCTACGTCTGGAATACCGTGCACCCGATCACGGAATCATTGGCTACAGAACTACTTGCTGACGACGATGTCCAGAACGCCTTGAACACCATCCGGTCTCTCAAAATCGACGGCGTCCTGGCCGATATTGATCCAGACGACGATGATGGGGCTGACACAATTGCTGAAGTGTGTCGCCTCCTCGACCGATATGAACCGCTTGAGTCAGGGACTGACACGAAAAGAAAGCAGCAGTTCCTCGACGAGTTCTGTGACTACCTCACGAAAAACGGCGGCACGCGATACAGCCAGGACTGGAGATATAGAGGAGCAAAGGGACGGTGGAAGAGTGCTGGCCGAGCCGACGACCAATCCGTGTTGATGACGGCCATCGACGACTTGTTCACAGCTCTGAACCCAGCGGACCTCACGTTCGGTATGGATCCAGAAATGGAACGCATCAGTGGCGCGTACGTCATCGCGCTCGCACGAGTGTTCCGCGTCACGCTGACCGCGTACAATCGCGCCAAAGCCCGGCAAAATGCCCTCGATTACGAGGATCTTATACGTCAGACAACGACGCTGCTTCGAACCTCACCTCGCGTCTACGAACAACTCGCTGAGCAGTTCTCCTACATCATGGTCGATGAGATGCAGGATACTGACCGACGGCAGTGGCGACTAATCAAGCTCCTCGCCGGTCTCAGCGATGAGCAACCCGTCGCAGTCACTCCCAATAATGTCTTTCTCGTCGGCGATGAAAAACAAAGCATCTACCGGTTCCGGGGTGCAGACGTAACCACATTCGGCGAAGCACGACGTGATTTGCTCAATGACACTCCTGATGCAGCCGACACGGATCTTGAACTCAGTGGGAGCTTCCGCACCGCGGAAGAAACGCTCACATTCTGCAATGAACTCTTCGAGCGACTGTTCGAACCGCTTGACGACACGTATGCCGACTACGAAGCCAGACCCCAGACACTCCACACGGAACGCACAGAGGGCACAGACGTAACCGGCACCTGTGAACTCTTTCTCATCCCAGACGATGACTACGCCCCCCTACACGGTGAGGGCTACATAGCGGACACACCGCAATTCACGGCGACTGGTGAACGCGAAGCCTATGCTCTCGCTGCACGCCTCACGCAACTACTCGACAGTCCGCCACAAATCTACGACGATACCACGGACCAGTATCGTGCTGCCCAGCCCCAAGACATCACGATTATGCTACGGACGCGCAGTCGCCTCAAGGCATACGAACGCTCTCTTGACGAGTACGACATCCCCTACACTGTCGTTAGCGGCACCGGCTTCTACGACGCACCGGAAATTACTACTGTCCTCAATCTGCTTCGCGTCCTCGAAGATCCACATGATGAACTTGCTCTCTACGGTGTTTTGCGTTCACCGCTCTTCGGATTCACCGATCAAGTGCTTGCACAGCTTCGTCTTATCGACGACGACCTCTGGACCGCCCTCGAAACGGTACACCGAGGAGACATCAGCCTTCCACACGAAACTTCGACTTCCGACGCCTCTCAAGTGCTCGCAACCGCCTACGAAACGATTACCCGGTGGCGGCGCCTCGCTGGAACCCACCCAGAAGTCGATGCCGACGCCGCCACGCCATGGGCCACGGTGCTCACACACATTATCGAAGACACAGGCCTTATCGCCAGTTTCGCTGGCGACGAGCGACCGCGACAAGCCGCTGCGAACATCAACCGGCTTCGTGAACAACTCCGGCGCTGGGAAGAAGCCGGGTTGAAAACACTGTCAGAGCTTCTCACGCGCCTGGAACGTGTCCGTGATCTCAGTGGCCACACTGCCGAAGCAACAATACCCGAAGAAACTGACGGCGTCCAGATCCGAACGATACACTCCGCCAAAGGACTCGAGTTCCCGATTGTTGTCGTTCCCGAACTCGGAACGGAGTTCAACTTTCGAGCCGACGTTGATGGCAACGGGAAAGTGTATTTCGAAGAACTCGCCTACCCCGGTACCACCGAACGCGTCCCCGGATTAGGAATCCAATCCCCCACACCAGAAGACGCCTTCGACACGGAAGCAACACTGACACGTACCATCACGAAACGCCTCGCAGACCAACGCGAACGCGCGGAACTCAAACGGCTTCTCTACGTCGCTGCGACCCGAACCCGCGACCACTTGCTCCTTAGCGGGGTTCACGAGATCGACACTGACAACGACGAGTTTGCATTCGCCGAGGTCAACGACGCCGACAACGCCCGCTGCTGGCGTGACTGGACCCAACCAATTCTGTGCGATGACGCTCTACTCAGCGACCTCGCAACTGAGAAGAAAGCCGACCGCGTCATAGGCGATGCACGGTACCGAATCACCGTCCCGCAGGCACCAATTCCCGACTGGCAGCACGACCATACCGTAGAGACGCCGTCACTAGATATCGATATCCCAGCGCCACCGCCCGTGACCAGGCCTCGAGTCACAACGGCAACAGAATACGCCAAAGAACAATCCCCCGGAGCCCACGACACCTACTTTGAAGAGGACGACACACCGGGGAAAGACACAGACACAACTGCTACACCCGGCTTGCCACGAGACACATTCGGCACCATCGTCCATCGACTCTGTGAACTTCGCCCACCGGAACACAAATGGAAAACATATGCCAGAAGCGTTGCCCGTCGAAACGGTGAACAACTCACCGATGCCGACTATGCCAAACTTCGTGAACACACCCAGCGTGCAATCGCGTTCGTTGATGACTACGAAGCCGACCTCGATATCACGAGCCGACACGATGAACTCGGTGTGGTCGCTACATTCGACAACGCCCGCCTCATTGGCGAGATCGACCATTTGGCAATTACCGATTGTGCCTATCACATTATCGACTACAAAACAAACGACCTCTCTGACCAGCGTCTCAAAGACCTCCAGCAGTCCTATCGTCCCCAACTTCAAGCATACGCCGTCGCACTACACCAGAATGATCCGTCAAAGTCAGTACGTGCTTCCCTCTACTTCACGGACGGTGAGTGCGCATACACTGTGACATTCGAACCCCCTGAACTTGAAGAATTAGCAGATCAGATAATGCGAGAACTGTACGGAATAAGCGATTAAATTAGTATTTAAAATAACATAATTCGGTGGAATCCTATGAGGAATAGAATTATATCCCCTCCGTAGCAACGGCCAACATCATGGCCGAAGATACGGTCGAAGTTTTCCGGGATTCCCTTCGCACAATTCTTGAAGAGTATCCTACCCCCGACAACATCGGATCAGGCACAGATTTTGAAACCGCTCACGGTGACCACCCGATGTACAAGCTCGTGGTCAATCAAGCAGGAGGTGCTCTCACTGAGTTGATAGATACAACTACATACACAATTAAGGCCTCTGTTGGCCGAGGGAGTCCCACATACATTCCTTATCTTGCAATTATGCATCATAACGAAACCAATTCACCACAAGAAGGGCGGTATATTGTTTATTTATTTGACCCAGTCGAACGAATTCTGTATCTTACACTGAACCAAGGTGCAACCGAAGCCCAACAAGTTGCTTCAGAGTCCTCGCAGACCCCCGAAGATCTTCTTCGCACCCGTGCTCAAGAAATTGGAGATGATATTAATGTTCCTGGATTCACCTTTGGAGAAATTGGATTTTCCCCGCCTGGGAAAAAGAGTAGACTCTACGGAGCGGGGTCAGTCTGCTACAAGTCATATGAGTTAGAAAACTTCCCGGACGCAAATACCATCTACGATGACTTACAAAACCTTCTTCAGGTATATAATGAACTGGTATTGAATGACCCTCCCGAGGTGACAGATTCTTATGAAGGCCTCACACAGGCTATGGATGACATCTACGGGCGATTAGAGCAAAGTGGTACCACCAATTGGCTTGCTGATGAGCTCACAAAATCAGTTGTAGAGGACTGGAGCGACGTTCTCACCGCTTTCAATCGTGGGACCCGCTAATTCAGACAAGCAGCGGGATGACTCTGTGGAGGGGCCGTCTGATGTCCCCTCCAAGGATGATGTGACCGATCAGGAGCAAGGAGAAGCAACCACAGGGACAAGTGATACCGCTCCAGCAGGCGAAGAGCACGGCCAGGCCGACAGGACTGAGGCGCTTCTTCAACAGTTATCGGGCAGCGAGTCGCCAAGCACTGAAGTTGACGCTGGTAAGCTGACCTCTTCACTCAAAAACGAGTTTGAGTCGCTAGGGGTGAATATCCACCAGCCAAACCCGGCAGATGTGTCCATTGGGCCAAGAAAGATCGGCATCAATGTGCATCCGAAAGAAGGACAAAAAATCAGTGGCATTCTTAATAACCTTGATTCAATCAGTGTCCATATTCAGGCGTCAGGAACGATTACGGGAGTGCCGGTTCCCGCAGAAGGTGCAGTTCGTCTTGAGATCCCACACGGAGAGCTATACACAGTCGGGCTTCAGTCAGCGTTTGAGGCGAACGGCGATCTCCTCCGGACACCCCTACACATCCCGTTGGGTGTGACGACTGAGATGGAGCATGTGACGATCGACCTTCTGGAGCAACACCATCTTCTCATTGGCGGAGCGACTGGCTCAGGCAAGTCAAACTTTCTCAGCACGGTCATTGCTAGTCTCGCAATCGGAAACGATCCGGAAACTGTCCAGATGAGCATTCTTGACCCAAAGGGCCTGGATTTCGGGAAGTTCGAGACACTACCACACGTTGACTGCTATATTGATGATCCAAATGAGGCCGCAGCGTTCTTAACTGAACTCTTGGATACCGAGGTCGAAGAGCGCCGCGGTCGCCTCCAGCAGATTGGGGCCTCCTCAGTGAAGCAGTACAATGAATTAGCGCAATCAAGAGACTTGGATAAGATCCCATATCGGGTAATCCTTATTGACGAATATGCTGACCTGTCGATGGCTGTTGACGACGAATCGAAGCTGGAGTCCGCAGTTACTCGTCTCGCGCAGATTGGTCGTGCACTGGGGTATTCAATCCTATTAGCGACCCAGCGGCCGGACGCCGAGATCGTCTCCGGAAAGATTAAAACGAACTTCCAGCCCCGAGTCGCTTTTGAACTCCCGACCGGGACCGACTCTCGCGTAATTCTCGATCAGAATGGAGCAGAGGATCTGCAAGGTGATGGTGACATGATTGCCAAAGAGGGTGACGGGACGGAACACCGTCTGCAGGGCTACTACCTGCCGCTGGAGGACGCATTGGCAATCACCGATTGGTTCACAACTTCTGAATAACCCTCCCGGTCATTTTTTATTTTAGACAGTTGTCACCGGAGGCGAAGGTATTTCAATCCGCACTCTCTCACTGAACCTCGGGATCGCAGGTAGCCATGCTCGGATCGGTGCTTGCGTGACTGAGACAGGGAAGTGTGTGGTCGGTGTCGGCACCAAAATCTCGCCTAAATATAAAACTGATTTAACACTACCGGCACTCATGTAGACAGCCAATTGATTGTTTAATAACTTTGTTTTAAATAGCATTTCTGACAGAACGACAACTAAGCAATCGCACTCGGGAGACGGTTTGCCCCGAAATGGTTCACAAACTCTCTAATTCCCTCTCGTATGTCGTTCGGCGTTCTGTCTGTCGGCCCTTCGATTACACCGAGTCGCCTGGATATCGCTCGCATCTCTGCGGTAAGATCAGCCCGATAGATTTGCCCTTGGGTGTCTTCGTGTAAGTTAGAGCGCCACAGTATCCACCGGAGCCCATCCGTACCGATAGCAATCATATACTCGTGTTCCAGTTCGCGCAAATACTTACAGAAAGCATTCACTTCGATATAATCGCGGATGTCGCTCGTTGCTGCTCGCTCCGTTTTCTGTTTGCGGCCTTAGCTTCGAGAATGCAGACCAGCGTGTCGTCGACCTGTTTCAGTAGGTAGTCTGGACGTTGGCTCTCGACACTTCGGAACGTAGTCAGTTGACGAACGAAATGCGGTCCAGATCCGTCGTACGCGGTCGATGTAGGATCAGTATATCCCAAGCCATGCAGAACATGTTCGATGAGATACTGCTCGGTGTCGGTCAGGTAATCACGCGGTGTGGTCGATTGGTTTCGTCTCGTGAATCTGATCGACGGTTCCCAGTTGTCCTCGCCACGCTGGTGGTGTCGCCAGCTGTACAGCATCATCAACGCTTTTCGGCACGTGTCTTTGTGCTCGTTCGTCGTGTCCTGTCTGGCTAGGTGTTTGAGGTACCGATCGGCGTCGTCGGTCGTGACCGACGAGGTGTACTCGCCACGGTCGTCCCACACCCAGCGGTAGAACTGATCCATGCGGTAGGCTCGGTTCGAGACTGTCGACACTGCGTAGCCTTCCGCCCTGTCCGGGTTTTTCCCGAATTTTAACAGCCAGTCGAGAGAGTCTTCCCGTTCCGTTCGGTAGTCGAGCAGTTGTCTCTCGGTGAGTTGCTCCCGTGTCGGTTCGGTGATGAGTGTGATTTCGTCGAACGGGTCAGTGCCGCCGGATGAGGTGGTCATTGTGCTGCCTCCTCGGGGGCCGGGGTGATTGCCCACGAATTTGCCCCCTCACCAGACAGCGGCGGGCTTTCCCGTCGAGTTTCGATGCCGTTTATTTCGAGCTGTACGCGTGAATCACGGTACAGCAGCGGGGTCGATCCGTCCCGTCGAGTCGTATTGCCATCGATCATGCGTTTACCTCGGGTTAGCACACGACCGAAAACCGCGTGAAAGAACAGGGATGACGATGCTCCGACGGGAATTTGAACTCGCCGAGACGTTCTTGCTCGTTCGCTTCGCTCACTGC
>OBKM01001156.1_pt1 | contig 11159 bp, 12 predicted proteins | sample 1519691 | NCBI WGS metagenome assembly OBKM01 (sample SAMEA37050418, study PRJEB22526) | metagenome | biome: saline pan; feature: lake; material: water | place: Egypt | collected 2015 | depth 0.5 m
ACCAGGACATTGGCGGGTGGGAAACCAGCAGCGTCGAATTTATAAGCGGGATGTTCAGTGGTGCTGAGAGGTTCAATCAGGACATTGGCGGGTGGGACACCAGCAACGTCGAAAGTATGAGCGGGATGTTCCAGGGTGCAGAGTCGTTCAATCGGGATATCAGCGACTGGGACACCAGCAGCGTCGATCATATGAGGGGAATGTTTTCGGGTGCTGAGTCGTTCGATCAGGACATTAGCACGTGGGATGTCGAACAGATTGATAGCAAACCACCAGAATTTGATGTGGGTGCAGGATTTGAAGGTGATAGTTGGAGGCAGCCAAACTGGGGACGAGAATTTTAGCTACTCTTAACTTCAATTCAGTGATGGCTTACGTATGAAACCCTAATGAACCGTTTAGTGTCTATCTTCCTACAGCACCAGCCAAAGTATCGAAGGATTTTCTCTTAAAAACCATCAGTTCCTCATCGGGGTTCATCCTGCGCTGAGAGCCAAGCCGTCATTTCATCAGCGCGGTCAATCCCCACCTACTGCACCATGTCTGCTGACTCGCTCGCTTGTTGCGGGGAGCGCGAGACCTGCGCCTCGCGTTTGGATGAGTCCCGCGTTCAGATCAGCAGCAGGGCAGTGGCCGACCAAACCACGTATATGGGGCTTCGACGTACGGCACTGTATGCTCGAACCCGGCGACGGAGCGCCCGAATTCTCGCTCCCTGGCGCCCGCGGCGAAGAGATCAGGACGTTCGACAGCGACGAGTACGAGGAGACGATCACAGTCCTTGCGTTCTATCCGATGGACTTCAGCCCCAGCTGCACCGAGGAGCTAGAAGCCCTTCGAGAGATGGAACTGTTCTCAATCTCGGAGGCAGTCGATCTACTTGCAATCTCCGCTGACAGCGCGTACGCTCACCGCGCGTTCGCCCGCGAGTACGACCTGGAGTTTCCACTGCTGTCGGACCGGACCGGCAAGGTTGCATCGGGGTACGGTGTCCTCGCCGATGAGATTGAGGGGCACAAAAACGTCCCGCGGCGCTCTGTGTTTGTCATCGATCCACAGGGAACGATCCGGTACACATGGGCAAGCGAAGATCCAACAGTTGTACCTGACCCAGACGACATTCGGTCAGCCGTTGAGTCAATCACGGATGACCGACTCGCTGTCGATCAGTTCGAAGACGCACACTCGACGTTCAACTACGGCCGGTCGGAGTTCGAAAACGGCAGGAACGCCCTGACGGCCAACAACGACGAGTTCGCTGTCGAAACGTTTGCCGAGGCGAGCAGCTACTTCGACGCAGCGACCAGTGCCTTCTCGCGGGCAAACCGGTACGCCGATGCTGATGACCTCGCCGAAGCCGCCAAGATTGCCGAGAGTAAGGCCCGTCGACTCCAGCAGGCAAGCGAGTGGTTCCACGAGGCTGCAGAGCGCCGCCTGGCCGGTGAGTCCGACCTCGCCGAGGAGATCAGAGCCGACGCAGAGGATGCTGTCGCACAGGCAAACCAGTTCGCGGCGATCGAAGATCTGTACGACCTGTAGCTCACCGGGGATCGAACTCGCCACCACACTCGGAGCACGTGAGCACGAATCCACCCGAAACCGGTTCGAGACCGTGACTGGTTTCCGCCTCGCAGTCCCGGCAGTGGACGATCGACTCAATTTCGGACCAGTCGTGTTTCGCTCCGGGGGCACCGATTGCCCAGCCACGAACCGTTTCATCGCCCGCGTTGTACCCCATCTGGAACTCACCGGGAGCGAACCTGACGAGTTCGCCAGCCTCGACAGTGCATTCCTCCTCACCATCACGGCCCAGCGCAAACGTTGCCGTGCCGGACTCAACGTAGAAAATTTCTTCCTGGTCGTGGTGGGTGTGGCGACCACCCGAGAAAGACTCGCCGGCATCGAGTTCGAAGTAGTTCATCGCCACGTTAGTCGTGCCCAACGCGTCCGAAACGGGACGACGGATTGAATGAACCTCGAGTGGGCTTTGCTCGTTACGGACGTCGTCGATTGCAACATGCTCCATACTGCTCTGGTCGGCGATACGAGAATAAAAACAGTCGGACGACGCAGCCGCTTAGTTTGCGGCGTCGTCGCCGCCTTCGGCTTTCGATCGGATCTCGTCAATCCGGCCTTTTCCTGTCTGTCGGACCTCGTCGAGTCGGTTCTCCGCAGTGAACCGGGTCTCGCCAATCGCTGCGCCAGCGAGGGCACCGATGGCGCCGCCAGTGCTCGCAGCTTCGCGGCTGATCAGTCCACCGATGAATGCGCCGGCAGCCGCACCGAGCGCGGCATGGCGGGCACGACCTAATGCACGTCTGATTGTGTCACCAAACATACGTGGAACATGGACGCCAGGGTTTAATAACATACCGTTGTGATAGCTGACGCAAGTGTCGAGGGTGTCCGGCACCAACGCCACGTGTGGCCGACGAGACCGTTCCAGTCACCGTCGAAACTGAAGAGGGGACTCAGATACTTGCGGCAAAGCGTGGAGCAGTTCTGCGCGATGTGCTGCTTGCGGCGGACTGCTCACCATACACGCGTCTGACCGAGCGGGCGAACTGTGGTGGTCGCGGCATCTGTGCAACCTGTGGTGTTCGAGTGCTGATCGAAGACGAACCCGACCAGAATACCGCCGAGGACAGCGCCGGGACCGACAGCGATCACAGCCAGGGTGACGATCAGCAGTCGACGCCCGCCCCAGAGCACTGGCACGATGCGCTCGCAGACCGGTTTGGTTACCCGCGGCTTTCCTGTCAGATCACCGTTGAAGAGCCGATCAGAGTCCGGATTCCGGAGAAGCTGATCTGGGGCGACCGAAGCCGGTGAGCAGTGACAGGTTGACCATACCACCAGAGCGGACACAGTGCCGAATGTTCGGTGATACGAGTGTTTACCTTTCCCCCGCGTCAATCCGCAGGCAGATGGACGGTGTGCTCTGGTACCTGCTGGCCAGCTCTCGGGGCGGAGACACGAGGGCTCGGCTGATCCGGGCGCTTGATGAGCGGCCGCGGAACGCAAACGAGCTCGCAGAGAAGCTCGACCTCGATTACACGACCGTCCGACACCACCTCGATGTCCTCATGGACAACAACGTCGTCCGAAAATCCGGCGACGACTACGGCGCAGTGTACCTGTTCACAGAGCAAGCCAAGTCGAACTGGGACACTGTCGAGGAGGTACTCGACACCGTCGATGCGGGGGGCGAACGGTCATGAACAAGAGAACACACGGGGATTCCGGACGAAGTTTGGACAGGACATTTAACCACCGACTCGATACACATCTCAAAGAGCAATGAGTCTGCTCCTGGCGGTCGCGCGCATTGCCGCCCTCGTCAACGTAGCACTGCTTTTGTCGCTTGGCTACGTCTGGATCGGGAGCTACCGCCGCCACGGCGCCAGCCACACGCTCGCACTGCTCGTGTTTGCTGGCTTTTTGTTCGTCCAGAACATCCTCTGGCTGTACATGTACGTGGTACACGAGCAGTTTGTCGACTGGTTCGTCGAGGCAACCATGGACATGCAGGCCGGACTCATGGCGCTATGTGGCCTCGAAACCGCCGCGCTGGCATTTCTGACCTACATCACCTGGCGGTAAGCGAAAACAGGGGCGCTGGGGTAGTTGGAGGGCGTTACCGGGACCGTTGTTGTGCTGTCACCGCGATGCCAGCGTTTGCGGCACAGTTCGGACAGGCCATGATCGCACCGTCATCCTGTGCGAACACTTTGGCAAACTGATCGGAGACGTGCGCGTCGCAGTGATTACAGACGGGCATTGTTGTTATGTACCACACCCATCTGTACAGGCGGGGCGAACTCACAAGAAAGATTTCCGAATTCCGTCCAAATTTCGACTAGAATCGGGCGATTGGCGGAACTGAAACTGGTTACGGATCGAAGTACGCTGACTGCTCGAACGACTCATCTTCACCCGCAACAGCAAGCACGTCAAGAGCAGTGACTTCGGCATCGACGCCGAGTTCGCCTGCGAGACTTGGTTCGGTCCGTCCCTCATCACCGCTGACGAGTTCCTTCACGTAGAGGCCGCCTTCACCGTGGACCTCCAGTGTGGCGTGGTGGTCGTCGTCGAGTTCGCCCTCAATGGCGTACACTTCCCGTGTTCGAGTGGTGCTCGCACGGCGGTGATCAACCCGCTGTGGCGTGTACTGCTCGATTGTGGCTCCATCGAGAGCATCGATCGCAGCAGCAAGCGACGCCGCGTCGACGCGCTCCTCGAACGCAACGTCCATCTGGTAGGTCTTGCTCGCGTCGTGTTCTTTCACACGCTCGACCATCTCGTATGTCGCAAGCCGAAGTCCCTCTACCTCGACACGACCGTCTGCGTCCTCGTTGATCGCCGCTTCGAGTGAACCGACGTCCGGCGACCGAACACCGGGGCGTTTCACCTCGACGACAAACGGCCGCCCTGTCCCGAGCATCAGCGCGTCGACATCCTCGCGCCCAGCACCGTGGAACAGCGCCTCCTCCCCGTCCATGGCCTCCCTGATGTGGGGAGCAACTTCTTCCTCGACGCTTGTTCGGTAGAGCTTCCCGACGCCATCACAGTTGTCACAGGGCTCGCCAAAGCGCTCGCCCGACCCTTCGCAGACCCGGCAGGGCCATTCTGTCTGTGGAATATCGCGTTCAAGCTTCCGGTACCGACCGTACACAAAGGCAGGATTGACCTGCACGTCAACGTCGCCGCGTTCGAGATTACACAGCGCCAGCACATCGGGGCGCTCGAAGTCGACATCTGTGTCAGTCCGCGCACCCACCCGCTTGCCGACCTCGCGGTTAAACGCGGATTTAAACAGCTCACCGGCATCCTCGTCGATATCGGCTTCAAGGCGAAGCAGTCGGTCGTTCTCTTCGATCAGCGGCGGCACCCGCGTACCAACCTGATACGTCGAGAACTCGACATCGTCGATCGTTTCAATCACTCGGTCGGCCCACTCGTCGTACTCGTTGCACGTCCCCTCACAGACCCAACACTCCGAGTCCGGCGGCAACTGCAAGCGATTTGCCGCGCTCGCGGTTCGAAAGTCCGAAGCTCCGCTCCGCGAACGGCCGTCCCAAGCACGCAAAACAGAGCGGTCCGGTCTCACGAAGCCGCCGTGTGGCCTCCAGCACGTCCATATCCAACGGAGCGGTGGCGAGCGCTTGTGCCTTTCCTTTCTGTAGGGCTGTGACAGTATACTGATGGCGTGTGAAACAAGTCGCTGAGAGCAGTCCGACCGCAGGCTTATGCGGTCTGGCCGCAAAATCTCGGTAATGGCGGTTCGGACTCCACTGCTCGTCGCTGCCCTCCTGCTCGTCGGTGCTGGGGTTGGTCTGGGACTCACCGCTGTCAACAGCGAAGCAGCGGCGAACTCGGTGGAGAAACAGACAGCTGGACAGACACTGGCCGAGGAACAGCCGGCTGCGACGGCGGGAGTACCGGCCACAGTACAGCAAGCACCAACAGGAGAGCCCGAACTGTACCCCGGGACAGAAGAGCAAGCGCCCAGCGCACAAACCATTCAGCTCCCAACCGGAGAGAACGTGACCGTCGGGAGCGAAGGTGATGGCGAAAAAAAGCGGGAGACGGTCAGCGTCGTCGATGGTGACGTCCACGTCGTCGACATCGGCTCGACAACGTACGCCCTACCGACAGACCGCGACGCTACGCTCGATCGCTCGCTGTTCGATGTCGAGGCGCTTCGAGAGCTCGACGACAGAGCGACGCTTCCAGTACTCATCGAAACGGACGCTACACCGGACGCAGTTGCCGGTGACAGCATCGACGTGACTCGCCGCCTCGACACCACCGGTACGGTCGCCGCAGTCATTGATCGGGACGAAGCCGCTGCCACCCTCAACAAACTCATCGATCGTCCTGCTGTCGACCGAGTTGCGCTAGATCGACAGGTCAGCAGCCCGTCGGTGCAGGAACGGGACGACGCGCCACTGACAGGCGTCGAATCGGTTGTCCCCGCCGACATGATGGCTGGCAATGACAGCAACGCTACGGACGGCGAGGGTGTCACAGTCGCGGTCGTTGACACAGGGATCGACCAGACGCATCCAGATCTGGAAGACCGGGTTGTCGATCGGATCGATCTGCTGGACGATGACAGGACGGGGGATCCGAGCGGACACGGCACTGCTGTCGCCGGCATCCTCGCCGGAGAAGGGGTCGCAGACGAGCGAGCGTATGAGGGCGTCGCGCCAGGGGTTGACGTGATTGATGTCCGGGCCATGGGGAGGACAGGCGGAGGACAGGCAGCAACGGTGGCTACGGCAATCGAACGTGTTGTCGAGGACACCGATGCCGACATTCTCGTCCTGAGCGCGGCAGTTGGCTCCTCGACAGAGCTACAGGAAACAACACAGTGGGCGACAGAGCAGGGACTGATCGTTGTTACCTCTGCCGGCAACAGCGGCGACCCCAGAAGGATTGACGCCGCAGGCACCGTCGAAGAGGCGATTACTGTCGGCGCGTACGATCATGAAAGCGGTCAGGTGACCGACTTTTCTTCACGCGGGCCAACGCTTGATGGCCGCGTTAAGCCGGATGTTGTGGCGCGTGGAACCACCGTCCCTGCGCCCGCATCGGGGCAGGCCACAGACCGAACCTATCGCCGGATGACCGGCACGAGTGCAGCAGCACCGATTGTCGGCGGTGTCGTGGCACGGCTGCTCGCAGCAGACCCCTCGCTCGACGCGTCAGCAGTGCAGGACCGACTCGCGTCGACCGCGAGACCAGCCCCCAAGGCGACAGTGTATGAGCAGGGTGGCGGCCGTGTTGCTCTCGATCAAGTGCTCGACCCAGATGTGGTCGTGTCGCCAGGAACGGTCTCCATCGGCGGCGGAGACGGTGACCGCGAGCGGATCCTGACGGTCACAAATCACGACGACCGACCACACGACATCGAGTTTGAGCCGGAGCTCAGCGCTGTTCGTGATGATGCTGATCGGCTGTCCGCAGCTGCCGGTGGCGACATCGACCCGTCGCCGACAGGCGCCAACGCGATTGAGCTGAACCGGACATCAGTGAGTGTCGCTCCAGGCGAAACAGCGGCGGTTTCGCTTCGCGTCCCCGAGTTCCCGCCTGGGACGTACTCGGGAGCGCTGTCGTATCAGGTCGACGGCAAAACCCGGAGCGTCGCGATTGGTGTCGTAGACGGAGGAAAGGTGACTGTCGAGCGGGAAGCGCTTTCCGACACCAGCCACGACCCCAGCGCCGGCGAGCTGCTCGTGTACAATGACGACGGGACACACGAAGAGATCATCGACTTTGAGAACGGCACGGCGTCGTTTTTTGCTGCCGGCGGAACGTACAACCTGTGGTCGACCCGAACCGACGGCACAACAGGAACGACAGTGTTCGTCACCGAGCAGCGGTCGTTTGATGGGCCAGAGACCGTCGTTCTTGACGAGCGTAAGACAGTTCCAGTCGGGCCAGATCCAAGCGGGATCGAGCATCGTGTTGGTCCGATGACGGCGTTTTCAAAGACGGTCTCAATGACCGACACTGCCGGCGGGCGAACAGTTCGCTGGGACGTCTCACAGCAGCGGACGGACGGAACACTGGTGCGTGCGACCGAAAGCAACAATGAGCTAGCGATCAACGCGCTCCTGGTCCCTGATCGCCAGCGCCCGTCTGAGACGCCGCTTGCCGCTCCGGACGTGTTCCACCTGGCCTGGGGAACCGACCACATTACCGGTGAACGGCCGTACGTTTCGTCGCCCTCACTGGACTCAACACAGGTCACGTACGGACGTCAGCGAGCGGATGAGGAGCTAACCGTTCAGCACAGAGCAGACCCAGCAGACGCTCGGCTTCACCAGCAGCGCCGCGACTGGTCGCTTGGTGGAGTCGACACCCAGCGGCTCCATCGGTTTGCTGCTGGCGAGAGTGAGTATGAACTCCGAATCACAGGTGCTGGCGGGACCGCAGTTGCCACACCAACGGTTGAGCAAGGGGTGATTCCAACGGGCCCGGCTGCCAGGACCAGTGTCAGAGCGTTCTTGCCTGTCAATCACCGGTTCCGTGGCGGCCAGCCCTATCACGGCGGCCTCGCGATCAGGGACTGGACGGACAGACTAGCGCTTTCCACAGCGCCGATGCAAGATACGGCCGGGACCGCTCTTGCTGCCACAAACGGGACAGCAACCCTTGCCATCGATTATGGCGAGCAAACGACAGTCCGGGAACTTGAATGGCCACGGGATACTGTCGCGTTGCCGTCGGTACGGCCTGGCGACACAGTCACCAGTTCGCTCACTGCGACCGCCCCGGACGCGACACTCTCGACACGAACGTACACAGACGTTACAATCAACGAATACAATCCTGACCGTCGGCCCCCCGCAATGGTGACCGAGTTCTGGTTTCCCGAGGCAGAGCGAACAGGAGCAGTCAGCGGCGAGTCGACGACGCTCCGGCTCGACGGTGACGGATTCGATCGAATCGTCGACCGGAAGCTCTGGTATGCGATCGGAGCGCCCGAAGCACCACCCTGGGAGGAACCATCGGCATGGAACCAGCTTGACGCAACGCGGGACAGCGGGGCAGTCATCGGAGAAGTTCCCCTCGCCGATCATGATCTCCCAACCGCACAGGAAAGCGATCCGCTTGCGATCGACAACACAGCCTTCGATGATCGACCCGCGGCGCTCAGTATCGCCGCTGCCGTCAAAACGGTCGACGGACACCGAACGCGGGTGGCCACAGAGCGAGCCGCACACGTCGGAGCTGCCCCCGACAGCCGGACGGTCGACATCGGAACAGAACTGGTGACCCGGCTGAGAACGCTACGGTGATGGCGGTCGACGAAGACGGGACGATCCACGAGATCCAGGCACCCGAGGCAGACGGGAGCATCGTTGTGTCGGTACCTGTCGATGGTGAGTACACTCTCACGATGCGAGCCGGCAGTCCAGGCGAGTCGCCGGAGCTACTGTCGGCGGCAGGCTTGCCGGCAACACACCCAATCGAAACAGTGGACGGAGCCGACAACCGGTGGCTTGGTGAGGTCGAGCTACCGTCACCGCATCCGCTCTCGGTCACAGTTCGCGACCAGCTTGGCTCTCCCGTCGAGAATGCAACAGTTCGAATCGAGCACAGTGGTGGGCCGGCGCCGACAATCACCGGCGAGACGGACGAGAACGGAACAGCGGCGTTTGCAGACGCCGAAGACAGCATTGCCCTCTCTGGCGCAGTCAATGTCAGTGTCGAACCACCAGATGGAGAACAGACGTTCGCAGGCGGTGTTCAGGAGCGTGTTGTCGTCGACGAACCGACCGACCAAGCGATCGAACTGCCGTTTGCACCGCCGGAGCCGGTTCTGTCAGCATCAAACACCAGCATCGAAGCCGGCGAGCGGATCGAGCTAGCAACAGCCCAAAGCGAGACCGTCACCGGCAACGCGACCTATCGCTGGGATCTGACCGGTGACGGGCAAACAGACCGGGCTGGGGGCGCTCCAAACAGGTCTGTGACACTGGCGACGCCCGGCGAGCGAACGATCACTGTGACAGTCGTCGACGAGGCAGGCAACACGGCGACAGCAGCGGTGACAATCGAGGTCCGTGAGGCAGCTGCTGTCGACCAACAGCACATGCCGGATCGACGGGGCTATGCGCCTGCCGCCTAAAGTAAAGCTATGCGACAGTTCGTCGTTCTCGGCCATGACGTGCCTACAGACCACGAGTTTCCGCTTGATGATCTGCCAGGGAGCGCCGGACGAATCGACGTGCTCTGCCGCTGTGTGACAAGCGTACTACTTGTCTCACACGGGGTCCGGTCGGACAGTCGCTGCCATCTGGTGTTTGATGACACGCTAACAATCACCGTCGACGGCGGAGCTGTCCGCCGGCTCAACCCCGATGAGCGGTCGACAGCCGCCCGCCTACGCAACGCACTCGAACGACGCGACGAGGCGATTGGTCACCAGCCCGTCGACGTGAGTCCGGGGATCACCCTTAAGCGCCAGGGCGTCGAGGCAACCATCGATGCCGTCATGAGGGATGCGACGCCGGTCGTACTTCACGAGGATGGGGAGCCCGCAACGGAGGCCACGGTTCCATCGACACCGGCGTTCGTGCTCTCGGACCACCACGAGTTTTCCGAGGCCGACCACGCAGCACTGAGCGAGTACGATCCCCAGCGCATCTCGCTTGGGCCGGTCGCGCTCCATGCCGATCAGGCGATTACGGTTGCGCACAACTGGCTTGATACTGACGGCTACAGAGGAGGCTGAGCAGACTGCGGCCGTTCACGCACCTTCGACAGTCTCACGTAGTCGCCGGACGCTCTCTTCCACGTAGTCGAACGAGTGGGTGAACACCTCAGCAGAGAGCGTTGCCGTGTCCAGGGGCGCACAGATTTCCTCGAAGTCGAGCAGTCCGGCACCGACTGGGACGTGATCGTCGGTCCGCCCCCGGACATCGTTGATATGGACGTGGCTGACGCGGTCAGCGTGGTCGGCCATAAACGCCGCCTGCGCTGCTGAGTCGTAGCCCTCGACGTAGGCGTGGCCGGTGTCGAACGTCATCGACACGTCTGTCTCGTCGAACAGTCGCGGAAACTCGGCGAGACCAAACCGGTCTTTTGGGACGTTCTCAACACAGAGTTCAACTCCGTGATCGGCAGCAATGTCGTCGAGTTCCGCAAGTGTTTCAACGATTCCATCGGCGACTCGCTCGTCGTCCCAAGCCGGGCGCCAGGCGTTGCTGGTTGCATGGACGACCGCCTTGCGTGTGCCGAAGACGCTTGCCGTCGCCATGGCTGCATCGAGTTCCTGGAGTGCGCCCTCGCGGATGTGTTCGTACGGCGAGCACGGGTCAAACGAAAAGGGCAGGTGAACGAGCAGGTCGATGTTGTGATCGTTGGCATGGGTGGCGACCGCCTCGGGGTCGAGTCGGGAACGTTCGTGCTCGCCGTCAAGCATGAGTTCAACGTAGTCAAGATCCAGTGTCGCTGCCTCGGGAATCGCATCAGTGTAGTGCATACCGACCTGGGTAACAAAGCCGAGTTCGAGCGCCATACCTGCGTGTCGAACCGGGGGCAGGAAGGTGTTTCGCAACGGTTAAGAGACTAACAAACATCTTTTCACCTGCGGGCCGGTGGGGTAGCTTGGTATCCTTCGGCCTTCGGGTGGCCGTAACCGC
>OBKM01001157.1_pt1 | contig 11148 bp, 11 predicted proteins | sample 1519691 | NCBI WGS metagenome assembly OBKM01 (sample SAMEA37050418, study PRJEB22526) | metagenome | biome: saline pan; feature: lake; material: water | place: Egypt | collected 2015 | depth 0.5 m
AAGCGGGCGGCCCCAGCGGGGCGATACAACCGGTCGTCCCATTCGACCGCATCGAAGTCCACATCGACTACCCACTCATAGATAACGGTGATGCTGACAGCGCCCCCGCGAGTGCGTAGTCGGTTCATCTCAAACTGGGAGGATTCTCAGCGATCAATTCGTACTCTTCAGTAACCGACTGTTTCAGAACGGTTGTGTCTGAAGAATAGAATTTCAGAGCAGAATGCTGGGTCACATGACCCGATTGCGTATGCTGAGCGGCTGGAATTTTCGTAACATCCTCTTCAACAGACAAAGAGACCGTCGCTGTATCTTCTTGTGATTAGGATTCGTTGGCGGTGTCGCCCGTAAACTCATCCTCACTATTGAGTCGTCCCATGACTCCATTCATAGCATAGATGAGTGTTGCTGCGACGTCGAACGCCTCTGTTCGTGACAGCCCCGAGATCGGCTTGGTCACGAACTCTTCCCCATCCATATTCACACCAGTGATCGGAGTTACTGTATAGTCGCCATCCCCCATTGTGCCGTCAAGGCGAACGAAGATTGTCTGATCGTCATCCCATATCCACTCAACGTAGTACTCGTCATGAATCTCCTCGCTCCACCCTGCCGGATAGTAATCAAGATGCTCAGTTTCGCTTTCAGGCATGAGACGTACCTTGGTGTCGTCTACAGCAACAAATAAATCTGGTTGGGCGTCACTCCCTTGGGTCGTTCCACAGTATTAGCGTGCGTGAACTGTACAAGGTGGCCTCCAACATCTACAGACCAGTTTAGAACTCGTCCTGTAATTTGTCCATCTTACATTGGACACAGAGATCATCAAAAAAGCAGGAGATGGTATCGTACGGGCAGTCGCGGTCCTCGACGTTGACTGATAGGCGACGCTTTTCGTTTTTCCAAATCGACTCCCAGACGTCGATGTCCATGTCAGCTGAACTGAAGACCACTTCTTGCTCTCGGTCGATGATTTTCGCGGTGGTGACCTCGTGTTGATGTTCCTTGACGAGCGTTATCGCCTCCGTGTAGGATGAACATGGGATCACCCGTGTATCGGCATGATCATCAAGGAGTTTCACTCTGATTCGCCCGTCATACTCCTCGGTGGGCTCTATGTGATTTGTCATGACCCGGGAGTTCTCAAACCCCACGCAAAAGCATTCGTGTCTGGGCGTTTGGGCTCATTACCGTACAGGGGTTTCGTGTGTTTCCTTGCGTTCAGACTGATCAGCAACAGTATGCCTGTCGCCCTACGTGTATTGTGATGAGCGAGAGTTCAAAAGTCGGGGACGACGAGGGTTTATAAGCATGAAAATCAGAATCATAGATATGCGACGCCCGAGAAAACTCATGCATCTGTATTCTGACGATGCTTAGGAATCTCTGGCAAGCTCACCCGATACCCAAAATCCTGGTATCATAGTCCTTTGCTGACGCGGGGCCAGCGCGTCATCGGACGTCGTGTGTTTGCGGTGCGGACAGCGGTTAGCACGCGATACCAATGACGCGACAACATACACCAACCGACGGCGGTAGTGACCAGAGCGATGAATATAGCGGCCGCTTCGAAACAATTGAAGACAAAGCCAAAGAGGCGCTCAGACACGATGACCCGATAATGGATTGTAACATCTCGGTTAGTGCTCACAACCGAGATTATGATTCAGATCGGAACGTAGCTAATCACCTCATCAGAGCTGGTGAGGAGTGGATTGCGGTTCGAACGTGGTCTGAACCTAGTGACGAAGCTCGGCTCACAGTCACAGATTACGGTGAAACCCTTGAGACTGAAGTCTTGGAACTGCCAGGGGACGACGTTGCTGAACGGATCGCTAATGGAGCACTTGACGTGATCGACAGCCATGAAACGGTCGGGCGACCTGTAAAACCCTTCACTACCCTGGTTCGGTACGCTCCGGATGTTGCGGACGACCTCATAACGGCGTGGGAAACCGAAGCGGACCACGTCATCAGGGAACGACTTCACGAAGGGCTTGCTGGGTGGACCGGACGCACTGCGTGGACCGCATATGAAGAGGAAGGCTTCTATCTTCAGGCGGAACAGGCAGCGACGCGATTCGTCGACGAGCACGTCCGCAAAGACGTAAATGAAGACGTAGAGACGACAATTCGGAACATCTGTAGGGAGGCATTGTACGTCGTGACCGCCAAACACCACGATCATCAAACCCCGCATATACAATACGCAGCGGAGGTGACACTCACAGAGTAACCTCCTAAACGGTATGATTTGACAGCGTCTGAAGTTCCGGTCGGACACTGTGTGTCAGTATCTCGATGGTTGATTTAGCAGATTCCGCGCTCAAAGGTGGTCTCGCTGCGATGAATCGGAATACACTATGACTGTCTCTACTGAGTAGTATATTCACCACTGGCGGCATTATTGAGATTCTCTACAGGGGGCACATTTTGATCCCGTTTCGGTCAATCTGGGTTCGCTGGCTACGCGGTCCGCACGTCAAGAAGATAGAGTGGTACCCAGACCATCACTGCTGTCGATCCGAGGATGGTCATCAATCCTGCCCAGAAGAACCAGACAATAAAATCCTGACCGAGTGGTTGAATGGAGGTGAACAACGGAATGAGACTGACGAGTGCACATAGAATACCGAGTGCCCAAGTCACGAATGCGAGGACGCCCGTTCCGTAGGAGAATCCGAGAGAGCCCACCCATTCTCGTCCTGCCTCGACTGTAGAACGGAGCCGCCGATTAGGGCGTCGACGACCGTCACCGGCCCATTGATAGAATGAGCGTGTTTGATGCTCAATGGTGTCGTGTTCAGTTGCTAGCGCTGAGAGCTGATTAGCGACTGTGTCTGTAGTGTTTGCGGGACAGTCATCCTGAATCCTATCAAATACGGTCTGCGGTTCGTGCTCTACTTCAGGATTATCATACAGATATCTGATAACTTCTCGTTTTGTCCCTTGATTTGGGCCATCGTAGGCGTCTAGAAGCTCTTGTTTTGATCTCATCAAGAATCACCAGACTGCGAGGGGTCATGATGGCAATCACAGGCGCAATTTCGGGCCGTGATTGCTGTCACAACGTGTTTTTTGTATGAACTATCTTCTATTTATATGTTTCTGTGGGCTGTGGAATGAATTGCCGATGCGTAGATCCAACCCCAAGCACTGTACAAATTGTACTGATCTGGAATCGCACGGTCCACTAGCTGACCGAGGCATGGCCGAGCCACGAATGATCCTCGGAGGAATAGTTCTCCTCATCGTAGTTGGACCCTTGACTGCCGCAGCGATTGATATTCAGGCAGCGCTGGCATCGACGCCGACGATCACCCCCGTCGCAGCGACACTCCTTGCGCTACTAATTGTATTCGCACTTCTCGCTGCAGCTGTGGAGGGTGAATAATGCGGGCTATCACGTTACCGATCAGTAAAGAGCATGCCATAGATCTGCTCCTCGTCGCAGGTATCGTAGCGGTACTCACCACAGTCCACGTACTCGTCCCATCGTCTCTCCAAGACCAACTGGCACTTAGACCGGCTGACCCGCAATGGTACACGCTACTGACGGCTGCGTACACACATGTCAGTTTCGACCACCTCCAAGCTAATCTCATAGGATACCTCTTGGCAGTGTGTTATGTTTACTGGCTGTGTCTGTATCTTGAGCGCCGCCAGTGGTTTTGGCAGACAACACTTGGACTCCTAGTTATCACGCCGCTCGTTGTCAATAGCGCCAACGTGCTACTGTACGGTACATATCTCCCGGAGATCAGCGGTGTTACCCGTGGGTTTTCCGGTGTGGTCGCCGCGTTCGTAGGATTCTTACTTATTAGCTTTACAGCCGCGATTCGAGAAGCACATACGGCGCAGCTTGCACAGGCAATCGGTGTCGGACTTATTTTGCTACTGCTGTTGCTTATCGATACTGTGTATGCGAGGACACTCCGTCCAATTGTTGCTGGGCTGGTGATCTTCGGAATTTGTGTCCAAGCTGCTTCTGTGTTGTATCAGCGTGACTGGGACACATTGGTTCAGACTCGTCCACGCGAGCAACTCCTGTTTCAAATCGCCGGGGGCGGTCTCATTATACTGATGCTGGCTATCTTGACGCTTCAGATGTTCCCTGCAGAACTCGTAGTCGACAATTCATTTGTGAATATCTTCGCTCACGGAATCGGATTCATTGTCGGATCTGTCATTTCAGCAGTGATTTTATTATGGGGCTGGTAGTAAATACAATCTGAGATTTGTGATACTTACTTTACACAGATAGAATGATGCGAGCGTGAAGATTATGTCACAATTTCATTTTATGATAATCTGTACCTTATAGTTTTAAACTAAATGTTTGTCAACTGAATTGGTGTATTGAAAATAGTGCAAGATCACACTGCGTGGGTAAGTGAGTTCAGCAACGAACTTGAAAATATTAAGACTAGTCGTGCTACAACATTGGAAATAATCGGTCGATCCGGGTCCGAGCGTGACTGGCAAAATCTACTGGCATACTTTCTAGATCCCAGCAAACCCCATGGTATGGGCACAACTGTACTTGAAGCATTTATTGGCGTGATCGCTTCTCACCCTGAAACAAGTGTATCAGGTCTAACTGACGACCTTGACACCGTAACCGTTGAGACCGAGGTTTCGACTCCACCGAAGGGATTCGCTGACCTCCTCATATCGGTTCAAGGAGAGTGGTTCATTTGTATCGAGATGAAAGTTGATGCAAGCGAGACTGACAATCAGACCGAACGGTATGCCAAGGCACCAAGACTCGGTAACCTTGTAAAGGATACTCACGAAGCTCAAGGTGGAGAGAGCCAGTACGTCTATCTCGCTCCTGATGACGCATCGCCACCTAAACAAACAGACAAGTTTGTAGAAGTGCCTTGGCATGATGTTGTGTCGAATATTGAAACACAACTAACAGCCGACGCCGAGAAGTCACAGAGCCAAGCTCAACTGTCCGATTTCCTTCAAACCATCAAAAAACACCTCGCCATGGACGAATACGACGCAATCTCTGAAGAAGCACAGCTGTATACCGAGTACAAGTCCGAAATGAAAAATATACGGAAGGAATATGAAAAGGAACTCAACCGATTGAAAGATACCATGAAAGAGGCTTTAGAGAATGAATTTCAGGCTGCTGAGTGGCAAACCCGGCATAAGGGTGGCGGCACTCATTGGGTCCAACTATACAAATCGGCGTGGCATAACGATGCGTTCAATATTGAGTATGAACCCCATTTCAAACTGAGCAAAAACCCACCAGAGATCCGCATTGCCATCGATATTGAGAAGGGAAATAGGCAACTAAAAACAGACGTTCGGAATTATCTTACTGACCACCTTGACGAGTCTGTAGTCGAGAAAGAAGGGTGGGTGATAACTGGGGAGGTCAGGCGTTGTTTGACGAAGTCTGTCCCCCTAGATTTTGATTCTCCACGGACCAGTATTGAGGAGGTTGTTCAGACCCTCCGTGTTTTCGACACAAAAGTAGGTCATCATATTGATGACATCGTGGAGGCGAACACACCTAACAGATAATCAATCGCTCACCCGAGATTATCTAACTTTCTACACTTCTATTGGGGTCGGTTTAGACCTCTCTACACGATAATATCGAGCCGATCAATTAGTGACCCGATGCCAACACCTTTTGTAGATTGATTGGGGCCAAGAAGCCAGATATAGCCTAGTTGTCGGCACCAACGTACCATCGAACTGCGGTAGCGACGACAGCGTCACGCGATTGCGCAGGCGATGTTGGATGTTCGGTAACGGCGTCGACAAGTGCTGGGTCAACGCGGATCGTCACGCTCGGTGTCTGGTCCTTTCGATCGAGTCCGACAAGGTCGCCAAGGAGCTCTCCGTAGGCCGTAGTTTTGAATGAATCGAGATCACTGAACTCATCAGAGTCCGCAACTACGCCAGCTAAAGCTTGATCCACTATCGACGAGTGTGGGGAGACACTGGTCTCCGCTTCAGTCTCTGTACCACGAAGTCGGTCACCAAGGTATGCTGTCGTCGCCTCGGTAGCGGCATCAGCGATGGTCATCGGACCGTCATCAGTTTCTGCTGTGAGGTGGGTGGCAAGTGCGGCTGTTAGCGGTTCTAGCACGACGGAAAACGCTCGTTGATCGTCCTGCTCAGTAGTCGTGGCTGGCGGTTCTGACGCAGGGCGGGCCTCGACCGTTTCTACGTCCGGAGCTTCAGACGTGGATTGAGTGTCGGTTGTTTCCGGTTCGGCCTCCGAGTCTGACGACACTGATGGAGCATCAGGAGAATCCACTATATCCTCATCACGATCTGCTGTCGTAGTAGCGTCCGATTCATCCGACTCAGCAGGTGTACTCGCTGAATCGGATTGTGATGGACTAGGATCAGCATCTTCAGCGCTATCAGCAGTTTCATCGGCGGGTGACTCTGTTTCATCCGGCGATGCTGCTGGTTGCTGACTACGCCGGATGATGTCCTTGAGATCTGCTTTTGAGAGCTCACCGGATTGTAGTGCCGACACAACCCAGTCATCAAGTTGATTGAATGATGCGCCGGTGGTGCGAACAAGCCCTACGGATTCAGCTGGTGAGCCTTGCGAGTCGGATTCAGCGGAGTCATGCTCGTCGTCTGAGGTCGTGGTCATGGTGGGTGAGTCTGATCCGCCGGCAGTTGCTGTCGAAGAGTCGCTATCGCTGGCAGAAGCCTTTGTTGTGGTCGGGCCGGTATACGCTGTCTCCTGTGCGAGGACCTGTTTCACGCGCTCGATGTCGATGCCTTCAGCCGGAAGATCGACCGTTGGGGAACGTGATAGACCGGGCAGGTCAACATCCGAAAAGAGATCTGTTTCAGTTAATGCACCGACGCTTTGTGTCGTAGCTTGCGTTGGGTCCCGACCGCCGTTGGGGGCCCACGGCGGTGCGCACCACTTTCCATTCGCGTACAGCGTGTACTCGGCAGCATCCGATGGCGACCACACGGTACTATCGAGATGATTGAATTGGTTACCCGCCCCGAGATGCTTATGGGTGATAACGGTGTGCTGTGGGTTAGCCGACTCATGTACTGATTCTAGCGCGTCATATTCCGGATGGTTCACGATACGGAAGTCATGGACGGTACACTGTCCGCTCCGAATCGGTGATTGCCCGGACCCAATCAGCTGTACGACACACGCGTCGGGCTGATCCCGTAACACGCCATATAGTCGGCCAGAACTACGTTCACTCGGAACATCTGGGCCAGCGATCGTGATTATCCCACGTCCCAGGGCCTCATCAGTATGGGAAAACTCCGGGACAGGTCGGACAGCGTCAGCCTCGTACTCCAATCGCTCATACAGCTTTGCGGCCTGCCCCACGACGCGTACTCGGACTCCAAGTTCAAATCGCTCAATCAACGCGCCCAATAGATACGCAACGTGAACACCCACAATACCGCTTGTCGTGACGAGTGTCTGCATCCCGCTATGTGCTTGCTGTAGCGCAATTCCTAGCCCCTCAGACAACTCTGAAGAGAAGTTACTGCTCGTCGCCACGGTGAGAAATAGGACATCCACGTCTTGAATCGAGTCAAGTGGGAATTCCGGATACCCGCCTGCCCGGGTGAGCGTAAAGTCACCTGTCGCAAGAATGTAACCGGTGTCGACACCCTGGTCCTTCTCAAATCGGAATAGATACCCGACTGCTCCGGGGACGTGTCCGGCAGGTACCGGATGAAATGCTACTTCGGACCCAACTGATGTCCACCCGTCGACGGGCTCAATTGCTGATGCCAGCGAGTCGTCTGCTTCGACCCCTGGCTGTTGTGCTGCGATGTCGAGTACGTCGCCGATGATCTGGGCCGTTGCTGGTGAGGTGTATACTGACGTGTCGGCGTCTATACACTGATCTAGTGACTGGTAATGATCTGAATGAGCGTGGGTAAGACAGACGGCATCGATCATTTCGTTCCGGTTCAGTATCCGATCAAGCTCAAGTTCTGCACCGGCATCGACCAAGATGGTTGTCGGACTGTCGGCGTTCGCAAATTGAAATCGCAAGAGAAAGGACTCGTTTCCCCCGTGTGGGTTCGCATGATGATATGAGAGATCCACCTGAATTTCTAGTAAATTAGCATGTTATAATGATGTGTCGGTGTCTGTGTACAATCTTTGTAGTTCTACTAGCTTAGTAATCAGATGCGTTTTATACCCGGATCCAATTCCGTCAAATATCTATTACTATTGCTAGGTGGACGAATCTATATTCAGTTAGTCGATAAGTCAACTGCGAACCCGATTATCTTAAATAACTACAATTTGACTGATTTATTTGTTCGTGCCTGTCTTTCACAAATATAGTTCAGACTATCATAAGTCAGGGTATTACGTCAATGTGAATTGGAGTGCCCCTCACCCTTATCCACTTCAGACACCGGCAATAACCGAGCAGATATATCGTGAATTTGGATTCGAACCAGGCGACAACGTACCGAATGAACTTACATCACGCCTATTTAATGCGGGTCTTCATTGGACTGAAGGTAATGGAACGGGCGATCCACAGCAACAGACGAATCTCAACCCAATATCTGATGCCGATTTTCCGGAATTAGATTTAGATCAGCTCAACGGTGTTTATGAACTACTAGACAGAGTTGAGGGCAATATCGAGGGACAGACTGTCGATACAGGGTCTATTGATGAACTCCGATCTCAACTAGACAAACTCCGAAAAAAGTCAAACTCAGGGAGAAGTACGATAGATGTGGAAGATGCGCCAGATCAAATAGCACCGCTCATTAGCGATATCTTGGAAGAAGAGATTGACCAGAAAGAGGCAGATAGACTACAAGACAAGGCCGAGTTCCCGAGGAAATTCAGTCAATCACTTTATCAGTTTGTTCGAGACCATCCAATAACTCCTCAAAATGTAGCCGTCAATGATCATGGTGACCCAAGTTATCGATTCCAAAGTGGTTCTGTTGAATGGGAACTTGCGGACTGTCGGCCAAAGAACCTTGATTTCGACTGGGCAGTAACAATCTCTCCGGAAGCAAGTCGTCAGTTCGGGATTCGCGTAACATCAGATGGAATCGTGCGACTTGTTCATCAGAAAGACCGCTTAAGCGAACAGCAAGCAGCAGATCTTATTACAATAGTACCCTGTCTAGTCTGGCTACTTGATATCTTAGATGGATATCCAATCCACGACCATTGGAACGGTTCTGGTATCCAAAATGATCTTCCTAGTCCGCATCAAGAGTGGTTTGAGGCACAAATCCGTTCAGCTGTCAGCGCTCTCGATCTAAACCAAAATCCCACAGAGGGCGTGATTATAGACAATCCGGGGCGGTACTTTGCCCGCGTTCGCAGTGTAGATCGTTCTATCGTCTGCGTCCCTGTGAGTTCTCTACCAGACTCTGCTGAAATTGGAACTGAAGTCACATTTGAAACAACAATAAGATATGGAGGTCTCTACGCTGAAGAGATTAGAGGGGTAGAAATCAAGAATCCTGAAAGCAGAGAAATCAGGATTCAAGATGAAGATAAAGAGTACTCTGTTCAGATTCCCCATCCACAGGGTGCTGCTAATTCAAAGACTGTTATAGAAACAACGCGGGCTATATTGGACACGATAAGTCCGGCCGCCGCACTAAGTAGTGAGCCGGTACAGGAGTTGGCAACCCGCCTACAATCGACTGACTTGAATGAATCGAATAAGCTACTCCAATTGCTGCTTGAACACACCCCATTCAATCCAAATACGTTCCCGGAAATTGTCGATGAGGTACATACCCACAAGCAGTTACCAGATGAGTCGGGATTACAACTGGTCCCACTTGCTTTCTGCGTCGCCGTGTTCTACGATGTGATTGAACCAAAGACAGTTATTGAGCAGGCAGACCAACAAGGAGACACGACTGTCCTCTATCAACGAGATGGGGATGCACTCATCATTGGTCAAGAATTACTCTGGCAACCAGTATCTGAACCGTTAATGGCGATCCCGGATCGGCTTAGAAAATCAATCACTAAAACGGAAGCCGGTAGGTTGGAGGCTAATCTTCTTCCCATGGCCATTGCGGCACTCAGTGAGCGACAATTCTATGCGAGTCGCCCTATTGGAGACGTGTTCCTTAATCGAACACTCCGTCAGGGCACTGATGAGATTGGGGTACACGTACTCTACTTCGTATTAGAAGATCAATGATTTGAGGCCCGTTATTGTGTAGAGCAGTCTGTGCTGAAACCCACGACAAATCAATCTAATCTCTATTTCGGAGTCAACTAATGGGTCGCTGCCGTCATCCACTTTCACTCCGGTTACTCGACTTTTATATAGCCACGCTAACACCTACTGGTAGTGCCTAGAACACGTATCCTCCACATCAGTGACACCCATCTCGGGAAGCGGCAGTATGGATCGGATATTCGACGTGAGGACTTTGCGAACGCATTCGAACAGGCGATCGAGGTCGCCGTCGATCGGGACGTTGATGCTGTGATTCACACGGGAGACTTATTTGACGACCCGGTTCCGTCACTCCCGACGGTGATGCGGGCTGCTGATGCGTTGAAACCGCTCGAAGAGCACGGGATTCCGTTTTACGGGATCGTGGGCAATCACGAGCGGAAAAACGATGAGCAGTGGCTTGATCTGCTCCGGCGGACGAGCGCTGCCGCTCGACTTGGCAAAGAACCGACGATGGTCGGTGAAGTTGCGCTGTACGGGATCGATGCTGTTCGGCCGAGCGTGTGGGACAATATCGACTTAGAACTCGAAGACCCGCCTGCGGAGGCGGCGTGGACGATTCTGTGTATGCACGAGCTCCTGACACCGCTTGTTCACGGAATGGGACGCGTGTACCCTGCCTCCGAGGTCATCGACCGGGCTGGGATCGATCTTGATGGGCTCGCACTCGGCGACCTCCATCAGCCGGCGAGTTCAGTCGTGGACGGGACTGACGTCTGGTATGCGAGTGCGACGGAACGCGGCGGGAAAGACCAGGAGGAGACGGGCGTCGTACAACTCCTCGACATTGATAACAGTGGAATTCACCGCCGCCAGATTGAGTTGGAGACGCGACCGTTCGCGGTGTTCGAGATCGCTTTCGGTGAGGATGACGGAGCGACCCACGCCCGCGACGTGCTTGAGAGACACGACCTCGAGG
>OBKM01001158.1_pt1 | contig 11142 bp, 10 predicted proteins | sample 1519691 | NCBI WGS metagenome assembly OBKM01 (sample SAMEA37050418, study PRJEB22526) | metagenome | biome: saline pan; feature: lake; material: water | place: Egypt | collected 2015 | depth 0.5 m
GATGGGGAGGTATTAATCGTCTCAGCCCCTATCTCTCCGTATGAGCCAGATCTCAGACCAGTCGGTGTTGCTGTCGGACGACCCGCCGCTCGACCTTCGGCTGTCGGAGTCGGAACTGGAGGCGACCCGTGAGCGCATCGTCTCGTTTATCAGTGATCTCGTCGACGACGCCGGCGCGAAGGGGGCCGTGCTCGGCCTCTCGGGCGGCATCGACTCGACGCTGACCGCGTACCTCGCCGTCGAGGCGCTCGGCGAGGACGGTCTCCACGGAATCACGATGCCCTCGGAGGTGAACGATCCCGACGTGATGAGCGACGCCGAGCGCGTCGCCGACGCGCTCGGGATCGAGTACGACGTCGTCGAGATCCAGCCGATCGCGGAGTCCGTCTTCGAGGCGCTTCCCGGTCCCGCCGAGGACCGGATGGCGAAAGGCAACGTGTACGTTCGCACCCGAGCCGTCTGTAACTACTTCGTCGCCAACGCGGAGAACCGGGTCGTGTTGGGCACCGGGAACCGCGCGGAGGCGATGACGGGCTACTTCACGAAGTACGGCGACCAGGCCGTCGACTGCAACCCGATCGGGAACCTGTACAAACAGCAGGTGCGCCAACTGGCGGCGCACGTTGGCGTTCCGCGCGATCTGGTGATGCAGGAGCCGACGGCGGGGATGTGGGAGGGACAGACCGACGCCGAGGAGATGGGGCTCGACTACGACACCGTCGACGCGATCCTCGCGGTCCACGTCGACGGCGGACTCCCGCGGACGGCGGCGGCGCGGGAGCTGGGCGTTCCCGTCGAGGCGGTCGACCGCGTCGTCGAACTATACGAGCGGAGCGCACACAAACGCTCGATGCCGCCCGCTCCGGAACGGTAGCGGGTCACCCGTTCAGGCGTCGTGGGCGCGTTCCTTCGCGACCTCCGCGATCCCCGCGTTCGCGGAACAGTTCGGGCACGCGTGGATACGACCGCGCTTGTCGGAGAACACGCGGGCGAACCGCTCGGAGACGTGCGCCTCGCAGTGTTCACAAGTGGGCATGATGTGAGGCGGTATCGTGAGTCATGTTCCGTACACCTATGAGAAGGGTCCGTAGACGGAAGACGCCTTTCCGAATTCAGTCCAAAATTCGACCCGAATCGATCACGACACGTCGACGCTAGCCATCGAATCCGGCGGAAAACGCGATGAGCGGCGTCCAAACGAAACCGCGATTCGTTCCGTCCGTCTAGAACTCTCGCAGCGATTCGAGAACCTCGTGGGCGGATCCGTCGTCGATCGCTTCGCGGGCCGCCTCCAGACCCGCCTCGATCGAGTCGACGTCCTCGCGAGCGTAGATCCGGAGCGCGGCGTTGACCGCCACTGCGTCCGCGAACGCGCCGTCGCGCTCGCCCGCGAGCACGTCCTCGGTGATCGCGGCGGACTCGACGGCGACGTCGTCGACCGCGAGATCCTCCTCCTCGAGGTCCATCCCGTAGTCAGCGGTCTCGATCTCGAAGTCGTTGAAGGTAGCGCCATCGCTCCCGCCGGCGCCCGTATCGTTTATGCCTTCCTCGGCCGCGGTCCACTCCGCGACCTTCGTGTAGCCGGGTCGGACGTCGTCGTACCCCTCCATGCCCTGGAACATCAGGACGCGGTCGAGGTCGTGGAACTCGCTTTCGACGAACGTGTCGACCACCTTCTTCGCGAACGCGAGGTGATAGAAGGAGCCGAGGTGCGTGGACGCACCGGCGGGGTTCGCCAGCGTCTCGATGGTGTTGACGAACGAGCGGACACCCATCATGTCGCGGCGGTCGAACAGGTCGTCGATCGCGGGGTTGAACGTCGGCTGGTAGTAGAAGCCGAAGCCGGTCTCGTCGACCATATCGGCGGAGTCGCGGGGGGTCAGCTCCGTCGCGACGCCGAGCTCGTCGAGGACGTGTTTGTACGAGTCCTGCTTCTGCGTCGGCACCCGGTCGCCCGAGTGGACGACGACGGGAGTGCCCGCGGCGGCCGCGACGACGCCGGCCGCGACGCCGAGGATCGCAGTTCGGCCCTTGCCGTCGTAGTTCGCACCGCAGTCGACCGGGTCACAGTCCGGTTCCGCATACTCGACGCGCTCGCACATGACGTCGACGTACGCGCCGAGCTCCTCGGCGGTGTTGCGCTTCCAGCGGTTCGCGAGCCAGAACGCCCCGAGCGTCGTCGGGTCCGGCTCGCCCGCGAGGATCCGCTCGAACGCCTCGGTCGCCTGTGCGCGCGTCAGGTCGTCGGCCGACTTGTGGCCGGATCCGCAGACCTCGGTCATCAGCCGCTTGAGGGGCCACTCGCCGAACTCCTGGGTCGCCTGAGCCATACACCTCGTTCGGGTTTGTGAACGAAAAGCCTCTCGCTCGACTCCCGGTGCGTGGGAACGACCCGGGGTGGACACGAGACGCCCGCGGGGAGCGTCGGTCGATCGGACGGTGCGTCTCCACGCGTCCCGTCCGGGGCCCACGCTGCGCGCGCGATGTCTCAGGAAGAAACGTGACCCCAAGACCGTGACACTCGTTACCAAATTAACATCGACGGTTCGTCCAGATTTATCTCTCATACTTTGCGCTATTCAACTATCTGTGGGATACGGACCGCGAACTCGGGTCTAAAATCCGGTACTATTATATGTTCGTCCATCTAGTATTAGTCCGTACCCGATGACGTCCAAATCCGTCGCAACCGCGTTGACGCTGTACCGCTCCCGGACCCTGACGCTCGAACAGGCAGCGACCGTCGGCGGCTGTTCGACCGCCCAACTCGAGGAGAGCGCACGAGCGTTCGACCCGGTCCCGGCCGAGCACGCGGCCGACGACTGATCCGACCGGAGTTCTCCGCCGACGCTTCGGCCGCTCCGAAACCGGTAGATACCTCCCGCCCGTAGCGAACGTAATGAGTCTCGATGCCGACTGGCAGGCCGGGATCGACGCGGTCGATGCCGCCCTCATCGACGAGTATCAGAGCGACTTCCCGGTCGAGTCGCGCCCGTTCGAGCGGGTCGCTCGCGAGATTGCCGCCGAGACCGGGGCCGACGTCGACGCCGCCGATCTGCTCGATCGGGTTCGTTCACTCCGTGACGACGGGGTCTTCCGGCGGTTCGGCGCGGTCCTCAATCCGCCCGTCATCGGATCCTCGACGCTCGCGGCGGTGCGAGCTCCCGACGACCGATTCGACGAGATCGCCGAGGTGATCAACGGTTACCGGCAGGTGAACCACAACTACCGCCGCGACCACGAGTGGAACCAGTGGTTCGTCGTCACCGCGGCCTCGCGGGAGAAACGCGACGCGATCCTCGCGGAGATCGAGGATCAAACCGGCTGTGACGTGCTGAACCTCCCGATGCTCACCGACTACTACATCGATCTGGAGTTCCCGGTGGTCAACCGGGATCGGTTCGCCAGAGAATCCCTTGAGACGACCGCCGTCTCGGCGACCCGGATCTCCGAGGACGCGAGGGGGGATCTCACACCCCTCGAAGCCGACCTCCTGATCGCGATCCAGGACGGCTTCCCGCTGTCAGCGACCCCCTACGCGGATGTCGCTGCCGAGATCGATGCCGATGTCGACGACGTGCTCGCGGGCGTCGAACGGCTCCTCGCTGACGGCTGTATCAAGCGGATCGGCTGTGTCGTTAACCACGTCGTCACGGGGTTCACGAACAACTGTATGGTCGTCTGGGACGTGCCGGTCGACGAACTCGACGCGCGCGGCGAGGACGTCGGCAGTCTCCCGTACGTCACCCTCTGTTATCACCGCCCGCGCCGGCCCGATCAGGACTGGGAGTACAGCCTGTTCACCATGATCCACGGTCGGGAGGCCGATGTCGTGAACGCGAAGATAGACGAGTTGGCGGCCGAACACCTCCCGTTTGAGCACGAACGCCTCTACTCGACGGAGACGCTCAAACAGACCGGCGCGCGATACGACGAACTCGTCGCCGAGGCCGGCGATGACGACTAACGGGTAGCCGTCTCATCCGTCGGCCCACTCGACGCCGTCGACGACGTCCACGAACCCCGCGCCGAACGCGCTGGCCGGGGTCGTGAACCCGTCGGGCGCGTCGCCCGCGCGCACTCGCTTGACCGCCGCCAGCGACGCCCCAACCGTGAGGTCGTACGGATCCGGGGTCTCCAAGCGGGCGACGGCGGTCTCTCCGTTCGTGGTCCGGGCTTCCCCCCAGACGAACACGCGATTCTTGGCCCGCTCCGCCGCCGAGGGGCCGTCGACGCGCGCGGAGACGACGCGGTCCAGCAGGTAGCGTATCGGGCGCGTGCCGAGTACCGGTCCGAACGGTCGCGACAGCCGGATCAGCCGGACGAGACGCGGGTGTAACGCGGCGTACACCGTCACGTCGCTCACGCCGGTCGTGTGTGCCGCGGTAACCACGTCACCCCACGGCACTGCCATTGCCGACCGCGTTCCCCGTCCGAAGTCGATCTCCCGGGTCCGGCTCGCGATCGGCAGCCGGATCAGCCGATCACCCTCGCGGACCACCGTCCCCTCGCCGAGCCCCCGGATCGCGGTCCGGGCGGTTCCGCGGGAGACCGCCCCGTCGGCGTCGAACCCGAGCGCGAGCGATGTCGCGTCCGGGAGCCGTTCGACCAGTCGTGCCGCGAGACAGTCGGTCGGAACCACGTCGAAGCCAACGCCCGGAAGCAGAGTCGTGCCCGCCGCGGCCGCCTCGTCGCCTCGGTCGGCGAGCTCCGCGAACACGCCGAACTCTCCGGTCACGTCCAAGTAGTCGGTTCCCGCCTCCAGACACGCGTCGACGAGCGGCGCAGCGGTCGCGGCGAACGGTCCGGCACAGTTGAGGACGGCCTCAACGTCGCGAACACTGTCGGCGACCGTCTCCGGGATCGCCAGCCCGAACTCCCGGACCGAGCACCGCAGCTCACGACCCAGCTCGCGGAGCGCGTCGCCGTCGCGGCCGGCGAGGATCGGGTCGAGTCCGCGGTCGACCGCCTCGCGCGCCACGAGTTCGCCGGTGTACCCGTACGCGCCGTAGAGGAGGAACGTCACGGCCGACGTTCGGACTCGAACCCACTTGAGCCCTCCTCCGCCTGCCCCGGTCGGGTCCGCCTCCGTGCTACCCACTCCTGACGAGGACCCGACGACCTATATTCGAAGCCGCGGCCATCCTCGCCGTGACCTGAGTCGAGCCCCGGGACGGGAGGCGGGTGTGTGGCAGTCGTCCCGGGTCGGAAGCGCCGCCTGCTCGTCATTTACAAGCGATTACGGAGCCGCTCGGCTGTTTTCTCGCCGACGCCGTTGACGTCGGTAAGGTCCTCGATCGACGCCTCGCGGATGTTCTCGACGGAGCCGAACCGTCGGAGCAGTCGCTTCCGGGTCTCCGGACCGACGCCCGGAACGTCGTCGAGCACCGTCCGTACCTCGTCGCGGACGGTCTGGTGATACTGGACCGCAAAGCGGTGCGCCTCGTCGCGGACCCGCTGGAGGAGGTGGAGCTCCGGGGCGTCGTCGGGCCACCGGAGGGTGCCGTCGGGCGTCACCACGAGCTCCTCGGCCTTCGCGAGCGCGACGACCGGCACATCCCACCCGGCCTCCGCGAGCGCGTCCCGTGCTGCGCCGAGCTGTCCCTCTCCACCGTCGATCAGCAACAGGTCCGGATCGGGACGGTCGTCGCGTTCCTCGACGGCACGGGTCGCTCGCCACCGGACCAGCTCGCGCATGTTGGCGTAGTCGTCGTTGCGGTCGGTGAGCTTCTTCCGCCGATAGTCGCTCGTTTCGGCGCTCCCGTCGACGAAACAGACGTCGGACCCGACGACCGCGGTGCCCGACGCGTGGCTCACGTCGAACCCCTCGATCCGCTCCGGGCGGTCGATCCCGAGCTGGTCGCCGAGCGCGCCTATCGGATCGTCACGACCGCCACGCTTTCGGGCGTTCTTGAGCGCGAGCTCGACCAGTTTCGCTTCCCGACCTGCTCCGGGAACCCGCACCGCGACGCCCTCGCTCTCCAGCCAGTCGACCACGTCGTCGTCGGGACGTTCCGCGAGAAGGACGGCGTCCGGGAACTCCCGCTCCGCGTAGTACTGGGTGAGAAACGCGGACAACACGGCTGCGGGCGTGTTCGTTTCTCCTTCGTCACCGTCGGTCTCCGGGGCGTCGAGTCGGTGACGCTCCCGGTCGACGAGCTGTCCCCGCTCGCTGTGGAGCCGCGCCACGCGGGCAACGGTACCCTCGACGGCGGCCGCCAACACGTCGACGGTTCGGTCGTCGGACCGACCACTCACCGCCTCGCCGCCCTCGCCGTGGAACGCCTCGACCGCTTCGAGGCGGTCCCGGAGGTTGGCAGCGCGCTCGAACTCGGCGTTCTCGGCGGCTGCCTCCATCTGTCGTCGGAGCGGATCGGCGAGGACGCCCGTCTCCCCCTCGAAGAAGCGCCGCGCTGCGGCCACGTCCTCGGCGTAGCTCTCGGGGTCGATCTCGCCGGTACAGGGGGCCGAGCAGATCCCCATCTCGTAGTCGAGGCACGGTCGGTCGCGGTTCGCGTACTTGTGGTCGGAGCAGCCACGGAGCCGGTACTCGTTGCGGATCGCCTTGACGACCGTTTCGACGCGTCCCTTGTTTGTGAACGGTCCGTACGCGACCGCGCCCTCCTCCGGATCACGCGTTATTTCGATCCGCGGGACCGAGTGGTCGGAAAAAGCGACGAGCGGGTACGACTTGTCGTCTTTCAATCGAACGTTGTACCGCGGCTGGAGCCGCTTTATCAGGTTTGCCTCCAGAAGGAGCGCCTGCGTCTCGGTGTCGGTAACGGCGAACTCGATCCGTTCGGCGCGCCCGACCATTCCGCGAATACGCCCGGAGCGCGGATCCGTGTACGATCGAACTCGGTCGCGGAGGTCGACCGCTTTCCCGACGTATACGGTCGTCTCGCCGGCTCGGAACTGATAGACGCCGGGCTCCGCCGGGAGGGCCGCGGCCCGCTCGCGCACGGCGTCTGCGTCCATCGATACTCGGATCCCCGTAGCCGCCCAACGGGTTTGAACGCTGCGTCATCGTGGTCCCCCGCGGTCTCACGGTCTACCGCTCGATCGGTCCGCCGGTCCGTCGGTCCGCCGGTCCGTTACCCCGTCGTTCCGCCGTTCGACCCTTCCGCTAGTTATCAAACTCGAATTTCGGAGAGAACCGCTTATGCGGGTGGTTCGAAGACTGTGTTCCATGAGTGGAATCCGAGAACTACTCCGCCGCGTGTTCGGGCGGGAAACGGAGTCCCGGTCGATGCCCGACGGCGGGGTGGTCGTCGACGAACCGACCGACAACGGTCCGGATACCGGCGCTACCGAAGCCGCACGGCACACGGTCTCGGAAGCGGAGGGCGTCGACCGCGCCGAAACTCTCGCCGGAGCCGGCTTCAAGCAGGTGTTCAACGCGACGGGCGTTCCGACGTTCATCCTCGATCGCGAGGGCAACGTCGCCGAATGGAACGAATCGATCGCCTCGCTCACCGGCGTCGCCCGCGAAGACGCGGTCGGCCACGACCACGTCTCGGAGCTGTTCTACCCGGACAACCGCCGAGCCGACACGCTCGCCGACAAGGTCCTCGACGCGCCCGAGGCCGCCGACGAGGTGTACGACGTCGAACCCTGCGATTCGGCCCGAAACCGCTACCGCGACACCAGCACGATGGTCGACCGTCACGGCGAGGAGAAACACATCGAGTTCACCGCCACGCCCCTGTACGACGGCGACGAACTCGTGGGGGTGACGGAGGTCGTCATCGACCGCACGGAGAACGTCGTGGAGCGGGACGCGACGAGGCAGCTCGTCTCCGAGATCCGCCGGACCGCCGAGGCGATCGGTGACGGAAACCTCGACGCCCGCGCCGTTTGCCACGAGGAGTGTGAGTCCCTCGACGACGGCCTGCTCCGCGTCATCGGCGTGGTCAATGAGATGGCCGAACGACTCCAGGACCTCTCGGAGAGCGTCCACGAACAGGCCCGCGAGATCGATTCCACCGTGACGGAGGCGAGCGAGGCGGCCGCGACCATCGCCGAGAACGTCGACGAGCAGAACGAACTGTTGGAGGAGGGCGTCTCCGAGATGCAGTCCTTCTCGGCCGGGATGGAAGAGGTCGCGGCCACTGCCGACCAGGTCGACGCCGCGGCATCGTCGGCCCGGGACGCCGCGGCCGAGGGACTCGACGCGAGCAGCGACGCTCGCGAGGCGACGGAGGACGTGGTCGATATTGGCGACGAGCTGGTCGACAGCGTCGGGGCGCTCTCCGACCGGATGGACGACATCGAAGAGGTGATCGAGGTCATCTCCGACGTCGCCGAACAGACGAACCTGCTCGCGCTCAACGCGAACATCGAGGCCGCGAGGGCCGGCGAGGAGGGTGACGGCTTCGCGGTCGTCGCCGAGGAGGTGAAGAAGCTCGCGGACGAGACGCGGGGCCACACCGAGGCGATCACGGAGAGCCTCGACGAGCTACAGACTCAGTCGGATCAGACCTCGACGGCGGTCGAACGCTCCCACGAGCGCATCGAGGACGCCGGCGCGGAGATCGAGACGGTGCTCGACTCCCTCGAGGAGATCGCGGACGCGGTCGACGAGGCGGCGGACGGGGTCGCCGAGGTCGCGCGGACTACTGACGACCAGGCGGCGACCGTCGAGGAGCTCACGGCGACGCTGGAGTCCGTCCGGGACCGCTCCGATCGGACCGAGGAGGCGACCGACCGGATCGTGACCGCGACCGACGATCAGGAAGCGGCCGTCGACGAGCTGATAACGCGGGTCGAACGGCTCGATTCCAGGACCTGATCGGCAGGAGTCGACGCTGACCCGCGTCCGGAGCGACGGGACCCGGATTCCGCCGCCGCCGAACGTTTAACCTCGATGAGCGCGTACTTCTTTCATGTCCGTCACGCCGCCCGGACCCATCGGCGATCCCCTCTTCGGCAACGGTCGCCAGTTCGCTGACGACCCGTTCACGTTCATGCGCGCCTGCGCCGACAGCTACGGCGACGTCGTCCGGTTCGACCTCGGGCCGCGCGAGACGTACCTGCTCACGAACCCCGCCGACATCGAGCGCGTGCTCGTGAGCGAGGCGGAGCGGTACCGGAAACCCCAGTTCGGCGACGACGCGATGGGGACCTTGCTCGGCGACGGGCTCCTGTTGAGCGAGGGCGAAACGTGGCGCAAACAGCGGAGCCTCGCGAACCCGTCGTTCCACACCCAGCGTATCGGTGCGCTCACGGGGACGATGGTCGGCCACACGGAATCGCACTTGGCGGAGTGGGAGCCCGGGGAGGTGGTCGACATCCAACTGGAGGTCGCCCGACTCACCGTACGGATCATCGTCTCGGCGATGTTTGGCGCGGATATCACCGACGAGGAGGTGGCGACGGTCCAGGAGAACCTCGAACCGCTCGGCGCACGGTTCGAGCCGGACCCCCGACGCTTCCTGATCCCCGACTGGGTGCCGACCGCCGAGAACCGGGCGTTCAACGAGGCGGTCGGGACGCTGGAGGACGTGATCGACGATATCGTCGAGCGACGGCGGGGGACCGAACGCGACCCGACCGTCGACCCCGCAGGTCCCGACGGGACGGCCGTTTCCGGTCCGCCCGGAGACGCCGGCGGCGACCTACCGATGGACCTCCTCTCGGTGCTACTCCGCGCTCGCGACCGCGGCGAACAGACCGACGAGAACCTCCGTGACGAGATGGTGACGATGCTGTTGGCGGGCCACGACACGACCGCGCTCGCGTTGACGTACACGTTCTACTTGCTCTCGAAGCACCCGGAGGCTCGCGAGCGCGTCGAACGCGAGGCCGACGCGGCGACGGCGGAGGGATCGCCCGACGCCGCCGACGTTCGGGGGATGGAGTACACGGAGCGCGTGCTCAACGAGGCGATGCGGCTGTATCCGCCGGTGTATCTGCTGTTCCGCGAACCGAAACTCGACGTGAAGGTCGACGGCTACCGGATCCCCGAGGGCTCCGCGCTGATGTGCTCACAGTGGGTCGTCCACCGCTCGTCGCGGTGGTACGACGACCCGGACGCGTTCGACCCCGACCGCTGGCTCCCCGAACGCCGGAGCGCGCGGCCGCGGTTCTCGTATTTCCCCTTCGGCGGCGGGCCGCGCCACTGTATCGGGAAAGCGTTCTCGCTTCTGGAGGCAAAGCTCATCCTCGCGTCCGTTTGCTCGCGGTACGAACTCGACTACGAGGGCCCGGAGCTCTCCCTGCGCGGGTCGCTGACGATGCACCCGAACCATCCGGTGCCGATGCGGCTGCGGGAGAGGTAGGCCGGCGATTCGGTCCGGGAGCCGGGTTCACGCTTGGAGGCCCACCGTCTCCGCCACCTCTCGGAACTCGGCGTCGTACAGATCGAGCGCATGAACCCGCCACGTGACCGGGTCGATATCGGTGTTGAGGAGCCGTTCCATCGTTTTCCGGCTCGGATCCCCGCCCCGCGCCACCGTGACGTGTGGAACGTAGCCGTCCCCCTCGATCTCATCGACCGGGTCGATCAGTCGGCAGAGTCGCCGATGGAGCCGCACGAGTTCCCGGCTCTCGACCGCGAGATAGGCGACTACCGCGCCGTCGTTTCCGAACGCGTCGTCTTCCTCCCCGAACGCGTCGATCCCGGTTACCGACGCCCGAAACGGGTCGGTGTCGGCGAGAACCGGACGGATCGTCTCCCGCAGCCGACCGAGCGCCTCCTCCCGTGCCCGGTCGTCCGTTCCACGCGTATACCGGTCCGACTTTCCTACGTCCTCGACGCCGACCCGCTTACAGACGAGAGTGTGCCGATCCCGGATCCGATCGAACCCCGAGAGTTTCGGCTGGAGCTCTGTCGCGAGGCGATCGATGGCCGGTGGTAATGGAACGTTAACGCTGAACATGATTTAATCGAGATCGGGAGACTGCGAATCGATCGACCGGATTCGGTCCTTTCGTATCGTTCCCCGGTCCCGGACCGTAACGAGCGCACCGATCTCCAGCGGAAACATCCGTTGGACTGGAGCGTACACGGGATTCACTCGGTAGAACGTGAGTTCCCGGGGTCGAATCCTCTCCGGACATGGCGGAGGGACGCGACGACCGTTCAAAACGCTCCCGCTCGCTTCGTTGCCCTCGCCGCACTCCCACGTTGCCCTCGCCGCA
>OBKM01001159.1_pt1 | contig 11137 bp, 14 predicted proteins | sample 1519691 | NCBI WGS metagenome assembly OBKM01 (sample SAMEA37050418, study PRJEB22526) | metagenome | biome: saline pan; feature: lake; material: water | place: Egypt | collected 2015 | depth 0.5 m
TGTAGTCGGTGTAGTCGGGGGGATCCCCCAACCTTCTTTTCTACAATATACTACCGCCTAAGACGGTTCTACTCTCTCACAATCACGAGATTCACTTCACCCCCGACTACACCGACTACACCCCCAAGATACCGATAGTTGAGTAGCCTTAGACGCTTGAATATCCGTAGTCGGGGGTTGAGGAATGTAGCCGGTCGGAAAAGCAACCGGGCGGTTACAACCGCTTTGAGAGTGACGGCTTCTCGCCGCCACGCTTGTACGAACCCGAGAAGACTTGCGGGCCTTGCCCGTAGTCCCCGAGCTTGAGATTGTGAAGCGCGTAGTAAGCGGCGTCAAGTAGGTCCGGTGAGTTGCCGTCAGAACCGAACTGGACCCACTCACGAACGAACGACCGCCACCGCGGATCGTAGCCGAGATTATCGTCCACCTCTCGATTGACGATCGTGGCGTCGCCGCGTTCAAACAGGATGCTCATATCTTGGATCCGTTCCTCTTTGCTTTGGCTTGGTGTGACGGCTTCAATCGTTCCGGGGACGCTTTCGCGCGCTTCTTGGATGAACCACGTTTGTGCCCCCACGTCTTCGATCATGACCGTGGGGTTCGGAACCGTGTTTGCCACCCGAGAGACAAAGCCGAGGCTTTCCCGAAGGGTAAGACCACGCTCCCGCGCCACGTCAATCAGGTACGCCCGCTTCTCTTGTGGATCGACGGCGGCACACACCACAGCTGTATAGTCCGAATCGGTGGCTTTCGCCCGACGTTTTGAGGAGACGTACGCAAGGTCAACGCCGAGCCGAAAGCGGAAGTTGCGCTCGCCGAGATCGCCCGCATCGATGAACGCGAGTTGATCGCGGGAAAGGAGGTTGCCCCCGCCGGCGGCAAACCCGCCGTGAAGGGCTTGCCCCTCCCGGCTTGTGTTGCCATACTGCCGTTCAAACCGCTCCTTGTCGGCGTCGTCAAGATACGGGTTCTGTAGCGTGCTCGCCCGGATCGTCTCAATGTTCAACCCGAGCGTATCGCCGTCGTCGTCAACGCCGCGCTCAAGGATATCGAACGCGTCGTTTTGCCCGTTGCCGGTGAGTGTCCACAGTTGGGCTTTCGGACCGCTAACTCCTCGTAGCCGTGAACCCAACATCTCAAGAAGGTTATGTAGGTCGTTGTAGTGTGAGGGTTCGTCGCACCAAACCCCGCCGTATTCGTCGCCGGCGTAGCGGTTCCACCGATCCGCGCTCCCGAGCTTAATCACGGTATCATTGACAAGCGTGAGTCGGTGGTTCTGCCGGTTGTAGTCGTCAACGATCGGGGACGCTTCCGGACCGTTGTAGGAACTTGTGACCACACCCGTCCGCTCGCCCGGTAGTTGCTCGAACAGCACGCGAAACGTTGTGTCACGCGCTTTCTGGAAGTCGATCCCCATCACCAAGAATCGGGAACCGGGGTATTCGATCGCCTGTTTGATTATCCACCGGGCACCGAACAGCGTCTTTCCGCTCCCGTAGCCAGCAAGGAACGCCGTCAGGTCCACGTCGTCGTTATTGACGGTATCCAGTGCGTCGCGTTGTGCGTCCCACAGGTCGTATGTGAGTGTGTTCGTTTCGGGCACCCACGTCATGCCGTCCGGTCGCCGCTCGGGGTCGGCAGCACCCCACAACACGCTTAGGTTGCCGGACTCGTGACGCGACGACTGTTCGGCAAGTTGATTGACTTGCTTTTCAATCTGCCGGCGGGTGGGTGTGCTCATGCCGTCGCGCGCTCGGCTTGAATCTCCTCGATCGTCTCGGCCATATCCTGTAAGTCACGCTGTTCAACCACGTCCAGCTTGGTGGCGATCGTATCCTTCAACACCTTGTGATATTGAACGCGGACCTTCTCCTTGTCGGGGTCGCGGATCCGGCCGTCTTCGATCTTGCTCATCATGGTATCGATGGAACTGTCCAACTGTTCGATCATGATTTCGTAGTCGGCGTGATCGTGGGGCATAGTGTTGTGGAAGTGGGTTTTCCGGGTGTTTACCCAAGGTGAATGGTGCTTATCTGTCGGCTACTCCCGGCCTATCTGTCACTTAGCACTTGAGCCGCGTAATTGTTTCCCCTGTGAAAGAACGAACGTCGGTGTTACCGCTCCTCCCGGCGGTAATGCGTATCACAATTCTCACAGTACCACGTCGGCACTTTGCCGTTGTGCTCGGCGTGGAACGCGGCCGTGTGCGGATCGTATGCCCGAGAGGCTTCACACTGTAGCCCACACTTGTCACACGGGATCGGGTCGGGGATCCACCACAACACGCTTGACTTGCTGGATTGAACCGTGCTTTTCACTCGATTCGTCGCGTCGTCTAAGCTTGGAAGGTTACTCATCGTTTTCGTCGTCGTCTGTGTCGTCGTCGCCCTCGTACTCGTCGCTATCATGGTTCGTCAGGTCTGACGAACCTTCGCCGTCGCCGTCGTCTTCGTCGTCACGTCGGTCACGGTGAGAGGGCTGGATTGACGGGAAGATCGTGGTCATGCCGACCACCCCGTGTATGCCTCGGCAAGTGCTTCGATAATCTCCCCTTCGGTCATGGATTCGTCCGCATCGGCGAGCACTGCTGTTTTTGCGTTCTGATACGCTGCTATCTGGTCGTCGTACAAGTTGATCGCTTTGTGTTCTGTGGACATGATTAGTGGTCGTGAGTGTATCCGAGGTAGTAGCACGCGGGCAACACGCCGAGGATCGGAGCGGCCGATACGAGTGTCATGCCGACCGTAAACATCGGGCGGTCGGGGGCGGTCACGCCGGCGTGGACCCCCACGGAAACGGGCAAGAGAACCCACGCCATGAGCCATACAACGCTTGTCGCATCCAGACCGCCGTTGAAGCCAGCGTACACCGACCCAATCACCCACAAGAGAACGCCCGCGACGATCCCCGCGTGTGCGACGGCAGTGGTTGAATCGCTCATTGTTATCCACCTCGCCGGGTGAGTCGGGATTTGCTAAACCGACCGTTCTCATCGGAGACTTTCCGCCCGTTGAGGAACACGTTCGCAGCACCGTTCCCAACGCCACCGATGAACTCAGCGCCGGCGTCCGCACCCGCTTCCACGCTGGCACCAATCTCTCCGGCAACGTCGCCGACCGTCACACCGCCCGCAAGTTCGATGCCACCGATCGCGTCGCCGACACGCAAGGCGTTGGACGTGATTCCTGAAATGAAGCGCCGGATGAGGTCACGTCCCCAATCAACGGCACTCTCAACGAGGCCGGTGAAAATGTCACGGACGCGCCCGGCGAGATTCCGGACGCGATCGGTGGCGCGGCCAACCCATGACATGAACCCGGACGCCCATCCACGAACGAGGTCCGCGCCCCAATTCACAGCGTCACTGGCCGCATCGATGAACCACGAAGCGATACCGCGCAGTGCGTCAAGGGCGACGCCGACGGCGTTCGCAATCTCGGATCTAAACATGAACGCCAAAAGCGCCAATCCGGCAGCAAGGGCAACCGGCCAACTGATGAGTGCTACACCGACTTTGAGCAACGTGAGCAACGCCCCGGCAGCGATCTTCACCGCTCCTCCGAGCTTGGCAAGTGCGCCGATCACACCGAACGCTTTCACGGACCACGTTGCGAGCGCGCCGGCGATACCGACCACGATCGGAGCCAACACGGCGATCCCGTTGGCGAGCATCCCGGTCGCGCCTTCGGCGTCGTGCATAAAGTCGGCAAACGAAAAGATGAGGTCGTTCACACGCTGGAAGGCCGGGCGAATGATCTCATCAAGGCGTAGTCCAACGGATTGAATTGATGCGCCGAGCGCGCTCATCGTCTCTTGGAGCACGGGGACCGTCCCGAGGAGGAACCCGGTGGATGTTGCGATCCCGCCTACAATCGCGCCCATAGCACCGGTGAATCGCTTTTGAAGGTCGCCGAACGAATCGGCAGCGTCGTCCATCTCCTCTTTGGCGTCGCTCACCCCCTCCTCAACGTCGTCAAGTCCCTTCTCCGCGTCGTCAATGTCCGCGCTCGCCCGGACCACAATTTCGGCAACATCCACGGACATCTATGCGAACACCTCCATTGTGGGGTATTCGTCGCCAACGTAATACTGTGCGAATACCTTAATGTGGTTCTCAAGCGTCTGTTTCTCTACCTTAGCCAGCGTCTCTTTGGCACCGTCCACAGGGACGCAGCGGGGTCCGTACTCGGCCACAGCTTGGTTACGGTGGTCGGTGTACGTCTCACCCCACTCGTCGGCCTTGATGATGAACTGTTCCGGTTCTACACCCGCCTGTTCGATCGCCGACTCAATCGTTTCAAACTCGGCGTCGTCAAACTCAAGCGTCAACCGCTCGCCGGCGAGCGCGGGTGCGTGCTCGGGGATCTCCCAGTGAATCTTATTGGACATTGTTTGCCTCCGTTGGGGCGTCTCGCGTCTTAATTTCCGATTTGTGGCGTTTTGTATTCTCGCCCTTGTTAGACATGGCTCTCCTCCGTGGCGGTCTGTTCAACCGACTCCCGTTCGTCAACGTGAACCCACGCCGGACCGTCCCGCGCGGGCGGTTCGATCCCGTCAAACTGTTTCAGGTAGCGAAACGCCGTGTCGTATTGGCGTTCTCTTGCGTGCACGCCGGCGGCTTCACCGATCAACTCCTCGCGGTGAGCCGGTCGATCGTCCCGGTCACGAATGTCCTCAAGATACGCGTAGAACCGTTTGACAATCTTCGGCGTGAACCCGTCGTGCTCGGGAATATCGAGCTGTGACGCTTCGGTTTTCCACGCGTCAGACTTGTAGGCCGGCGCGTCGTCGGCGAGCCTCCACGCCGACCGCCAGTGTAGATCGTCGTGCGTGCTCGCCACGGGACCACAACGGGCGTAATACTGGTAGGCGCGTGGTTGCGCTTCCGTCGCGGTCGGCATCGCATCTTCAACGGAACTATCCGTGTTGATGGACCCACGCCCTTCCAGCGTCGTTTTGATTTTGATCGCGCCTTCAAGCACTTTTTCAGCTGTCGGGCCACCCGTGTTGAGTGAGTGAATCCCACCGTCGTTGAAGCCCTCCTCGGCGAATGGCTCCGGATCGTCGTGTGCGTTACCTCGGGTCATGTAGTCGCTCATTGTGTCGTCGTGTTTGGTCTGCAGTCGGTTGTAGGCCGATTCAATGATGCTCCGAAAGAACTGCATGAGCATCGTACTGAAAACCGCGCGTGGATCGGTAGACTCCGCGTGAATTGTTTCCACGCCTTTTGAGCGCGCGATCGATACGCGAAGGACTTGCTTGAGGAGTCCACCGGGCGGTATGCCTCACCGTGAGTTGCCAAGCCCCGGATCATCGGCAGCCCGCTCATACGGGCACGAACACCTCGCGTTTCGCGTCCCACTTGCGGGCGTACTCCTCCCCACAAGTGCGGCAGCGAATCACCCCGCGGGTGGTCCGGTAGGTGAATCCAGTATGCCCTTCCGGGCACCGCATCCGCCACGGCTCCCTACTCATGGTACTGGTACACCCCCTCGGATTCGCGGGTCAATACATCGCCGTCAAAGTCGTCACACAACCACGCCAGCCCTAACTCGGCGTAGCGTTCCGACTTGTCGATCCGCTCGGCAACGGCGTCCGGTGTGAGCGTGTCGCCGTCGGTGTACGCCGCTTGTACGTCCGCAAGGAGTGACGGATAGCCAACGCCTGAACTATCGGATGCTGGAGCCGGATCCTTCGTGTCTTCACCCTTGGGGTCGGGCGTGTCTGAACCGCTCTTGTCGGCCGTTTTTTCGGTCGGCGCGCTTCCATCGTCGTAATCGTCAATCGAGCGGGGTTCGGTGTCATCGTCATCGTCGTCACTGCCGTCCGACCCCGAGATTACATCGATTGGATCGGTTTCGCCGTCAACGGTTCCAAAGTTCTTGTAGCCGCGGTAGGGGGTCGCGTGCCGATCCGTTCGGACGCTACTCACATACCCAAGATCGGCACCTGAATCCCGCGCGGCGTTAGTGAACTTGTTTTGCCCGACCGGATCCTCGCCGTTCTCGCGGCACCAACGGCGGTACACGTCCCACGCCTCACCCGTTGTGATATTCGGCGCGTCCGGATCGTGCTCGGCAACGTTGGACAAGAAGTAATCGAGACTGTCGCCCCACGTTTGCCACTTGCGTCGTGTGTCGTCGGGCGACCCCGGCACGTTCGTGAACTCGCCGCGTTCCATGAGTCGCGTCCATCCTTCAATCGCCCAGTTGAGAACGGCGGACAAGTTCTCGGGTTCCTGCAGGCGGTCGCCGAGCATGGGATCGCGCCGGTCCGATCCCTCGGGGAAGTAATTATCAAACTGAACGATAATCCAACGCCGCCAAAACGCGGTGTCGTCGTCGCTCACGGGCACGTCCGGCACTTCATTCGCCGCAAAGAGCATCCCGCCCGTGTACGTGAACTTGAACGGATCCTTATACAATCGCTTTGCCGTCACGGCGTCGCCGCCGGTGAGCTTCTTAAACTCACCAAGGCTCCGGCCAGTAATCGAACCGCTGGATAGGTCGGCCGCTATGTTGGCTAACCCACCGTGCAACTCGGCTTTGCTCGGCTTGTCACCAAAGTCGTATGGACTAATGTTAGTCGTGTTGTCGTCGCCGAGGAGCGCGCCGATCGTCTCAAGGAACGTGCTCTTACCGTTGGCTCCGCCACCAACAAGGAGAAGGGCACGCTCGAACGTGGCATCCCGGTGTAGGCAGTAGCCGATGTATTCCTGAACGGCGTCAATCATTTCGTTCTCAACCACCTCACCAACGAACGGTTTCCACTCCCCGTCCGCGTCGGGGTTGTAGTCAACCGGGAGCCGTGTCTGTGCGTAATCGTCCGGCCGCAACTCCCGGAGCGCGTTCGGATCGTCCCGAGCCGCCTTCTCCAAATCCAGCAACCCGTTTTTGACGGCGAGCGTTCCGGGGTCAAGGCCGAACGTATCCGTTGAAACCTCAACGGTGGGATCGGCCGCGGCTTGATTCTTTAGCTCCTCAAGCACGTTGCCGCCGTAGTTCACCGCGCCGAGCGTCTTCCGTGCGGCCTGTGCTAAGGCGCGCTCGCCGTCCGCGTTCCATGTGCCACGTTCTGAATCGTAGGCCCATAGCGCGCCGTTCTCGCGGCTTACGCGGACGTAACACTCCTCGGACGCTTTGATCAACTCCCAAGTGTACGCCGCTTTCTGCCGGTCGTTGAGGTCGGATATCTCCCCGTCTTCACCAAGTCCGGCGTACGCCTGCAGGTCGTCCGGGCACAGCGTTACCGATCGCGGCGCGTCCCGCTTCGATGGATCCGGACGGGTTGACGACGGCGGCGACCAACCGGCTTCTTTCGCTTTGTGTACGAGCGTCGCAACGCTCACACCCGCGCCGGCGGACGCGTCGGACCAAATCGATTCAATCTGGTTCTCGGCGTCGTCGTCGTACTTGGATCCACGTTGCGACCATGACTCAAAGAGTGACCGGCCGCGGCTTCCACTATCGTAGTCGTGAACCGCATAGCCAAGCCGGACCCATTCCGAATGTCCAACGTCCGGATCAATATGGCTTAGAGCTTCCTCAACGTCGGACTCATCAAGCCATTCGTCCCCGTCATACTCCTCGGACGCGCCGGCGGTGTCGTTCAGTCGCGGTGGCTCACCGCGTAGTTCCTCATAGGCGTCAAACAACCACGGGGTAGGGTCGATCGCGGCGATCGCACTCCCCGACTCCGGAACCGTATCGCCGGTGAAGGTGCAGAACTTGTTAGTCAACACGTCAACGCCTTCATGGTCGCCGATTTGACTATCCGACCACCAATCAGGAACCTTACTCCCGTCAATCGGGATGTGGATCCCCGTGCCGCTCGGCGACCGCTCGATGTAGGTCGCCGCTTTGCTGAACCGATCCAAGCTCGGCACCCACTCTTTCAGGTCGCCACTGTCGGTAACGCCGCCGTCAATGTCAATCACCCCGAACGCACCTGCAGGATAGTCGTCGTTATCCGCGGCGGTTACGTAGCCGATCCCCCACGTCTCGCGTGAGCGGGCGGCTTGAACGGCTTCCTCAAAGGGGTGCCATGCCTCCGGGTCGGACCAACTAATCTGGAAGTCGCCCTTCCAGTGCGGCCGGCGCGGCGTCTCGGCAGATGAATCCCACAAGAGCCATTGATCGCGCCCTTTCAGCTCATCGGGGACGTTTTCAAACGGGTCCGTGTCCGTGCGGTTGGGACTTTCCGCCCGACTCATCGGCGTTCCTCCGCAACCTCAAGGAGTGCGGCCGCGGTGTCGGCGATCGGATACTCCGAATCCGCAAGCCGCTCAAGTGCCTCGCGTCGCTGTTCGATCTCGGCAGCAACGTCGTCGCCGTCGTTACGGGTGGCAACCTTACTCATCAGAATCACCGCGCTTCTCGTGGCCTTCCGGATCGACGTGGCAACTGCGAGCAACTTCGCGCCACGAATTACCGATATCCAACGCCAAACGGCGGGAGTTAGACTTTTGCCGTCGGCGGTCCTTGTGACTCATAGACGGACCACCTGCCCGCGTTCGTCAACCCCACCTTTGCCGTGGCCGCGCCCCAACGCGGCCGTGCTGTTCCGACTCATTACTGAGAGTCCTCCAGCGGCTTCACGTCAATGACGACGTAATCACCGGGCTGAAGCTCTAAGTCCCGGCGCACGTCCGCCGGGATCGTCACACGCCCTTGCTGCAGGACGCGAGTTGGTGCCTTACTCATGCTAATTTGTACGAAGCACCATAAGGTAAAAGTACAAAGCACCTTAACGAGAATACGTTAAGATGACTTCCGAGCGAACAAAGGGGCGGTTCCTAACCGATTTGCAACGGTCGTACCTCCACGGCAACCATGAGCCTAACACGCAAAACTCAAAATATGCCACAGAATCACAAATTCGGGCACGAATCAAGGGGGCGCTATTTGAATTGAAAGTGTTCAATGAGGTAGCCGAAGACGGAATGTTAGAAACTCTATTTGAAGATTACACTCGGCTCCCTGAATCCGCACCCGATGAGTCAGCATACCAAATGAAGATGCCGAAGGAAACGAGTGAAATTGAAGCTATTATCGGAATGGCATACCGTGGCTACAAACTGAACGGAATGGACTCCGATGAGTTTGTCAAGTCTATTTTAGAGAATGCGATCCGAAAGGCGGAAGCGGATCACCACGGCGTCCGCATCCAAGATGTTTCTGCCGAGTTGGAACTAACGGAAGATATTGAGGTACACACCGACCCATTAGAGAAGTGGCAAAAAGATATGCCACTATCCAGATCCGAATATCAGGAACTACATGACCGACTTTCAGACAAGTTGGATCGGGAAATTCAGGTCAACGAAATGGATGACCTAATTGAACAGCACCTAATCGTTTCTGACGACTAATCCTCTTGGAGCTTCTCAACGAGCGCCTTCTTGACGGCCGGCATATCCAGTAAGTCGTCAACGCTGCTAATATCTTCAATCGCTTGCGTATCGCCGGCCATGCCAGCTTCGGCCAGTGCCTCTTTCAAGTCGGACTCGATTGTGTCGGTGGCCGCCTTTGCGTCCGGCGTGTAGACTGTTCCACACCGCGGGCACGCTTTCGCATCCGGACCAAGCGGCTCCCCACAATGGCAAATGTCGGGTGAAAGACTGCTTTTGTCGTCCGGCTCCCGAATCCCTGCAGCCTCCTCGGCGGCACGAATGTGATCCTCATCGGAAAGATGCGAATACGTCGTTTCCATAACGTCCGAATCCGGCGCGTGGCCGATAAGGTGTTTCACCGTCGCATCGTCCATCTTGTATTCGCGTTTTGCGATCGTCACAAAGTTGTGTCTCACCGCGTGTGGGTTGAGCGGCTTATCAATCCCCGCCTCCTCCTTGAGATTCTTTAGAGCGTACTGCATGGTATTCCGAGATACCATGCTGTCGGGTTCGGGGTTGCTATACCGTGGTTTCGGCGTAATGAGGTACGCATCCGGGTTATCAGGGAACGGGTGATATCGCAACCACTCACGGATCGAACCCACAGCACCCAAGAGCGGCCGTTTTGTGCCGTTCTCATCGGCACCCTTCAACCCGTCACTATCCGTATTCAGGTAATACACTCCCTCATCAAGATCCACGTCTTTCAGCCGGAGTGACCGAATCGCCGTGTTCCGTTGCCCGGTGTATAGCAACAGGTCAAAAATCGCTAAGTCCCGAGGGTGGTCGGCGGCGTCCCTGATGTTCGTAATCTCCTCTTTGGTTAGCATATCCCGATCGTCAACGTGGGTCTTATCGCCGCTAATCAGGGTGATATCGTTCGGGTCGATCCCCAAGTCGGTATGATATCGGTAGAACCGGCGGACGCACCCTTGCTCATTCCGGATCGTGTTATTTGCTAAACCGCCGTCCTTCACGTCCGGGTGTCGCCCGGTCCGCAAGTCGGTCATCAACTGGTTGATATCCTGTGCCGAAGCGTCACTCAACGACGTGTTGTATGGGTCGTACTGCAGGCGTTCGGATACGCGCTTGAGGTGTTGCATCCAGTATAGCAACGTGTTGGCCTTTTTCGGCTTGGTGTCGTTGGCGTATTCCCCGGTTGACGGCAAGGAAACCGTCATGTTCTCCGGATCGAACGCGTTACATAGCTCACGGATGAGATCGGCGTCGGACGCGCTCACCTCTCCGCGTTCAACTCCCCCCTGTAACGTCCCTTGCGCTTCCCGGTAGTTCTCCCGCGGTGTCGTCATACTCAATCCATTCAAGCGCACCGTCTTATATCTGTGGGGACTTTGCTCAAGGTAGTGCCGGTAGTGTACCACACTACCCCCACTACTTTGAGAGAAATACGCGACTCAATCACGGATTTCAGAACCGAACGGTGGCAGCGGATCCGTGATTATGAACACTTACACCCTTACCTCCGGGACATATATCAAACGCCCGGCGTCGCCGGCACAGTGAACATGGATCATATCGTTGAGCACTACGGTTGCCCCGGCTCGCCGGGCGGGTTCGATCCCTACCCTGTCGGTGCCGTTGATCTACAACTGGACGCATCCCACAACCGGGCGGAACTATCCCGGCCAACGTCACAGTAACCACCGGCGGTTCGGCACCGATTCATCAAATGTAGTCGGTGTAGTCGGGGGGATCCCCCAACCTTCTTTTCTACAATATACTACC
>OBKM01001160.1_pt1 | contig 11136 bp, 11 predicted proteins | sample 1519691 | NCBI WGS metagenome assembly OBKM01 (sample SAMEA37050418, study PRJEB22526) | metagenome | biome: saline pan; feature: lake; material: water | place: Egypt | collected 2015 | depth 0.5 m
GCGTTATCGTCTGGAAACACATCTTCAGAAACTCGCTTATCCCGCTGTTGCCGGTGATCACCAACGAGGCCGTCCTGCTCATCGGCGGCTCGGTCATCGTCGAGCAGATATTCAACATCAACGGGCTCGGGCGCATCTACTTCCTCGCGATAACGCAGGGTGACCTGCCGCTCGCGGGGGCGTTGCTGTTCATCTTCACGGTTCTCATTCTGGGACTGAACATCCTTCAGGACTTCCTGTACACTGTCATCGACCCGCGGGTAGGCTACGACACATGAGCACGACTGACTCTGAACTCGAGACCGAGGATCGACCGCTCCGTGAACTGCTATCGAGCAATCCGCGTCCGGCACTGCTCTGGTTCGCCGGACTGCTCGTGTTGCTCGCACTCGAGATCGGCCGGTTTTTCGCCGGTATCAGCCAGTTCCTGGGCATCGCCGGCTTCGTGTTCGACCTGCTCGCCTCGTTCCCGGGCTACGTCGGCGGTAACTTCGAGTCGGCCGTCCCCGGCAACATCGGGTCGGCCGTTGGCACGGCCGTGACCTCGATTGTCGCCATCGGGATGCTGTTTGTATTCTTGCTGCCGTTCGGCTGGGTCGTTCCCGACGAATCACTCGACCGGTCTGGTGCGGAGTTCAGCCGCCGGCAGCGGCGATGGGCGAAACGCGGCGTGTTGACCGCCATCGTCAGCGCTCTCGCGGGCGTTCTCGCGTTCTCGCCGGCCGGGTCGGCGGTGGCCAGTGGCGCCGGGGCGGTGTCGAGCGGCATCGATTCGCTCGCGTCGTCGCTGCCGTCGGTGACGAGCCGAGAATTCATCTCGAACGAGGGACACCGCACCCCGCCCGACGGTGAGGGGTGGACGGGGCCGTCGTTCGGCCTCACCCCGGCAGAGGCGTGGGGGCTCCGGGTTGCCGTCGTGCTCGTGTACGCGACGACACTTGTCGCGTGGTTCTGGCGGGGGTTCAACGTCTATCGCACCCACTACCGGCAGGCAGACTGGACGCCGACCGACGACACCGTCCGCCGGTTCCGGGGCAACTACTGGGGACTGTTTGGACTGCTCGTCGTGTTCCTGTTCGTGGTGCTCGCGCTGTGGGCGCCGGCGCTCAGCCCGAGCACCGCCGAGGAGAACATCATCACGCCGGCAGTCCACGAGATAGAGTACTTCGACGAGGACACCGGACAGGTCGAAACTGTCCGGCAGGTGCAAGCGAACAACGACCAGGAGACCAACTCGGACGGTCAGAACACGGTCGGGCCGTGGAGCTACGACAAGTACGACCGGTGGCAGCCGCTCGGAACGACAGACAGGGGGCAGAACATGATGACACATCTCGCATACGGCGCGCGGACATCGCTGATAATCGGGGTCTCGGCCATCGGTATCAGCGCCCTCATCGCGGTGGTGCTGTCGTTGATCGCCGCCTACTACAAGGGTATCACCGACCTCGCCATCGTGATGGCAAGTGATACAATCCAGGTGATTCCGCTGCTACTGCTCGTGATGATGCTGTCGGTCCTGTTCGGGGATGCCGACCACACGATTGCACAGCCGTTAGACGGTGGCTTGCTGTTGGCGTTGATCTTTGCCTTCGGTTTCTGGCCGGGGATGTGGCGCACCATACGTGGCCCGGCCCTGCAGGTGGCCGAGCAGGAGTGGGTCGACGCGGCGAAAAGCTACGGACAGCAGCCACTGACCATCATGCGCAAGCACATGGCACCGTACATCGCCGGGTACATCATGATCTACGCGTCGTTGCTGCTCGGAACGCTGATCATCGCGGTGTCGGCACTGACCTTCCTCGGTCTCGGTATCACCTCGCCGACGCCGGAGTGGGGTCGTCTCATCGACGACGGACAGCCGTACGTCGCCACCTCCTCGTGGCACGTTGCGACGGTTCCGGGGCTGTCGATCGTGTTTGTCGTCGTCGCGTTCAGCGCGCTGGGTGACGCGATCCGCGACGCGATCGACCCCGAGTCTGATGTCGGCGAGGGTGCCGCGGCCGCGGGGGGTGGTGCCTGATGAGCCTCGAACGCGAGCGTGCCGTGCCGTCCGAGGGGGCGGTCGGTGAGGCCGTTATCGAGGTCAGGAACCTCCAGACGGCGTTTTTCACCGACCGGGAGACGATCCGGGCGGTCGACGGGGTCAACTTTCGCATCAACCGCGGCGAGACGGTCGGTATCGTCGGTGAGAGCGGGAGCGGCAAGAGCGTCACCGCCCGGTCGCTGATGGGGCTCATCGAGTCGCCCGGCCGCGTGTTGCGGGGCAGCAGCATCCGGTACCGGGAGCTGGAGACAGTCCGTGAGTTTGCCGACTCCTTCCCGGGACGGACAGTCGAGACCTCGACGCTGCAGGCGGAGTACGACCCCGAGCAACTGTTTGCGGAGACCGATGCACGACCCGAGGAGTTCGGGTACACCGCTCCCCGGGAGGTCCCGGTTGTCGACGTTGCGGCCGCGGGATACACCGACGCGGTTGGTCTCACAGACGGCGACGAGTGCGTGTTCGTCACCGAGGGCTCGCGGTCCGACGTCCGGGACGGGTTCGTCGAGATAACCCGACTGTCGGGCAAGCCACAGCGGCGGATGCGCGGGGGCCACATCGCGATGGTGTTTCAGGATCCGCTGACGAGCCTGAATCCGGTCTACACCGTCGGCAACCAGATCAAGGAGGCACTCTCCCTGCACCAGGGGCTGTCGGGTAACGAGGCGACAAAGGAGGCGGCGCGCCTGCTCGAGGATGTCGGCATCCCCGACGCCCGGCGACGGGTCAAGGAGTACCCGCACCAGTTCTCCGGCGGGATGCGACAGCGGGCGGTCATCGCGATGGCACTCGCCTGCAAGCCCGACGTGTTGATCTGTGACGAGCCGACGACGGCACTCGATGTCACGATTCAGGCACAGATTCTGGACCTCCTCAAGGAGATTCAGGACAAGCGGGACCTCGCGATCATGTTCATCACCCACGACATGGGTGTGATTGCGGATGTCTCGGACCGGGTGAACGTGATGTACGCCGGCGAGATCGTCGAATCCGCGCCCGTTCACCCGCTGTTTGCGGACCCGAAGCACCCGTACACGCGGGGGTTGCTGGCCTCGATTCCGGGCAGACAGAGCGGCGAGAAGCTCTCGACAATCGAGGGGAGCGTGCCGACACCGACTGAACCCGCGACCGACTGCCGGTTCGCCCCCCGGTGTCCGGAGGTCTTCGACGCGTGTGAGGAGGTCCATCCGTCACACGTGCAGGTCGAGGGTGACGCGGACCACACCGCGGCGTGTCTCCTGTACCCCGAGGATCTTCCACGGACAGACGCGGTACGCAGACACGAGGAGGGAACAGAATGAGCCAGGAGTCGACCGTCCGGGAACCGGAGCCCGACAGCGAGGTGATGGTCGATGTGCGCGGGCTGAAGACCTACTACGAGAGCGGTGGGCTCTTTTCGAGTCAGCCTGTCAAGGCTGTCGACGGTGTCGACTTCGAGATCTACCGCGGGGAGACACTCGGGCTGGTTGGCGAGTCCGGGTGTGGAAAGACGACTCTCGGACGGACGCTGTTGCAACTGGAGGATGCAACCGCCGGCGAGGTGATGTTCGACGGGACGGATGTCACCACGCTGCGGGGCGACGACCTCCACGAGTGGCGTCGCAACGCACAGATGGTGTTTCAGGACCCGGATTCGAGTCTGAACGACCGGATGACGATCGGGGAGATCGTCCGGGAGCCGCTGGATGTCCACAAGTGGAAGACACCCCGCGAGCGGCGCAACCGGGTCCGGGAACTGCTCGACCGCGTCGGGCTCGAACCCGAGCACTACTACCGGTACCCCCACCAGTTCTCGGGCGGGCAGCGCCAGCGCATCGGCATCGCCCGAACGCTCGCGTTGAGCCCCGAGTTCATCGTCCTCGACGAACCGGTGAGCGCGCTCGACGTGTCGGTACAGGCCGAGATCATCAACCTGCTCGAGGACCTCCAGGCGGAGTTCGACCTGACATACCTCTTTATCGCACACGACCTCTCTGTCGTCCGGCACATCTGTGACCGGGTGGCAGTGATGTATCTCGGCAACATCATGGAGATCGGGCCGACGGAGGAACTGTTCACCGACCCGGCGAACCCGTACACCCACTCGCTGCTGTCGGCGATTCCGCGGCCGGACCCGACCGTCAGGCGTGACCGCATCAGACTCCACGGTTCGCCGCCGAACCCGCGGTATCCGCCGACCGGCTGTCCGTTCAGCACTCGCTGCCCGGCCCGCATCCGTCCCGACGGGTACGACCATCTCGACGAGGGGGTCTGGGAGGGTATCAACGCCCTCCGGGAGGTGCTCCGGGAGCGCGAGCGGGCAACGCGGTCGCTCCGGGAGCGACTCAGGGAGCAACTCGGGTTCGAGACCCGCTTTGCGACGGTCGAGGAGACCCGCGAGGAGCTGTTCGGCGCGCTCGACGTGCCGGCGGATGCTGACACGGTCCTCGACGAGGTGTTCGAACTGGCCGCGGCTAACGACGAGGGACAGGCACTCGACCGCCTCAACGAGGAGTTCGGCAGCGTCTGTGACGGCATCGGCGGACCTGACGGCGAGACCGTCGAGCCGGAGTACTTCGAGGTCTCCGCCTCGGGCCGGCGGTCGTACTGTCACCGACACGAGGGTCAGTACCGGTCGACGTCCGAGGTCATCGACGACCGACAGTAACATGCGACGGTTACCCGCGACCGTCCGTGTCTGGGTCGACGCACTCGCGTACGTCCTCGCGCTCGCACTCGTGATGCTCGTGCTCGGTGTCGTCCTCGGCATCGCGCTCGGCGGGTCGCTCGTGGCCGGGAAGCAGTTGCTCTTTCTGGTTGGCTGGCTGATAATCGGGTACGCGACACTCCGGCTGTGGCCGAGTTCCCCGGAGGACCTCGACCAGGAGTCGCGCGCGACACAGACACAGCGCAGTCGGTTCCAGGCGACCGTCCAGGAACTGCCGCCGGTGCGGTGGATGCGTCTTCCGTCGCCGAACGAGCGGGTCGCGCTCGCGGTGAAGCTGTTCCTGACCGGGCTTGCCGTGCTCGCGCTCTCTTTCGTGATGGAGGTCGGGCTCGGCATCGAGTGACCACCTGCTCCGAACGAGTGAACTACAAAAGAGTTATGCTCACAGGTGGATACTGTACGATATATGACGGCAGAAGAGATGGACCCGTACGAGCGCAGGCGACAGCGGCTGGGCGAGCACCACACCGAGATGTGGGGCCACGTACTCGAGGAGGCACAGCGACTCAGAGACGAGCGTCGCGAGGAGGGCTGGGAGGCAGAGGTGGTGATGGCCGCCCACACCGACACCGTCAGCAAGGACATGAAAGACCACGACCGGTTCGGGCTGATGCACATCATCCCCCGGAACTACGCCGACACGTTCGTCGAGATGTACGACGAGGAGGCGTTCACCGAGTACCAGGCCTACGGAAACGCGGTCCAGGGAGTGATGTACGTCATCATCACGCTGATCGACCCCGAGGGCGAGCGCCAGATACTGGTGCCCTGCGAGTACGACATGACAATCGCCGATGGGATGGTGCAAAACGCCATGGAGGAGGGGATGTTGTTCAGCTACTTCAAGCGGATCGACGGGACGATTCTCGGAAAGTGCGGATACGAGGAGTTCGAGCGCCTCGTCTCACCGCCTGACGCGTGACCGTTTTCCGGGCGTTCGACAGGATGTGAGGGCTGGGATTCGAACCCGATGCCAGACTCCCCCGTCGTCTGCCGTGATTCGAATCCAGGAACGTAGTTGCTGCTCACGGTTGTTCGCAGCAAACTGCGAGGGCTGGGATTCGAACCCGATGCCAGACTCCCCGGTCGTCTGCCGTGATTCGAATCCAGGAACGCAGTTGCTGCTCACGGTTGTTCGCAGCAAACTGCGAGGGCTGGGATTCGAACCCAGGAACCCCTGCGGGAGCGGGTCTTAAGCCCGCCGCCTTTGACCCGGCTCGGCTACCCTCGCACGCATCGTAGATGTGGTGGGAGCGAAAAACAACGTTCCGGTTCCCCGTGGCGGTGGGCTACCCCTCGACGGTGACGGATTCGAGCACCACCTCGCGGGTCGGCCTGTCGTCGCTATCGGTCGGTACCGAGCCGATCGCCTCGACGACATCCATCCCGTCGGTCACCTCGCCGAAGACGGCGTGTCTGTCGTCGAGGTGTGGCTGTGCGTCGAGCGTGATGAAAAACTGCGAGCCGTTGGTGTCGGGCCCGCGGTTCGCCATCGAGAGGACCCCGGCGGAGTCGTGACGCAACTCGGAGTGAAACTCGTCGTCGAACGTGTAGCCGGGGCCGCCCCGGCCGGTTCCGGTCGGGTCGCCGGTCTGTATCATGAACCCGTCGATAACGCGGTGAAAGGGAACGTCGTCGTACAGCGGGTCGGTTCGGTCGGCACCGGTCTCGGGGTCCTCCCACTCGCGCTCGCCCGTCGCCAGTCCGACGAAGTTCTCGACAGTTCGTGGCGCGCGCTCGTCGAACAGCCGTATCTCGATGTCGCCCTCGGTCGTGTGCAGGGTCGCGCTCCTCATACACGAGATGACAGCGCCGCGAGTAAACAACTGGCGGTTCAGTGGAACTCGACACCGCGGATCTCGAAGCGTGCGCCGCCGTCGTCGCTCTCGGCCGCCTCGATTGTCCAGCCGTGTGCCTCGACGACCCGCTGGACGATGCGCAACCCGAGACCGGTGAACTCGCTCCCGGTGGGGGTGAACAGCTCCTCGCGCCTGTCCGGCGGGATTCCGACGCCGTTGTCCTCGACGAAGAAGCCGCCGTCGAGGGGCCCGACACGGACAGTCAGTCCGTCGCTCTCCGCGGTCGGGTTGTGTTCGACGGCGTTCCGGACGAGATTCTCGAACAGTTGCTGGAGGCGGGTCCGGTTGGCCTCGACAGTCCGGTCGGTGTCGACGACGAGACTGGCCTCGGCCGTGTCGACACTCTCCCAGGCGGCGTGGACGACCGACGGAAGCGAAACGGGGGTCCGGTTCCCGGGGTCGCCGTCCGTCCGGGCGAGTGTCAGGAGGTTCTGGATGAGCTGTTCCATGCGGTCGAGTGCCTGCTGTGCCTGCGCGAGATGTTCGCTGTCGTGTGCCTCCCGGGCCAGTTCCAGGCGGGCCGTCGCAACCGACAGCGGATTGCGGAGATCGTGACTGACGATGCCGGCAAACTCCTCCAGGCGTGCCTCGCGTTCTTTCAGCGGCGTGATGTCCGTCGAGAGTCCGACGACGGTCAGCCGGCCGTCGCGCTGCTCGACAGATGCCTGCGTCCGGAGCCACCGGACGGTCCCGTTCTCGGGGTTCGTCCGGAACTCGCTGTCGACGGTCTCGGCCTCCCCGTCGAGCAGCCGTTCGACCTCCCGAACGACAGTCGACCGGTCGTCGGGGTGGACGAGCCGGCTGCTGAGGTCGACGAAATCCGAGAACCCGGTCGAGGAGAGGCCCGTGACCCGCTCGACTGGACCGATGTGCTCGATGTCGGTCGCGTCGAGGTCGGCCTCCCAGACGATCGTGTCGGTCGCGTCGAGCGCCCGCTCGAACCCGATGGGGAGGGACTCACCCCTGGCCGGAGCCTCGTCGTCGGTTTCCTCGCCCGTCACGTCGTCGTTCATCTGCATCTAGTTCGTTGATATACGATCCCGGTCTGATTTTATTCTTGCGATGTCGTGTCGCCCGCGATTGCGTGCCGTGAGGTCACGGGAGCCGGGAGTGAGCGCCGACGAGGGCACCCGAGAGCGCGAGGTCGCGAACGACAGCCTCGCGGTCGACCAGCGAGTCACGGAGGTCGGCATCCTCGACAGTCGCCTCCGGGAACACGAGTGACCGCTCCAGACTGGCATCGCGGACGGTCGCCCCGGCCATCACGTGCACGTCGGGCCCGAGTTCGGACCGCTCGACGGTCGCGCTGTCGGCGACGAGTTGGCTGCCGTCGAGTGCCCACCGGACCGCGCGCAGGTAGTCCTCCGGCGTGCCGATGTCGAACCACGCGCCGTCGAACTGGAAGGCATAGACCGGCTCCCGGGCCTGGAGCCACTGGAGGAACCAGCCCGGTTCGTCGGGGTTGTTGTCGGCCGCGAGATACTCCTGGAACCGGAGATCCGTCGCGCGGAAGCCGTAACAGGCAATCGAGGCGAGCGTGCTCGACGGATTCGCGGGCTTTTCCTGAAAGTCCGTGACCCGCTCGCCGTCGAGTTCGACGACCCCGTAGGAGCGGGCCCGCTCGCGCGAACCAACGTCGTATGCCGCGAGCGCGCTTCCCGGTCGCCCGGTGAAGAAATCGAGAAACGCCGAGAGGTCGACACTCATCAGGTTGTCGCCCGCGACCACGAGCAGGTCGCCGTCGACCGCCTCCCGGTCGACCAGTTGCGCGAGCGCGCCGACGACACCCGGTTTCTCCCCCTCCTCGAGTGTCTCCTCGACACTGAGCCGTGGCTTCTCGAACCCGCTGTTCGCGAGGTGGGTCTCGAACGCCTCGGCGAACCGCTCGTTCGTGCTGACATAGACCGTCTCGATCCGGTCGTCGGCCTCAAGCTGTGCCAGCACCCGGTCGATGACCGTCCGCTCGCCGACCGGGAGCAACATCTTCGGCCGGTGGCGGGTGAGCGGCCACAGCCGCGTCGCGTACCCCCCGGCGAGCACGACAGCCTCCATATACTGGCTGTATCCGCGGACAGGCATAGTCGTTTTGATAGCTCGGTCGAAACTGCTTTCGAGCTCGACCGTGTAGCGGGGGTATGCGCGAGGCCGAGCGCACGACCCGCGAGCGGATGGCAGACCGACTGCGCGAGGAGGAACTGCCGGCGAGTGCGCTCGCCCGCGAGTTCGACATCCGGACACCGACAGTACTCGACCACGTCCGACACATCGCCCGCTCGCTCGCCCCCGCCGACGAGCAACTACTCGTCGCCCCGCCGACCTGCCAGGAGTGTGGGTTCGACGAGTTCGACGACCCCGTGAACCGGCCGAGTCGCTGCCCCGAGTGCAAGGCCGAGGGACTCACCGAACCGGTCTTTCGGATCCGGTAACCCGACGCGAACGGGAGCAACAGGCTCTTTAGGCTGGCCTAAAAACGTGAGCAACAGAGATGAGCGCGCACGTCAGTCGACCCTGTCTGTCGCGGTGGTGAGCAGATGTCACACGAGGAACTCGCCAGTCGGGTCGGCGACACGCGACACGACGGGCCCGCGGAGCCCCAGACCGTCCCCGAGGGTGAGACGGTGCTGGAACTCGAGGGCCTGTCTCGCCGGTACGGCGGGGAACAGGCCGTCGGGGACCTCTCGCTGTCTGTTCGGGACGGCGAGTTGCTGACACTGCTCGGCCCCTCGGGATGTGGCAAGACGACGACACTGCGCCTGCTCGCGGGGCTGGAGCGGCCCTCGGCCGGCCGGGTCGAGATCGCGGGGGAGACCGTCGCGGCCGGTGATGGGACGTTCGTGCCGGCCGAGCGGCGCGACGTGGGGCTGGTCTTTCAGGATTTCGCGCTCTTTCCGCACATGACCGTCGCGGAGAACGTCGCCTTCGGTATCGACGACCGGGCGGCCAGCGAGCGGGCGGCCCGCGTCGAGGAGTTGCTCGACCTGGTCGACCTGGGCGAGCACCGCGAGAAGCGGCCGGGCGAGCTCTCCGGCGGGCAACAACAGCGGGTGGCACTCGCCCGGTCACTTGCCCCCGAACCGGACGTGCTGTTGCTCGACGAGCCGTTCTCGAACCTGGACGTGCGCCTGCGGGTGGCGATGCGCGAGGAGGTCCGGAACATCCTGAAGGCGACCGGCGTGACGGCGATCTCGGTCACCCACGACCAGGAGGAGGCACTCTCCATCTCGGACCGGGTCGCGATCATGCACGACGGCCAGGTCGAACAGGTTGGCACGCCGTCGGCGGTCTTCGAGAACCCCGAGTCACGCTTCGTCGCCGGCTTTCTGGGGCGGGCGAGCTTCCTGCCCGGGCGCGTCCGGGGGGATGTCGTCGAGACGGAACTGGGCGTGCTCGACGCCGCGCAACTCGACGGACCCGTCGAGGAGTACGACGGCGCGCACATCGACGTACTCGTCCGACCGGACGACCTCGCGGCGGCCCCGGCGAACGACGCAACCGCCGACGGTGAGGTCACTCACCGCCAGTACACCGGTCCAACCTTCGTCTACCGGGTCGAACTCGACACGGGGACGACCGTTCGGTGTCTCCACAACCACGTCGAGTTGTTCGAGCGCGGACAGCCGGTGAGTGTCTCGGTCACGGCCGACCACCCGCTGGCGTGGTACCCCTCGGCTTAGGTCGGGCGGGGTCTGGACCCGGTCTCGGCGGCAGGAACACGGAGGAGATTCACATAGCCCGCGACTATGCCGAGCAAGAGCCCGACGAAGTGTGCGATAAGCGCGGCCCCGGGTGAGGCGGTGGCGATTGTCACGACGGCTGCAAGCCCGACCACAGCGAGGTAGGTGGCCCACCGCGGAATGTCGGCGATCGCGCCGAGACCGGCGACGAGACGGTTGCTCGCGAGCAGGTACCCGAGAAGTGCAAACACCGCGCCGCTGGCCCCGAGCACGCCGCCGGTTGCCGTCGCGTCGACGGCTGGCGCATCCGCGAGCAGGTCACTCAGCAGGATCTGTGCGATACCCGCAACCGCGCCGGTCGTCAGGAAAAACGCGTGAAAGCGGAGTCGGGTCGTCGCGGCGGCGACCGCGTAGCCGAAGATAACCAGCGCGACCGCGTTCGAGAGCAGGTGGCCGACGTTCGCGTGTGCGTAGACGCTGGTCGCGACTGTCCAGGGGTTGTCGGTCAGCGGCGGCGAGAGCACGAAGAGTCCGGCCATCGCGTCGAACACCCCCGTGACGAACTGCAGGACCAGCACGGCGACAAAGGCAACGAGCGTGTCGAGCAGCGGTGACCCCTGGTCTGTCGTCATCACCGTTCTTTGTTGCGCGAGCGGTATAACACCCCCGGATACCGCGAGTCTCCACAGACACTCCACGCACACCTGCAGGCCGCGAGTCCCCACGGATACCCCGAGTGTGGGTCTGACCTCTCCGACGGAGCGAAAATCATAATTGTCCCGCCTGTGTTGGTTTACGTATGAACCTGAACACCGACCAGTTGATCGCCATCTTCCTCGTCGTCATCATGGT
>OBKM01001161.1_pt1 | contig 11124 bp, 2 predicted proteins | sample 1519691 | NCBI WGS metagenome assembly OBKM01 (sample SAMEA37050418, study PRJEB22526) | metagenome | biome: saline pan; feature: lake; material: water | place: Egypt | collected 2015 | depth 0.5 m
GTGCACAGGATGGAGATGGCTACGACACGTTGTCGGGGACGTCGATGTCTGCCCCCCATCACGCGGGCATGTTCGCGCTGATGGTCTCACACGCCGGTGAGACGGCGCTCGAGGACATGCGTCAGATCGCACTCGACACGGCTCAGGAACCGCCAGGCGGTGACGACCCGATCTTCGGCGAGGGAATCTCAGACGCACACGCCGCAGTTGAGGAAGTTGGCCCGGCAGTCCCCGAGTTCGATGTCGGTGACGTGACCGAAAGTGGCGACAGGGGCCCAGGCGACGCGCTCGCAATCCAGATGCACCTCGCCGGTATGGAACCGGAACCGTTCAACGAGAACCTCGCAGATGTCACTGGTGACGGCGAGATCGGTCCCGCCGACTCGCTGCTGCTCCGGCAGTTCCTCGTCGGGCAGGTAGACGACGGTGAAACCGAGGTATCGAACCTCGAGGCCCCCGACAGTGTCGAGGGCGGCGACGAAATCACCGTGAACGCGGATCTCGAAAACATCGGAGACCTCAGGACAATCCAGGGCATCGAGTTCCAGGTTGCAGAATCCGACGACTTCGAGAATGTGCTCTTCAACGAGACGGTCCACGTGGCCGATCTCGCGCCCGACGGCGAGAACTCGACGGAATCGATCGAGTTCGACATCGACACGACCGGCCTCCCCGGTGGTGACTACGCACACGGTGTCTTCAGCGATGACGATAGTGCCACGGACGAGATCACCATCACGGAACCGTTCTTCAGCGTTGAAGAGCTTGATGCACCTGAAGAGGCCGACTCTGGTGACGAAATTGAAGTCGAAACCACTGTCGAGAACATCGGCAACCAGAACGACACCCAGGACGTGTTCTTCCGGTTCGATCCAGACGGCGACTTCGATGACCCGCTCGTCGAGTTGCCGCTTGCCGAGGACCTCGAACTGACGCCCGGTGAGTCAGAGACCCTGACCGCAAACGTCTCGCTCGATGGGCTCGAGGACGGCACGTTCGAACACGGCGTGTTCACCGACGACGACCAGACGACGGCAGACATCAAGGTCAACCGGTGGTTCTTCGATGTCAGCGACGTCGCAGGGCCGGACGAGGTTGAACACGGCGAAGAGATTGAGGTCAGCGCAACAGTCGAGAATATCGGGAACGCAACCGACACCCAGGAAATCGAATACACCCTCGGTGCCGGCGGTGCCGGCGAAGACGTTGCAATCGTCTCGCCCGCAGCCTCGACCACGGGCTATGCCGATGCACTCGAGGATATCCTGACCGATAATCTCGGTGAGGAGTTCACCATCGAACAGATCGACTCCGAGGAACTGCTCGATGAGATGGACAACTACGATACCTTCGCTGTCCTCCGATTCGGCGAGGAAGACGGAGACAGCGCCGGTGACGACCGTGCGTCGGACTTCTACAACGAGCTCGGTGGCACCCAGGGTGCCATCTACTTCGACACCGAAACCGGTGCGAGTGACGAAGAGTACGCAAACGCGATCAACCGGCTCCACAGTGTCGAGGGCATCGTTGACACCTACGACGATGCACACGCAGTTGATGGCCAGCCGATCGAGATCACCAGTGATCACGAGATATTCACTGGCATCGGTGACGTCGGCGATGCATTCGACTCGGTCGACTCTGGCTTCGATGATTACTCCTCATCGTGGACCGGGTACGACGGTGACCGCGTCGGCGACGCACACACGGTAGCGGAGGGTGCCGTTGGCGTGGGCGATAACGGGCTCGAAGTGCTGGTGACCAACGCCGCGCCGAACTTCTTCGCTAGTGAGCCGGCCGACTTTACCGAGGAGGGCCAGCAGCTGATGTCGAATGCTGTCGAGCTTGTGGCAACCGGTCAGGTCGAGGATGATGCTGCTGTGGACGACACCGAGACGGTTGAACTCGACCCCGGTGAGGCGACAGATGTCACGCTTTCGTTCACACCGACCGCCGACGACGGCGTTGGCGACTTCGCACACGTCGTCTCCAGTGAGGACGATACGGATACTGCCCCCGTGACGGTGACCTCACCCGAACAGGTCGACATCACGGACCTGCGTGCGCCGGCTGAAGCCCAGCAAGGCGATGAGATCGAGGTCGAAGCCGACCTCGAACACACGGGCTCGGAAACCACCACGCAGGATGTGGACTTCCTGTTCGCTGGTGCGGTTGAGGACACCGAGGAGGTGACCCTCGATCCGGGCGAGACCGACACCGTCTCGTTCGATGTTGAGATTCCGGTGGAGCTCGAACCCGGTGCGTACGAACACGGCGTCGAGGTCGACTTCGATGACGAGTTCGCACAGCTAGAGGTCCTCGAAGCGGATCCGGCGAACTTCGCCGTGGATGACCTCGATGCTCCGATTCAAGTCGGCCAGGGTGAGACGTTTAACGTCTCCGCGACGGTCGAGAACATCGGCGATCTCGAGGCCACCCAGACGATCGAATACGAGTTCGACGTCGAAGACGACGACGAAGAAGAACTCGAGGATGTTGACGTGGCAGTTGTCGATGACGACCTCGATACGGACGCCCTCGCACAGGAGCTTGAAGCACGTGGCTTCACCGAGGATGAAATCGAAGACTACCTCGAGGATATCGAACCCCAAGACATGAACCCGCGAGCTGGGTTCATTGCAGACCAGCTCGATGACGACGTGTTCACTGTCCATAACGTCTCCAGCGAGGATCTGCTGGACAACACCGACATGGATGTCTACGTCATCTCCAGCTTCGATGCTGACGGTGATATCCACGACTTCCTCGATGAGACCTCTGAGGACACCGGCGTTGTCTACATGGACTCGTGGTCCTCGTTCTCCACGGATGCGCTGAACGTGTTGGTAGACGAGATCGGCGATCCCGAGGAGACCGCAAGCGACTTCGGTGGCGACGGTGACGTGATGCTCGAGATTACCGAGGATCACGCTCTATTCGATGGGGTTGCTGAGGCCGGCGAGACGATCCTGCACATGGACGGTGACGTCGGGTCGCAGGATCGCCGTTGGTTCGAGGGCGACTACAGCGGTGACGCCATCGCTGACATCGAAATGGACGGCGAAGTCGACGGTGCCGGTGTCGGCGTGAACCCCGAGAAGAACGAGGTAATCCTGGCGTCTCACGCCAGTTGGAGTAGCTCTTTGACGCCACACGAGGCGTTCAGTGAGGAGTCGAACCAGATCATGCTGAACGCCGTCGAGTACGCGGCCGAAGAGGCACTGCTCGATGGTGCCGCTGAAGCAGGTAGCGACGACATCACGGCACTGGATGGCTCGACCGAGCTCACACTCGGCGCCGGTGAGTCCGCAGAGGTCGAGTTCGAGTTCACCGTGCCTGACAATCAGCCACCAATCGAGTACGAACACGGAGTCTTCAGCGAGGACGACGAAGCGACCGACGACATCGTCGTGCTCGAGCGCAGCTCTGACATCGTCGTGACCGGGCACTTCCCCGAGGACGACTCCGTGGTTGTTGGCGAGGAGATCACGACTGAAGCGGTCGTGGTCAACGAGGGAGAGGCACCCGGTGAGCGTGAGATCCGCCTGAACTTTGGCGGTGAGGTTGTCGACTCGACGATAGTCGAACTCGGCCCCGACGAGGTGGAGACAGTCGAACTCTCGGCAGAGGCAACCGAGGACGAGGTGCCGAACGTGATTGTCTCGGTGAGCGGCCAGGATCCGCAGCTGATCGAGGTTCAGGATATCTCGGGTGCTGCCCTGAGCTTCGACGAACAGGCGACCGCCTCCAGTACGTTCACTACCGAGGATCCGACGACACCTGGCGTTGTCGTCGAGGACATCCAGGAAGCCGAAATCGGCCCGGACGTTGCAGACCCGAGTGAGGACTTCGTGGTGCTGTTCGAGGGCGACGAGGTTGACCCGGACAATATTATCGCCTTCGAGCCGATCGACGAGCGCAACGAGGACGACAGCCTCGTGTTCGACCTGAGCGATGTCGAGGTGACACCGGGCGAACACACCGTCGAGATTCACGCAAACGAGAACGGTGCGCCGGATCCGACACAGCCGCGTGGTGCGGCCGAAACTGCGACGGTCTTCCAGGGCACCCTCGAACTCGACGACCAGTCCTCGGCGGACGCAATCGAGGAGGGTGACGTGCTTGCGGAGGTCGCAACTGCGGATCTGCTCGATGGTCTTGGCGGTGAGACCGAGTTCGTCGTGGACGTGCACCCGACCGATGAGGACGGAACCCTCGTCGCTCCTGAGTTCGTCGGCGCGTCGGATGTGCTGACTGGTGAGAACGAGAACGTCGAGATTGTGGCCGAGCGCGTGCCCGAAGACGGCGAATTCAACGAGTTCCCGATTACCGAAACCGACGACTACGTTGCGATGGTCCACATCGTCGATGATGACTCAGAGGCCGGTGATCCGGCCTCGCCCGGCGAGTTCCCGGTTCTGCCGAACGTCGATGCGACCGACGGGCCCGTGCCCGGCGGCGTGACCGACGACGGTGAGGTCGCGATCGACTCCTTCCTCGAGGTGTCCGATATCGTCCCCGAGGAGGCTGTCGTGGACGAGGGAAGTGACCCGATCGATGTCAGCGCAACAGTCACGAACACCGGCGATCTCGAGGAGACACAGGATGTCGAGTTGACCGTTACCGACACCGATGGAGCGGTCGTGTTCAACGAGACCGACGAGGTCACACTCGTCGGTGGCGGCACGCAGGATGTGACCTTCGAGGACGTGCCTGCAGGCGCACTCGAGGTTGGTGAGTACACCCACGCTATCGCGTCCGAGGACGACGCGGTGGCTGGGTCACTGACCGTGGCTGCCGAAGACGAGATCACCGCCACACTTCCTGACGAGTCGGCAGTTCTTGGCGACGAGGTCACGCTCGAGCTTGATGTTGCAGCCACAATCGGAAACCCCGAGCAAGAGGTTGGCTCGTTCCTGCTCGAACTCGAATTCGGCGATGACATCGTCGCCTTCGAGGACGCGACAAGCGACGAGTTCGAGCTCACCATCGAGCCAAGCGCGTCCGAAGTTGCGGAACTCGGCTTCGACGCACCGGTGACCGACGATTCCGGGGCGGTGACGATCCTCGGTGTCGAGTCCGGCGGCGTCGCAACGCCGATCGACCAAGCAGTCGAGATTGACTTCGACACCGTCGGTGAGGGCGAGACGGAGGTCGCGTTCGACGAGAACGCCTCGGAGTTCGCGACCGTCGACGGTGAGATGCTTGCCACTGACTTCCAAGATGGCACCGTCGATGTCAGCGACGTCGACGTTCCAGACTTTGTCGTCTCCGACCTCGACCCCGAGGAGGCCGAGGTAACTGAGGGTGACGACCCGATCGACGTGAGCGCGACTGTCACCAACGATGGTGACGCTGCTGGTACGCAGACAATCGAACTGCTGGTCGAGGACGAGACCGGTGCCGTCGTATTCGACGACACGCAGGAGCTGTCACTCGATCCGGGTGACGGGGAGACGGTTACGTTCGAGGATGTGCCTGCTGGTGATCTCGAGCCTGGCGAGTACACACACACCGTGACGTCTGAGGATGACGCGGTCAGTGGCGATCTGACCGTCCTTGCCTTGGAGTCTAACTTCCAGGTCTCGGATCTCGACCCCGAAGAGGCCGAGGTGACCGAGGGTAGCGACCCGATCGACGTCAGTGCGGCCGTGACAAACGTCGGAACACTCGACGACGAGCAAACAGTCACCCTGACTGTCGAGGACGAGACTGGCGAGTCGGTGTTCACCGATAACCAGGATGTGAGTCTCGATGCGGGCGATGACGAGGAGGTTGTCTTCGAGGACGTGCCCGCGGGGACACTCGATACCGGTGAGTACACCCACGAAATCGCCTCCGAGGACGATGCCGTTACCGGGAACCTCACTGTCGTCGAGGCAGATGTCGACCTTGTCGGGTCGCTGAGCTCCGAGAGCGGTGCGGTCGGCGAGACAATCCAGGTGGAACTCGATTACACCGCGATTGGGGCCGAGGAGACGCTTGCAGGATACGATATCCAGATCCTGTTCAACGACGACGCGCTTGCGTTCGAGGGAGAAACCGATACAGGTGACTTCCCACCAGATGTCACCAATGTTGTTGATCCAGGCGTTCTTAATGTGCTTGCCTCAGACGCTACCGGATTCGAAACGCCGCTTACTCCCGCCGGGGTTCTGGAGTTCGAAGTTGTTGGCGACGAGCCCTCCGCGCTCGAGTTCAACGTGAACGAGTCCACCGCCTCGGACCCTGATGGTAACTTCTTCGACGTGGAGTACGAGGATGGCGCGTTCACGCCTGCCGATCAGTTCTCGGCGACGCTGGACAACGTTGGTGCAAGCGCATGGGAGATTACGGAGCAAGACAGCGACGACCTCGGTGCGATCGGTGAGGAGAACCCGGTGTTGACCTTCGAGGAGGGAACGCGGTACGTGTTGGACAACGATGGCTGGGATTCTCACCCGCTGGCGTTCGAAGACGCTGACGGAGAGGCGTTGCTCAGCCAGGACGGAGACGGCACGTTCGAGGACGACGAGCAGGTGAACTGGGTCGACAACGGCGATACGGTTGCGTTCACCGTGACAGAGGATCTGGCAGCGGAACTCGACGGCTACCTCTGTACGGTTCACGGATCGATGGCCGGTGACATCGAAACCGTCGATGAGTACGGCGGTGAAACCGTCGAGTCCCTCTCGACACAGCACGGCGTTCCTGCTGCCGGACTCTGAACCGGCCACAGTCTCTCTGTGTATCGTTAGACGTCATCTGAGATGACCTGTTTTCGCGCCGGCCGACTGTAGACGGCCCGGACTGGTTACTGTTCTCAGCGGTATCATCTCCAAAACCGGTGAAACGGCAGTGTATCACGCTCGTCCCGAGTTCGAGCGGTTCCAGCGCCTTTCTGACTGAGTTGCCACACTCCAGTCGAAACTCCCGGACGGACAGTACACCAGTCCGTTGATTCAATGGTTGTACGAAAGGCACGGCAAACGACGTGACCACAGCCGTGGCGCAGCAGTCACGCACGCAGCCGAGTGGTTCCTCGAGCACAAGGTCGACACGGTGTACGTGGGCGATCTCACGGATGTCCTCGAAACACACTGGCGTGCAGATGTGAACGAGAAAACCCACAATTTCTGGTCACGCCGGCAACTCCTAGAACGGATAGAATTGACGCTCGGTGATGTTGGCATCTGTGTCGTGGAAGCGACGGAAGCTGAGTCGAGTAGCGAGTGCCCCGACTGTGGCAGTCGCGATGCGACGCGACACGGCGATTCGTTCAGGTGTCACGAGTGTCGATTGGATGTCCACAGTGACGTGACTGGAGCGTGGAACATCTTGCAGCAAGAAGCAGGGTCGATGGCCCGGCCTGCTGCCCTGTGTGCTGAACGCGACAGGGACACCCACGAATGGGGCGTACTGGTAGCGGAACGACCACGACTGGAAACCAGCCGTCGTTTGGGAACAGTCGTGGTCACGTGACCACCCCAGCATCAGCGAACCCGCACGTTCACAGCCGGGGTAATTGACTGGCTGGATTACCGACGGAGGAATCCCACGAGTGAACCCGTGGGAGGAGGTCAACCGTGGGTGGCGGATAGACGAACCGCCGAGCAACTCCTTTCTTGCTGGTCAGCACCGTCCGAGGGTGAGCTAACAAAATATAAGTGCGTGGATGACGATTGGATATCTGTTCCAATGAAAAATCAGGACGCGAATGGCAGAGGCAGGAGCCTATTCGACCGAAGCCCGGTCGACCGACGCACCTTTCTGGGATTGATCGCCGCAACCGGCACTGCACTGACACTCCCGGGCAACTCCACCGCAAGCGGAGGCGTTAGAGACCCACGGGTAAGTGATGTCTGTGAATTTGTCATCAATAACACCCCAGACGGCTACGAAACGGCAACGCTTGTCGAGTTCGAGGACGAGGATACCGCCAACTGGTTCGACAGTCAGTTTGAGTACGAGGATCGACGGCAGGAAGACCCTGTGAAGACAGTCATCAGAACCGAACCCGAGCCAGCAGGACACGGGTTGCTCACCTCCGCCGAGATATCCACCTTGCTGGATGAGAGTGGAGTCGACTCAGTGGAGTTCTCGCCGGGGGCGAACCCGTTCTGGCAACTCAACGGATACGACGACGGGGTCTTTCCTGACCCGATCGACTCCCGAGACTACCTGTCGTACGGTGAGGTCATAGCTGGCGTGTCACATCTCGAAGCCACACACCCGGATCGCGTGAACACGCAGACAATCGGCAAGTCCCCGGGATGGTACGACCAGGTCTCCGAGAAGGACACACAGTGGGACGTGCACGTGACCGAGGTCACAAACGACATCAACAGCACATCCTTTGCCGAGAAGGAGAAAGTGGCCTATTCGTTGTGTATTCACGGCGACGAACGCGCTGGAGCCGAGGCTGGGTACCGACTGATCGAGGACATTCTTTCAGGGGATGCCCCGGAGATCGAGCAACTGCTCGACGATATTGTGCTGGTGTTTCTCCTGACCAACCCTGATGGGTGGGTGTCGCGAGAGCCGTGGACCGAGGTCTGGACGCAGGGTCACGACCGGAACTTCCAGCGTGGGAACAGCGGCTTCTGGGAGGGACAGATCGATACCAACCGGCAGTATCCGACCGTCGGGTGGACCGACGCGAGTTTTCTCCCGGCTGAGCCCGACGATTCACCGGCATTCTTCGAGGACGAGGTGCCGGACGCACTCGCTATTGTCGAGCACTTCCGTGAGTACGATAACGTCTCTCTTTTCTGTGATTATCACGGGATGTATACCGCAGATCATATGATGTACTACCTGGAGTCGAACGCGTCACTCGATCATACACAGACACACGCCCTCGACGAGGTAAGCAGACGTACCGGTCGGGCGTTGTTGCGACACTGGGGGGGTGTCGAGGAAATCGAGGACGACATCACCGACGCGATAGAAGCCGAGTACGGTTGGGGGTCACCGCCGGATGGCGACCAGTTTGGCGGGTTGTTCGACTGGGGTACGACCTACGATACGATCGATTATCAGGTCACGGGGGGGATCATTGGGTGGGCTGGCGCCGACGAGGAGTTTGGTGGACTCGGTGCGGTCGCCGTCTCCCCCGAAATGGTCGTCTCGAATAATTTTGGCTCGGCAATAAAGGAATGGAAGACGTGGTGGGCGCGTCACTACACCGCCGCGTACGATCGCTCACTCCGCGAGTGGGCAAAGTTGGCAGCCGTCGAGACCGACGCGACAGTTGCGACCGGCACCCGTGACACCGCATACGTCACGACCGAGGAGTTGACCCGCTCGTCGGCGGATCTCCCGTTCACCGGAGAGACGACCGACACAGACGGCTCAACGACAGTCCGGTCAGATCGCACGGTTCTCTCGTCGGAGCAGTCGATGACAGTCCAGACCGAGTCGGATGCACACTCGCTCACGGTACGGTTCGGGAATACCTCACGAGGTGGCACAGCCCAACTTGTTGCACCCGACGGCACAGTGCGGCGGACAACCCAACTCGGGCCCGAGTACTGGGCTGACGCCACGCCAGCACTGTTCGTTCTCTCCCCGGAAACTGGAGACTGGACTGTCGAGGTCGACGGCACGACCGACGTGAGTGTCCGAACCTCGGTGCTTGCATCCAACAGTTCGTACCCGAATCCGACAGAGGCTTGGGACGGCGAGGGGTTCGAACAGCGCTCGTACGAGGTCAACCCGATGGGCTTTTTCGACGATCTCTCCGACAGCCTCGTCGATGGGTCGCTCGACGGAATCGACACCGCTGATGTGTCCGATGGCGATGTCACGGAGTACGACCAACTCGTTATCTCCCACGATGTTGGTCTCGACGACGCCGACTACATTGACGCAGTCGACTCGTTCGTTGACGCGGGTGGTGATCTCGTGCTCACAGACCGTGGGATTCACATCCTCGCCGAACTCGATACCGTCGAAGAGATCGCACAGCCCGATATCGAGGACACCACACTGGAGTTTGCGACACTGTCGAATACGGACCAGGAGCACCCGCTACTCGACGGTGTCCGTGACCGCCAGCAGGAACTCTACAAGGGCTCCGAGGTTGGCTACACAACCGGGGTTGACCAGCCAGCAACCGTTATCGCTCTCAGTGCATTCAACGACGCAGACGGTGACGTTGTCGGCTGGATGGACGGCTGGAACGTCGGGCTCGGCCGGCTTACCGTCGACGAGTCGACAATCGACTGTATCGGCTCTATTCTCCCTCCCGCACAACAGGAGGATATCCTCCATCCGTTCGGTCTGAGCGATCACGCGGTCTCGGTGATGGGACACACCGTTCTCTGTAACGCGCTCAAGTTCGAACAGCGTCGCTTTGTTGCCGGAGAGCTCACGCGGACAATCGGTCCGGACTGGCGTGGTGTGGAACATACTATCGGAGATGTCGACAGAGACGGCGATATCGATATTGTGGATGCCGTTCGGATACAGCAACAGCTTGTGGAGCTCGATCCCGCACCGTTCGATCCCGAACTCGCGGATATCACCAGAGACGGCGATATTTCGGTCGCCGATTCGATTGCGCTCAAGCGTCTTCTTGCGGGGCTCGACGAACCGGGAGAACTCGAGTTACACGGCAGTTCAGCCTCTGTCGAACACGACACGCTCAGCATCCACGCTACGGTCGAGAACACCGGCGATCTCGGCGCGATTCGCGAGACGGAGTTTCGCCTGGCGAAGAGCACAGACCAGCTCGATGACCACGCCGTGGTTGCGCTGAAGCGAGCAGACCCCCCCGGAAACAGTGAACAGACTGTTGTTGCGAGTCTCGAAACGACCGCCCTTTCACCCGGGACGACATATCAGTACAGCGTTCGCTGTGCGGGCCAAGAGACGGTCGGTGAGGTAAAGATCCCGGAGTAGGCGGGCCAAATGGTTCGAGAGATTTCCTCTTCGTATCACGGACGAGTTTGTCTTCCGCGCGAGTTTGAGACCCCTGTTTCCACGACGTGCTTTTTATCCCAGCTTTCCATCAAACCTGGTTACAGCGGTAGCGAGGCGAAAGCCCACCCCTTCAGGGGTGGGATGAAGCCGACAACTGGGAATCTCTCCACGCTCATAGCCACAGTTGGGGTTGGATGCTTGCGTAACATCTTTAGGTGA
>OBKM01001162.1_pt1 | contig 11115 bp, 11 predicted proteins | sample 1519691 | NCBI WGS metagenome assembly OBKM01 (sample SAMEA37050418, study PRJEB22526) | metagenome | biome: saline pan; feature: lake; material: water | place: Egypt | collected 2015 | depth 0.5 m
TATTTAACCTTCAATTCCGGTATTTAAATTTTGTGGCGTCGAATCATCCCGGTCCGTTCGGACCCGGTGTCGGGGGAACCCCCAAGTTCGAGCGGTCTGTACGGGCGGTATGCACGTCACGTTCCTGGGGACGGGGGCCGCGATGCCGACCGGCGAGCGGTTCCAGACAGGACTCCTGCTGGAGGCCGAGCAGCCGCTGCTGGTCGACTGTGGCAGCGGCGTCTTGCACGCACTCGCCCGCACCGACATCGGCTACGAGGGTGTCGACCGGCTCCTGCTCACCCACCACCACCTCGATCACGTCTCCGACCTGCCAGTTCTGATGAAGGCCCGGTGGCTGGCGGGTGAAACAGACCTCACCATCGCCGGCCCGCCCGGAACCCGGGGGCTGGTCGAGGGGTTGCTCGACGTCCACGGCTACATGCAGGGTCGCATCGACCTCGATATCAGGGAGATCGGAGGCGGCGAGCGGTTCGAGCTCGCCGGGTTGGAGATCGCCACCCGTGAGACGGTCCACTCGATGCAGTGTCTGGCCTATCGGTTCACCGCGCCGACCCGGGAGTCGTTTGTCTTCAGCGGTGACAGCGAGGCCGACACCGGCCTCTGTCAGTTCGCCGACGGGGCGGCCGCACTCGCCCACGACTGCTCGTTTCCCGATGAGGTGGACGTGTCGAACCACCCGACCCCGACGAGTCTCGGCCGTGCGCTCGCCAACGCCGAGGCCGACATCGGCCGGGTGTATCTCACCCACCTCTACCCCCACACCGAGGGCCGGCACGAGGAGATGCTCGACGCGCTCGCCGAGGGGTACGGCGGTGACGTGCGGTTCGCCCACGACGGTCTGACCGTTGACCTCGGCGACCTGTAGCCGGAGGGCGAACGGTCAGTCGGAGCCCCCGAACGCCGGGCCCTCGATGGCCGGCCGGGTCGGCTGGTCGTTCTCCCAGACGTAGAAGCCCTCGCCGGCGGCGCGGCCGGTCTTGCCGACGGCGACCCGGTCGGCGAGCAGTTCGGGCGGGTCGTAGCGCTCGCCGACCTCGTCTGTGAGATACATCAGCAGGTCGAGCCGGCGGTCGAGGCCGATACGGTCGGCACGCTCGAGCGGGCCGATCGGGTGGTCGTAGCCGCTCACCAGCAGCTCGTCGATTGTCTCGACGCCGGCGACACCGCCGGCGAGCAGCCGCATCGCCTCCAGTTCCAGCGCGACGGCGAGTCGACCGGAGACCGGGCCCGGCGCGTCACCGACAAAAAGCGGCGTCGCACCCAGACTCTCGACGAACGCCCCCGCCCGGTCGAGCGTCTCCGCGGTGGCCGCCTCCGTGGCGACGACCTCCACGACCGGCCTGTCGTCCGGGCCGAATCGCAGTCCGAGGATCCGGCCGGGCCGTGCCAGCCCGTCGGCGGCGGCTGTCACCGACAGCGACGGCTGACTCGTCGCCAGAAGCGTCTCACTGTCGACCAGGCCCTCGACTGTTGTGAGTCGCTCGCCAAGTCGCGCCGGCTCGTCGATGCTCGTCTCGACGACCAGGTCCGCGTTCGAGACCGCCGCCGCGAGCCCCGTCGTCGCGTCGAGTGCCACGTCACCGCCGTCGCCGGCCCGCTCGAGACGCCGCTCGACGGTGTCGATGGCGTCCATCGCCGCCGATGGATCCCCGGCGTGGATGCTGACCTCGTTGCCGGCACACACACAGCGTCGTGCAACCTCCCGTCCCGTGGCTCCGACGCCCAGTACGGCTATCCTCATACTCGGGTTCTCGTTTCTCCCCAAGTTAACACTGCCGACTGGTGCCCACACCGGCCGCTGTGTTCTCGCCTGCCGTCACCACCAACAGAGTTATATAGTGGTGTGTCATACCATGACATGCATGGCCTCCGCATCAGACAACGAGACGCTGTTCGACGAGTTCCTCGCCCGGCGCGGTCACGAGACCGATGCCGGGTGGGACGAGAGCTACAACAAGAAACAGTGCCCCGACTGTGGGGGGATCCACGACCCCGGCGCGACAGAGTGCACAGTATGCGGATGGTCGCCCTATAACTAGCCGAGGCCCGCGGCTCGTTTTCCGCTCCCCCGACGGTGACTGACAGGTGAGACGCAGTTCACGCCGGGGGACCGACGACCGCCTCTGACGGACGCTCGGTGCTCGAGTCACACGGCACAACACAGCCACGGAGCGACCTCGCAAGCGCCGAAGGGAGAACAGACACGAGCGGTCGCCCCCGGTGAGCGCCGAGGTGCGGTGCCGGAGAGACAGAGAGGCTTTGAGTGTCGTCCCCGTAACACCGGTATGCGCGTCGCGCTGGTCACCATCGGCGACGAGATCCTCGCGGGTGACACCGTCAACACGAACGCGGCGTGGCTCGGCCGGCAGCTGGCCGAGTGCGGCGCGACCGTCGAGCGCATGACCGTAGTCCCGGACCGCGTCGAGGAGATCGCACAGGTCGTCAGCGAGTACCGGGCAGCCTACAACGCGGTTATCGTCACCGGCGGCCTCGGGCCGACACACGACGACGTGACGATGGAGGCGATCGCGGCAGTGTTCGGAACCGACCTGGTACCCGACGAGCAGGCCCGTGCGTGGCTCGCGGACGCCGGCTACACCGACGAGACGCTCGCCCCCGGCACCGCACACCTCCCCGAGCGCGGCGAGTTCCTGCCGAACCCGGAGGGTATCGCGCCGGGCTGTGTTGTCGAGAACGTCTACGTCCTGCCGGGTGTACCCGCCGAGATGAAAGGGATGTTCGCCGAAATCGGTGAGGAGTTCGGCGGCACGACCCGTCACGTCGAGACCGTCGAGACGCCCGAAGCCGAGAGACAGTTGCTCGACCGCATCGCGGCGGCCCGGGAGCGCTTCGACGTGACAATCGGGAGCTACCCCGGCGAGACCGTTCGACTGAAGATACAGGGCGAGGACCACGACGAGGTCGCCGCGGCGGCCGACTGGCTGCGCGAGTGGGTCGACCCGCCGTGATGAGGGTGTCCCGGAGTCTTACCCGCCGGTGAACACACGCTCCGGTCGGATGCAAAACAGAACGCGCTCGCTGACGATCTCGCTGGGGTACTCGCCGCCGACGTACCGCTGTGCGAGTTGCTCGATGTGTTCGCGCGCCCCTTCGGTTGTCATCTCCTCGACCACACCGGTCACCGACAGGTACCGGTAGGGGTCGTCGGGGTCGAGCATGCTCACGGCGACATCGGGGTTGCGCTCGACGTTGCGCGCCTTCTGACGGTGGCGTTCGGTGTTGACCAGCACCCGGTCGTCGGTCTCGTCGTAGTCGACCCAGACCGGTGATGCGTGGGGGGTGCCGTTTGGGAATATCGTCACCACGTGTGCGAACGTCTTCCGCTCGAAGAGGTCGTGGAACTCGGCCGGAATCGCCGTCATACGCCCGGTACGACCGGCCGGTACCTAAGGCTGTGGTCGGCTGCACGGACAACACAGTGGCGGCTGTCCCCCCAGACACCACAGGGGGACACGGCTCAGGTGGATATATCTGCCGGCAACCCAAACGGCGGGCATGGAGCGTCTCGACAGGAGCATCAGGAACGTGTGGATCGGGTCGGCCGGTGTCGCCGGGCTGGCTCTGGGCGCCGTGCTGGGGGTGGCCGTGTTTCTCGCGCTCGGACGCGTCTGGCTGGCGGCGCTGGTCGTTTTGCTTCCACCCGTGGTGTTCGTGCCGTACGCCGACTACCGGTACAGAAGCTGGCTGTTCGAGGTCCACGACGACCACCTGGAGATCGAGTACGGCGTCGTCAGGAAGGTCTCGGTCGTCATCCCGTATGTCAGGATCCAGCACATCGACACGAACCGGGGGCCAGTCGAGCGACTGCTCGGTCTCGCCACCCTCCGGGTCTACACCGCCGGGTCGACGGGTGCAGACCTCGGCATCCCGGGTCTGGAGCGGGCACGGGCCGAGGGGATGCAGGCCGAACTCAAAGAGAGGGCCATCGAGTCCGACCAGGGGGCCGATGGTGTGTGAAGCTCTCCAAAAGGAGCATCGGGCTCCGGACGTTCACCAGGGCCGGTATCGCCGCCGCGTTCCTGCTGTTCGTCGGGGGCCCGCTCGCGGCGCTGCTGGTACTGCCGCTGGTGCTCGTGGTGGCGGCCTACGAGTACCTGTACTGGGGGAGCTACGAGTTCTACTTCGAGGATGACGACCTGAAAATCGAGTCGGGCGTCATCACGAAAAACAGCCTCGACATCCCAGTCAGGCGGATCCAGGACATCGACACGAGCCAGAGCGTGCTGGCGCGTGTGTTCGGCGTTGTCCGGGTCGACGTGAAGACCGCCGGTGGGGACACATCGCAGGCGTCGCTGCGCTACCTCGAGGGGTCACAGGCCCGGGATGTCGAACAACAGCTCCGGGCCCTGCAGGGCAGACGGGAGACGACCGGCGACGACCGACCCCGACAGCCGGAGACGTTCTACGATATCGGGGACGCACTCGTCACGTACAGTCTGGTGCGGAGCGTCCCCGCCGCGGTGGGCCTGGGGGCGCTCGCCGCCGTCATCGGTATCGGTGTGGCCGGGTTCCTCGCCGCGACGAGCCTCGAGATGGCCGGGTTCGCAGCACTGGCCGTGGGTGGGGCGGCACTGCTGGCGGCGCTGACCTTCCTCACCAGCTTCGTCGGCGCGTATCTCCAGTACTACGGGTTCCGGGTCGAGCGGCGCGACGGCATCTTCGAGTACGAGCGAGGGCTCGTGAGCAGGCAGGGTGGCTCCATCCCGACAGAGAAGATACAGCACGTCGAGGTGACCGAGAGCTTTCTGATGCGGTATCTGGGGTACGCGACCCTCAAGGTCGAAACCGCGGGGTACGCCGGGACAGCGGAGACGGGGACGACCAGCACCACGGTGCTGATACCGTTCGAACGGGCGGAGACAGTCTACCAGCGCGCACAGCAACTCGGCGAGTTCGAGGCCGACCCCGTCGAGATCGACGGGCTGACTGACATCGGTCCGGCCGCGAGGCGGCGGTACCGCCGGCGGTATATCGTTCTGTCGGCGGTGCTTCTGGTCGCGTGTGTCGGGCTGGTCGTGGCCGGGTTCCATCCCGGGCTGTTCGTCGTGCCGTTTGTGGGGTTCGTGCTGGCACGGCCGGCCGCCCGGCTGAAGTGGTCGAACATCGGATTCCGGCGCGGCGAGCGCAACCTGGTCGTGACCAGAGGGTTCTGGGTGCGGCGGACCTATCTCGTGGCGCACTTCCGGATCCAGAACCTGCTGGTCTCGCGGTCGCTGTTCCAGCGGCGCTGGGGGGTCGCCACTGTCACGGTCGACACCGCGGGCAGACGCGCCGCCAACCCGGCGGTGCCCGACCTGGAGCACGAGGCGGCCGTCCGGTTGCAGTCGGCGCTGTTCGCGGCGTTCACCGGGTCGGTGTACGCAACGGGAGACGACAACAGGGCCACCGACGATATCCCCGCCGGACAGCCCGACCCCGACGATCACTCGGCCGGCGGGTCGTAGGCGCCCTCCGCCTCCAGACGGGCGCGTTCACGGACTACGTGGGGTGTCCGGCAGCGTCCGGGTTCGCCCGCAGCCTGTGGGATTGTGCAGTTGTTACAGCTCTCACAGAGCACGCGGTCGGCGCCGGCGAGCAGGCGGGCGGGAAGCCGCGGCTCTGCGTAGAAGGGGCGGGCCATCCCGACCATGTCGGCGGCCGGGTCACCCGTCACACCGAGCACCCGGTCGCAGTGCTTGCGGGCGCGCATCCCCCCCTCGCAGAGTACCGGCACGTCGACGGCCTCGCGCACCGCCCGACAGAACGCCACGTTCCAGCCCGGTTCGCGGGGGAACCACCGGGACTGGAGACGGTTGAGCAGGCTGACGACACGCGCCCGGACCGGGCCGCCGAACGCCGCCGTGTAGGCACCCTGGAGCTGTTCGGCCGCCCAGGCCCGGTCCGGATAGGCCCCCCGGATGAGGCTGGCGTCCCAGAACACCGATACCTCCACCGGGACGACCGCATCGTAGCCCGCGTCGGCGAGGCGACGCGCGATCGCGATGCCGTCCTCGCGGGTGAGATGGCGCCGGACGAACGGTGGCGCGGCGGTCTCGGCGGGCACCTTCGTCACGAGCGGCACCTGGCCGGCGTGGTCGCGAACCGCATCCCGGACCGCGAGCAGGAACCGCACGCCGTCGGCGAACTCGTCGTCACGGTGGTTGTAGTACGGGGAGAGAAACTGCTGGACGATACCCATATTCGCCCCCGAGAGGTGGATACCGTCGTAGCCCGCATCGACCGCATAGCCGGCCGCCCGGCCGAACGCCTCTGCCAGGTCGTACACCTCGCTCGTCGAGAGCACGTTCGGTTGCAGGTCGACGATGCCGGCTCTGTCGGCGAGTCGCATCGCCCAGGGCGGCGTCGAGACGGCCTTCTGTGGCGTGTCGGGGTTGCGGCTGCGGTGTTCCTTGTGCCAGAGTTCCATGCTGCGCAGCCCGCCCTCCGCGAGCTGGATGAAGATCCGCGAGCCGTGGTCGTGGATGCGGTCGGTCAGCCGCGAGAGCCGGTCGACAAACTCGGGGTCGTGCACCCGTGTCATGTTCGGCGCGGCACAGCCACCCGCCGGCGAGACGATACTCGCCCCCTGGAAGATGAGCCCCGCACCCGCGGCGGCTGTCGGTTCGAGCTCGTCGATGAACGTGTCGACGGCGTCGGGCCCGTTGCCCGCACACTCCAGCAACGGCGCACGGTACAGCCGGTTCGGGAGCGTCAGGCCACCGATCTCGACGGGGTCGGTGAGGGCGTGCCCTGTGGCGTCGTGGCTCGGTCCGGTCATGGGTCACCGTTCGACAACGAGTAGGGCAACGCGCTCGCGGACTATATCTTCCAGGGTGCCGGTGGTCGCGCGCACCTCACGGTCGGTCACGTCGAAAAACGCCCGGACACGGTCCTCGTCGTACGCTCCGAGCGTCTCGGCCGGGTCGAGAAGATCGCGGAGCTGTCGGGCGGCGGCGGGCTCGTCACCGCCGACAGCAACCGCGACGACGGGGTGTGTGCCGGCCGAGACACCCATCTCCAGGGCCCGGTCGATCTGCCGGCGACCGGCCGCGTACAGCAGTATCTCGACCGCCGGGTCGCGGGCGATGCCGTCACCGCGCTCGCGTTCCCGACCGGCAAGCGTGACCGCCCGCTCGATGTGCCCGCGGTCGACGACGTACCGGGCATCGAAGAGCTGGACCGTCGCGCCCGTCGCCTCGCCGACCGCCGCGCGCCGCTCCAGAAACGGGTCGACAGCCTCGACGGTCGCCACGCCCTCGACGAGCTCCATCAGAAGTCACCCAGGTTCGACTGGCTCTCGTCGGTGTTGGTCGTGTCGGGGGTCTCGCCGGTCTGTCCGCCGTCGGCCACCTCGCGGTCGGCCAGAACCCCCTCGGCAGGGTCGACATCGGCCATCGCAGGGTCGGGGTGGCCGGCGTTCTCGAGAACGGTCTCAGCGGTCTTGGGGCGGTCGCGCAGCGCCGCAAGCACGACCGATTTCTCGGCCCCGCGCAGGTCGGCAGGCGTCTCGATACCCGCCTCGAACAGCCGGCGGGCACGCTTGCGGCCGACACCCCGCACCTCCGCCAGCTCGGTCAGCTCCGCCCGGACGCCGTGTTCGACCCGTCGGCGGGCCTGCCGGATGGCCGCCCCGACGCCGAGCCCGAGTTCGGCCGCCAGCGACTCGGCCGCACCCAGCAGCCACTGTGCGGTGTCGACCTTGCCGCGGATGTCGCCCGGCCCCACCTGGTAGCGCTCCGCGAGCTCGTCCTCGTCGAGTTCTCCCGCCCAGTCCTCCAGCAGTCGGGCGGTTTTCAGCGCCGAGATCCAGTCCTCGAAGGCCGCCTCGTCGAACTCCGAGGGGGCCGTCCCCAGCAGTTCGTCCTCGCGCTCGTGGTGGGTCATCGTGTACTCCTCCTCGTCGCCCGAGCGCAGGTACAGCTCGTACATATCCGGCGTCCGGCAGACCAGGTGGTACAGCCCGAGCGCCGTGGGTTGCTGGTCGGCCTCGAGCGACCGGAGGCCGTCGAGGATCTCGGCGGCGCTCATCGGGTCGAGATAGAGCCGCGAGACGGTGTGGCCGAGCGTCGTCGCCCCCAGGCCGGGCTCGGTCCGTTCCAGAAAACCGTTCGCGAGGAGATACTCGACGACCCGGTCGGTGACTGCCTCGAGATGGTCGCGGTCGGCGGTCTGTTCGGCGTACAGCGTCCCCTCGAAGAAGGCGAGCAGCGCCTCGCGCGAGCGGGCAAAGCCCGAGGCGACCGTCGCAAGCGCGTGGGTCCGGAGCGCGGGTTCAGCGGCGAGCTTGGACTCGACAGGCTCGGGCTCGGCCCAGACGTACCGCTCGAACAGCTCGTCGAGTTCGTCGTGACCGCCGGCCAGCAGGACGGCCTCGCCGTAGGGGTCCCGGCCGGGCCGGCCGGCACGGCCCATCATCTGGTGGACCTCGAGCACCGAGAGCGGTTTCATCCCGCCGACGGAGCCGTCGTAGCGCCGCCAGTCCCGGACGATGACCCGCCGGGCGGGCGTGTTCACACCTGCCGCCAGCGTCGGCGTCGCACAGATAACCTTGACGAGGCGGTCCCGGAACGCCTCCTCGACGAGTTGGCGGTGGTCACGGGCCAGCCCAGCGTGGTGAAAGGCCGCCCCGCGCTGGACGGCGTCCGCGAGGTCGTCGCTGGTGTCGGTGTCGCTGACGTCACGGATCTCCGCGGCCAGCTCCGCGAGGTCGGCCTCCTCGGCGGGCGTGAGCGCCGTCTCGGTGGTGGCCGCGAGACGGCGGGCGGCGGACTCGGCGTTGCGCCGGGAGTTGACGAACACGAGTGTCGACCCGCCCTCCTCGAGCGTGTCCCGGACAATAGCGGCGGGCTGGTCCTCGTTCGACCGGACCGGGAGCCGCTGTTGACCGCCGTCCTCCAGGTGGAGCGCGTCGCCGTAGTGGACACCCTTGCGCAGCTCAATCGGCCGCCACGTCGAGTCGACGAGGTCGGCGTCGAGCCACGAGGCCAGCTCCCCGGCGTTGCCGATCGTCGCCGAGAGTGCGACCGTCTGCAACGCGGGGTTCAGTCGCCGCAACGTTGCGAGCGTCACCTCCAGGGTGGGGCCCCGCTCGGCGTCGTCGACGAGATGCACCTCGTCGGCCACGACACAGGAGAGATCCTCCAGCCAGGGCGCGTCGTTGCGCACGAGCGAGTCGACTTTCTCGCTTGTGGCGACGACGATGTCCTTGCCCGCGAGCCACCCACCGTCGGACTCGTAGTTGCCCGTCGTGACACCCACGTCCAACCCGTACCGCTCGAAGGCCTCGAACTCCTCGCGTTTCTCGCTGGCGAGTGCCCGCAACGGGACGATGTACAGCGCCATGCCACCGCGCTCGGTGACAGCAGAGAGCATCGCCATCGTCGCCACGAGGGTCTTCCCACTCGCCGTCGGGATGGCCGCCACGAGGCTCTGGCCGCGTGTTACGCCGCGCTCGACGGCCTCGGCCTGTGGCGGGTACAGCTCCTCGATACCCTGCTCGTGGAGGTGCCCGACCAGCCAGTCGGGCACGTCCGGCACGTCCGCAACGTCCATGCATCCCCTTCGGGCGGCACCGGTCTTAAACACTCGCTCCGGAGCCGGCGGGACCCGACCGGAGACCGGGACTGGTGCCGGGGTCAGCCCGCCGTCGTGCGCGGTGGACGGGTTCGGGGGACTCCAGGCGGACCGCCCGCATCTCCGCGACGGGTCACGCCCAGCCCGAACAGAAGTCGAGAGCACTCACCCCGGAACCGGGGCGACCGTGATGATGGCTGGTGGGCTCCGCGCCGAGGCCTGCTGGATGTGGTGCTCGACGGTTTCGAAGCCGGCCTCGGCGAACATTCGGTCGGCCTCGGCCTCGTCGTAGAACAGCATGATGGCGTCGGCGATACGCCGCCGGAGGGGGCCGTCGGGCGCGTCGGGGCCGACAACGAGCACCTGTCCGCCGGGCGTGCCGACCCGCCGGAGTTCACGCAGCGTCGCCACGGGGTCGGGCCAGTACTCGATGGCACCCGAGGACCACACCACGTCGAAGCTGTCGTCGGCAAAGGGCAACCGTTCGGCGTCCCCGAGGTAGAACCGGACGGGGCCGCGGCGGCCGAACTTCTCGAAGGCCCGGGCGAGCTGGTGGGGGCTCTGGTCGATGCCGTGGACGTGGTCACTCTCGCGGGCGAGTGCGGCCGTTCCGAACCCCGTGCCACAGCCGACATCGAGCACGCGGTCGTCGGCGGCGATGTCGAGCAGCCCGACCGCCTCCTCGCGCATCGCCTCGGTCCAGATGAACGGGTTGACACGGTCGTACACCGTCGAGAGGTAGCTGTAGAACAGCCGCGCACGGCTCTTGTCCTCGAGAACGCCCATCGGTCAGGCGTTGGGCGCGGCCCAGCATAACACCCCCGGATCTCCGGCCCGGGTGACCGGCGGTCGACGCGACACGGCCAGGTCAGAGATCGACCGCGAACCGGTACTCGTGGGCGCGGGCGGCAAGACCCCCAAGCAGGTCGGCGGTCGCATCGAGATCGGCGAGATCGAGCGTCTCGACAGGGGTGTGCATGTAGCGGTTCGGGACGCCGACGTTCAGCGCAGGGATACCGCCACGCGAGGTGTAGAAGGCGTCGGCGTCGGTGCCGGTGCGGCTGCCGGCGGCCTGGAGTTGAACATCGATGTCGGCCGTGTCGGCGGCCTCGCGGGCGGCCGCGACGACGACAGGGTGGTTCGTGCTCCCGCGGGCGACAACCGGCCCACCGCCGAGTTCGACACCGGTGTCCCGTTTCCCTGGCGCGCCGGGGTCGTCGGTTGCGTGGGTGACATCCACCGCGACAGCGACGTCTGGCGCGAGGTCGAACCCGACCATCTGGGCGCCCTTGAGGCCGACCTCCTCCTGGACGGTGCTGACCGCACAGACGGTCGCCTCGGCACCGCGGTCGGCCGCCCGGCGGAGCCCCTCGGCGGCCGCCCAGGTGCCGATGCGGTTGTCCAGCCCCCGGGCCGCGACACGGCCGTTCTCCAGGTCAGTGATGCGCTGTTCGAACGTGATCGGATCACCGCGCTCGACAAGCTCGGCGGCCTCGTCGCCGTCCTCGGCCCCGATATCGACGTACTGCTCGGCGATAT
>OBKM01001163.1_pt1 | contig 11111 bp, 4 predicted proteins | sample 1519691 | NCBI WGS metagenome assembly OBKM01 (sample SAMEA37050418, study PRJEB22526) | metagenome | biome: saline pan; feature: lake; material: water | place: Egypt | collected 2015 | depth 0.5 m
CGCTGCCGCATTTGGAGACGCAGTCCACCGGATCTGTGAACTTGACCGGCCTGAATCAGAGTGGGGTGATATCATTAATGAAGCGTTCGAAATGCATGATATCGACCCGGCACGAGCGAACCGAGATGAGATCATCACCCATAGCCGCCGGGGGCTTGCGGCCGTCGAAACGCTTCACCGCGAGCTGCAGAACCCGCTCACGTACAACGAGCTGTTCGTCCGGGCATCGCTCGATGTCGGAGAGATCATCGGGTATATCGATCACCTCGCCGTTACCGATAGTGCGTACTATATCCTCGATTTCAAAACGAGCGATACCTCCGGGCGAGCACCTGCTGAGATCGCCGAGCGCTACTGGCCACAGCTACGGGCGTACGCTGTCGCCCTTGCACAACAGGACCAGCGTGGACGGGATATACACACACAGCTCTACTTTACCGATGCTGATCAGCTTGAGCAAAGCATAATTTCCCCTGAGGATATCGATGACATCCGCGCTACCATCCGGGATACACTCATGATGGTTGCCGAGAGTGCGGAATCAAATCCTGAAAGCTAAAACTCCTCAACGAATCGTTCGAGGGTTTCGCGGTACTCTTCTTCCTCATCCAGTTCGAACAACGAGTAGATGAGCTCGTTGAGCTCCGTCTCTAATTCCTCGATCCGAGAATCGATGTCCGCAACACGTTGCCGATCTATCTGCCATGCGTTCAGCATCTCATCGACCGTCGCGTCGCTATCTGGGTAGACAATTCGTGTTATCTCGCCCGCCTGTACAGACCGATTCATTACTGCAGCGGCGACGTACTCTGCGTTCGTCTCACTATCACGGATCCAGTCATCGACGATCTGTTCATCCTCGGCGACGACGATTGGTCCCTCGAGGTCCTCATCATAACTGGCCTCTGACACGGGTTTATGACTCTCCTCCCACTGGTGTGTCAAGAGTCGTTGCTCTCCATCGACAGCATCCAGATACGCTTCCGGGAACCGCTGCGTTCGAAGCTCAATGTCACGTAGTTCGAGTATCTGTTCGACGAGTTCCTCAATACGACCACTATGTGCGTCGGGGTCGGTGATTATCGGAACGCGACCAACGTACTGGGTTGTATATTTATAATAGCCACCAGATTTGAGTGATGTAACATGTTTCAGATAATAATCAAAGATTGATGAATTGAGGAACGCGGAGAGGTATGCCCGACGATCTGCGTACTCCGGTGGATACGGGGCTCCGTATGCAGATTTGAATAGCCACGTTCCGTCTTCATCGATCATAAAGCGGGTTTCAGCAGCGGTCTCCGCACAGATCAGTTTTGGTTCAGAGTGTTCTTTGTGGCTCTTTGGTGCGGTAAATTCGTACCAACACTCCTCACCCTCCATTTTCCCGCCCTCTCGACCCTTGAGATCCTCCTCAAATCGCTCGAAATAGTCCATTGTGGCCCCATGTTCCTCTCGCATGGTTTCCGGGTCGATAGCATCGTAGGTGATGCCTCCGTCTCCTTGTATCCGCTCGTACGGGAAAATAACGTGCTCGCCCGACCAGTCCGATCGCCAGCGAGTCACATCCTCGCCTTGGAGCCATGGGCGGAGCAATCCCCGGTCGATTTCGACGGTCTCGTCCAGGCCCTTTGGTACGACCTCAACGGTTCCTCCAGTCTCATCGGCATCGATCCGATATTCTTCAGTCGGGACGACCAGATACACGTCGTTCATACCGGTCTGGGTCCCTGCATGGAGATCGATCAACCCAGATAACCGGGTGTCTCGCTGATCTTCTAAATGCTGGAACAGCGCCCATTCATCGGTCGGCATCGGTGCCCAGAACTCCTCGCGGAGATCACCTTGTGTAAACTGGAAGGTGTCAATATGTGTGTAGCGTCCGGAGTCCTCACAGTGATCGCGGATCTCGGAGACAACAGCGGTATCCAGATCCATGTCGAGTGACGTTCCCTCTTCCTCAGTCTGATGGCGCGTGTCCACCCATTGGTCGATGTCGAGTCCGTCCTCGTTACTGTCTTGACCAGCCGCAACCTCCGTATCCTCCTCGTCACGGCCCTTGACGCGAACGCAGTTTATCTCATTCTCTGGCGCTCCGCCTCCCTCACTGAGTTTCGAGGCGACGACGATCGCTGGATAGTTCGTCGCGTCCTGAAAGACGCCAGCGTCACGGAAGTCAAACAGATCCTGTAGTTCAGTCTGTTGGGCAAGATACGATCGAACCCCACGACCATAGCGGGACACCATAAACTGGTTCGGAGTGATGTATCCGAGTGTACCATCCGGCTTGAGCCAGTCAATACCCCGCTGGTAGAACGGACAGTAGAGGTCTGTCTTCCGGTCAGGGTACGTTTCTGGATAGATCTGCTCGTATGTGTCCTTGTCCTCTGCAGGGATCTTGCCACTCTCAACATAAGGGGGGTTCGCAACTACATAATCGTATTCAAGGTAGTTCTTCACAACAACCCCGAGAGTAACGTCCTCGAACATCTTGAATAACCGACCATCACCGTGATTAGACTGCAGTTCAGCCACCAGTTCGAGGATTTCCTCGACGTATGATTCGAGGAAAGGCGACAAGGAACCGGGCGCATGATCGAGATACTGCTCGAGTGCCCGGTCAAGTGAGGCGATATTCGCATCGTATTCGGTTATCGTTCCCCCCGAAGTGGGTGCATCGACGTGGGCCCGAGTGACGTCAAGCATCGCCTGAAGCACACGGAAGTAATCACCGTAGTCGACGACGCCAACTGTCGGGCCACCTCGTTCTTGTAAGGCGTCGTACGTCGGGAGCGTCAGCTCTCGAGTTAGGAACTCATCGCCGTCTTCACCTGCCTCGCTGTCGGTCGTAAGCGGGAGGTCAATCGGCACCCGTACGTCCCTACTGTCCTCCTGTATTGTGTTGAAAGTCTGCTGCCCCTGACCACCGATGTCAGCGCCAGGACCGCTCACCTCTTTTTCGAGTGTGTCCGCCCGAAAGATTGGCAGTCGCCGCAGCGTAAATTCAGGATCCGTGCGTTTCGCCGTACGGTAGTGTGGGAGGATGGTAAGTGTGAAGCTGATCTGTGCCATCAGCACCGCAAACGGGTGAATATCGATTCCGACGATTCGTGGCTCAAGACAAAGTGCACGGAGTTCTTCCGCCCAGTCAGGGTCATCTGAGCGCTGTTCGATATCGTCGAGATGTCGTTGTAGCGCTTCGGTTAGAAATGTCCCTGACCCACAGGAGGGGTCGATCAGTCGTTTGCGGCCAACCCCCTGCTGGTAACCGACACGGTCTAAAATCAAATCGACGAGTTCCGACGGCGTGTAGAACTCACCGAGGGCCTTCCGCGTGTCAGCGTCGAAATATCGTTGATATAGCCCACCAAGGAGGTCAACATTATTGACCTCTGAGAAGTCGAACTTCAAGACCGCAAAGAACAGTTCTCCAAGAGTCTTGCTGAACGAGTCTCGAACAGCTTCGACTGACGTGTCAACATCTGTCGCCCCGCTAAGATCGCCAAATCGCGCAGCGTGTTCCGATTCGGCGATTGTGTCTCGATAACCGTCAGTCCACCAGACAAACAGGTCGTCCTCGAAGAGACTCTCGATCAGTTCATCCCGGAGCTGGCCGAACACCGCATCGACAAGCGAAGGGTACTCAGCAGGGTCAATACTATCAGACCGATCACCGAGGCTGTCAAGCCGTCCACGCAACGGATCGTTCTCAAAAAATCCGTAGTCATCACAAGCCTTGGCGAGAAACAGCCGTGAGAGGAGGGCAAAGCCCGTCTCCAGTGAGAACATGAAATCAGCCAGTCGATCCTGATTGATGTTGTCCTGGATCTCGTTTTCACCGTCGGGAACGACATACGGGTACCAAGCCTTAGGGACGTTCTTTTTGCTCGGGATGTCGGCGTAACTCTGTCGCCAGAATTCGAACGCCCCGCGTACGAACGATTGATCCTGTTCATCACGAAGTTCCGACAACAGCGCCATCGTTGCTTCAACTAATTCGCCGAATGATCCCTGTCGATCGAATCGAAAAGTATCGAAAAAGAATGTCTGGGCGATCTCGGACTCAAGCCCTAGCTGGTTCGTCGCGATCCATTCCCGGTACTCCTCGACGTGGGCTGTCGATCCCAGCGACCACTCCCCTTTGCGGAGCGCATCTTCGACGGTATCCATATAATCGACGCCAGATGCGTCGCCTAGTCCGAACTCAACAAACCGCTCCATCCCTTCATCTTCTCGCTCGTACAGGCGGATAGTTCGACCGTTCGTGAGTACACCATACTCCGCCTTGAGTGCGGTTACATACCCCTCCAGTTGGGAGACGTGGTCGTTCAGCGACTCTGTCGGAGATTTAAATTCGTAGACTGCAACGGCGGCGCTGCTGTCTCGCAGGGTCGTTATATCAGGCCGTGTTCCGTCCTCGAGTCGTCGTTCTTTCTGGATGTCACCACCGTGTTGCTCGAATCCAAGTGCATCAAAGAATCCGTGATCGATGAACGCGTCTTCGACATCACCCTCACTCATCTGAGGATGAACATCACCGGCGACCGTCTCTAGAATATCATCGAGGTCAGCACCGCTCGTCGTTTGTTCTTCATCGCCTCCCGGCGGATCCCCGGCTGGCATACAGAGGAATTCCACTGCCGTCGTCAAAAAACACTTGTTGTGTAGTCCATCGCGCCGCGGCGGTAGTGTTTGTTTGCACCGTGAATGGGTGCCGGTGCGTAACACCGGTCATCGTGACTTGATTCGATGTCAACGAGCTGTCTAATCCGGTTCACAAGTCCGGATCACGGTCAGGTCGCACAGGTGTACAAGCACTATGATGGCACTCCGGATTGCGTTATCGAACGTCTACAGACGTTCCGCGTGATTCTAATAGCAACAGGATGTGTCCGTGGACCCACATATGCTGCTGCCCAGTTCATCACTCTCGAACAATTCCAGCAGCTGGTCGATGCCGCTGACCACTGCACGAAGGAGGATGAGATGAGTTCGCTGGATTGGCTCACGGACCTCGATCAGCCACGCGGACTCCTTGGGTTGGGAGTTCTCGACTCGCGTGATTCGGTGCCTCAGGATGTTGCTTACCTATACGAAGTCGAAGTGCCAAATCTGGGTAGCCCGACAACGTGGTCGGTTCGAATTAGCTCAAAGCAGTCACTCTCCACCTCGGTTCCCGTCGCTGAGCTATACGAGTCGACGTCTTGGTCACAGACTGGCGATCTAACTGAATTATAGCACTTCGAAACCGCTTCTTTCTCGATAGTCAGTGCGCTGGGATTGAACTAGCCGGTGAACAGGATCTTGACCGTGGTTCTGTCTCCTACACACAGCTCTCGCAAGAGGTGAGCGCTGCATTTGGGGGTTTCGCTCATCTTGGAATGGTCAACGATCTCGATCTTCTTCAGCTCTGGGCAACTGGTTCGAACACGAATGCATTGAGTAAATCGGTTGATGATATCGACAACAACCAGTTCCAAAAATGGCTTGCTGCGATTGGGCTGGGGCGAACTCTTCGAGTGTACGATGACGCACTACATACAGAGTTCGAGGATGGGTTCAATGACAGACTGCAGAGATTGATCGGGGCCGCGAACGAAGATTTGGATGACGAGGATATCTGCGAGTAAGTCGCTAGAATTGGCTCGCTGGTCCGTATTCCTCGACGAATCCAATCTTCAAATCGAAGTCATCACCCTTTGAGTTTTCCTCGGTGCCATCGGTACAGGAACTTAGAGAGTTTGAAGTTCCGCATCCAAATGAGCGAGTTTCATTCCTACACAGAAAACGACCATTTTAGCTCAAATTCAACTGAGAAGCTGAGCGCATTTATACGTTATGTCCAATACGACTTCTTAAGATAATTTTGTCTGGTACAACTATTAGAGTCTCTCTGTCTGAGGGAACTCCAGGACAAGCTTTTAATGATACGGTATCCTACTGTGAAATATGCGACCGAACGTAGATATCCCGGGTGAGATAAATCAGAAGGTGAAAGATTTGACGATGGTCACAGATGCTGACAACTTGTCGCAAGCTTATATAAAAGTCCTGAAAGCTGGTCTACGACAATATCCAAACCCATCGGTCCCTTCTGTTGGTTTTCCCCAATCTGAATTTGATATAGGGTCAATGGATTATATACGCTTTTCAGGAGATCGAACATTTAAGAACGTCATCTGGTCTAAGTATATCACTAATAAAGATAATTTGGTGACTTTTGGGGGCAATATTGACTCAAAATCTCATACAGAATTTCGAAATTTAACACGGTCGCTCGCGCCATATCTATCTAACAACGGTTCAGAGAGTCAGTATACACTATCTCAGTTTTCTGGACAGTGGATAGGAAACGGCATACAAGGATTCGTTAGCGCTCTTGAAAAGCAAGAAGAACGATACGAGGTGTGGGCGCCGCGAGAGACTCACGACCGAGAAAAAGGAATACTTATTTCAGATATGAGGCTAGGTGGTCTGGTTATAATTTATTTCCAGCGACGGGTCGGAAAGGACCTCCTTGAAAACGGACGCATTGAATTCGTTACGGATGGAATTCCGATGGAAATCCGACAATACATAGAAATGGCCTCCATCTTTGAGACGTCATTAAGTAATGCACATCTGACCGAAATACCGGTCCATGATATATTAGGTCGAGAGAGGATCAAGATCGAGCCAGGTTGTATCGAGGAACTTCGAAGTGATAACAGTGGAACAGACGGGATGATTTCATCTATGAAAATTGAGAATATCATTACTAAAGATCGCGTGGCTCACCTAGAAAGACCTGCACAAAAAGCAATATTGGAACCCGATGAAATGATTTGTCACTTGGGCCATCACCGATTGAGTAGTGACCATAGCAAACACGGCACTGAGTTCTGGATTGACAATTTGAAAATCCGAGCCCTCCCAACATCCCGTGATCCATTGTTCCAAGTTCAATGTACTGCAGACTGGCAGGACAAAAATGATAAGTAAAACAGATGTTATTTCGGGCTCTAATTCGATCTCGCGAGGGGGATAACAGAATGTGAGTACTATTATGTTGGTCCTTGTATCAGCTAGCACGTCGGCCCGCACGTTCTTCGATCAACTTGTCCAGTGGACGATACAATCGCCAGAACGATTCGTCCTCCTCACCACTGGAGGGCTCGTCATACTCCTTGCGGGGATTTGGATCGGGACTCAACTCAGCCGGTGGATTGTTCGGACTCTCCTGCAATCAGGTGTCTGGCTGGGGTCGGCCGTGTGGGATATGATCGCCGATACCGTCCGACGCTGGCGAGCATCCAACGTTTCTGCCACAGACCTCAAACAGTCCGGAGAAAGCACCCGCGAATATCTCCGGATACGTCCAACAACGTCGGAGTATGATCCTGAGACACTTGTCACAGTACTCCATGGGCTTCAGTCCTCCCATCAGCGGACCGAAATCAGTGGTAACTGGCGACCGAAAGGTCAAGATTCCTTTGAGTTCCTCATTGCGACCCAAGGCGCGGATGCGGGCGTCGAATTCTACATCGGTGGGTCAATGTCACTCGATCAGCTCGCAGCGACGTATCAACAGTGCGAATTCGATGTTGACCGCGTCTCAACACATCCCGCCCACCTGTTGGCCCTGTCCTCGGTCACCGAGGGCAATGAGGATACGTCACCCAGCGAGCCTGGGACGACAGCGGCTGATGGTGGTGCCGTCGCTGCTACTGAAGAGGGTACCACGGAGAACATGGAGAACACCGACGCCGCTGGTAGTGACCCGACGAGCACGTTGATCGCGCAACTCACCGACCGTGGTCGCGAGCCAGTCGTGTATCGAGTGAATACCCATGCTCACCGCTGGAAGGACTGGATGATGCGCTTACCGGGCTTCACTGACGTGTTCGACACGCATAGTGACGATTCATCATCGTCAGGGCAGTCCGCGCCTCCACCACTAACGCCTGTGATCGAAGCACTCGATACACTCGCCGTTCCTGCGCTCTACCAAGTTACCGGTCACTCGTTTCGGGGCTGGGATACCCAGGCCGGTAGGCGCGAAGCCGGGATCAGAAACGGACGCGATACATTTTCCCAGCAGGTAGGCGACTTCATTTTTACCGAGTCCTCCAGTACGCCCGAGCGAGACCAAGGCCCCCAGCGCGATGATCGACACCATCGCAATCGTCAACGGTCTGCTACGCGCGATCAGGACACAGAGCTGACCCGCGCCGCTCGCGAGCGGATCAACCAGCTGGACGAGAAGGATCCCAACAACACGTTCGTTGTGAACGTGCGGTTCGCCGCCATTCCTACTGACAAGCAGTCTCGTTCCGAGGTAGCGGATGTCCTGCGGCAGTTGTGGAAAGATCTCGACAATCTCGATGGTGATTATTACCACCTCGATGCGCCGCCATCACCACGATCCGAACGCGTAATGAGCTGGCTCCATGTCCGGGGTGTCCGTCATCGACAACGACTCCGGCGGCTGTGTCGACGGCAGCTCAAAACGCCTGTCCTCGGACACACACGACTCAATCTTCGGAAGTGGTGGCCGGATCTTGTGTGTAATGCGGACGAACTCGCCGCTTGGACAGCTATTCCGAGCACCGCATGGCTCCCCTCACAGCTCACTGAGGCGGTCGAGCACGATCCTGGTCACGCCCGTCCGCTCCGACGACTCCCGCCAAGCGTCCAGTCTCAGTACGTTGGTCAGGACAAGGCGGGGCGTACTGCTGGATATCTCTTCACACCTGACGGTGAGCCTGACTTAGAACGTCCATTCCGGCTGCCAGTCAGCGCTCTCGAAACCCACGGATTACGTCAGGGACTGCCGAACTGTGGCAAGACAACCGATATTGCTCATGACGTGCTCGAAGATCACCAAGCAACAGATGGACCGACGATCGTTGTAACGGGCCCAGGAGGAGACCTCGGCGATCTGATCATGCGAGGCGTCGCTGTCGAGGAGGATCTCGACTATCTTCTGGAACGCGTTCACTGGTTCCGCATCCCGGTCGTCCAGCCCGGCATCACGTTCTTCGATATTCGCGAGTTGCGGTCGGCGCCAGACGTGACTGGTTGGGCCGACGCTGCTGGCGATATCGCCGACAAGTACGTGCGCGTCGCCGAGGCGCTCATGGGAAGTGAGGCGTTTCAACGTGCACCGCTAGCGACTGATACGCTACGCGCGCTCATCGCCGCTGGTTTCGATCCATCGTGTTATCCACCATCGTCTGACGACGATGCGATACTCATGCCGCATCGCGAGCGAGATTCATCTGATGTATACCGCTTCTGGCAACTCGAAGCGCAGGCCGCTGACCTCGCAGATCTCACGCAGGCTGCAGCCCAACAGGAATTCATTGACGTAGAAGGGAACCTTCCCGAGGTAAGTCATCCACGTCTCGCGCGAAACCTGAGCACGCCATTCAAGTTCGACCGGCGAACGGCCGCAAACGTCGTAGGCGGGGTCCAGACTCGGCTGCGTGCGGTGTCGAACAATATGCGCTTGGCTGCACTCTTCGATAACACCGTCGAGCGGTTTGGCTTCCACACGATCCTTGAGGGTGCCGATGCCGACGACATCTTCATCTTCGATCTTGGGGCGCTTACCCCAGTCAGTCAGCGCGCGTATGCGATCACGTTGCTCTCACTCCTCGACCTCCAGCTCCGACCACAGCAGGACTTCCTCGAAGGGGAAGTCTCCGACGAGTACCTTGTGAACGTTCATATCGACGAGGCCGCTCAATTGGTTGATACGCCCGAACTTGGCGAGTTCCTTGACGTAATCCGAAACTACAATGTCGGGTTGAATCTCGCAGTCCAGTATCCCGAACAGATGCGCGAGCGCGGTGGCGAACGCACGTACAACAGCGTGCTGTCGAATGTCCAGACAACAATCCTCGGACCAAGTGAACTCTCTGACGAGCAGGCCCGCCGGCTCTGCCCTGCCGGCTGGGAGGTTGCGGAATTCAAAGCGCACGTGCGCGATCTCCCAGAGTCACACCGCCTCGTTCTCTTACCGCCGCAAGGTGATCAGACGCGTCCACAAGTGTTCGAGCTGCATCGAGGACCGCTCCCGGCGTGGCATCCAGACGCAAGCGAGGGGCCGTTCACGGACCCGACGTTCAGACAGCAGTTTGCAGCAGCCAAAGACGATGTCAAAGAGCGGACACAAGGCGGATACGGGCTCCCTGCTGGCGAGTCTGAACAGGACATCCGTGAACGGCGGGAAGTGGGCGTACCCAGCGTGGCTGATACGATTGGTCTGGCCCGAGACAACCTGGCCGCGTTCTTGGCGCTCATGACCCGCCACGCCCAGCAGGCTGCGGCCGTCGACAGTGTGGCCGAAGCTGGGGCCGACTCCACGCTCGACGCAGACACCCAGCATGCTGGTTCTGTTGGTGCGTTCGATACGGACCCTCTCGACGATGATGACTCCCCGCCATCCTCCACCGCGACGGACGCAACAGTGGGAGAACCGTGGGTGCCCGTCAGTGAGGTCTACTCCCGGTTCATGACGCAGATCGACGTGGCGCTTGCCGATGTCGATGCCGACGAGGCGACTGCAACGACTGAAACCCTCCCAGATCATGATGACGTCGCAACGTGTGTTGACGAGTCAGCGTACTTCGAGACTGCCCTCGCCACTGATGTGACGGCATCGGCGACAGCTGCCACATCGATGCAAGATGGGGACGGAGCGTCAGGCGTCGTTGTTCGGCTGACAGCCGACGGGAAGCAGATCGCTGCTGATCTCGATGACCCAGGGGAAGACGTCACTTCCGGGAGTGCCGAGCATACCGCCCTATTGAAACGCGTCCAGCGAGCGCTCCAGCGCGCCAGCGAGATTCAGCTCGTTACACAAGATGGGACCGCTCAACCGGACGCCCTCGGCGGCATCCAACGGACAGTAGACGGAATTCAGGAAACGGTCACCGTGACAGTCGAAGCCGAGCGGTCGACGCTCGGGCATCCGACGAAGCCGCTCCAGAACCTAAAAAAAGCTCAAGAGCGAGACGCCGTCGCACTTTTTGCTGTCCCTGCTGGTGATCCCACTGACGACCAGAACATGGCAGCCTACGCGGACCGGCTCGCCACGGTTCTCGACGATCCGATCAATCGACAGC
>OBKM01001164.1_pt1 | contig 11110 bp, 6 predicted proteins | sample 1519691 | NCBI WGS metagenome assembly OBKM01 (sample SAMEA37050418, study PRJEB22526) | metagenome | biome: saline pan; feature: lake; material: water | place: Egypt | collected 2015 | depth 0.5 m
TCGAAGACAGAATTGATGAGTTGACCAGCTTTCGTACGGGAACAGAAGTCGGAACATAGCGACTACGGATCCGAACGCACTCGGGTAATCCACCTACCGCAGCCATGATGCCCATTCACTCAACCGTTTTACAAACCTTTCTTGATCAATCGGTTCAAGCGGAACGGATCCGAGGAAGTTGAATAAAATCGCACTCGAACAGGTCTTGAGATATACGCAAATTCTTGGCTATTCCCACACTTCTTCATACTGACCAACCTCCAAAAAGTACGCTTCGTCATCGACTACCGGACGCGGTATCACGCCATCATCGAAATCGCGGAGGTGCCCGAGGTGAATGGGTATGTGACCGTTTGCGGGATTATCGTTCGGACTGGTCGCAACAAGTCGTCGGTTGACGAGTCGTAATGTACTGTTGTCATTCTGGTTCTGAGCACGGCTCTGCCATGATTTTATTGCGCCTTCTATCTCTTGTTCACGGCCTGAGACAACGTCATTGTTCGGAACATTAATCCAGACATGGCCGTACTCCGTTACATACAATCTTCCCGGCGTTGGTCGGTACCTATGGTACGCCTCAATCAGCTCCGGGTGATTGAATGCTGATTCGAATCGATAGTCCCGCCACTTCCAAATGAGCTTATCATCATGACTCATAGACCACCGTTCTCCGTGATTGAATGGAAACCCGACCCAAATTTGAATTCCATCCGTTAACGGCGTCGGATCAATATCGACAGTTCCGAAATCAAGTTTCCCCGTTATTTTTCCGAGGTAAACTGGAATCCATCCGTCAGACACCGGGGCTTTGTCGAGATTAGGGTACTGGTCAGTCTGAACTTTCGTGAGCACTTCCCCTCCTGCTGTTACTCGAATACTACCGAGTCCGTTCTCTTTCCCAACCTGCTGCATCGCATCACGTAAGCCGTCCGGTAAATCTGCAAATATCGAGAGGTCGCGTTGCTTCCATTTCAGGATGATATCGTTGTCAAATTGTGAGTCTGTAACAAGACTGTATCTAGACCCGCGGTAGGCAGAAGGCCATGGGTCTCCAGGATCAAGATTTACTGACCGTCCGTTCGTAATCGGTACCTTCGTTGATTCTTTTGTGAATGTAGCAGTCATGAATTATCTCCGTCGGTAAGCCCATCTGCAAATCGATCGAACGCATCGAAATCACCATCCTCGTCAGGGTCTGCATACAACACGCCTTGTTCCCCTGAGTCAGAAGGCGCTGGGGGTCCTGATGTGCTGGACTGGGTAGATGGCTCGGTGTCTTTTCCGGGGTCTCCTTGGTGAGACTCCCGCTCAATCGTTGATCTTGTCCATTCCGTCCTTGCAACTGATTGAAGCGGGTCGTGAACTGGAATTGAAGACGGCAGCGGTGGTAGTTGTTCGAGAACTGTCTCAACCTCATCGCTTCCCAAACTCTCGCTGTTTAGTATTTTACCCACAGCAGTAGCCGATAGCTGTGCTGCCTGACACCATCGACTAAGATAGTCAGATCCACAACAGTAAATGTCGTGTTCTGCTGCGACCTTCCGTGCTTCGTCGGTAAAACCAGCATTCGAAACAACAGCCAGTTCTGCCAAGTCACCATCTGAACGAGATTCACTGTGTTCATTCACGACTGATTCGAGAGTACTCTCCCCCAGACGTGATTTCTCAGACCCCCATTTGAGCACTAACCCGACTGTTGTCCCAGACCGCATCCATAACAGATCAACTGTATCATCATCAACCGACTCAGGTACCCGAAAATCTCCCTCGAATCTCGAAAGCATCGCACCAATGAGAGCGGCTGCATCCTCTTGTCTGAGGTAGCTCAAATCCCTTGGGCTAAGAAAGCGAGCCTGCAGCTCTCTTTGCTCATCAAGTGACGGTGTCGGGAGCGATGAACCGTCCGACTCTTTTGCGAGTTGTTTCCGGGTAGTCTCGACCATCCTCACAATTCGTTCTCTGGACGCATTGAGTTCGTGTTCTGCGAGAACACTGACGATGTCGTCGGTCGTGACATCGGTACGTCCGAAAGCAGCCTGGAGTGACTGTTCAATATCCCCGGACTCATACCATGACGGTTCTTTCGACTGACTCATCTAAACACCCCTTTCAGACGCATAATTAACCCAATTTTCCGACGGTCGATCTCGGTTTTCGTTTCCCTCTCAATGACAACGAGTTGATTAGAACTCAGCAGACGTTTCCCGTATATAATCAGGTATTCTTCGTTCTCGGCAGCACGGATAGAGCGGAATTCTTCGGCGACAGATTCCGGAACCGAGAGTTCGTCTGAGCTGATCGAATCACAGGTCTCACACCGACCATCGGTGAGCGCCGCTGGGGCATAGTCTTGCTGGCACAGGGCACACTGTTCCGTGTGCTCCTGACAAATCGGTTCTGCCAAAATGGGTGCTTGCTGTACATGCTCACGACAGAGATTCTCACCACCAACCACACAGCTAATACGGTGGTCTTCACAATAGGGCGTTGGCTCGTCTTCAGTGTCTGCTATACACACCGCGCATGTTTCCAGATGGTGATTACAGTGTAACTTCCCGTCAGCTCCACATTCGTGTGCATGTTCCTCACAGAGGGACTCACCACACGTTGTGCACTCCTCTCGATGGGGGGCACAAAATAGTTCTCCGCAACTCCCACAGGCGTCGGTATGGGATTCCTCAAACACCTCTCCGCAGGTGTCACACGTTGCGGCATCAGCTTCGCAAACGACATTGTCACAACCAGCACAGTCAAGAATATGATCGCTACAGAAGACATCCCCACAATCCGCACAGTCCATTGTATGCTCAGGGCAACGGGGTCTGTCGCACACTGAACACTCAACCAAGTCTTCCGAACAGAGGATGTCTCCGCAGTGACCACACTCGCTCACGTGTGACGAGCATACCGGCCTGTCACAGACTGAGCACGCGATTACGTCATCCGGGCAGTACGTAGTGTCACAGTCTCTGCACTTGTTTTGGTGGTCTACGCAAAGCGTCATCCCACACTCTACACAATGATCCGTATGCGATGGACAACTTTGCTCATCACAGATGGTACAGCTGCTCAGATGGATTTCGCAGGTCCACTCCGAACAAGTCGTGCATTCTTCGGCATGGTCGTAGCAGAATCTGTCACCACATTCTGTACAGGATACTGAGTGTGGCGTACAGAATATATCATCGCAGGTAGCGCACGTAGAACGGTCTGCAGGACAGATCGTATCTCCACACTCGGTGCATGATTCGACGTGCGCAGTCCCAACGTGTTTCTCGCATGTGGCACAGGTTGTAGAATGCGTTTCGCAGTGGTGCTGGTCACAGTGGTCGCACAACTCGGCATGGTTGGTACAAACTACCTCGGCACAGGTCGCACAGGTTACCTGATGCTCTTCACAGACGACCTCTCCACCAATATGACACCGTGAGGAATGCTCCTCACAAATAGGGTAGTCGTCAACTGCACACACGAGGAGGTCATTAACGATATGATAGGCGTCACACTGTCTGCAATAGCCGGCATGGTCACTACACACCTGCTCGGCATTCACTGTCTCAACCCGGTCAGTGACACAGACACCACCATCACAGACCAAGCATGGTTCGAGATGCTCATCACATGTCGCGCTGCCACAGTCGATGCAGGTTCCAATATGTTCCGAGCAGTGCAGCCCACACTTTTCAGCGGGCTGACGATTGGAACAATTACAGTCGCCAAAGTGATCCAGACAGTAGCCGTCTACGGTTACGTCGCAGTCAGTCAGTCCCTCTCCATCGAAGACATCACCACACGTTGCACACTTGTCGCCACAGATTTCACATAACGCCCCGCCATCCGCGCTCCGGTAGGTTCGGTGTGCATCGCAGATTGGCCGGGCGCACGTTGTACAGGCTTCGTTACACGTAGCACATTCGACGGTTCCACAGTACGGGCAGGATGTCAGTCCTTCGTGTCCACAACCGATGAGTCCGCACTGTTCACACTGCTGTCGGCAGTCAGAACAAATGACGTGTCCAGCCTCACAGACAACTGGTGGTTGATCAGTCCCAAGTGTCGTCCCACAATCTGCACAGTCGAACGTTCCGAACTCGTTAGTGGCTGGCGTATACGTGACTGTAGTTTCACCAACTCGGCCATCGTCACGGATCTGTACCGGTAATGTACCTCTGTCGTAGGTTATGATCGTCGTCCCGACGTGGGTGACATCAGCCTCAACCGCGTGTCGTGCGGTCGTGTTCGCAATCTGTTCCTCTTCCTCTTTTTTCAATTGTTCCTTTTGCGTATCGACAGTAGTTTTGAGCTCCTCTAACTCATCACGTACCTCTTTTTGTTGTTCAGTATATCGTTGTCTTGTGTTATTGTTACGAGCGTTTTTCGCTTTCTGATTTAATTCATAGATTCTTTCTTGCTTGTTTTGGATTTGTTCGTCCAGTTCTTGCCGGCGCTGTTCATACAGATCACGGATTTCAGATTCACGCTCAGCAGCCGCTTTTGCAGCTTCTGCGCGTAATTCATTGAGTTCTGGTTCCAGACGCTCTTTGATAATGTCGATTGCTGATGTGTAGAGTCGCTCGGTGGTCCCATCGTCAATCTCGTCAAACTCTGCCGGCACACCATCGTGTGAGAGATCCCCGAGATGGGCGAGCAATCGCTCTGTCAACGTGGGTAGATTTTCACCGGTCTGTCCGTCCAGCGTGACGGTCTCGAATTCCTCTTGATGATATGATTGTGTACCTTCGAATTGAATGTGAAAATGAAATGCAACGGCCATATCCGTTGTCTCCCGCTCAAACGTGCCGACGCGAGCATCTGCCCCGAGACTCTCCACAAGTGGGGGTTTATGAATTTGCAAAGTATCCGGGGCGAGTCTGATGGATGAGACGGTTGTCTGATCCTGTGCGAGTTCAAGAAGCGCGTTAAAAAACGTCGTTCCAGGTCGGACAAAAATATCGTCTTCACCGGTCTCCTCGTGTCGTGAATCGAAAACGAGGGTGTTCTCAAACTCGTTTTCGGGTTCGTCCGACCCGTATATGTCATTCGCTATCGAATCTAGCGCCGAATTACCGGTATTTTTATTTCGAGATCCTGCTCCATCACCAGCGTAATTTGCCAACTCGGGTGGCAAATCAACCTGCCAGCGGTCAGGGGCAGTCCGCTCAACTGACCCATTATGGGTTTCGATGACAGCCTCGACTAGTTGCTTGATAGTTATTTGATTCAGAATGCTCGAATCGAGCGAACTCATACCTCTTCCCCTTCTCCCTCGAACTCGAAACTTTGGAACACATCTTTATTGAAATCGCTCATTTTCTGTGCTGCTTCCTTATTCTCTTCCAGATCGATCGCCATCTCCTCGAAGTTGTTCTCTAACTCTACGGTATCATCCGCGTCTCGAAGCAGATCAAACACTTCTTTCTCGAAATCGTTCCCGGACTGTTCCATCCGCGAAAGAATTTCTCGTAGTCCGCCGATAGACTGTGTGAAGAGGTTGATTTTGTCGTAGAGTTTATTGAGAACGTGTTCCTCGATGGTCCCCTCTAAGGCTAAATTGAATACGTGAACTTCCCTTTCCTGACCGATGCGGTCAATACGACCGATTCGTTGCTCGACTTTCATCGGGTTCCATGGCAAATCGTAATTGACCATCACGTTGCAAAACTGGAGGTTTCGACCCTCACTGATCGAATCCGTCGCAACGAGGACACCCCCTTCGCGCTCGAAATCCGCCACCACGGATTCTTTTTCTGCACTCGAAAAGTCTCCGTTGACTGTATGGACCGTCTGGTCGAGTTCTTTGATGCTCTCCGTGACTTCTTGTTGTGTCGGTCTAAACTGTGTAAAAACGACCAGCCGAGACATCTCCTGATGTTCGTGAACCGTCTCGACGATATCCCGTAGGCGCTGTTGTTTTGTCGTGGTTGAGATCCGCTCCGCCGCCGATTTAATGTCTCTGAGTTGCTCTTTCTCGGCGTCTGAAATTGTGGCTTCGCCATCACCTTGTAGCCATTTCTCTACAGTTGCCATGACCGCACTTGGACTGCTTACGACCTCTTTCTGCAGTAGCAACAAGACGAGGTGTTTGGCATCTTTATTTTCGTAATTCGAGCGCACGTAGTCCGTTACTCTCTCGTACAAATCCGTTTCTGCATCGCTCGGCTTGAGTGTCTTTGTCCGTACCCTTCGATTCGTGAAGTCGATATCTGTCTCTTCACGCCGATTTCGAATCATGACCCGGTTGAGCTTTCGCTGCAAGTGATCACTATTTTTGATCTGTGTCCCTTCTCCATCGACGACATACCGTGACTCGAATTCGTTCCGTGTTCCGAGTAATCCTGGTCGGATCAAATCGACGATGTTGTATAGATCTGATATTTCATTCTGAACAGGAGTCGCGCTTGCAAAAAACGCCTCACGGTAGTCGATTTTATCGATCAGGTCGTACCGTTGCGTATCTTCGTTACGGACACAGTGTGCTTCATCTAATACGAGCACATCCCATTGTCGATCCAGTACGTCATCGATGTATCGGGCTCCCTTTGCTGTATCGACACTTGCGACAATTTTATCATGTGCATCGAACCCCTGAAAATCGTCGTCATAGTTGCAGACGAACTCCATTCCGAACTTCTCCTGGAGTTCCTTTGTCCACTGTGGCGCGAGTTGTGCTGGGGTTAACACGAGGAGACTCTCGTGTGTATCGCGGATATCCATCTCTTTCAGGACCATCCCGATCTCGATTGTTTTACCCAGGCCAACCTCGTCAGCGAACAAGGTACCCTTCCCCGTGTTCGTGATTGCTCGGTGCGCAGCGGCTAACTGATGATCCAGTAATTTAACCCTGTCCTGAATTTCTTCAATCGCCAACAGGTCTTGTTCTCTTTGTGATACCCCAATCCGATGGGCCTGTAAACCTTGTATATGAGCTCGTACCGTTTCTTTATCCGTCTTTTCTCCGCTCTCTAAAGACGGCGCAGGATCAATCGACCAGTTCACTCTTGGCTTGTTTACTTGCCCATCCCCAACTTCCATACTGATAGAACAGTACAGACATCCAACTGATTTAACCGTTGCCCAGATTCACAGCTGGCGTAGTGACAATTAATAATACTGCATTACCAATCCCTCACCAGACAATTCATATAAACCGAGATAGTTTGTCTTGGTATTACAGAGAGTTGTTTTCATGACTACTGATCTCACACCGGGCGATAACTGGACGGGGTACTATCGTGGGTATCGAGTCCAAACAAATCCTAATGGCGACGTATGGTGGCAAGTATACCAGGGTACTGAACGTCTCCAAATTGAACCCAGGCCGGATGAACTTGTAGATCAGTTGCTAAAATTGAAGCGACTCGGGGGTCGAGTTCGGATCACTGAAGCCGGGGATGTTATTACGCGTGTCGAGGACGGGGATGACTACAATCAAGTCTATGTCGGGACAGTCTCGCTCTCAGGCCAGCTTGTTCCACCTGAAGCACCCGAATACAGTATCGAAATCCAGCCAAACGGCTTGTCTCCCGGGGATCTCTGGCCGAGTGTCTACGATGGTGCGAAGTTTTCTTTCATAGAGGATCGGGTCTGGTGGCAGAACTCGGCCACACATCAGCGACATCCGGTTGAAACTGACCTCACGAGCACTGTGGTCACCACACTCCAGCAACTCAAACCGCGGGGAGGGTCATTCCGAGTGACGCCATGGGGAGATGTCCTCACCCTCGTTGATAATCCTCCAAATCCACAGAAGGCAAGCGAACAGCTCAATAACCTTCCACGAGTAATCAAGAATATTATTGTCCTCCGCCGAGAGCGAGGTGTCGAAATGCTACCGGTATATGTAGGCTCTGTTGATGAGAGGCCGTTCGAGATCAGCGATCCCCGCTCGCTAACAGACGAACTGTCCGCAAAGGAGCAGGCGGAGCTGAATTCTTGGGCAGGTTCTATCGGTGAAACGACTGAAACAGACCCCGGTGATCACCGGTTTGACTCTCGAGGCGAGAACGAGGTACGCAAAGATGATGATCCTGAAACCTGGTGAATACCTGTGAGTCGGCGCTTTCCACCGCCACTCTTTGGGATTGAACGGAATCAAAAACGGAGTCATGTCTTCGTTTCGCTGGCAATAGAAACTGAGGGTGAGTTATCAAAACAGCGGTTCATCGAACGAGCACAGGACAATCTCCGGAAACCAGGTACAAACGAGCAGTATTCGGAGTCCTATATCCGCCGAATCGTCTCAACATACATCCAACTCGGAGTAATCAAGCACCGAAGCGATGACACGATCTCGGTTTGGAAGTTTGCTCATGATTGGTCGGACGGCGAAATCGATTTTGAAACATTTCTTTGGTACGGACTCAAGCGATCATGGGTGTTAAATGGGCGATTTCCTGAAGGGATTGATGGACTCCGCTCAATATCATCGATCCTTGCGAACGCTGAAACACCCCTTAACCGGGGGGAGATCCGTGAGCGACTTGCAACAAGGTTTGATTATGAATTCAATGATCAGGGTATCCGCGGCTACCCGCTCCTGCTACAACAACTGGGAGCAACCCTCCAGAGTGAGGATGGGTATCGTCCTTCCGAGGATATGGGCCGTTGGCGGAGTCGATTTCGAAAATCCGATCTGCTCTCTGTTTTTGAGCGTTGGCTCAAACAAGAGGGGCCATCCGTTGCCCCTCCGTCAGATCGCGTGAAGCGGGATTTGGTAAAATACTACATCTATAGAGAGTCCGGCGGCCAGGGCCAACATCGACGACTGTTTGATACCTTCCGGAAAGACTACCTCAAAACAATAGCATACGAAGACGACTCCGCTGAACCGCAAATACGCCGTGCTCAAAAGTACATCAACGCTGATAATCAGCGGCGAGCCCTCCGAGACAACATATGTAGCCAGTTCGAGTCATTCACGACCGATGACCTCTCCGGGCTCTCGACAGATGTCCTCCAGCGGATTGCAGACGCCTCAGACGAAACTGAGGCACGGGGTATTCACTCAACTGCCGGTTCAGGCCTTTCCCGGGCAGATATTGAGCGGTGGAGCCGTTCCGACCGCCATCCCTACACGTTCCCCAGCGACTTCGAGCGCTACGATTGGCAACGAGAGGCCGCGGAAAAGTGGTTCGAACCAGTGCCACAGAGCGAGCGTGACAGCGAGAATGGAATAGTCAAAGTGGTTACCGGCGCTGGCAAGACGGTCATGGCTCTCGACGTTATCAAACGTTGGCTCGAAAAACACCCCAACGGAGTTGTCACCGTTCTTGTGCCGACGAACGTCCTCATGCGTCAATGGCTGGAGGAGTTAATAGAGAAACTGAATGTCCCGCCGGAGGATATTGGATGGGCTGGAGGTGGCCACAAAGACCAGTTCGAGGACGGCTATCGTATTCTTGTGTCGATCGTCAACTCTGCAGTCAAAGAAGACTTTCTCAAAACAACACTTGGGGAGGCTGCTGCCGAGGAACACCTCCTGATCGCTGACGAATGTCACCGGTACACAGGCGAGACATTCTCCAACGTCTTTGAGTATCCCCGAACAGCTTCGCTCGGTCTCTCAGCAACTCCCCTCTCCAACCAAGAGGATGGTGAGCACTCAGACAGCGACGAACTCTTACTGACAGAACTCGGGCCAATCTACTACACACTCACGTACGACGAGGGCATTGACCGAGGTCTTATCCCAGAGTTTCACGTCAACTACGTCGGATTTGACTTGACTGTTCCAGAGCGACAGACCTATGATCGTCTCAGTGAACACGTTGCCGACGCTGTCTCCGACATCGAATCACAGTACGGCAATCGGCTCTACGAACTGAGGGGGCATTTTGCACACAAACTACAGACGATTGCCGAGAGCTCCGACCATCCGACGCCCGCCATCTCTGATTTCTTCCGCTATACGCGAGAACGGCGTGAGTTCATCGCTGATGCTGTCGGTCGCCAGGCGATTACCCTGTCACTCCTTCAGAAAACCATCGACGAATCAAAAAAGAGCATCTTGTTTCAGGAACGAATCAACCAACTTGAACGTATGGTCGCGCCGGCTGAGACACGAGGCCGAAACTATCGGACTGGAGAAATCGCAGAGGAGTATGGCGGCCGACAGCGACTTCACGACCAATATCCAGGACTAAAAACCGTTGATCAGGAACTTGAGAATCTCTTTTTCGATGCCGACTATCGACCAGTAATGTATCACTCCGGCCATCGCAGCGAGGCATGGAATGATTTTGCTGTCGAATGGTTCGACGACGGTGGATTTGCGAACGTGATGCTGAGCGTGAAAGCGCTGATTGAGGGCGTTGACGTGCCAAGCGCAGACATCGGCATCGTTCGCGTCTCATCTGGGAGTGTCCGACAGCGAATCCAAACGTTTGGCCGTGTACTCCGAACAGGTGACGACCCAACTGCAACGTCGGAACTCTATGTCCTCTATGCGCGTGACACAGTGGATGAGAAAATCTTCCAAGAGTACGATTGGGACGAACAACTTGCGATGGCCGACGTGTCGCATCTCACGTGGGATCCTGATGGGGACTGGACAGCCGGCGACTGGGACGAAACAGCATCATTTTGGGACTGTGTTAGAGAAGCCACTGCAGAGGAACGGCCGTCCTCCCAGACTGGTTTTGAACGGCCAGTGCCTGATACTGAGACATTAGACCGAGGGGACGTGTATCCCGGCCCACGAGAAGGATATCGCTTCTCCGTTAACTCGGAGGGAAAACCCTTCGAAAAAAAGGGTGGAAAGCGAATATATATCCAAAACAGCGCGGCTGAAGAAATTGCGGGGTATGTGTACCAACAAAAAGGCGGTGGTACTGTCGTTGTTAATGACGCAAATCACGCAATAATGTTCTTGGATGGCCAGCCCGTTTTTCTTGGCACACTTGAAACAGAGACGTTCCAATACGAGGAAAAGAAAGGCGGTTCTCTCACCGACGAGCCAAGCGGATTGAACTCTGACGAGTTATTTGAATTGTGATACCGAGAAGTCAGAGTTCATTAAGACGCGACGGAAGTTGGATATCAATGACGCCAAGTTTGAACTTGGATGCATCAGTCTCATCCAAATGAAGTACTGTCACTGGTTCTGCCTCGG
>OBKM01001165.1_pt1 | contig 11104 bp, 12 predicted proteins | sample 1519691 | NCBI WGS metagenome assembly OBKM01 (sample SAMEA37050418, study PRJEB22526) | metagenome | biome: saline pan; feature: lake; material: water | place: Egypt | collected 2015 | depth 0.5 m
ATGACTCGCAAATCACGAGACGCCGACCCGGACCGCACTCGGGCCGACCGGCGTACCAGAGACGAGTTCGGGCCCTCGGGCGGTCGGGAGCCTGGTGTGTCACCGTCGTCCGACACACGTATCCGGACGGGCACGCGACCCCAGTCGTATGGGGGCCGTAGCCAAACTCGAAGACGACACCAGCACGGACCGGGCCAGCCACCGGCGCGCGGCCAGGGACGGGGCCGGAACGGACCAGGCCAGCCATCCACGCGCGAGTGTGGTCGGGTCACCCGATAGTTACAAGCCGGGACCCGTTCTAGAGTGACCCGATGCCGTGGGTCGCTCTCGCCGCGCTGTTCGTGGTCGCCGCGGTTGCCTGTGGCTGGGCCGCAGTGCGGGCGCTGTCGATCTACGACGCCGCGGTGCGGCCCCCGCTCGTGGTCTTTCTCTCGCTGACGGCCGTCTGGGCGCTCTCGAACACGCTGTTGGTCCTCCCGGGCGTGTCGACCGAGTTCATGTACGGCGCGTACCTCGTCGGACTGGCCGTCGGGCTCGGAACCGTGCCCGCGTGGCTGTGGTTCTGCTCGGCGTACGCCGGCAAGCCGTACCACTACGACCGACGACTCCAGGCACTCGTCCTTGGACTGACGGCCGTTGTCGTGCTGGTCAAGTTCACCAACCCGGCACACGAGCTGTACTTCGTCCCGAACGTGGCGACCGAGCCGTTCGCTCACTTCGCGCCCGAGACAGGTCTGGTCTACTGGACCGTGACAACGCTTGCGTATATCGGCTCCGCGGTCGGGCTGTCCCTGCTGTTCGATGTCTACGCGACATCCCGGTTTCGGGCTCGAAAGCTCGCGTGGCTGACGGCCCTGCTCGCGCTGCCGGTGGTGCCGAAACTTCTCGCGGTCGCTCGGCCGAACACGCTCGCGTTGCTCTTCTACGAGCCACTCGGCGTTGCCGCGTTCGGGGTCGGTGTCGTGACCCTCGTCCGCGAGTCGTTCCTGTCCGTTCGCGCGCCGGCACGGCGGCAACTCGCCGATGCCCTCGAGGACCTGGTGGTCGTGCTCGACCAGAACGACCGGGTCGTCGACCACAACGACAGTGCCGAGGCGATGTTCGACGGCCCCGACGGCGTGGTCGGCCAGCCCCTCGCTGCGGCGTGTCCGGACCTGGCGGCGGGCCTCGACAGTGACGGGCCGATATCGCTCGACGGCGTCGACGGCTACTACGTCGTCACGACCGCCCCGGTCGACCTCGGCAGGCGGACCGTCGGGCGGGCGGTCCTGCTGTCGAACGTCACCGAGCTGGAGAGCCAGCGCCGCCGCCTCGAACAGCAGGCCGAGCACCGGCTGGAACTCACCGAGGGGATCGCCCACGAGCTCCGGAATCCGCTCACCATCATCACGGGGCAACTCGAAGCGGCCCGGCGGAACGGCGAGACCAGCGACGAGCGCCTCGACGCGGCGCTGTCGGCGACCGGACGGATGGCAGGCATCGTCGACGACCTCGTCGATATCGTCAGGTACGGGCGGCCGGTCACCGAGACAGAGCCGCTCGCGGCGGCGACGCTGCTGAATCGTGCCTGGGCGATGACCGACGGCGAGGGACAGCTCGACGTGGCTCTCCCCGAGGGGACAGGGATCGTCGGCGAGCGGGCCCGGGCGACCGAACTGTTTCGCCTGCTCTTTCGGACCCACCAGCAACGCGGCGCGGAGACCGTTCGCGTCGAGCAGACCGACGAGGGGCTGGCAGTTGCCGGTGACGGCGAGCAGTTCGCGGTCGAGGACCCCACGTCGCTGTTCGAGTACGGCGTCGAGACCGGCGCGGAGGTCCGGATGTCACTTGCGAACGCCCACACGCTCGCGCAGGTCCACGGCTGGTCGCTCCGGGCCGACACTGACGCCCCCGGTCCGCGCTTTGTCCTCGACGGGCTCGTGCTATCGACAGAGCTCGACGAAGTTGCGCAGGATCCGTAGCCCGGTCTCGCCGGACTTCTCGGGGTGGAACTGCGTTCCGAAGACCGTCCCGGTCTCGTCGGCGACGACACTCGGGAACGAGACGCCGTACTCGGTGCTGGCGACGGTCGCGCCCGGATCCTCGGGGTCGGCGTAGTATGAGTGGACGAAGTAGGCGTACTCGCCGTCGATACCGTCGACGAGCGGGTGGTCGCGCTCGACGTGGAGGCGGTTCCAGCCCATCTGCGGGACCGTCTGTTCCCCGGGGAACCGGCGGTTCGTCCCCGGGACGAAGCTCAGCCCCTCTGCACTCCCCTCGCCGGCACCCTCGGCCTCCTCGCTTGTCGAGAGCAGCATCTGCATCCCGAGACAGATTCCAAACAGCGGGGTTCCGGCCGCGACCTGCTCGCGGAGGGGCTCGCGGAACGGGCCGGCGTTGTCCATCCCCTCGCCGAACGCGCCGACACCCGGCAACACCAGCCCGTCCCTGCCGGCCAGGTCCGCCGGGTCGTCGACGATCTCCGGCGACCCGCCGGCCCGTTCCAGCCCCCGGGTGACACTCCGGAGGTTCCCCAGCCCGTAGTCGACGACGGCGATCGCGGCATCGCTGCGACGGTCGGCCATGCAGTCTGTAGGGCGGGTTCGCCTAAGTGTGTTCGTATCCCGGACCGCAACCACTAACAGCGCTGCCGGCACAGGACACGGTGTGTTCGACACCGCAAGCGGTCCGGATCTCCTCCGCCTGCTCTCGGTTCCGTTTTTCGCGTACGTCGCCTGGCTGGATATCCGGACCCGGCGGGTGCCCAACCGGACCTGGCTGCCGCTTCTCGGACTCGCCGTCGTCGCGCTGGCCTGGGACATCCTCCGGGTGTGGACCGGCGCGGCCGACCCGGTCGTGCTCGTCGCGCTCACGGTCTCGGTTGGCTTTGTCGTCCCGCTCGCGTACCTGTTCTGGCGGCTGGGCGGGTTCGGCGGGGCCGACGCGAAGGCGTTTTTCGTGGTCGCCCTGCTGTTGCCGGCGTACCCGACCTATCGCCTTGGGGACCGCTTCGCCGGGGTGTTCGACGCGTTCCCGGGCGCAACGTACCTCGGGACGCTCCCGCTGGTGCAGCCAGAACTCGGCGTGTTCAGCGTGACCGTGCTCTCGAACACGGTGGTGCTGGGTGCGCTGTACCCGGTCGCGCTCGCGGCCCGGAACCTCGCCGTCGGTGCTCTCTCGCCGGGGATGTTCGTCGCGAAGCCGGTCCGGTGGGACCGCGTGACCGACGCGTACGGCAGGCTGCTGGAGCCGCCGGACCGGCGACTCCGGGACGTCCGGTCGCTCTCGGGGCTGTCGGCGGCGTTCACGCTCCGCGGGGTCGACCTCGACGCGGTCCGGATGTACCTGCGCTGGCGCGGGCTCTCGCTCGCCGCGCTCCGGGAACAGCCCGACCGGTACCGCCACCCCGCCTCCCTCCCGGCGGAGCCGAACGACCCCGGTGATGGAGCCGTTCCCGTCGACGGGTGGGACGGCCCTCCACAGGTGGCCGACACCGACGGTGGTCGGCCCTACAGCGACGCCGAGCCGTGGGGGCCGGAGGCGCGCCTGCCCGTCGGTGAGGACCCCTGGGGCGCCGAGCGGTTTCTCGCCGAGGTCCGCGCCTACGGGGCCACCCCGGAGCAACTCCGCGAGGGGCTGGAGACCCTCGCCGAGGACGAGGTCGTCCGGGTCTCGCCGGGCATCCCGTTTCTGGTGCCGCTTTTTTTCGGTCTCGTCACCGCCTTCGTCTACGGCGACCTCCTCTTCGCGCTGTTCGAGGCCGCCGGTCTCGGGCCCTGACCGGTCACACCCCGAGCGAGAGACCGAACAGCCAGACAAAGGCCGCGCCCGCGGCGACGGCGGTGAGCAACACGGCCGCGAACGGTGCGGGGTGCCAGTCGAGAACGGTCCGGCCGTCGAGTGGGCCGGCAGGCAGCATGTTGAACGCCGCCAGGAAGAGGTTCACGAGCACGCCCAGTTGCGCGATATCGGCGGCGGTCCCCGACAGCAGGAGGAAAGGCCCCAGGAACAGGGCGGCGAGTCCGAGATTCGTCACCGGGCCGGCGACGGCAACGAGACCGTGCTGGCGGTCGGTGAGACGGCCGCGGTGGTAGACCGCGCCGGGGGCGGCAAACAGGAAGCCGGCGAGTGCCGACAGCACCGCGAACCCGAGCAGCGGGTAGTTCGCCTGGAACCCCGCGACCTGCCCGAAGCGAACCGCGACGACCTTGTGTGCCAGCTCGTGCAGGAGAAAGCCGGCCCCGACGGTGAGCAGGCTCGCGGCGAACAGGGCACCGAGCCCGCGCACCTCCGCGACCGTCGCCCCGGGAAAGCGCACCCCACCAAGGAAGAGCGTAAAGGCAACCCCGAGCGCCAGCCACGCGACCGCGAGGTCACGAAGCTCCGCCCGGCCGAACGCGATGCCGCCGACCCGGTACCCCCGGCGCGTCGTCACGTGAGCACCTCCCGGATGAGGCGGGCACTCTCGCGCGCACCGTCGAGCATCTCCTCGCCGAGACCACTCAGCCCGCCGATATCGGCCGCCAGCCACGGCAACAGCACGGTGGCGAAAAACAGGCTCGCCAGAAAGCTTCCGATGTTTGTCATGCCGACGATCAGGATGAGCCGAAAGAGTGGCACCTCGTCACGCATCCGGCGCAACAGCGGGACGAGCGGCGTCTCCTGGTCGTCGAGCATCTCGTTGAGCCGGCTGATGTCGGAGACGTTGACCGGCGTGCGCCGGAGTTCGACGTAGCCGGCGAACCAGCCCGGCGCGAGCAGCGGGTTGATGCTGGTGAGCCAGGCGACTGCGCCGCCGACGCCCGCGCTGGTCCAGTGTGCGCCGGCCGCGAGCGCGAGTCCCGCCGCGACGACACCGTTGACCAGCACCCAGGCGACGAACACGCGCAACAGGAACTCGCCCTGGACGCCGGCGATTGCGAGCAGGACGAAAAACGCCAGGAACGCGACGGTGAACGCGTACCCGAGGCCCTTGTAGACAAGCGGGAAGAGTCCGCCAGAGGAAGACTCCCCGACGAGTGACTCCGGCGGCGGGAGTTGCTCGGGGTCGTCGAGATACCGCTCGATGCCGGCGCGGTGGCCCGCGCCGACGACCGCGACAACGTCGTAGCCGGCATCCCGGAGCGCGAGGAGGCGCTGGGCGATGTAGGCGTCACGCTCGTCGATGAGCGCGGTCGCGCCGCCGGGCGAGAAGCGACGGAACTCCTCTATCATCGCGGTCACGACATCGGCATCGGTCAGTTCCGACAGGTCGAGTTCCTCGGTCTCGACCTCGGTTGTCGAGCGCGCGAGGAGGGTCCCGACCGGGAGGGCGACCGCGAGCGCGACGAGTGTCGCCACGAGCAGGAAATCCAGAACCGAGACCACGGTCCCGGCGAGTCCGCCGAGCAGGGGAACGGAGACCGACGGCGCGGCCGGGAGAAGCAGCTGTCCGGAGAGGGCAGTGGCGACGAGCGCGCCGGTGAACCCGAAGAAGTAGCCGACGCCGAGCGCGGCGTTCCAGGGGCCGCTCGTCCCGACGAGTAACGCGGCGACGATAGAGAGCTTCTCGCGGAACCGCATCCCGCTCCAGAGACGCTGGACGGTCGTCTGGATGTCGCGGTCGACGAGCGACACCGCGCTGCCGCCGGCGGTGGCGGCCTCGATCCCGGCCCGCATGTCCGCGCCCGGTTCGATGTCGAACCGGTCACCGAGGCGGGACTGGACGTACGAGAGCATCCAGTAGGCGAGAAACTGGTAGACGGTCTTTCCCGAGATGACGTCACCGGGGTCGATATCGTCGGGTGTCTCGCCCTGCATCCGGCGGTACCGCGTCTCGTCGAGTTCGACCGCAACAACGTCCGGCCGCTCGCGAGCGACGGTCTCGCGCACCTCGTCGACACTCTCGTGGGAGACGTGTGCCGTCCCGACGAGCGTTATCGACCCCTCGCTCCCGGGGTCGGGATGTGCCGGCGGGTTCTCGGGGTCGACGAGTGTCGGGGTGGACTCGGGGGCCGGCTGGAGCGCGTCGACGCTCTCGGGTGCCGTCGGCGGCGCGGCCGGGTCACCGGATGCCGGCTGCTCGGCCCCGTCTGCCGACCCGTCGCCTGTCATCGTCCCGGGTTGTCACCGGCCGCATACAAGGGTTTCGAGGTCGGACCGTGGCGGCGTGACGCGGGCACGGCCAACTCACCCGATATCGGCCGCCCCGGGGCTGTCTGCGGCCCCGCGGACGCCCGTCGCCTCGTGGCCGGCAGCGCGCACGTCGGCGAGCAGTGCCGGCGTGTCGATGTCGGCCTCGAAGTAGAACACGAGGTCGAACGAGCCGTCCCGGAGGAGCTGCTGGCACTCCCAGACGAACGTCTCGTCGTCGAGGGTGCGGCCCTGGTGCTGGTTCGAGGCGAACTCGGGGTCGTCGGTGCCCGAGTAGACGAACGTCTCGGCGGGGTCGTACCCCGCGTGGTCGGCGATGATGTCACCGACCGCGACACTCGCCTGGTGCATCTCCGGCTCGCGGTCACCGCCGAGGTCGGTGTGGACGACCAGCCCGTCGAGGTCGATCTCCCCGGGCTGGAGGAGCTGCCACGTCCGGCGGCGCAGGTCCGCGTCGAGTGGCTCTGTCATACCGCGGTATCGGGGCGCGTGGGGCTTACGGCTCACGGTCCTCGGGCCGTGCAGTTAAGTTCGACAGGGACCTCCGGGGGATATGGACGCAAGCGAGTACGCCGACTGGCTCCGGTCGACACGCCGGGAGTTGCACCGCCGCCCCGAACCCGCCTGGCGGGAGTTCTACACCACCGCCCGGATTGTCGAGAAACTGCACGACCTCGATGTCGACGAGGTGCAGGTTGGTCCGGAGATACTGGCAGCGGGCGAGCGGGCGGCGGTTCCCGAGGACGGGGAGTTGCAGACGTGGCTCGACCGGGCCGGCGACGAGATCGACGAGGGGTTGCGCTCGCGGATGGCCGGTGGCTACACCGGCGCGATTGCGACACTCGACCGGGGCGAGGGGCCGACGGTCGCGCTCCGGGTCGACATCGACGGCCTGCCACGAACCGAGTCCGACGCCGACGAGCACGCCCCCGCGGCGGCGGGCTTTCGCTCCGAACACGAGGGTTACATGCACGCCTGCGGACACGACGCCCACGCGACAATCGGGCTGGGGGTGCTCCGGGCGGTTGCCGACAGCGACTTCGAGGGACAACTGAAGGTCGTCTTCCAGCCCGCGGAGGAGGTCATCGGCGGGGGCCGTCCGGTCGCGAGAAGCGGGCACCTCGACGACGTGGACGCGTTGCTGGCGGCCCACGTGGGGCTGGACCATCCAACCGGCGAGGTCGTCGCGGGTATCGACGACTTTCTGGCGGTCGCACACTTCGACGTGCAGTTTCACGGCGAGGGGGCACACGCCGGGGCCAGACCCGAGGCGGGGCGCAATGCGGTGCAGGCGATGGCGACCGCGGTCCAGAACCTCTACGGCATCGCGCGCCACAGCGACGGCGCGACGCGGGTCAACGCCGGCGACGTGGGTGGCGGCACCGCACCCAACATCGTGCCCGAGGAGGCCTACATCCACGCGGAGGTTCGCGGCGAGACGACCGAGTTGATGGAGTACACCCGCGAGCGGGCCCGCACGGTCGTCGAGAGCGCGGCCGCGATGCACGACTGCACCGTGGACATCGGGTCGGGGCCGGAGGCACCGAGCGCGACGAGCGACGAGGCACTCGTCGACCTGGTGGCGGGGGTCGCAGACGACTCGGGCCGCGTCGCGTCGACGGTGCGCCGGGACGCCCTCGGGGGGAGCGAGGACGCCACCTTCCTGATGGACCGGGTCCAGGAGAACGGCGGCCGCGCCGCCTACGTCGGTATCGGCACCGACCACCCCGGGGGGCATCACACCGCGACGTTCGATGTCGACGAGGAGTCACTGCTCGTCGGTGTCGAGGTACTCGCCGAGGCGGTCCGGCGACTCGGCGGGGACGATACACCTCTGGCGGGGTGACCGGTTGAACGACCCGGGTCGGAACCAGGAGTCGTCTGTCGAACGAAACAGCGGGTCACGAGATACCGTACAGCGTGCCGCCGGTCCCGACCGTCACGAGGAGGTCCTCTGCAAGTGCACAGCCTTTTGAGAGCTGCCACCCGTCCGGGATCACCTGCCACTCGATTGTTCCGTCCGTCGGATCAATCGCCGTTGCCGCTCCTCCATCGTGGATACAATAGACTGTTTCGCCGTCGGCGACCCAAAACTCCGAGTGTGGGTGGATATCCTCGGAGTCCGAGTAGGAGGTAGTGTCGACACTCCACTGCCGGGTCCCCATCTCGCGGTCGATGCCAATAAAGAGGTCATCGCGCTCTCCGATCTCTCTCACGACGACGGTATCGCCAACGGCGACTGGTGTCCCGTAGACGCCGACCGGTTCGTTTCCGGGCGTATCCCCTTCGGGGGCGTACTCCCACCGTTTCTCGCCGGTCTCCCAGGAGTGAGACACTAGTCGGCGTTTCCCGTCTCGTCTGATCATCCCATAGAGTTCCCCGTCGTGAAGTGACGGAGTCTCTCGGGCAGGCAACGTTGCAAGTTCCTCGCCCGAGCGCAGGTCACGGACCGGTGCGGTGTCGGGATGCTGAACGAGTCCGTCCGCAATGACCGGCAGTTGTGGAGAATTAGACGCCTCGGCGGCACTGGTGCGACTCCACAGTGACTCACCGGTTTCGATATCTATCGCGCACAGATCCGGTGTCTGCTCTCCGGTTCGCGCGTGCCGGAGATTCGCGTTGTCGGCAACAACCAGCACGTCGTCGACAACGCGCATCCCTGTTGGCATCATTCCTGGTTCCGGTGTTGTGCTCCAGTGCTGTTCACCAGTCTCGACATCGTGGGCATGAATACGATTGGAAGTACCGAAGTACACGGACCCGTTGTGAATAATAATATCGTTAATCATTACACTCTCCGTGGTGTCCTCGAACACAATATCATCGGAATCAATATCCAAATCAATATCAAACTCAATATCGGAATCAGTCGTGTCTCCTGTCTCATCGGCGTCGGGGCCAACATCATCGGTTACGAATACTGTTTCCGGGTCACCGGTCTCAGCGTCGATTGCGATGAATTCGAGCTTCCCGTCCTCGACGGGAGTATGATCCCGTCCGGGCTCGTTGACCCGGTACGTGTAGACGGTGCCGTCAACAATCAGCGGCTGATGATACATGCGCGTCCCCCGAGGGAAGATGTCTCGCTCGAACGTCCACTGCACCGAGGGGGTCTCCTGACGGACCGTCTGCAGCGGGGTTGACGAACGTGTTTCCGGTGTCGTGGCCGTGCATCCGCCAGTCGGGGTCGTCCCCGTGCTCGATATCGCCGTCGGGGGTGATCTCGTCCCATCCATCACCTGGTTGCTCAGACACGTCCGAATCGCCTTCGTCCCCCGTGGACTGGTTCGGTCTGGACGTGGTGTTGTTCTGCGGTGTTCTGTTTCCGCTAGTGCCGTTCCCGCTGGAGTCGTTCCCGGAACAGCCTGCGGTGGCGACACCGCCGAGTGCCGCTATCGCTGTAAGGTACTGTCGGCGCGTTTGCGATGGAGGGCTGGGGCACATCGTTATCTAATCAGGCATTGGTTCTTTTTAGTCTTTCGTTCTAACCATTAGATTGTTACAGACCACTCGTCTTCTACCACATACATTGAGGTTGCTGCGGTGTACGGGAAGTCATTACCTTGATGAATTCCTGCTACCAGATCAAAAGCCGCATCCGGCTCAAATCCATCAGGGAAAACCATCGTTCCTTCGGTAGGATCGATTGGGTGATCAACTTCAATATGGTATGGTCCACCAGAGTCACCCTGATCGGTTTGTGACGCAGACAGTGTAGATATAAAGCCCTGCTCACCGACATCGTCAATCCCAAAATGAGAGTTGCCGCCCTCTCTCGCTCCCTGCTGTTTGAATGTTTCGTACTGGCCAGTTCCGTTATCTTCAATGGAATCGAGCGTCCACTCCGAGGCTATTCCCGTAATATCGCCGCCGGTTGTGCCCCAGTTCGTTGCAAACTCATACTGCACCGACATACCGTCAAGTATCGCTGCATCAAACACATCTTTTCCAGTTCCTCCAGTATTTTTGTATTTATCAACGAGAAATTCTATTGTATCCTCTGGCTTACTGCCAGACACACCTGTACATGAATCAAACAGCTCTATATTATGGCCTGCAGTTGTCATTTTATGTGTCCCATCGTTCTCATCATAAACCGGGCTACCCATAGTACCGGTCGCTACGAAGGCAACATCATCAATATCACCAAAGAATCTGGCAGCTGCGCCGGCTGGTGCTTCATCCCAATCATCCCAGTAATAAAAGTCATCAGGGAAATCGGGGTCAGAGGATGTACGCGGCTCGGGTTCGTTGATTTTCACTCGGGTAACTGTAACTGGGATATCCCGGACTCTTTCTTCCATATCTGTCCCGCGACCCGCGATACCATCAATGGTATCAGGAACGTTATTTTCCACCTGCGTGACCGCGTTAGGGCTCAATGACCCATCGTCATGCAACCGGACCCGAATAAGCTTCTCGCCGTTTGAGTTTGTTGTCACAAACGCTGCTGTGTGTGGATTTTCGAGTTCGCTCTTGGGTAGAGGATTGTTGGTGAGTGCTCATACTGACGGCTGAATCTTTTTCAAGCAGGAGTCCGTTATTCCGATATGGTTTCCCTCAACAACGTGTCTACCGACGACCTCCGCCAGGTCTTGGCGGAGGTCGAGGGAAAAAAGCCGACACAGCGGGTTATGGCAGCGATCAACTACCTCGAAGAAGACGAAGCGACGCTGGAAGATGTTGCTGAACGCTACGGATACACCGCTGGCTGGCTCTCACGCTGGCTTGACCGACTCGAACGGCTCGCCGAAGAGCCGTTCGAGGAGGTTGTCTACGACGAACACCGTTCCGGGAGACCATCTGAACTCTCTGACGAACAGCATGAACAGTTCGTTGAGGTGCTCCACGAATCACCCGAAGAAGTTGGACTAGACGCGCCCGCGTGGTCTGTTCCATTAGCTCGTCACTACCTCGCCGAGGAATTCGACGTTGAGTACTGTGAACGGCACGTCCGGCGGTTGATGTCCGAGGCCGGGCTGTCTTGGAAGAC
>OBKM01001166.1_pt1 | contig 11102 bp, 10 predicted proteins | sample 1519691 | NCBI WGS metagenome assembly OBKM01 (sample SAMEA37050418, study PRJEB22526) | metagenome | biome: saline pan; feature: lake; material: water | place: Egypt | collected 2015 | depth 0.5 m
TGACGTGTTCGCGCCCGCAGTTAGAACAGACCCACACGAGCGAGCCGCTGTCGAAGGGTGATCCGTCGTCGGAGACGGGCTCGAAGGTCCCGTGGCCGCAGGTGTCACAGGGCGGCTCCCCGCCGTCGTACTCCCGACCGCACCACGCACACCGCTGTTTCACGGCATTGCGTCGGGTTGCCCGGAGAATAAACCCTCCCCTTTCCGGAGCGACTGTCGCGCCGCCCGCTCGGCATGAAAGCGCGAAACCACCGAAGGGTCACGGACGCTGTCGACGTACAGCCCGTTCCTGTCCCGGGCGGACGGTGGGCGTATCGGTCGGTTTTAATCCGCGAGTGAACTGGTGTGTCGTAATGATCGATCTCGGGGTCCTCCTCGCATTCGTCCCCGCAGTCACTCTCGTCGTTCTCTCTCCCGGGCCCGACACGATATACGCACTGACCCGGGGCCTCAGTGGCGGCCGCGCGGACGGGATCGTCGCGGCCCTCGGAACGGCGACCGGGGTGTTGATCCACACGACCGCCGCCGTCCTCGGGTTGGCTGCGATCCTCCGGGCCTCCGCCGAAGCGTACCTGCTCGTGACGTACATGGGTGCCGCATACCTGGTGTATCTCGGCGTTCGGACGGCTCGAAACGACGAGTCCTTCGAGCTACGGGACGGGACCGTCGCGGAGGACCGTTCGCTCGCCAGGTCCTACCGGAGGGCGGTCGTCATCAACGTCTCCAACCCGAAGGTGGCGGTGTTCGTGCTCGCGTTCTTCCCCCAGTTCGTTCCGGCAGGCGCGAACGCGACGCTGCAGATGTCGGTTCTCGGCCTGTCGTATGCGGGGCTCAGCCTCCTGTATCTCTGCGGCGTCGCGCTGTTGGCCGGGCGGGTCCGGTCCCTCCTGCTCGGGTCGCCGCTCGCCCGCCGGGTGATACGGTACGCGAGCGGGAGCGTGCTCGTCGGGTTCGGCGTCCACCTCTTCGTCGGGGACGCCGCCGGTATATAAACAGCCGCTCGTTCGAGGATCGCTTCCCTCAGATCCGAACGGGGATCCCCTGTGCCTGCAGGTGCCGTTTGACCTCGTCGACGGAGTACTCCTCGAAGTGGAAGATCGACGCCGCGAGCGCGGCGTCGGCTCCGGCCTCCGTGAACACCTCGTCCATGTGCGTCGGCGAGCCACAGCCGGAGGAGGCGATAACGGGCGTCGGGACGTTGTCGCAGACGGCCTTCGTCAGCGGGATGTCGTAGCCGTCCTTCGTTCCGTCCGCGTCGATCGAATTGACGAACAGCTCGCCCGCGCCGCGGTCCGCGGCCTCGCGGGCCCACGAGACGGCGTCGAGACCGGTCCCCTCGCGACCGCCCTTGACTGTGCACTCGAACCAGCAGGATTCGCCGTCGATCTCCGCGTAGTGTTCGCCGGCCTCGTCGAAGCGACGGCGGGCGTCGAGCGAGATGACGATACACTGGCTGCCGAACGCCTCCGCGCCCTCCCCGATCAGCGACGGGCGCTCGATCGCGCCGGTGTTTATCGAGACCTTGTCCGCGCCGGCCCGGAGGGTCTCCTTGATGTCGGGTTTCGTCCGGATCCCACCACCGACGGTCAGCGGGATGAAACACTCGTCGGCCACCGCCGAGACGGTGTCGAGCATCGTCTCCCGGCCCTCGGCGGAGGCGGTGATGTCGAGAAAGACGAACTCGTCGGCGCCGGCTTCGTTGTACTTTTTCGCGAGTTCCACCGGGTCGCCGGTGTACTCGAGATCCTCGAAGTTGACCCCGGTGTAGACCGCCGCGTCCCCGTCGTCGTCCGTGTCGACGTCGATGCAGGGGATGATCCGTTTGGTGAGCGTCATTCAGTACCTCGGCGTTGGCCGAGCGCGGGTTTGACCGTTTCGGAAGCTGGGGTCGGTGATCGAAGCTCGACAGCCCCGGAGGCTGAGCTCGGAGGGGCTCGGACGCGATCCGGGGGCGCCGCCGCGTCAGTCGTCGTCGGCCGGCGTCGGCGGCGACTTCCGGAGCGGCTCCTCCGGTTTTATCGGCGACCCGGAGTCGAGGCCGCGCTCGGCGAGGGCGAGCCCGCCCATCACCTCGATACAGAGGCGGTTCGCGAAGCCGCTCGTGATGCCGCCGTTGTAGGAGTTGGTGTCGCTGACGTCGTACTGGGGGGCGACCTCGACGACGTCGAACCCGACGTTGTCGGGGTCCATCTGCTTCGTGACCTCCCGGATCATCGTAAACGCCTCACGCGGCATGAGTCCGCCGGGTTCGGGCTCGCCGGTCCCCGGACAGTACGCCGGGTCCATCACGTCGACGTCGAAGGAGATCCAGACGGCGTCGGTACCGTCCGTCGCGCGGTCGACGGCGTCCTGGGCGATCGCCGAGAGATCGTACTCGGCGACCTCGCCCGCGGTGTACCACTTCATGCCGGCGTCGCGCATCTCCTCGTAGGTGTCGGGGCCGGGCCAGAACCCGCGGGGGCCGATCAGCGTGTAGTTGTCGCCGTCCATGATGCCGAGGTCGTGGACCCGCTTGACCCACGCGCCGTGGTCGTATTTGAAACCGGTGAGGCCGTCCTCGCCGGTGTCGGCGTGGCAATCGAAGTGGATGAGCCCGATATCGTCGTAGCCGTTGGCCTCCGCCCAGCCTTTTATATCAGGGTAGCTGATCGAGTGATCGCCGCCGATGATAAGCGGCATCGCGTCGGTCTCGACGATGCCCGCGACGGCGTCCTCGATGTTCTCCTGGCTCTGTTTCGTGTCACCCGGGACGACCGTCGCGTCGCCGTGGTCGACGACGCTGAACGTGTCGAAGGGGTCGACGCCGGTCTCGATGTTGAAGTGCTCGTACGGCGGCGAGGGGACGGTCGAGGCCGCACGCACCGCCCGCGGCCCGTAGCGGGTCCCCGGCCGGATCGTCGTCGCCGTGTCCAGCGGCGCGCCCAACACCGCGATGTCGGCGTCGGACTCCTCGAGCTCCTCCTCGCCGACCGCCGTCGGCAGTTTCAGGAACGACGGGATCCCCGAAAATATCGGTTCGTTGGCTTCCTTGTACTTCTCTCCGTAGATGTCCTCGCCTGATCGTTCAGTCATTTTGTGTTTCCTCGTTGTGATCGCCACGGGACGCCGTCGTTCGACGACGAACTCGTGGCCTGAATCCACATACATCCATTTTCGCCGCGCAACTAAAACGTTCCTTCAAACGTGTAATAGCACGTCGGCAGTGACAGGGGAGACGGATACTACCCATGTCCGCAAGCATTGTTTATATACCCTTAAACGGGTCGTGAGTCGGGACCCCCGAGACGATCGTGGCCCGGGGAGCCGGAGGCGGGAGATCACCCGCGCCCGTCGGCTGCGGGCGGGGGCCCGAAGCGGGATAATATAAGGCTCATAATACGGTACTGGTCTCCATTGTCTCATCACCACACCTCCGTCCCGTATATGCCAAAGGTTTTTACCCCGCTAATGTCTGAATCGTTTCGTTGACAAATGAATACAAATTCGTCTGATAACTCCCAAGATGGGCGCGCTGTCGGGAGGACATCAAAACAAAGCAAACTAACTCGGTCGTCGAGGCGGCAGCTGTTGTCGGCGGTCGGAGCCGGTTTCGGCGCCTCGGCGCTCGCGGGCTGTGTGGGCGGCAACGGGGGCGACGGCGGGCCGTTGACAATCTCGGTGTTCGGGGGCGCGTTCAAGGAGATCCTCGATCGGGAGCTGTTCGAGCCGTTCTCGGAGGAGACCGGGATCGAGTTCCAATCGCAGGCCTCGGGCGGCACCGCCGAGGTGCTCCCGACGATCGAAAGCGCCGTACAGGCCGGGGAGGCGCCGATGGACGTACAGATCCTGACGTACTCGGGCGTCCTCCGCGGGCGGAACTCGGATCTGTGGCACCGCTGGGACACCGACGAGTTCGACAACATCGACATCGTCAGGGACGACCTCGTAAACCCCGACGACGACGGCAGCCTGTTCACGGTACCGGGGCTCGGGTGGTTCATCAATCTCGTTCACAACTTCGACGAGGTCGACGACGGGCCGACGTCGTGGAACGCCCTCTGGGACTCCCGCTGGGAGGACTCGCTCGGCCTCATGACGCCGGCCGTCACCGGCTACCTTCCGGATATCGCCGCCGTCACGCGGTTCGACGACGGCCAGGAGATGCTCGAAACCGAGGAGGGGATCGAGCAGGTGTTCGAGGAACTCGAAGGGATCGTCGATCAGGGTGCGCTCTGGTACACGAACGAGGCGAACTTCCAGTCGCGGCTCGCACAGGGCGAGATCCCGGCCGGGATGTTGTACCACGACATCACACGAGTGTTGCGGATCGAACAGGACGCGCCGATCGAGACGACGTTCGCCGAGGAGGGCTCCATCTTCGAGACCGGTGAATGGGTCGTGCCACGGACCTCGGACAACCTCGACGAGGTGCGGGAGTTCATCGACTACGCCCTGGATCCCGACGTGCAGGACCGCGTCGCGAGGGAGCTTTTCACCACGCCGATCCAGGAGGACGAACACACGTCGCTCAGCGACGAGGAGTACGAGGACGCGGCCGGACCCGGCATCGACGCGGCGATCCACCCCAACTTCGAGCTGTACGTCGAACGGGAGGAGCTCGTCAACAGGCTGTGGGACGAGCTGATCGGTGAACGGTAACTATGCCCGGCGTGACCCTCGAAGGCGTCACGAAGGAATACCCCGGCGGCGTGACGGCGGTCGACGACGTCTCGCTTGTCATCGAGGACGGCGAGTTCGTGACGCTCGTCGGGCCGAGCGGGTGCGGAAAGACGACAACGCTTCGGACGATTGCGGGGTTCGAGACGGCGACCGCCGGCACGATCGGTATCGCCGGCGAGAGCGTAAACCGGACGCCGCCGGACAAACGCGACACCGGGATGGTGTTTCAGGATTTCGCCCTCTTTCCACACATGACCGTCGCGGAGAACGTCTCCTACGGGCTCCGCGTCCGGGGCGACGATTCCGAGACGATCGAGGCGCGCGTCGAGGAGATGCTCGAACTCGTCGAGCTTCCGGGGACCGGCGACAGGAAGGTCGGCCAGCTGTCCGGCGGCCAACAGCAGCGTATCGCCCTGGCTCGTGCGCTCGCCCCGAAGCCGAGCGTGCTCCTCCTCGACGAGCCGCTCGCGAGCCTCGACAAGAAGCTCCGGGAGACGATGCAGGTCGAGCTCCTTCGCATCCAGCGGAAACTCGACATCACGACGGTGCTCGTGACGCACAATCAAAACGAGGCGCTGACGATGTCCGATCGGGTCGTCGTCATGAACGACGGCCGGTTCGAGCAGGTCGGCACGCCGGAAGCCGTGTATTCGAGCCCGGAGACGCCGTTTATCGCTGACTTCGTCGGGAACGCCAACGTCTTCGAGGGGACGATACGCGGGATCGACGACGGCGTGGCGACCGTCGACTGCGGCGGGGTAACGATCGGATCAGTCGACGTGTCGGGACGGCAGGTCGGTGGCGACGTCGTCGCGGTCGTCAGGCCCGAGAAGGTCGGTATCGGCGAGGCGGCGGTGAGCGCCGACGGCGGTGTCGGCGCGGACACGGTGATCGACGGCACGGTCTCGCTCACGCAGTTCACCGGCGGACAGATGGAGTACTTCGTCGAGACGGCGACAGGCGAGACGATCACGTCGATGCAACAGTCCGATGCCGTCGACGTCGACACCGGCGACGAGGTACAGGTACACGTCCCGAGTGCGGACGTCATACTCTTCGAGGACACATGAGCACGGACACGCCCCAGCTCGGGGAACGGCCGGCCATCGGGGAGATGCTGAGCAGGACGAAGTACCTCCTCATCTCCTACCCCGTGATCGTGCTCGGGATCCTCGTGATCGTGCCGGTCGGGCTGTTGTTCGTCGTGAGCTTCTTTCACAACATCGAAGGCGGGTTCTACCGCCCGGGCTTTACGCTCGAAAACTACACCCGGTTCTTCGGGAGCAGCCTGTACCGGGGGCGTGTGCTCTACACGCTCAGGCTCGCGGTCGTCGTGTCGGGGATCACGCTGCTCGTCGGCTACCCGATCGCGTACTACATCGCACAGCTGCGGAGCAAGCTGTGGCGGCGGATATATCTCACCGCCATCGTCTCGACGCTGTTTCTGACGTTCATCGTCAGGGCGTTCGCGTGGCAGACGCTCCTCGAGAGCGACAGTATCGTCCCGACGATGGCCGCCGCGATCGGGCTCATGGCGGAGCCGTCATCGCTCGTGCCGAGCTATCTCGCCTTGGTTATCGCGATGGTGTACGTCTTCTTGCCGTTCATGGTCGTCACGCTGTACACGACGATAAAGGACATCGACCGGAGCCTCGTCGAGGCCTCCCGCGACCTCGGAGCCGGTCCCCTCGAGACGTTCGTCCGGGTGACGCTCCCGCTGTCGAAAAACGGGATCGTCAGCGGCGTGTTGCTCGTCTTTACGCTCTCGCTCGGGCTCTACGTCGTGCCGCGGATCCTCGCGAACCCGCCGGAGTGGACGATCGCCGTCCTCATCGGCGAGCAGGTCGGCGTCGAGGGGAACATCCCGTTCGGCGCCGCGATCAGCGTCGTCATCCTGTTTATCGTCTGTACGATGCTCGCGCTCGGACAGTACTTGATCGGCGATAGCGCGGAGGTGAGCGCCCAATGAGCACGATCGGGATCAACCCGGGAGTCAGGGACAGCGTTTCGAGCGGCCTGTTGCGGCTCTCGGCGTGGCTGACGATGGTGTTCATCCTCACGCCGTTGTTGATAATCAGCGTCCTCGCGTTCAACTCGGGGAACTTCCTCGCGTTCCCGCCGGAGGGGTTCTCGCTCCGCTGGATCGAGGCGACCGCGACCGATCCGGGGTGGCTTGAGGCGATCCAAAACAGCTTCCTGGTCGGGATCCCGGCGGCGCTGATCGCAACCTCGATCGGGACGGTCGCCGCCTACGCGCTGTACCGGTACGACTACCAGTTCGGCATCGTCGTCGTCGGGTTAGCGATCATCCCCGTGTTGATCCCGCCGGTGATTCTCGCCGTCATGTACCTGACGTTCTTCGCGCTGGCGGGGTCGTACGGCTCGATCTGGAACGTCATCATCGCTCACGCGATATTCCTGACCCCCTTCCCGTTCTTCCTGATCGCACAGGGGCTCAAGGAGGTCGACCGCAGCTACGAGGAGGCGGCCAGAAACCTCGGCGCGTCGCAGCTGACCGCCGTCCGGACGATCACGCTCCCCTTGGTGAGCGCGAACATCGTCGCCGGCTTCCTCTTCGCCTTTATCCTCTCGTTGAACGAGTACATCATCGCGTGGCTGTTGGCCGGCTTCACCGCTCCGACAGTGCCGGTACAGATCTTCACGAGCCTCCGGTACAACTACTCGCCGACGATCGCCGTCGTGAGCCTGTTTTTCATCGTGGTTACCGTGATCGGCCTGTCGATCGCCGACTACCTGACCGGAGGGTTGTGGGAGTGACCGGAAGCGGCTACGACGACCTCCCGGAGCTGTCGTTCGCGAACGGTGGGTCGTTCCTGAAGGCACCGACCGTCGAACCCGCGGATCTGTCCGCCGGGACGGACATCGGCGTCTTCGGCGCGCCGTACGACGGCGCCGTCTCCCGCCGTCCGGGGACGCGGTACGGTCCGGCGGCACTACGGGCGGCGAGCGGCTGGTACGACCACTTCGCCGGCGCTCCCGAGGGCGCGTACAACGCGGACACGGACCGACACGTCGCCCACGGGGCGTTCACGATCCGGGACTGCGGCGACGTGCCGACCGTGCCGAACGACATCGACCGGACACGAAAGCAGGTCGAGGGCTTCGCGCGAGCGGTCGCGGAACGGTCGTTCCCGGTCATGCTGGGCGGCGACCACTACCTCACGTACCCCGCCTTCTGTGGGTTCGCCGCGGCCGTCGACGGCGATGTCGGGCTGATCCATCTGGACGCACACAGCGATACGATCGGTTCGAGCGAGCTGTACGGCGACCACTGGCACGGCTCGCCGATGGCGCGGATCGACGAGTCCCCACACGGGAGCTACGGGACTCACGCGATGGTCGGGATCCGCGGGTACGAACGGGCGGGCTTTCCGGATCTCGTCGACTCGGAGGGGATCCACGTCGAGTACGCCCGCGACGTTCGCCGCGACGGCATCGAGGCCTGCATCGAGAACGCGATCGACCACGTCGCCGGGAGCGTCGACGCGATCTACCTCACCGTCGACATCGACGCCGCCGACCCGGCCTTCGCGCCCGGAACCGGAACCCCGGAACCAGGGGGACTGACCGGCGCACAGTTGCTGGCGGCGATGGACCGGCTCGGCGCCTGCGAGGCGATCGGGGCGATGGATCTGATGGAGGTCTCGCCGCCGCTCGACGACGATAGCGATACGACGGCGATGCTCGGCGCGAACGCCGTCGTCAGGTTTCTCGAACGGAAGTTCGGCTAAGGTCCGGGGAGGACCGTCTTCTCCGCGACCGCGAACCGGTGTAACACCGCTTCGTCGGCGAGATACGGGTCGATCCGGTCGACGAACTCCTCGAGGTGCTCGCTGGATTCGTGGGCGTCGGCGGCCGCTTCGCTCTCGTACTCCTCGACGATCCGGAGCGTGTTCGGGGACTCGATGTCGGCGGTGACCCGGTAGTCGACGACACCGGCCTCGGCGCGGGACTCGCGGGCCATCCACGCCAGGACCGCCATCGCCTCCTCGCGATACGCCGGGTCGACGGGCACCTCGGAGTGCATCACGACCCCGCTCATCGGCTCGGGACGGTCGAGACCGGGAGGCGTTCGAACCCGAGCTTCGAGGCCTTCGGTTTCGGCTCGATCGCGTCGTGGTCGATCTCGATGTCCTCGAAGGCGGAGAGGAACGTCCGTAGAACGATCGGGGCCTGCAGCCGGGCGAGCGGGGCGCCGATACAGGTGTGTGAGCCGCTCCCGAACGCGAGGTGGTCCGGGTCGCGGCCGGGGAGGAAGGTGTCGGCGCGGTCGTACTGTGCCGGATCGCGGTTCGCGGCGCCGATCCACAGGATCACCGTCTCGCCGGCCGGGATCTCCGTGTCGCCGACGGAGACCGGCGCCGCGGTTTCCCGGGCGCGTGACTGCAACGGCGTCCGGTAGCGCAACACCTCCTCCAGGAGGACATCCAGGTCGTACTCGTCGGTCGTTCCGAGGAGGTCCTGCTCGGCGAACAGATACAACGCGTTCGAGAGAAACTCCGACATCGTCCCCTGCCCCGCGAGGATGAAATCGAAGCAGTTGGCGCCGATCTCCTCGTCGGTGAGCTCCGTCTCGGCGACGAGCCGGGAGATGAGGTCGTCCTCCGGGTTCCGTTTTCGCTCGTCGATCACCCCCTGAACGTAGTCGACGGCGTCGGCCATCCGTTCCCCGTCGGTGCTCTCCTCGGCGCTGTACTCGCTGTGCATCACCTCGCGGAACGTTTCGAGCCACTCGAACATCCGGCGGTGGTCCGCTTCGGGGACGCCGACCACGTCCATGATGACCCGCAGCGGAACCGGGACCGCGTACGCCCCGATGAAGTCGAAGGCCGGACCGTCCTCGAGTGCCTCCTGAAGCTGCGATTCGGCCGCGGATTCGATCGTCTCCCGGAACCCGGCCAGCATGCTCGGTCGGAAGTACTCGAACAGCTGGCCCTTGCCCTGTTTGTGGGCGGGACCGTCCGACCATACCATCGCGTTATCGAGATACGAGAGCGACCCGTCGGGGTCGGCGTGGCTCCGAGACAGCGCCTTCCGGACGAAGCGTTCGTCGTCCTGGAGGCATCGCTTGACCTCGTCGTAGGTGAAGACGTCGTAGACGGCGCGTTGGGGGTCGTACCGCACCGGCGACCCACGGCGCATTCGGTCGTACCACTCGAACGGATCGTGGAGCGCCCGCTCGGATCGCAGCGGCTCCGGCAGCGTCTCGTCCGCGTACCCGTTCGATCCGGGTTGTGACATGTTCGGGAGGATCTACCCGATGGATATAAATATTGTTCTCCAACTTCCCTGTGTTGTTTTAAGAATTAATATTCTGGGGCGGCGTCGACCGCGTCATTCCGTCGGCGAGAACTCCCGGGCCGCCAGGTGAGTCGCTACCTCGGCGCTATCGCCTGCGTGGCGACCGATCTGATCGATCGTCGACAGCAGCCGCTGGAGTTCGAGTATCGGGCTCGGTCGCTCCGCTTCGAGGTACGCCTGTCCCTCGTCGATCCGCTGACGGAGCGCCGCGATCGCCTCGTTTGCGGCCTCCGCCGAGTCGGTCGTCGGGTCGATGACCGCCCCGTGGGTCTCCTCAACCGCCCGGTCGAGCGCCTCGGCGATCGCCCGGAACGTTTCGGCCGGTTCCGCCGCGATCGTCCCCTCGTATTCGACGAGATCGACGATACGGCAGGCGGACTTCGTCATCAACATCACGTCCTGGGCGACGGATCGGTAGCCGATGAGTGGAAACCCGGTGTCGATGCCCATCGTCTCGTTGAGCTTCGGGTTCCGGTACGTGGCGAAAAGCAGCCGCAAGAACAGATGAAACAGCTTCTCCGCCTGCGTCTCGCGCTTTGCGGCCACCGTCGCCCGGTCGAGGTCCCCCTCGAGGAACGCCTCGATCGTCTCCTCGCGTATCGTCGCCTCCGTTCGCCAGAGCCGCGCGAGAAGCGTCGGGAGCTCGAAGTCGCTCGGCGCCACCGAACACCTGATGTCGACGTGGGTTCTCGATTGCTCGATCGTTCCGAGCCCCATGAGGTTTCGCTCCGTGGTCTCGACCGCCTCCAGAAGCGCCGCCGACAGCCCCGCCTCGCTCTCGATCCGGATCAGGTTCCGGCCGAGAATGTAGTGTGAGAGGACGGCGCGTTCGAGCGCCTGTGGGGTGAGCGACCCCGCGTCGATGGTGGCGACGGTGTCGGGCCCGTCGTCGGTGTCCGGGACGAGCAACAGCGAGCCGCTGTTCTCGTCGCGTTGGATCCGGAGCTCGTCGCCCTTCGCGATGTTCTGCTCGCGGGCCCAGCCGGCCGGCAGCGTTATCGCGAGCGTCGAGGACCCGAACTGCTGGACCTTCCGCCGCATCCGGATGTCGTCGCCGGTCACTGCGGCCCTCCGCGACGCGTCCGGCAGTTCGGCCTCCGTGTTCGTCTGCGCATCGTTGC
>OBKM01001167.1_pt1 | contig 11085 bp, 9 predicted proteins | sample 1519691 | NCBI WGS metagenome assembly OBKM01 (sample SAMEA37050418, study PRJEB22526) | metagenome | biome: saline pan; feature: lake; material: water | place: Egypt | collected 2015 | depth 0.5 m
TTGAGAATTTTCCCTTTGATCGGCAAAATCGCCTGATTGTGTCGGTCTCGGCCCTGCTTGGCCGAACCGCCAGCGGAGTCACCCTCCACAACGAACAGTTCGCTTTCGGTTGGATCGCGTGTCTGGCAGTCTGCAAGCTTGCCAGGGAGTGCGGTTGACTCTAAGGCAGATTTGCGGCGGGTGAGCTCTTCGGCCTTTTTTGCGGCTTTGCGGGCACGGGCAGCCTCGGCGGCTTTGTTGACAACTGCTTTGCCCGTTTCGGGGTTTTCTTCAAGATAGGTGCGGAGCTGTTCGTGGGTCGTGCTTTCGACAATGCCGCGTACCTCGCTGTTGCCCAGTTTCGTCTTTGTTTGGCCCTCAAACTGCGGATCAGGATGTTTGATTGAGACAACCGCGGTAAGACCCTCTCGGACGTCTTCGCCTTTGAGATTCTCATCCAGATCATTCGTCAACCCGTGTTCGTTAGCGTAATCGTTGATCACGCGGGTGAGGGCGGTTTTGAACCCGGTGAGGTGGGTGCCGCCTTCGCGGGTGTTGATGTTGTTGGCGAAGGCATGGATCGACCCCTGTAGCTCATCAGTCGCCTGGATGGCGATTTCGACATGGATATCGTCTTCTTCGTTTTCGAAGTAGATGACATCCGAATGCAGCGGCGTGCGGGTCTCGTTGAGATATTCGACAAACTCGCGGATACCACCCTCATAGAGAAATGTTTCACGTTCGTCGTTTCGCTCATCAGTGAGTTGAATTTCAACGCCAGAGTTGAGAAACGCTAGCTCGCGCAGCCGGTTTGCCAGTGTCGAATAAGTAAACTCAGTTGTCTCAAAGATATCAGTGTCGGGCCAAAACCGGATCTGTGTGCCAGTCGATTCGTCGGCTTCGAGTTCACGAACCCGCTCAAAGCCGTCTGGCTCTGGCTCGCCGTGATCAAAGCTGTGTGTCCAGAGATAGCCGTCGCGTTTGACGTCGACCGTAAGCGACTCAGATAAGGCGTTGACAACGCTGACGCCGACACCGTGGAGTCCCCCAGAGACCTGGTAGGATTTGTTGTCGAACTTCCCGCCAGCATGCAACACGGTCATGATCACTTCGACAGCCGGGCGGTCGTACTGTTCGTGGGTATCAACTGGAATTCCACGACCGTCGTCAGCGACCGAGACCGAGCCATCGTCGTTCACAGTGACCTCAATATGGTCACAGTGGCCGGCAAGTGCCTCATCGATTGCGTTGTCGACGACTTCGTAGACAAGATGATGAAGGCCGCGGCCGTCGGTTGAGCCGACGTACATTGCCGGTCGTTTCCGAACGGCTTGGAGCCCTTCGAGCACCTGAATCTGCCCGGCTCCGTACTCAGTGTCGTCTGCCATATAACTACTAATCTGTAAGGCATCCCCATGGATAAAGCTCCCGCAATGCGCGCACGCGCGGGCGCAGACAGCCAGCAAGGTTGTTCTTTCGGAGTGTCTCGATAGCAACCTTGCTCTATGGGATTGGTCTCACGTACTGCGCTGTCGGATTGCGTTCACGCAAATGGGGAGATACCTCTGCCGGCGGCCAAATACATTTAACCGACGGCGTGGCATTTGTCCGTATAGCATGACCTCATTTCAGGCAGAACTCGGTGCCGAAGCGGGGATCGCCGAAGAGTTGGCCAAAGGCCAACGAGAGATCTCCATCGCCGAGTTCTTCGAGAAGAACAAACATATGCTCGGCTTCGACTCGGGCGCTCGCGGGCTTGTCACCGCTGTCAAAGAGGCGGTCGACAACGCGCTTGACGCAACCGAGGAGGCCGGCATCAAACCGGATATCTACGTCGAGATCACCGAAAACGGCGACTACTACCGCCTTGTTGTCGAAGACAACGGCCCCGGAATCACCAAGGCACAGGTGCCGAAAATCTTCGGCAAACTCCTGTATGGCTCGCGGTTTCATGCCCGCGAACAAAATCGCGGCCAGCAGGGGATCGGGATTTAGGCCGGCATCAGACCGGATATCTACGTCGAGATCACCGAAAACGGCGACTACTACCGTCTTGTTGTCGAAGACAACGGCCCTGGCATCACGAAAGAACAGATACCGAAAATCTTCGGCAAACTGCTGTATGGCTCGCGGTTTCATGCCCGTGAACAGTCACTCACCCCGAACCAGCGACTTCTCGTCCGCCGCGACGGGGACATCGAGTTCGTGTCAATCGGGACGCTGTGTGACGCCTACCTGCCAGCCGACGGTGAGGGGACAGCCCCGGTCGGCGACGGGATCGACGTGCCGTGTTTCGACCGCGAGACACATGAGTTAACGTGGCAGCCGGTGACACACGCGATCCGGCACGAAACCGAAGAATCGACCTACGAGATCACGACACAGAAGGGCCGAACCGTCGAGGTAACCGGTAACCACAGCATCTTTACGCTCAACAAAGACGGCGAGACCCAAGAGGTCGCCGCTGGCGATCTGGAGCCCGGCGATACGCTGTTGACGCCGCGTCGGCTCCCGCAGCCTGCCGAGACCACCGAGGCGGTCAACCTCCTCGAACACATCACCGCCGACCAGCTGGAGGGCCGCCGTTGCTACGTCTACGGTTTCGAGCGCGAGCAACTCGAAACGCTCCGAAGCGAGGAAACCGTCCGCAAGAAACCCACCCCTGACAGCAACCGAGAGCGGTACTACTACGTCCACGAGGGCGTCGAAATCCTCCGCGATAGTTTCGAGACCAACTACATCGAAGACGGCTATCTCCCCGCCGAAACGGTGCTCGAACTCGGGTGGGAACAGCAGGCCGCCGACTGTGAGTTGGTTACCTACCAAGTCGGCGGCGAGGAGACGGCGATTCCGGTGACGCTACCGGCCGACGAACAGCTCGTCAAACTCGTGGCGTACTACATTTCGGAAGGCCATGCCGACGACCGGCAGGTCGGCTTTACGTTCGGCAGCCACGAGTCTGAACTGATCGAATCGACCGAGCAGGCCGTCGCCGCCGTTGGCGGGACAACGACGACCGTCGCACACGATCGGAACTCGACGCGTGTAAAAGCGTTCGGCTCGCCGTTGGCGATGTTTCTACATTCGGCCTGCGGCGACGGGGCCCAGAACAAACGGATTCCCTCGTTCGTCTTTGAACTCGATGCTGCGTTGCAACAGCAGTTCATCGCCGCGCTGTATCAGGGCGATGGCTCGGATAGCCATCCCAGCAATGAACTCTCGCATACGACAACGAGCGAAACGCTCGCTCGCCAACTGTCGGTGTTATGGAACATGCACGGGGTTCTGGCGAGCACGGAGATAGCGTCGAACTCGGATGGGTACGCCGACGGCGATACCGAGCAGTACCGAACCAAGGTCTACGGCGGCGATACAGACCTCGCAGATATCTTTGCACCGACATCGGACACGAGCGAGCAAACGTACAAACGGATCCCAACCTCGCTTCTCGATGACGTGCGGGTTGGACAAGCAGGTAATAAAACAGTGCCAGATACGGTACCTGGTCTGCTGATGGCCGCTGGCGTCGGCTCGAAGATCGATCACGCACAGACGTATGCAGAACTGATCGAGGCGGCTGTTGCTGGCGAGTACGTCGATAAACCACGATACAGCCACAACCTCAAACAGTGGGGGCTGCTCGATGATGACCACCAGCCGACAGACCAACTCACGGAGCTCTGGTCGACAGTGCAGAATCTGCAGGGATTCACGGAGACGGATATGTGTCTCCTTCCAGTCGAATCAGTCATCGAGACCGACTCTCCCGAGTACGTTTATGACATCTCCGTGCCGGGAGCGACCGGCCACGACGAAAACTTCGTTGTCTGCAACGACGGCGCGTTGAGCGTGAAAAACAGCCGCGGCCAGCAGGGGATCGGGATTTCGGCGGCAGTGCTGTACTCACAACTCACCAGCGGCAAACCCGCAAAGATCACGAGTCGCACTCAGGAGGCTGATCAAGCCGAGTACTTCGAGTTGATTATCGATACCGACACCAACGAACCCGAAATTAAGGATGCCGAGCCAACCACATGGGATCGTACACACGGTACCCGCATTGAGCTGGAGATGGAGGCCAACATGCGGGCTCGCCAACAGCTTCACCAGTATATCAAAAACACGGCTGTCGTCAACCCCCATGCCCGAATCGAGCTTCGAGAGCCAGGGCTAGAAGAGCCACTCAAATTCGAACGTGGAACCGACCAACTGCCTGCTGAAACCAGCGAGATTCGGCCCCACCCACACGGTGTCGAACTCGGAACGCTAATCAAGATGCTTGATGCAACCGAGTCCTACTCTGTCTCCGGCTTCCTCCAAGAGGAGTTCACCCGGGTCGGCAAAAAGACAGCCGACAAGGTGCTGGATTCGTTCCGCGACCGCCATTTCGGCCGCGAACTCACCTGGCCAACGCCAGCAACCGGGGTCGATATCGCTGGCCGCATCACCGAAAGCGTCTCAAACAAAGGTGCTGAGGCAACCGAGCAGTTTGCCAACGAGATTGAAGCCGAGTTGCGAGGCCGCAGCCGAACCGCATACAGCGAGTTGGTATCTATCGTCGACGACGCGGCCGAAGCAGTCGAAGCCGACACCGGCCGAACGTTTGGGTCGACCGTCAGAGACCACGCTGTCGAGGCAGCCTGGGGCGAGCTAACAGCGTTTGAGACCGATGAATCAACCAACGGTGAGGCGGCTGGCCGTGACCATCTCACGCCCGCATTTTATCGACTCATCGATGAAGCAACAAGCAGCCGAAAGGAAGATGAGACAATCAATGCCTTAGCCGAACGGATCGCCCGGCGGGCAACGGGTCGTGAGGATCCCCGGTTTCGGCTCACCTATGATGAGTTGACATCACTGGTCAACGCGGCTGCTGATGCAACCGTCGAGTACGATGATGTCACTGTCGGCGAGACAGCCAGAGAAAATATCATTGAGGCGGTGTGGGACGCCGCCGAGACGGTGCCGGATGATGCCCCGAAAATCAGCAAGATAGCCGGCAACCGGGATATGGCGAGTGAGCTGTTGGAAGCGATGCGAGCAACAAGCATTCTCTCGCCGCCGACTGACTGTCTCTCGCCGATTACGGCTGAGTTGGTCGAAGCCGGCTTGCGAAAGGAGTACGACGCCGATTTCTATGCGGCCTCAACACGGGATGCGGAAGTCCATGGTGGCGACCCATTCATCGTTGAGGCAGGCATTGCCTACGGTGGTGAGTTGGCCGCAGAGGGCAAAATTGATCTGTTGCGGTTTGCCAACCGGGTTCCGCTTGTCTACCAACAGGGAGCCTGTAGCGCGACCGATGTTGTCAAAGCCATCGGCTGGCGAAACTACGGGCTTGACCAGCCAGGCGGGAGTGGACTCCCAAACGGCCCCGCCGTGTTGATGATCCACGTTGCCTCAACGAATGTTCCCTTTACCAGCGAATCAAAAGACGCAATCGCCAACATTCCCGAAATCGAAGACGAGATCGAGTTGGCGATTCGAGAGGCTGCCAGAGAGCTAAAATCCTATTTGAATAAGCGACGCTCACTGGAGAAGCGACAACAAAAACAGAGCGTGTTGAGCCAGATTCTGCCGGAGATGGCCGACAAAGTCGCCGAGGTGACTGGCCGACAGCGACCCAATATCGATGCCGCAATGGGGCGGATCATGAACAACGTCTGTATCGACCGCGAGACCGATGGCGACCAGATCACCCTGCATGTCGAGAACTACTCTGATCGGGCCGAAACACCCGAAATAACCGAAATTGTTGCCAGCGAGCCAACAGGGTTGTCGACTGACGAAGCCAGCGTCGTCGAGGTCGACGGCGAGTGGTTCATCCAGTGGTCGCCCGATCTCTCGGCTGGCGAGGAAGCAGAGCTTACGTACACCACAGCTGCAGACGCCAAAAGCGAACTCACCGTCGAGGGTGTCGACAGCGAGAAACTGACAGTGAATGCCTAACTTATGAGCACGAAACTCAACGAAGCGAAAGCCCGCGAACAGCTCATCGATCTTGCTGCGGAGTTTTACGACCAGTTTGCTGACGGGGAAATCCCCCGGATGACGCTGCCGACCCGGACGAAGAGCAACATCGAGTACGATCCTGACTCCGGCGTCTGGGTCTACGGCGACCGTACCTCAACACGGAGTGCAAACTCGGTGCGAGGGGCGCGCAAACTGCTGAAAGCAGTGTACACAATCGAGTTTCTGGCCGACCAACTCGACCAAGATCGATCCTCAACCCTGCGTGAGCTGTACTATCTCTCCGAATCATGGGAGAACACAGAGGCGCATTTCTCCGACCAAGACGAGTCGAATCAGCTGATTGAGGATCTCGAAATCGTAGCCGGCGTGACGCGTGAGGATTTCCATATGCGGCCCGAAGAGTCAGGAGCAACCCTGATGGGGCCGCTGTCGTTGCGAGAACAGACCCGCCGCGGCGAGCGTGAAATCCACTGCCAGGAAGATGTCGGCGAGGGCGGCTACCAGATCCCAAACAACCCAGATACAATCGAGTTCCTTGATGCCGACATTGATTTCGTACTCTGTGTCGAGACCGGCGGGATGCGGGATCGCCTCATCGAAAACGGGTTTGATGAACAGTATAACTGTCTGGTCGTCCATCTCAAAGGCCAGCCAGCCCGTGCGACACGGCGGATCACCAAACGGCTCCACGATGAACTTGAGTTGCCGGTGGTCGTCTTCTGTGACGGTGATCCGTGGTCATACCGGATCTACGGCTCTGTTGCGTATGGCTCGATCAAATCCGCCCACCTCTCGGAGTATCTCGCCACACCAGAAGCCGAGTACGTCGGGATTCAGCCGACCGATATTGTTGAGTATGATCTCCCGACTGATCCGCTCTCTGATTCCGATATCAACGCGCTTGAATCCGAGCTCACTGATCCGCGATTCCAGACTGACTACTGGGAAGAACAGATCGAGCTCCAGCTTGATATCGAAAAGAAAGCCGAACAGCAGGCACTCGCCTCTCGCGGCCTTGATTTCGTAACCGATACCTATCTTCCAGAACGGTTGGGCGGGATGGGCGTGATCTAGTTGGCTGCGGTCGCGGTTGCGACGGGCGACTACACCGGCTATTGACCGGTGGCGACGTTACTCGTATCGCCACTCGTCGACTGACTGCTCGTAATCCAACAGTTCGTCGTCATCAAAGAACAGCTCAATCTCTCGTTCGTTCGCGCCTTCGTCCTCGTGGTCGGAGGCGTGAACCACGTTACGGCCGAGATCAAGTCCGTAATCGCCACGGATTGTTCCGGGTGCGGCCTCAGCAGGATCGGTTGCACCAACCATGCGGCGCACCTGTCGGGTCGCGTCTTTGCCCTCCCAGACCATTGCGAAAACGGGTGCTGAGGTAATGAACTCGATCAAGCCATCGAAAAATGGCTTGCCCTCGTGTTCGCTGTAATGCTGAGAGGCAAGCTCCTCGTCAAGCTGTAGGGCTTTCGCACCGACGAGTTTCAGTCCACGGTGTTCAAAGCGTGAGACGATCTCACCGATCAGCCCGCGCTGGACGCCATCCGGCTTGACCATTACAAATGTTCGCTCGTCAGTTGCCATGGATTACGTGTCGTCTGTTCGGCCTGCTTCAGTCCACTCCAGATCACGAGCCTCGCGGCCGAGCAGATAGTTCTTCTCGGCTTTTGAGTCTTTGAAGTGGAGCACTGTGCCATCCTTTTTCACAAGCATCGTGCCCGTGCCGGGCTCGATTTCTTCGCCTGTGTAATCGCACGTTCGTGTTTCGACCATTATTGCCCTCCGATTGAGTCAGCATCGCGTTGGGTTTCCCGCAGCTGCAGGATATCACCCTCTCGGATCGGCCCCAACACGTTTCGCGTGATGATGCGGCCCTTGTTCGAGCCTTCGCGGATGCGGCATTTGACCTGCATGGCCTCGCCGTGCATCCCAGTTTTGCCGACGACTTCGATGACCTCGGCGGCCGTCGAGTCGCCCGCGTTCTCCTCTGCGCTCATAGTGAGTTACTAAAGTTCCTCGACCTTCGAGGCAATGTCTTCGACGTCGTCCGATGCGTCGCCCGCACTCACGATGGCTGCAGCCGCGCTGCCGACTTCAAGGCCAGCAGCGTGACCAACATCATCCTGAGTCTCAACGAAGATCACTGGAATGCCCTTCTCGTCGGCGATTTCGGGAAGGTGCATCACGATCTCCTCGGGCGAGACATCTTCGGCGACGAAGACGAGCTGGGCGTTCCCACGCTCGACAGCCTTTGTGGTCTCGTTTGTTCCTTTCTTGACGCTACCTGTATCTCGGGCGACCTCAAGCGCGTCAAGTGCGCGCTCTTCGAGGTCGGCTGGGGTTTCGTAGTTGACGTAAACTGCCATAGTTTTCCTCTCCCTATCATCGGGCTCGCACGTCCTCGCCGAACGGTAGATCCCTGACGGCGAGGCGTATCATCAACCCGGATAGGCTGTACCCCGCTGTTTGCGAGGCCTGCATAAAAGGACTTTCAAAGCCTGCCGACCGTGTGAGACCGAACCACGGTGGTTTGTGGCGTCGTTGCCAGAAGCGACATGGCAGTCGTGAGTGGTTGATCAGTTGCTACTCACCTTCACGCCGAGCAAACATCACAAGCGCGATCATCGAAAAGACCACGTCGTCGTCCTGATTTGTGGTCTCGATTCGGATATCAGCCACCCCACGGCTGTCGGTATCAGCCTCAAGCTCAAGGATTCCGGCAGTGATCGAGAGCTGATCGGCGGGACGAACCGGTTCGTGCCAGCGGAGTTTGTCGATTCCTTTTCCGCCAAGCGTGGCGGTCTCGGAGAGAAAACAGTCAACGAACAGTCGGGTTGAGATGGCCGCCGTATGGAAGCCGGCTGCGATGATGCTGCCGTAGATCGACTCTTCGGCGGCGCGTTCAGGATCGGTATGGAACCACTGCGGGTCGTACTGTTCGGCGAACTCGATGATCTCGCCTTCGGTGATCTGGTACTCGTCGCTGGTTGTCGTATCACCAACAGCCAAATCCTCGAAATACAGCGTCATTACCTGAGCGACGGTTCCAACAGGGAAGTTAGCTCCGTTTGCCGATCTCCTCGCGGAGAATATCGCTCACGGTGTCGCCATCGGCTTTGCCGCGAAGCTCAGCCATACACTCACCCATCAGTCCAGAAAACGCTCCCATGCCCTCATTGGCGACCTGTTCGGCATTGCGTTCGACGACACCCGCGATAATCTCGCGGACTTCGTCGTCGTCAACGCCGCCGAGACCAGCCTCCTCGATAGCCTCGTCAGCACTGAGATCAGGCTGCTCGGCCAAGACAGTAAGCACGTCGTTGACGCCCTCTTTCGCCAACTCGCCGTCGGCAACAAGATCGAAGACTGCGAGGAAGTGGGCGTCGGCAATGTTTTCGACCGGCACATCATCCCGGCGAAGTTCGGTAACGGTACTCTCTAAGACTGAGGCCGCAAACGTCGGATCAATGCCACGGTCGACAGCCTCCTCAAACAGTGGCATCCGGCGACCGTAGGCGACCTGCTCGGCCAGCCCGCTGTCGAGACCGAACGCCACCTGATACCGGTCGACTTTCTCGGTGAGGAGTTCGGGTTCGTCGATCTCGCTTGGGTCGGGTTCGACCGGTGGCACGTCGGTTTCAGGGTACATGCGAGCCGCGCCAGGCAGTGGGCGAAGGTAGCGTGTCGTTGCCTCAGCAGTTGCATCCCGAGTTTCTTCAGGGACACCGTCGATAGCAGTTTCAGCGCGGTCGGCAACCGCCTCGATAGCGAGTTCGGCAGTTTCAGTCTCAGCAGCGACGATAGCGACCGCGTCGTCGTCGCCCGCGCCGACGGCGTCGCGGAGGGCTGTGACCTCTGCTTCAGTGACACCGTAGGCCGGAAGTTCGTCGGTGTGGAAGATGCCGCCAGCACCGTTGCGTTTGGCGTGGTCGGAGAACTCCGTCCCAAGCCGGCGGTCGGGCTGAATCTCGCGGCCAACAAGCCCATCAAAGCCAAACAGTGAAACGGCTGTCACACTGCCACCATCGGCGAGCGCGCCACCGATCACGCCTGAATCAGTATCCTCGAACACGCTGGTCACGTCCTGGGTGTCGCCAACTGAGGCATTTCGGCTCTGGAGTTCCGCAGCGATATCAAGGAGTTCGGACTGCCGGTTGACCTCAAGCCGGACAATCTCATCAATCTGATCGAGTGCTTGGACGCCTTTGATCTCGACGCGAGCACCCGCTTCGATAGAGACATTCACATCCTGCCGGATCGTTCCGAGACCACGTTTTACTTTGCCGGTCGAGCGAAGAAGCATACCGATTCGTTCGGCCGCCTCTTTGGCCTGCTGTGGTGAGCGAATATCAGGCCCGGTGCCGATTTCAACAAGCGGGATGCCCAGTCGGTCAAGACTGTAGCGAACGCCGCGTTCGGTCTCTTCGACACGCTGGGCTGATTCCTCCTCAAGCAGTAGATCAACAATCGAGACTGGGCCCTCGCTGGTCTGAATTTCGCCCTCTTGTCCGAGCAGCATTGAGCGCTGGAAGCCGGAGGTGTTTGAGCCGTCGATGACAAGTTTTCGCATCACGTGAATCTGGTCGACAATGGACATATCCAGCAGTGAGGCGATCTGCATGGCGACATCGAGGGCTTCGCTATCGACCCGGCGTGGCGGTTCGTCGTCTTCCTCAACCAGACAGGTCGAATCGTAGGCCAGATACTCAAACTCGCGGTCGACGCGGCTTTCTTCGAGTGCGGCCTCATCGAGTTCGCCCAACTCGCTTTTTGTGGGGTGGAGATACCGAGTGATCGTGCGCTCGGCAGCCTCGGGCTCCCGGAGCGTTGTCGGCGACTCACAGAACAGCTTGGTTTCGGTATCCAGCTGTTGGTGGATTTCGAGGCCGGCAACTAAGCCGAGTTCCTCGTAGTCAGTGGTCTCGCTCATTACCACCCTGTCTGCGACGGGAGAGTAAAAAGCCTGCAGAAAGCGGTTTGGATGGGCAGTTACTTTGCTCAGTAGCTGTCTCACACACTACGAACTGACGAACTCAATGAGTACGCCACCTGTTGAGTTGGGATGTAGAAACGCGACCTCATGGCCCCACGCCCCATCTCGCGGTTCGGTATCAACCAGCT
>OBKM01001168.1_pt1 | contig 11082 bp, 9 predicted proteins | sample 1519691 | NCBI WGS metagenome assembly OBKM01 (sample SAMEA37050418, study PRJEB22526) | metagenome | biome: saline pan; feature: lake; material: water | place: Egypt | collected 2015 | depth 0.5 m
CTGGAGCTGTACAACCTGCAGGGCTGTCCGTACTGTGCGAAGGTGCGCCGCGCGCTCGACGACCTCGATCTCGACTACCAGACCCACGACGTTCCGCGCTCGCGGAGCGACCGGGACGCCGTCCACGCGGCGAGCGGCCAGCGCGGCGTCCCGGTGCTGGTGGACCGATCGAACGGGATCGAGGGAATGCCCGAAAGTGACGACATCGTCGCCTATCTCTACGAGGAGTACGGGGACGGCGAGACGCCGCCGCCATCTGGTATCGTCGATCGGGTGCTTTCGGCGCTGTTCTGACGATCGAACCCTGACTTCAATCTTCGAAGTATAAAACTTCGAAAACTGAAGTGTAACACTCCAACAGGTGTTGCACGGTGATCACCGTCTGTATTAGGTGATTGCAGGCGCTTAGCCCCCTGCCTCAAGGAGCCGCCAACGCCGGCGAGTAGGCAGGGGTAGTTCACCCGATCGTCAGCACACGATCCGACGTCGTGACGACGTCGAGCAGGTCCGACATCGTCGAGACGGGACAGACGTCGCTGCCCTCGCTGTTGCGGATCTCCAGACAGGTGCCACAGGCGAGCAGTTCGCCGCCCGCCTCGTCGAACGCCTCCAGCCGGTCGCGGACGTCGAACTGCTCGTTGTCGGTGATCTCCTCGGCCTCGACGCCCTCGCCGAGCAGGAAGACGGAGACGTCTTTGCCATCCTCCAGAGCGGTGATACCGAGTCGGAGCGCGTTCCACGCGCGTTCGGGCTCGGCGGTTTCGAGGACTATTCCGAGCGAGTCGACGCTATCCGATGTGTTCGGCATGTATTGTCCAAAGTGCACAATATCATATAAACGTATGCGTAGCGGTCGACCGCCACGACGGCCTGCTCAGGACTGCCGGTAGATCAGGTTGCGCTGGATCTCGTTTGCCCCCTCGTAGATCACGGGGACGCGCACGTCGCGGTAGACCCGCGCGATCCGGCGATCGGTGAGCACGGAGCGCCCGCCGTGGAACTGCATCCCCTGTTCGGCACAATCCGTCGCCGTTTCGGTGGCTTTCGTCTTGGCCATGGCGGCCCAGAGACCGGGATCCTCACCCGCTTCGACCTTCTCGGCGGCGCGCCAGGTGAGCGCACGGGCGCTCTCGAACTCCATGCGCATGTCCGCGAACCCGTGCTGGACGGCCTGGAACTCGCTGATGTTCCGACCGAACCCTTCGCGGTCGTGGATGAACTCCCACGTCTCCTCGATTGCGGCGGCGGCGAGGCCGATGCCGTGGCCCGCAACGACGACGCGGCCGTGGTTGAAGAAATCGGCAACCATCCAGAAGCCAGCGCCTTCCGCGCCCACGAGATTCTCCTCGGGGATCCGGAAGTCGTCGAAGACGATGTGGGCCTGTTTGGAGGCACGAAAGCCCATCTTCTCCGGGATATGCTCTGCGTGGAACCCCTCCCCTTCGGTCGGGATGATGAACATCGAGTGGTTGCCGTAGCGGTTGTTCTCGTCGTCGTCGGTCCGGGCATAGAGCGTCAGCCAGTCGCCTTCGACCCCGTTGCCGATCCAGTACTTCTCGCCGTTGATGACGTACTCGTCGCCGTCTTTCTCGGCGGTGGTCTGCATCCCCGCCAGATCACTGCCGGTGTCGGGTTCGGACACTGCGAGGCCGGTGATCTGCTCCCCTTCGGCGACCGGGCGGAGATACTCCTCTTTCTGTGCCTCGCTGCCGTGCTCTTCGACGATCTCCGCGCCGAAACTGGCGAGCTGGAGCGTCAGGGCGATCCCGGCGTCGGCCCTGTAGAACTCCTCGGCGATCGCCAGTACCTCGGTGAGCGAGAGATCCCGCCCGCCCAGATCCTCGCCGAGATCCTGTGCCACCAGTCCGGCGTCCTGTCCGGCTTCGAGGATCTCGTGGGGGTACTCCCCTGTACGGAAGTACTCCTCCGCGTTGGGTTCGATATACTCCTCGGCAAATTCGCGGGCTTCCTGTTTGATCTCCCGTGCGTGCTCGGGGACGATCGTGTCGTCGAGTAGCTCCATGGTCCCTTCGTAGGACGGGGCGAGCATATAAGCACGGGAACTGCTAACATAGGGACAGGAGTTCATCACCGTGGCGTCCGTGGCTGCTCAGGGACTCGCCGGGGGAATCCTTCAAGACCGCCCGGGCGTAAATAGCGGGTATGAGTCAGCAATCGGGCGGTGTCCGCCTCACTGTCAAAGCCGCCCAGAAACGTGACGCCGGACGCGGCGTCGCACGCCTTCCAGAGTCGGCCCGGAGCGAACTCGGCGTCCTCAGCGGCGACACTGTCGTCGTCGAGGGCGAACGCCGGACTGCGACGAAAGTCTGGCCAGCGAGCGGCGACGTACAGGACGGGGCCGTGCTCATCGACGCCGATACCCGGGCGAACGCCGGCGTCAGCATTGGCGATACCGTCACTGTTCGACAGGGATCGCTCAGCGACGCCATCTCGGTGAAGCTCACGCCCCCCGAGTCGCTCGCGGACGTCGACCAGCGCGTCATCGAGCGGGCGGTCAACCGCGACCTGCACGACCGCCCCGTAAGCGAGGGCGAACAGGTTGCACTGGAGCGGGTCGCCAGCCAGCCGTTTACGGTCACCGATACGTCGCCGGAGGGGCCGGTCCGGATCACCGACCAGACGGTCGTCGTGGTGACTCCGCCAGCCGTCACAGCCGACGACGAGCCGGACGTGGCGGGCGGTGCGTCGACGGACTCGCCGACAGCCGACGACGAGGGCGAGGAGGAGGCGAAGCCGCCAGCACGCGTGAGCTACGAGGATATCGGCGGGCTGGACGAGGAGCTCGAACAGGTTCGCGAGATGATCGAACTGCCCCTCAGCCGCCCCGAACTGTTCCGTCGGCTGGGTGTCGAACCGCCCAAGGGGGTCTTGCTCTACGGTCCGCCAGGCACCGGGAAGACGCTGATCGCCCGCGCGGTAGCCCACGAGGTCGACGCGGAGTTCATCACCGTCTCCGGTCCGGAGATCATGTCGAAGTACAAGGGCGAAAGCGAAGAGCACGTCCGTGAGATCTTCGAGGAGGCCGAAGAGTCGGCTCCCGCGATCATCTTTTTCGACGAGATCGACTCGATTGCCGGCCAGCGAGAGGACGGCGGAGACGTCGAGAACCGGGTCGTCGCCCAGTTGCTCTCGCTGATGGATGGGCTGGACTCGCGTGGCGACGTGATCGTCATCGGTGCGACCAATCGCGTCGACGCCATCGATCCGGCGCTCCGTCGGGGCGGCCGCTTCGACCGCGAGATCGAGATCGGCGTCCCGGACAAGACGGGTCGCAAGGAGATCTTCGACGTCCACACCCGTGGAATGCCTCTCGCTGAGGACGTCTCGATCGAGAAGCTGTCCGCACAGACCCACGGCTTCGTCGGCGCCGATATCGACGCCCTGACGACCGAGGCCGCGATGTTGACCCTCCGACGTGCGCGTAGCGACCCCGACGGGCTCGACGACGCCGACCTCGAAGTCTCGCGAAGCGATCTCGAAGACGCGCTGGCCGCTGTCGATCCCTCGGCGATGCGCGAGTGGGTCGCCGAGACGCCCGACGTTTCCTTCGCCGATGTCGGTGGGCTCGACGACGCCAAATCGACACTCAGGGAGGCCGTCGAATGGCCGCTGACCTACGACCGGCTCTTCAGCGTCACCAACACCGACCCGCCCAGCGGCGTCCTGTTACATGGCCCGCCGGGGACCGGTAAGACCTTGCTCGCCCGGGCGCTCGCGGGAGAGAGCGACGTCAACTTCGTCCACGTCAACGGGCCCGAACTGCTCGACCGGTACGTGGGCGAAAGCGAGAAAGCCGTCCGGGAAGTGTTCGACCGCGCACGCCAGTCCGCGCCGAGTATCGTCTTCTTCGACGAGATCGACGCCATCGCTGCCAAGCGTGACGACAGCCACGAGGTGACCGAGCGGGTCGTCTCCCAACTGCTCACCGAACTCGACGGGATGGTCGAGAACCCCAATCTGGTCGTACTCGCGGCGACGAACCGAAAGGACGCGATCGATCCCGCCCTGCTTCGACCCGGCCGACTCGACAACCACGTCGAGGTGCCCGCACCGGACGCCGCGGCACGGCGGGCGATCGTCGAGGTCCACGGTCGCGGCAAACCATTTGCAGACGACGTGGATCTGGATGCAATCGCCGACCGTCTGGAGGGTTACACCGGCGCAGATATCGAGGCGATCGTCCGCGAGGCGTCGATGCTGTCGATCCGCGAGACTGCCGAGGAGTTAGGCCCCGAGGAAGCCAACGAGCGCGCCGACGAGATCGAGATTACCGAAGAACACTTCGAGCGGGCAATCGAGTCGGTCGACCCGACGCTGGCATCGCTGTGAGTTCGAGGCGGCCCAGCCTCCCTACCAGTACATCTCGGTCGCGCGATGGCCCGTATCGTACGCGTCCAGCCCCTCGCCGGTGAGCCGCGTGACCCGGAAGTCGTCGTACATCGTCGTGTCGGTGTAATCCACGAACGTGATCGGCAGCACCAGCTCGTCGTCCCGCCGGTACAGGCTTGCGATCGCCGTGTAGACGTGTTTGTGGCGAGCGTTGCGGACGTAGCCCGCGACGACCGGCTCGGTCGCCGCGTGGGCGGGGACGGCCTGTAGCGCCTCTGCAGATCGACGTGTCAGCTCGGTACAGAACAGCCCAGTGTTCTCGCCGTCGGCGATCGCCGCGAAGTCGGTCGGCGACTCGAAGTACTCCCGGAGCTCGACCTGACTCATCAGGACGTTGTCCTCGACGGCTCCCGCCAGGTACCGCGGCACGTCGTAGTTCGAGTACTCCCGGAACGCCGCCATGAGTTCCACGACCACGCGCTCGGGATCGGTCGGTGGCGAGCCGAGAAACTCCTCGACGACATCGGGATCGGCGTCCGTCCACAGGTTTCGGGACGCGCCCACCGAGTGTGCCCGGGTGTCAACCTCGCGCAGTCGGTCGAAAAACGCCTCGTAGCCCGACGGCTCGACGACGTACTCGCCCGCCCGGATCGTCTCGACATCTCGGACGAGCTCTTCGAGTGGGCTGCCGGGCAGGTCGTACTCGGCGTCGACGGCGGCCGCTTCGGCGGGCGTTGTGTCGCTCAGTGACAGGGTTTCGACGCGTTCGCCGGACGCTGAGAGAGCGAGTTCGTCGCCGGACAGCGAGATGGCGTACTCACCCAGATCGGCCCGATAGTCGTCAGCGCCGAGGCGCTCGGCGATCAACGGGCGCAGGTCCTGCTCGGTGAGGTTCGTCCCGGTGATCCGGCCGTAGCCGATGACGGTGTTGTGGGCCGCCCGACCGGTGCCGACGGCGAGCAGGCCGCCGCCGATGTACTTCAGCGCCTGCCGTCGCTCCATGGTCGGATCCATCGGATGGCCGGTACTAAGCTTTGTGTTCCCGGGTGTGTCTTCTGCTCACTCCCGGGCCAGCACCGTCTCGCCGGCCCGCACCGTCTTGCCACGCTCGACTGTGAGATCCGACCGGTCGTACTCGGGGGGCAAGAGGACGTCCGCACGAGACCCGAAGGAGATGTGACCGATCCGGTCGCCCCGCTCGATGCGCGCTCCGGCCTCGGGATAGGGGTGGATCCGCCGGGCGAAGGCACCTGCGATCAGGGTCACCGTGTGATCCTCGAAGCGCAGGTGGACCCGCTCGTTGTGATCCGACTCCTTCGAGAAGGCGGGCCGGTGTGCGCCCGGGACGTGCTCGACGTCCTCGACGACCCCGCCGAGCGGCGCGCGATTGACGTGGACGTCCCAGACGTTCATGAACACGCCGACGCGAAGCCGACCGTCCTCCTCGCGGATCACCGACACCGTCCCGTCCGCCGGCGAGACGACGCCCTCGGCGTAGGGCCGCCGGTCGGGATCACGGTAGAAATACAGCACGCCAGCCGCGAGCGCGACCAGCGTGAGACCGACCGGCGGAACGAACAGGATCCCCGGAATCGCGGCGACGAGCAACGGGACGGCGTATCTGCGCGCTCCCGGTGCGAATTGCATGCATCGATGTTGGTGCGGGGACCCTAATGAGGTTGGGGGTCCGTCGACAGCCCTCAATCCCGGGGGCGGGGTCAGTCTCGGCCGATTGGTCAGTCCCAGAACGACTGTGTTCGGGCGTACTGTCGCTCCTGTTCGAGGATGTCCCGGTAGAACTCGTCTTCGTCCTCGCGCAACCGATTGATGATCCGGGCGGCGTTGTGCGGGCCGACGCCGCGAGCAGCCAGTGCGATCACCGCCTGTTTCCCGTGGGTCTGGACCAGACTGCCGGCGCGGTAGGCCCGCTCTGTCTGGCGTTCCTGTTCGTCGTCTTTCTCCTGGGCGCGAACCGCCTGGACCACCTCGTCGGCCCACGGGTTCAGCGCGGCGACTCTGGTCGACCCACACTCGGGGCATTTGGGCTGTTCACGGACGCGCCGGACTGGCTTTTCGGTCTTCCACTCCGTGCAGTGGAGACAGAGCAGAATGACCCGGTCGTCCTGGATCCGCTCGCGAACGGTATCGATCACGCTCGCGTCGGCGTTTTCGGGCGAGAGCAGCTCGGTCCCACTGGAGCGACCGCCGGTGCCGATCGGCGTGCGCCCGCCGACGATCTCGACGTCCAGCTCCTCGCGCTGGATCGCCGCCAGCACGTCGCTCGCCGCCGCGACGTCCAGGTCCTCGTGGAACACTTCCCGGACCGCCTCGTCGTAGACCGGCGTGTCCTCCAGCGCGGCGAGCAGGCGACCGCTGGAGACGCTCGCGTCGCCCTGCCAGCGCTTGATCCGGCCGAACTGCTCGGCGACCTGTGCCAGCCGGAATTTCAGCGTATCCGAGCGTTTGAGGCTCAACTCGATGATCGCCTCGACGTGGCCCGGGTCGGTCGTTTCGAGCACCTCGACGACGTCCGGGGCCTCGATCCGGCCGGGCGTCTCCAGTTCGATCCGGTAGGGGTCGACGTCCAGTGCGATCGACGAGCCGGTGCGCTGGCCCAGCAGCGAGGAGAGCACCCGTCCGAGCGTCTCGTTAGTCTGGTGGCCGAAGGCTGCATTGACGACGATCGTCCGGCCCTCGCGTTCGATCACCAGCCGGTCGTCGGTCGGCATCGGATGCTCGGTCTCGGCGTGACGCTCCAGCTGGGTCAGGGCATCACGAGCGGTCGTCTCGTCGGTCGGATACCGGTCCGTGAACTCGCGGGCCACCCCCGTGGCCTCCGCGCCGCTCACGAACTGCGGCTCGGCGACCCGGCGCATCTCCCCGACCTCGCCCGCGACGGCCGCGGGGACCGGGATCTCCTGACCGATCCAGGAGGGGACCTCGCCCGCCGGGTCCTCGATCGGTGAGACCTTTACCTCTCCGTCCTCGTCGTCGATATCGGTGATCCGCCACATCTCGCCGCGCTGGATGAACACCTCGCCCTGCTGGGCGAAGTTGACGACAAAGCGCTCGTCGAGGGTGCCGATCTGGCGGCCGCTGGCCACGTCGTGGACCTCGTAGGTTTCCTCGTCGGGAATCATCGAGAGGTTCGCGTAGACGTACTGCCAGGTGCCGCCGGTTTTTTCGATCCTGTCTTCGCCTTCGTCGTACCAGATGACGCGGTTGCCCGCCAGTTCCTCGACGATCGACCTGAACGTCGACTCGGTGAGTCCACGGAACGGGTAAGCCCGGCTTACGAGTTCGTAGGCGTCCTCGACCGGGATCTCCTCGTGACCCATCGCCAGCGCGACGGTCTGGTTGGCGACGGCGTCGAGGCTCCCCTCGTGGATCGGCGCGTGCTCGACCTCGCCCGCTTTCGCGCGGCGGGCGATCGCCAGCGCCTCGAACGTATCGTCCGGCCGGGTCGTGATTACCGTGCCCGATGAGACCTGATCCCGACGGTGACCGGCCCGTCCGACGCGCTGGAGCAGGCGCGAAACCTGCCGCGGACTGGCGTACTGCACGACGTGATCGACGTGGCCCACGTCGATGCCCAGTTCCATCGAGGAGGTACACAGCAGGGCGTCGATCTCTCCCCGTTTGAACCGGTCCTCGACGTCGATCCGGGCGTCCTTCGAGAGCGAGCCGTGGTGGACGCCGATCGTCACGTCGGTGTCGAGCGCGCGCACCTCGCCGTCCGGTCCGAGCGTTTTGAACCGCGATCCCAGTGCTTCCGCCGTCTGGCGCGTATTGACGAAGATCAGGGTCGACTCGTTTCCCTCGACCAGTTCGACGATCCGCCGAACGTGGCTGGCGACCGACTCGTTGGTCATTAGCTCTCCGGCGAGGCGTTCGTCGGTCGGCGTGATCGCCGGCGTCTCGACGTCGATCTCGATCCGTGATCCGACGTCGACGCCCCGGATCGCACACTCGCGGCCGCCGGTAAGGAAGTCGGCAACGGCTTCGGGATCGCCCACCGTCGCCGAGAGGCCGATCCGCTGGAACTGGCCGGCGACCTCGCGCAGGCGTTCGAGGGCGATCGACAGCTGCGCGCCGCGTTTCGAGGCCGCGAGCTCGTGGACTTCGTCGATGACGACGTGATCGACGGAGTCCAGTCCCCGTCGGAGCTTCGAGCCGGTGAACATCGCCTGCAGGGTTTCGGGCGTGGTTACCAGCACGTCGGGCGGATTCTCTGCCTGCTTACTGCGCTGGTAATCAGTCGTGTCGCCGTGGCGGACGTCGACGCTCACGTCCAGTTGCTCGCCCCACCACTCCAGACGCTCTCGCATGTCGCGGTTCAGCGCGCGAAGCGGCGTGATATACAGTGCCGCGAAGCCGGGATACGGATCGCCGGCCTCGGCGGGCGTCTCGGCGCGCCGCGTTGCGATCGCGTCGAACACCGGAAGCATCGCCGTTTCGGTTTTCCCCGTTCCGGTCGGGGCGATAACGAGTCCGTTTTCCCCGGCGGCAAGCGGTGGAATCGCCCGGCGCTGTGGCTCGGTCGGCGTCGAAAAGCCCCGCTCGGAAAGCGCCGCCCGGACCTGGTCGCCCAGATGCGTGAAGGCCGCAGAATCCGGGGCGACCTCGCCTGCTGTCATTAGCCGTAATTCGGGCGCGACGGGGTTAAGCCATTTGTTCCCGGCCGTTTCGCCCGGCGGCATTCACCGCGTTCCGGTAAGCGCCCTATAGTCATTAGGCCGTATTCCCATTTCTCTCGCGGGCCCACAGCAAGTACTCACCGTGGCGCCTTCCCCCTTCATGACCACAGAGCTGTTTGCCACGCTCGTTCGACTGCTGATCGCACCACTGGCAGTACTCGCCAGACTGGCCGCGATGCTACTGCGGCTGGTCCTCGGCGTAGCGAAAGCCCTGCTTGTCGTGCTCGTTCTGTCGCTTCTCGTAGCCGCCGTCCTGCAGGCGGGCGGTGTCGGCATTGATCCCGGCCCCGCCGAAGAACTGGTGGTACCGGGCAGCGACGATGGGGTCGCACCGGGCGACCCGAACACGTCGACCCACAGTTTCGACGATGGTGACGTAAACAGTACGGGTATCGAACGTGAGATTCACGAGCAGGTAAACGAGCACCGAACGAACCGGGGACTCGACCCGTTAGCGTGGGACCGCACTGTTGCCTCCGTCTCTCGCGCCCACAGCAAAGATATGGCTGACAGGGAGTACTTCTCACATACGACGCCGGAAGGCGACGGCCCACACGACCGCTATCGAGAGGCTGGACGCGGCTGTTCGGCGTATGGCGAGAACATCGCCATGTCGTGGGCCGGTCAACCGGTCGAGGTCGGCGGCGAGACAACCACCTACGAAACGGACCAGGAGGTCGCACAGGGTCTCGTCAGGCAGTGGATGGAATCGCCGAGCCACCGCGAGAACATGCTTCACGACCGCTGGGAATCCGGCGGTGTCGGCGTCTACGTCACTGACGATGGACAGGTGTACGCCACGCACAACTTCTGTCGGGGCTGGGTTCCGTGACTTACTCCCGGGCGACCGCGATGTTGCGAACGACGCCGCCACACTCCGGACAGTTCCCTTCGACCTCCTCGGTTGTTCTGCTCAGACACTCCGTGCATTCGTAGTACGGCGATGATGGCGTATATGGATCGGATCGAACCATGTGTGTTGGTACCAGCATACACCGTACTTATCTTTTGCCTCTAATGTGCACCAAAGTGGAATAACACATCTATATATTGGACACACGGTCACATATCATCGGTAGGGACGAGGAGTGTCACACTTCCTCGTACGGCCCGAGTCGTGTCCCGTCCAGCAAGTACGCCTGCCCATCGACGAGTGCGTCGGGCAAAAACGGTGCGAGAAAGTCGTCGTTCGTGTTGACCCACGTTCCGCCGACGAGTTCGTTGAACGCGGGAACGACGATCAGCTCGGAGGCCGCCACCGACGCGTCGTCGCGCTCCTCGAAGGCGCTCTCGTCCACGTCTCCGCGCAGCCAGACGCGTTCGGCGCGACTCCCACCGACCTCGTCCTCCAGCCGGACCTGCGGATGCTCGTGGGCAACACAGACGATATCCGCCGCTAGCACGTCCGGATCGGGCCACGTATGACCGTGGGCAAAGCCCACCTGACCGAGGCGAACGCCCCCACCGTCGGTGACCGTGACGCCCTCGATCCAGGATTCGATCTCGCCGTCGTGGTTGCCTTTCACGAGCGTTACGTCGACATCGTCGGGCAGTGATTCGAGCAACACCTCGATCTCACCCCGCTCGGCGCCGCCGGGGCCGCCGATCGAGTGCATCAGGTCGCCGAGGACGACCAGACGCGTTGCCCCCGTCTCGGCGAGCAATCGGTGTATCCGCTCGCGGCGGGTGTCGGCCCTGCTGTCGAGGGAGAGCCCACGCTCCGCGCGCAGCGCCGATTCGATCCCCGCGTGGACGTCCGCAACGACCAGCACGCGGTCGCCGTCGATATCGGCGACTGCAGCCGGTTCACCGGGGATCGGTTCGACGGTCGCCATCAGATCGGCTTCAGCGTGTCGTCGGTCGGCTCGTAACACCGCCCGCCCATCAGCGCTTCCTCGATGGCGTCCTCGACGTCCGGCTCGGTCATCCCCGTCTCGTCGATTACCGCGTCGATCAGGTCGTACCGGTCGACGCCGTCGCCGTCGTCCAGCTCCTGCATCGTCTCGATGACGACGTCGGTCAGCGTCACGTCGTC
>OBKM01001170.1_pt1 | contig 11080 bp, 9 predicted proteins | sample 1519691 | NCBI WGS metagenome assembly OBKM01 (sample SAMEA37050418, study PRJEB22526) | metagenome | biome: saline pan; feature: lake; material: water | place: Egypt | collected 2015 | depth 0.5 m
TCTCCACGAACTCGGTGAGTTCCTCGGCTACTCACCACCGCCGCTGCTCGACCGGCTGATCGAAGACGCTCAAAAGATCCACAAGCGACGACCAATCTTACAAGAGACGCTCGCTACTGCTACACAACCGAGGTGTGAGGCTTAACTAAAGACGGATGCTGCTTCGACATCTGATGAACCGCATCGGCAATCATTCTGGATGGTATCGTCACGTCGTTTACGTATAGTACTGCTCGATATGCTGAGCTATCTAGTTCCAGAACAAAATCGTCGTCGTAAGTGAGGATCAGCCGGTCGTCTGAGTTCGAATACTGGCCGAGTTCTTTGTCGGTTGAACCTTTTCCAAAGGTGCTCAGATCGGAGACATGTTTGGCATCATGTCCGTAATTTCGAAGTTTGTGGACAATCCGATATTCAATGTTCTCATCGAGAAAGAGTCGATAGCTCATTCCTCAGGTGTCACGGAAGACTGTCGTGCTGCTTCTGTAGCGGCGCGGGTGTGACGGGCCTCGACTCGCTGCATCTCTTCGGGGTTCCGATGGTAGTACGCAAGCGCTTCGTACACCTCATCAACGTCGAGTCCATGGCGGTCTGCGACCCGATCGGGACGCTGACCCGCCTTCTCAACGACGGCGTGGAGCTGTCGAACCGCCACTCGACTCCCTTCGATATGGGGCTCGTCGTGGATGCTCGACTCGTCTGCGGAGACGATCCGGTACGTCGTCACTACCATGCGAGATCGTAGGTGTGCCGACAATAAAAAGCCGAGCGTAAACTACCCCACCCTACTCGCTCACGGCGTTGCCGTTCGCTTCGTTGAGGGCGGGGCTTTCGCGTGGACTCCCGTTCTGGCCATCGCTGGCAGGCTCGTAATCGCCGTTCACGTTCAACGTCCCGCGATTCAAGCGCACGTTTACGGGTGCGCCTCCGCCCGACGACGTTTGCGCCGAGCGGAGATGCTTCAGGCCGATATTCTTCGCCGCGTTGTAGTCGGCGTGCGGTGAGTATCCGCACTTAACACACTCAAACACGTCCTGTCCGTCCGAGATTGGGCGGTTGTTTTCGTGAGTGAACCCGCACTTGGAACACCGCTGAGAGGTGTATGCGGGACTCACCTGTTCAACCGAAATTCCGACGACTTCGGCTTTGTACTCGACGTACTCGAATAGCCGTCGAAACGCCCATCCGTGGAACTTCTTGGCGTTCGACATCCGCTCGCGAATTCCGGTCAGGTTCTCGAACGCGATCACGTCACAGTCGTGTTCGACGGCTTCTGCGACGAGTTCTTTCGAAACGGTGTGTAAGAAGTGATCGTACCGGCCCGTCTCGGTACGTCCGACCGACTGGATGGTTTCGTGAGCGGCTCGCGTCCCGCGTTGGTGGAGCGACCCGCGCCGCTTCTCGAACTCACGGCGCCAGTGGTTCAACTCCGACCCGTTCCAGAACGTGCCCGTTGAGGTGACGGCGACGTTTTCGATGCCGAGGTCAACGCCGAGGACTGTGCTGTGCCCGGCGTTGCCTTCGTCAGCAGTCTCGAACTCCACGTCCGCCTTTGTGCGGACGTGAAGGTAGAACTCGCCGTCGCGGTAGTGCAGTTCCGCGCCCGTCACGTCGTAGTCGTCGTTGAACAGGTACTCCGAGTGGGGCGTCTCGCGGTCCTCGTCCGGAAGGATGTACTCGGCGGTGATACGTCCCTCGACGGTTGCGAGCGTCGCGTGGTCGTCGTTGAACGTCGCACACCGCTTATCGTAGACGATTGTCGGCGTGGAGAAGTGCGGCTTTCCCGCGTAGTCGCCTTGTTTCCAGCGGGCGACGACGCTCTGGACGGCGTCAGCAGCCTTGTTGCGAGCGTTCTGAACAAGATTCGCTTGTAAACGTGTCTCTGCCCGTACGTCGTCGTAGGTTTCTCGTTGGAGTTGGGCCTTGCTCGTGGTTTTATACTCGCCTTGCCAGGCGTGGTCGACGACGTAGTTGGCGGCCCACAGGAACTCGGAGATAGTTTCATCGAGGAGGTCGGCGTCGCTGTCGGCCACATTGAGCTTGACAGGGACGGTGCGGCGGACCTCCATCCGTACTTCAGATGTATCCTCTTGTTTTTATATTGGTAACGATTCAGTGAGGAGTCAGCCGACAATCGAACGTGGCTGGTGTAGTGCCGGGTCGGTTTCCTCTCCGACCTACTCGCTCGCTTCGCTCGCTCCTTGAGGTCGGAAGCTCCACCTTGTATTATGCTGAACTCTCCAAACACCGTCTACTCATGATCACTCGGATCGCGCTGTGCAGCGACCCCGTCGATCAATGTCGTACTCGTCTTGCGAATCCGTTCACACCGCTCGAGGAGCCGATCTGCGTCATCATCGCTCCACGCGGCAAGATACAGCGCCGACCCGTCCATCTCCAACCCGAAATGGCGCCCGACGACGTACGCGACCGCCTCAGCCTCAAGTTCGCGTGCCTCGCGATCGGCGGTATCCGCTGGGTCATGCAACAGCGCGTGGGCGTACTCATGGAGGAGTGTGCCCGCCACGGCTGCAGGCGCAGCCTCCTCCACCTGAATGTGGGGTGTGTCGTCGACGTGGCGACAGACGCCGTCGGCGTCGCCGTGCGGCCACGCGTCGCTGGACACAACGTCCACAGTCACACCGACCTCGTCGCTCGCCGCAAGCAGCGCGCCCAACAGTCCATCGGCCTCACCCGTCGCGGCCGTGTCGAGCTCGGGCAGCGGCTCCCCCTCCGTCTGAGAGACGTCGAAGACGGGAACCGGTTTGAACCCGACCACGCCCTCACACCACTCGTCGGGTGGCGTCTCGTCGTACTCACAGTCGCTGTCGGCGTGGTAGGAGGGACTGTTGCCACACTCGGGACATTGCCGCGAGATCAACGGTGCCCAGATCCAGATTGCGGATTGGCCTTCGAGCACCTGCCGATCGAACTCGTCTTGCCACGTCCGGTAGCCCGCCACCTTCGTCGCCTCGGGACACTGCAACGCAATCAACAGCGTGTTTCGGTGTGAGTAGTCGTGGAACCGACTCTGGACATCCAACCACCGCTGGAACTCGGCACTGGCACGCGCCTCGTCGACGGCATCGATGAGTTCGCTGAGCCACTGGTCGATCGCTTGATGCATCTGGTCGGCGCGGGCGTCGGCCTCGTCGAAGGCGACGTGCCCGCTCGGAGAGTGGGATTCAGCCATGTGCGCTCCCACCCTTCGGGAGCGTCACAAACCGGCCGGCGGACCCACCGAGCAGCAAGGCTTGGTGCGTCCCGAGCAGCGAGATATCGCGGCAGTCGGCGGCTTCAACCGCTGGCCGCGGCCGGCTCCACCACGTCGACGCCGCGGATCTCGAAGCGCGCGCCGCCGGCCGCACTCTCAGTCACCGAGAGCTCCCAGTCGTGGGCAGCGACGATCTGCGTGACGATCGACAGGCCAAAGCCCGTGCCGCCGGCGCCAGACGTATAGCCGGCCGCAAGCACGTCGTCACGGGCATCGGCTGGGATCCCCGGGCCATCATCAGCCACGGAGAAGCCAGCCTCGATGTCGCCGACCGTGACGGAGACATCTGGGCCGCCGTGGTCGACCGCGTTTTTCAGCAGGTTTTCGAGGAGTTGTCGAAGGCGATCTTGGTCCGCACGAATCGTGCGGTCGGACTCGACACGAAGCGTAGCACTCGCCGTCGACAGCGACTCCCAACACTCGGTCGCGAGCGCGCCCAGATCGACGGCGGTGGGGGTGAGCGTCGCCGTCCCCATCCGCGCAAACAGTAACAGATCGTCGATCAGCCGCGCCATGCGGTCGTGGGCGTCCGCAACCGCATCGAGGTGGGGACTCGAACACTCGTCGGCGACCAGCTCCAGCCGGCCCGACGCGACGGACAGCGGATTCCGGAGGTCGTGGCTCACGGCCGACGCAAACTGGTCGAGCCGCTCGTTTTGGCGCTGAAGCTCCTGCTTGCTGTCGAGCTGGGTCAGCGCGGTTGCAGTGTGGCTGACAAGCAGCTCCGCCAGCTCGATGTCATCGTCGTCGAACGCCGCCGGCGTGGTCTCGACCGCCTGAAACACGCCGTGATCGCCGACCGGCACGCTGATCCCGGACTGGTACGACGCATCGGCAGGGCGGGTGTCATCTGTAGGGGTAATTTCGTCAACCGTGTACGACTGACCGGTCTGGTAGGTGTGCCCCGCTAACCCCTCGTCGATCTGCATCCGTCGACTCCCATCTGCTGGCGCATCCGCAGAGGTGGCGTACGGGACGAGCCACTCGCCCTCGCGAATGAGGACGGTACACAAGTTAAAATCAAGGAGTCCAGCGGCTGCCGAGACGGTCCGCTCACAGACCGCCGCCGCTGTCTCTTCGGTGTGGATGGTGGTGGCGACGCCATGGAGCGTCTCTATGACATCTGTACGACGGCGTCCCATGTGCTCGTGTCAGAGCTGACAGACAAAGAACATACATATTGCGGTCCGTGCGGAGCGAGACCGCGACCGAAGCAGCGGATACCGGCACGCAATCGGGAATCGATAGTGGCCAAACCAGCCGTCTCACAGCATAAAAGCGCGCAGCTGGATTTGATACATATGCATGCCTGTCAAAAGTTTCATAGTGATTCCTGTGAACAATCAACACTATGGGGCAGTCTGATGACCCCACCCCGCACGACGACTCGTCGCCGACGCACCTCCACATTCGGCCCACGGACACGCCACTCACGGCGGCTGCCGTCGCGCAGGCGTTTCGCCGGCTCCACGGCCTCACCGCGGACGCAAGCTGGTGGGATCGGCTGCGTCGGAGCCAGCCGCGACCGACGATCGAGTGGCGACTCCACAGCCCGGCCGACGAAACCGATCTCGCGCTGTACGTGGGCGTAACAGCCGCCTCGCTCGACACGCTTCGAGAGGCAATCCGCACCGCGTGTCCGAACGAGTATGAACTCACACCGGCGACGCCACCGTCGCTTGCCGACAGCGCGGAACCCGACGACACGTCCGCGGCAGAGACAGTCACGGCCGTCGAATGGATCGGCGATGCAGACCGGCGTGACGACTGGCAAACACGGCTGACGCCGCTCGACTCGTTTACGGACGACGATGACGCCCGCCTGCCGCTGGCGGCCGTCGCCGAGACGCTGGCTGACACCCCCGTCGGCGCCACGTATCAGGCGGTGTGTCAGCCGTTTCCCGACTACCGGAGTGAGGTCCAGGATCGACAACACCAGCTCGAGGAGGGACGAGACACGCCAGCGAGCCGGTGGATTGATGACCTGTTTGGCGATGTGCTTGCCGAAACCCCCCGCGAACAGCCCACGAGACCCACCCCAGAGCGGTCCGACCCCGCAGCGGGCCGCCAGGAGGCGATCGCCGCGACCGACCCGCAACACGCCTTCGTGGTCAACGCACGGTGTCTCCTCTGGGGCGACGACACGACAGCGATCGCCGACCGACTCGCGGGCACGCTCACCGATCTCTCAGGGCCCTACTACACGATCGAGACGACGACCTCCGACGACGTCCACCGGATTGCGGACGCAATACGCGACCACACGGTGTACCCGCCACAGTATGACACGCTTACGGCCAAGCTGCCGTGGACACGCAATCGCAGCCGCGGGATCGTCGCCGACGCCACCGTCGCGCCAGCCTTTGGACTCGTCGATGGCATCGCGCTCACCACAGAGGGACAGCGCGGGCTCGCGCCACCGACCACCGAACGGACCGCGCTTCCGCCGCCGCCCGCGACACAGCTCGATCGGTACCACGAGCCGGGGCTCACCCTCGGGCAGCCACTCGATCAGGATGGTCTCCCCACCGGCGAGGCCGTCGCCGTTCCGCCTAGCCTACAGTCGCTCCACGTGGCGTGGTTCGGGAAGACAGGCTCGGGCAAATCGACGAGCCTGATCACGGGATTGCTCGCGAATCACGCAGCGACGGATGGCGCTGATATCCTCATCACGCCGAAAGGCGACGACATGGCGACCACCTACTGTCGGGCGCACTACGCCGAGTATGGCACGCTCGAGAACGTCTACTACTTCGACTGTGCAGAGACGCTCCCGGCGATCTCGTTTTTCGATATCCGGCCACAGCTCGCCGCGGGGATCGACCGGGCAACTGCTGTCGAGGAGTGCACCGACCATTACATCGAGATTCTCGAAGGGATCATGGGCGCCGATCGGTTCAACCAAGCGGTTCGATCACCGGATATCATTCGCCAGCTCGTGAAGGCGCTCTTCGATCCGGTGCACGGCGAGGACGCGTTTCCGCATCGTGACCTCCAGCAGGCCGCCGCGCGCTTCCATGAGACGGGTGAGCCGCCGCAGGTTGTCGATGACGAGCTCCAGTCGATGCTGTACAACGTCGCCGCCAACAGCCAGCAGTCGTTTGATGAGCTGCTTCAGGGCGTCCACAACCGCATCGAGAAGATCCCGCTCGATGAGCGACTGGGCCACCTCTTCGATCACGTCCCTGAGGAAGACGACCCCCACTTCGATCTCCGGGCCGTGATCGATGAGGATGCGGTCGTCATTATCGACACGGGCGGGCTCCGCGACGCCAGCCAGCAGGCGCTCACGCGGACAGTGCTCTCACAGCTGTGGACCGCGCTACAGCGGCGCGCGCACACGACAGATCCTGGGGACCGCCCGTTGGTGAATCTCTATCTTGAGGAGGCCGCCCAGCTGGTCTCGTCGGGGATCGTTGATACGCTGCTCTCACAATCCCGCTCGTTTGGCTGTAGCGTCACCCTCGCCACCCAGTTCCCGGGGCAGCTCCGCGTGCGGGATGAGGCCGCCTACGTCGAGCTGCTCAACAACGTCGGCACGATTGTCACCGGGAGTGTCCCGGTCGATGACGCGCTCACCAAACAGCTGGCGACCGCCGATCTCGATCCGGCCGCGATTGGCAATCGGCTGCGCGCGCTCGGCCGCGGCGAGTGGCTGGCACGGCTGCCCGCGCCGTTCAGCGACATCCCACCCCACCCGTTTCTTATTGCGAGTGCGCCGCTCCCTCCGGGGCATCCGGACACCGAAGGGTTCCGACCCGCCCGCGAAACGGCCGTAGCCGCGCGGATCGACACGTGTCGGGATCGGACCCGGGAGGCGTACGGTCTCGATCTGCGGACCACACAGCCGACGACCGGATCGGATGGGGCTGACACCGACACAGCAGCGGCACCGCCAGTGACCGAGACGGATGCGGGGGGACGGATTGACTCCGCGCTCCCGTACACCCAGCGGCTCCCCGATCCGGTGCTGTACGACGAGCAGCGCCACGCGCTCGTCTGTGTCGCCTGCGAGACCCGCTATGACCCCTCTCCGGACGGGCTCCGGGCGGCAATCGGCTGTTGTCACGACCGCGAATCGGTCGATCGCGACGACTGCCCGATCTGTGAGCTGCCGCTCAAGCTCACGGCCGCGGAACGCCACGAGAGCCCGATAAGCGACGCCGGCCTCCGGTTTCTGCAGGCCGTCTATTCGGCCCATCAAGGCCAGTATGATCCGGATCTCGAGTACGATATTACCCGCGACAGCATGCGCCGGCTCCAAGAGTATGTCGGGATCGATAGCGACGAGCTTGCCGAGCTGCGGGAGGCCGGCCTGATCAGCCGCGACTGTCGACAGCCACACACGCTGTATACGGTCACCCCGGATGGCCGGGACGCGATCGGCGTGCGCCACCGCGAAGGGGTCGCCCATGGGGCTGGCGCCGGCGATCTCAGCGAGTCGAGTTTCCATGTAGCGATGGTCACGGTCGGCACACAGCTGCTGGACGCTGCGTATGTCGACGACGACGACTCGGCAGCGGTGGCGGTCGAACAGTATTATGAGGTGCCTGAGGGCCGACTTGATGCGGCCGCCGTCGACGAGTCGGGTGACGTTGTGGCTGCGCTTGAGGCCGAACGCATCAATCACGATGTCACGCGGGCGGTCCCCGAGGATTACGATAAACTCGCCGCCCAGGAGCCAGAGGCTGCCATCTGGATCGTCAAGAATCGGGCCGCTGCCCACGAGATCGTTGAAGCGCTCAACACCCCGCCAGACGGGGAGCCACGGGTGCAGAAAACCTACGGCGAACAGACGCGTCCCGCCGCATTCACGATCGAGCAGCCCGGCCTCACCGACGTGTACACGTTCCAGTCGGTGCGAGATACACACCTCAACGGCGACGGATCGAGCTAGTCGGTGGGCGTGTCGCGCTCGTCACCACAGCGGCCACCACCCATCTGACGGCTCCTCGCGTGCCGCCTCTCGCTCTTGACGGCGCTCGCGTTCCTCCTGGAGCGCGTCTCGCAAGCGTTCATTCTCCGCTACCAGCGACTCCACCCGCTCAGTCAGCTCCTCGATCCGGGCCCGCCGTGCCTGGACGCGTTGCGGGTGGGTTGCGGGTCTGTCGGGGGCGTCGGTCGGCGCCGCGTCCGCTGTGGGGCCTTGGTCCGGCTCAGCCGCGGTCGATGCGACCGCCGAGGACGCCTCCTGGGTGGGCGGGTCGGCCGTGGCGTCAGCCGCCGTATCGGGATTGTCGCTCGCGCCTCCCCCAGTCGCACCCGACTGTCCATCCGCATCGCCGGCCGTGGCCGTCTCGGGTGGGGTGTAGGCGTCATCGGTGTGGGCGATCGCCCGCTCAACCGTTTTCTCGCCGTAGGTGGTCCCGTCGGCGTAGTGGACCGTATCCCACTTGTCACGGATGAGCCCGGAGCGACGAAAGAGGCGATCAACGCGCTGGGCATCGCCACCGGTCCAAAACGCAAGGAGCCGACACAGCGCCAGATCGGCCTCCGACTGGCTCTCGTAACCGCTCGTGATACCGTTCCACAGGCGCGTGAACTTCTCGCCGTTCGCAGCGGTTTGGGCTCGCTTGAGGAGGTCCTCATCCGACACGGCGGCGGCAGCGGGCGTGTTGGCAGCTGCCGGAGCTGTGGACGTCTCACTCTTGGCTGTGGCTGCCGTCGTCGCCGCTGCGTCCGTCTCAGGTGACGCCTCGGTGGTCTCGTCCGGCAGTTCGCTCTCATGGAGCGTTGCCACGGCCTCGGATCGCGCTGCAATCGTGGGTGGCGTGGTATCGAGATGGTCACCGGTCACGGTAAAGAAGCGCGACCGGTCGTACAGCTCTAACGTGCCGGCTCGGTTCCGGCCCTCGGGGAGCTCACCGGTGACGAGGATGTGATACCCGGTCCCGGAGGGGCTCACCTCCGTATACGATTCCAGCTGATCGATGATCTGGGCGGCCCATGCGGTGGGCTCACCTGTCTCGGGATCCCGGCACTCGTCCAGATCGATCCCGATGAGTGGATCCTCAGCAGTAAACACGAAGCCGAGCCCCGCGACCGGCGTGGAGGTGACCGCCTCGCGAGCCGTCTGAAACGATCGCCACGTCTCCGGATCGGTCGTCGACGCAAACCGGGTGGTGCCCGGAATGATCGGCACCTTTGTCGTGGTGGTGTCGCGGTCCTGGCTGCGCCAGCAGACCCACTGGTCACGGTCAACAAGTGTTGCTGGGAGGGTTTCTGCCGATGGCGGGAGCGTCATCGCTCTCGTGCGAGGCGTTCACACGGGACGGGCAAATACGTATCGCCACACGTGATCTGAGCGCCCGTCGTGGCATTGTCCAGCGACGACGCCCGGCCGGCCCGCGCCGACCCACAGTGGTGGGTCGCGTGGTCGGATCGCGGTCGGCTGACTGGTGACACTGTGCGTCGCCGCTCCCGTCGTGTCCGGTGTCTGGGTGGGTGTCGCTGTTCCAGGTCTTGCTCACAAGTTCGCCCGCGAGCACAGATCTTGCGGGGGAGATCGGTAGTGTTTGGGGTGGTGTGTCCGCCCGCAAGATACCCTCTGAAAGCGGTGCAACTCGAACGAGTCCGTTGCTAAACGGTCGTCAGCAGACGGCAGCACTGATCACCTCCCTTGTAGTGGTTGGATGGGAGACCCCAAATCGCCAGCCTGCGCGGCGATCCGCACGACCGTTCGCCTGCGTGTCGGCACGCACCAAGAGCGTCGATCGGCCGAACGTCTCAGCGATCCGAATTCTGCGATCGCCGTTACCACCCCCGGTGTTCCCGGGGTGATCGACAGTGTTGGCGATCCAGTGTCACTATTGTGAGAGACGACGTCTGGATCCGATCACGAGCCTGCTGTCGATCGGATCGCACAGAGGCCGACCGTGCAGGTCGTGTTCCCCTAGTTCGTGGTGAGCGCTGTGTGTCGTTATCGCTCCCAAGACGGGCTCCCGATGGTGTGTGGTGATGCCCGGTCAGTCAGGTTTCACACGTTTCCTCCGCATATACTGCGGGCGGTCGCGCGCCTGAAACTCCGCTGTCCGGGGTGGCTTGCGGCGCTCGTGACGACCGGAGTGGGCAGTGGATATCTCGGAGAGCGGTTCGCTGCGTGGTCGGCAGTGGTCGACGGCCTCCCCGACGGGTACGCCGATCGACGCGCACCCTATCTGATCGACGCTCGACTGACCAGCCACGAGCTGCTGGACCCCAACTATCGATCCGGCCACATCAGCCTGTTAACCAACAATTAGCCAAAATTCCACCCCTATGTTGGTTAACTCTCGGGTCTCACGCATCTGCGTCATCTGTGAGCCCAGTACAAATATTCTCACTTCCCCACTCCGGTTCGAACGTGCGTGAAACGTTCGTACACACGACAGGGAGCAGACATGACATCCGGGCGCGAGCGCGGTACCACGAGTTTATCTTGCTGTCCGCGAGCGGCATCGATTCTCGGCGCACGTGATGTGTCCGGTTAGTTGTCGACGATCGCTTCGTCCACGTCATCGTCTTCTGTTGTCTCCCAGTCGTCATCCCGATCATTCAGTCGCTCCTCAGCGCGGTCGCGGTCTTCCGGGTAGCCGACGTCGACCCGCCGGGTGACGGACACCCGAGGTCCCGCTCGCACGGCTCGCGGGACCGCCACCCATCCAGTCGGATCGCGTCGATGGTGCGACCGGACTGGATGAGGAGATCGATCGCGTCGGGAAGCTCGTACTCGCCGCGGTCGGAGGGCTGCACGAGGTGACACGCGTGGAAGATCGCGGGCGTGAACGTGTAGAAGCCGGTCATCACGAGGTTGCTCGGCGGGTCGTC
>OBKM01001171.1_pt1 | contig 11075 bp, 9 predicted proteins | sample 1519691 | NCBI WGS metagenome assembly OBKM01 (sample SAMEA37050418, study PRJEB22526) | metagenome | biome: saline pan; feature: lake; material: water | place: Egypt | collected 2015 | depth 0.5 m
CGGGGTCGTTGCCCGTCTCCGCGAGGGCCTTCATCATCCCGTTCATCGTGCCGAAGTCGCCACATCCTGGACACCAGGTTGGCTGCTTGTCGGATTTGAAATCCGTGAATCGAATGTCTGAGCTCATTGGTTACGCCTCCACCCCCGTCGTGAGGGTTGCTTTGATCTCCGCTGCGAGTTCGTCGGCCTTGAATCGCACGCCGGTGTACTTGTTCACGCGGTCGACGCGTTCGAGCACGTCGTGTTCGACGATGTCCGCGAACTGTCCGGTCTCGTTACACTCGACGACGACGACGTTCTCGGCCGCCTCGACGGCGTCAGTGAGGTCCGGCCGCGGGAAGACATACGGAACCGAGAGCACCCGTACGTCGACCCCGTCGTCCGCGAGGAGATCGAGCGCCTCGACGAGCGCCCCCTCGTTCGAGCCCCACGTGATGACGAGGTTCTCCGCGTCGGCGTCGCCGAACTCGCGCGGGCTCCAGTCCTCGCGCGCCTCGGCGGTCTCGACCTTCCGGTTGCGCTTGTCGACCTGTTCGACGCGCATCTCGGTGTCCTCGGTCCGTCGACCCTGCTCGTCGTGTTCGAGTCCGGTCGACATGTGTGCCCCGTCGGCGGTGCCGGGGAACGCCCGCGGCGAGATCCCGTCGTCGGTGATCTCGTGGGGCTGGAAGCCGCCCGACTCGCTCAGGTGGCCGTCGATGTTCGACTCGTCGACGACGAAGCCGCGGTCGATCTCGACTTCGTCCATATCGAACGCCTCCGGCGAGAACGTCTGCTCGGTGACCGCCATCGAGAGGTCGGCGGTAAGGTAGACGGGGAGCTGGTACTTCTCGGCGAGGTTGAACGCCTCGACGGTCTTCCAGAAACACTCGTCTATCGTCGTCGGCGCGACCACGAACCGGGGGATCTCGCCGTGGCCGCCGTACAGCATGTGGTTCAGGTCACCCTGTTCCTGCTTCGTCGGCATCCCCGTCGAGGGGCCCGAGCGCATCACGTTACAGATGACGAGCGGGGTCTCCGAGGTGGCGATCAGTCCGAACGTCTCCGTCATCAGGTCGATTCCGGGACCCGAAGTGGCCGTCATCGCGCGCGCGCCACCGCGGGCGGCCCCGAGCGCCATGTTGATCGCGGACAGCTCGTCTTCCGCCTGAACGACGTGGCCGCCGTACTGCTCGATACGGCCGGTCAAGTACGTCATCACGTCGGTCGCGGGCGTGATCGGGTAGCCGGCGTAAAAGCGGCAGCCCGCGGCGATGGCGCCCATCCCGATCGCCTCGTCGCCGTTGAGGAGGACGTAATCCTCGTCGGTCGTCTCCAAGTCGTAGTCGAACTCGTGGTCGTACTCCTCGGCGACGTACGACTGGCCCGCGCGGGCCGCCTCCTTGTTGTTGTCGACGAGTTTCTGCCCTTTGTCGCCGAACCGCTTTTCGAGCGCGGAGTCGAGGTTCTCGATGGGGAACTCGGCGACCTCACAGGCCGCGCCGAGCGCGACGACGTTCCGCATGATCGCTCCCCCGGCCTCTTCGGCGAGCCGCTTGAGCGGAACGTCGAGACCGATCATCTCGTCGGGGATCTCGACGTTCTGCATCGTCGTTCGCTCGCCATCGTAGATGATCACGGATCCTCCGTGGAGCTCGTCGAGGTTCTCCTCGATCGTCCGGGGGGTCAACGCGATGAGCACGTCGAGTCGGTCAACGACGCTCTGTACCTTGTCGACGGATGTCCGCACCTTATACGCGGTGTAGCCGCCCCGGATCCGCGAGGCGAAGTCCTTCGACGTGAACACGTGTCGACCCGCTCGGGAGAGCGCTTGCGCGAAGATCTTCCCGGTCGAGTCGATGCCGTCGCCGGCCTCCCCGCCGACGGCCCAGTTGAAGTCCGCAGCCATTGCTATGTCGCAGGTTTCGCCGGACTCATCAAAAGGCTTCTGGAAGGAGCTATCGACTGAGTTTAAAACGAACGTCCAATTATATACAGTATTCAAGGTAAATATAGCGTACGTAGCCTATTAACGAATTGTAATTGGACGAATGTTTTCCATAACCCTCACGATCGACCCTCGTCGTCCCATTTGATTTCGACATCCGTCGAAAAGGGATTGCGATCGGTTCGTCGGGACGGACGGGAACACGTTTGTGTCCGAGGACCCCATCGAGGATATGGATGCGACAGTCACGGTAGCTACGGTCGAAACGGTCGGCCCGGACACGTACGCGATCCGGTTCGATACCCCCGACGGGTTCACCGCGGAGCCCGGACAGTTCGTGAAGCTCGGAACCGAGATCGACGGCGAGCACGTCGCCCGGTTCTACACGCTCTCCTCGCCGACGGTCGACGAGACTTTCGAGGTCACGGTCGGGATCGACCCCGAGGAGGGCGGCGAGTTCTCCGCGTTCCTCGCCGATGTCGAGGCGGGCACCGAGATGACGCTCTCGGGCCCGTTCGGCGATCAGCACTACGACGGCGAGACACGCGCGGTGGTCGTCGCCGGAGGTCCGGGCGTCGGTCCGGCCGTCGCCATCGCGGAGCGCGCGCTCGACGAGGACGCCGAGACCGCGATCGTCTACCGCGACGACGATGTCTCACACGCGGACCGACTCGACGACCTACGGGCCCGTGGCGCGGCGGTTCGTCTCCTCGACGCTGACGAGCCGCTCGACGACACGGTCGACGAAGTCCTGACGGGTGCCGACGGCGAGACCGTCTTCGTCTACGGCTTCGCTGATCTGGTTGCCGACGCGGAAGCAGCGATCGAGGCCGCCGGCGGCGACGCCGACGCCGCGAAGGTCGAGAACTTCGGATAGGCCATCGGTCCGGCCGCGATCGATCCGCTTACCCCCGGGAACCCGCTGCGGTCGAGCGGGCAGACCGTGGCCGACGATCGGACAGTAGAGCCTGACGACGCGACTGAGAGCGACGCGTCCGGCGGGAACAGTTCGTCGCCTACCGGCGGTGCCGACGCCCAAGAAACCGTTGCGAGCGACGAACGCGAGGCGCTGGCGACGATCGCTCGCGGAGCCGTCGTCACCGGTGGTGCGGTCTCGGCACAACGGGCGTTGACGACCGCGACCGAGTTCGTGTTGACCCGCGGACTCGGCCCGGCCACGTACGGGGTCTACGCGTACGCGTGGCGGATCACGCAGGTGCTGGTCCAGCTCGTTACCGTCGGGAGCGTGCCCGCACTCCAACGGTTTCTCCCGGCGGCGGGAGACGACCCCGGCCGCCGGTCACGGATCACGGGGTTAGCGTACGCGACCACGGTCGTGGCGGGACTCCTGATGGCCGCCGGGATCTGGTATGTCGCCCCGTGGATTAACGAGCGTACGGTTGCGGACCCCACGTTCACACCGACACTGCGACTGTTCGGGCCGCTTATCGGCCTTCTCGGTCTCGTGAGCATCGCCGCGGCCGTCTTTCGGGCGATCGGATCGGCGCGCGGGGAGGTTCTGTTCAACAAACTTCTTCGGCCGGGCGTCCGGCTCGTCGGTGCCGTGATCGCCCTTGCGCTCAGCTATTCGGTCGTTGGCGTCGCGGGGGCGATCGTTCTCGCGACGCTACTGCTCGTCGTCCTCGGCGTTCCGATGTCCATCCGCGCAACCGGGATCAGACCGCGGCTCCGAGGCGCACGCCGGAACGTAGCCGAGTTCTACAACCACGCCGGACCCGTCGCGATGAGCAGTTTCGGTAAGGTGTTCCAGAACCGCGTCGACGTCCTGCTCGTCGGGGCGCTTCTCACCTCCGTTGCCGCCGGGGTGTACAACGTCGTCCTCGTGTTGATCTCGCTCGCGTGGATTCCGTTGCTCTCGTTTAACCAACTCCTTCCGCCTGTCGCGTCCGACCTCTATGCTGCCGACCGAATCGAGACGCTCAACGCGGTGTACGCCTCCGTGACACGTCTGATAGTCACAACGGTCCTACCGATGATCGCGGTCCTCGGCGTCTACGGAGCGGAGCTGCTCGCCGTGTTCGGATCCGCGTACACCCGTGGATACCTCCCGCTCGTGGTGTATCTCGGCGGCGTGTTCGTCGGGAGCGCCGTCGGGGCGACCGGGTGGCTCCTCATGATGACCGACCACCAGTACGCCAGAATGATACTCGACTGGCTGCTCGCCGTTCTCAACGTCGCCCTCACCTACGTCTTCGTTCTCCAGTACGACCTCGTCGGGGCAGCCCTCGGAACGTCGGTGGCCATCGCCGTCCAAAACGGAGTACAGGTCCTGCTCCTTCGTCGGTTCGAAGGGTTATGGCCGTTCGACCGGACCTTCCTGACGCCGCTGGCGGCTGGGGGCGTCATGGTCGCCTGTATGCTCGCGGTCCGGGAGGCGCTTCCGGGTCTCGTCGCCGTTGCTGTCGGAACGCTCGTCGGTATTGCCGCCTACCTCGCGACGCACCGGCTGCTCGGAGTCGACCCCCGAGACCGACTCGTCGTCGCCACGCTGGCTGCGGAGTACCGCGAAACCCTCGCCGAGTGGTCCCCAATCGGAGGTCGCTAGGACTCCTCGCGGCACGCTTTCCGATCCGACGCAAAGTACTCGACGAGCCGCTCGGCCGCCTCGACCGCACGCGGCGTCACCAGTGCGAACCGGATCCACTCGTCGCGGGCGCTGCCGAACGTCTCGCCGGGCATCCCGGCGACGCCCGCCTCGTCGATCAGTCGTTTGACGTTGGCCATCGTTCCGGGAAAGTCGTCGAACCGCGCGAGGACGTAAAAGGCTCCGTCAGGGCGGGTGTACGCAGCGCCCGCCTCGTCGAGGGCGGCGGTGAACGCGTCGATCCGGTCCGCGAGGCGGTCGCGCGCGTCGGCGTAGTAGTCCGCGTCGGTGGCGGAAAGCGCCTCCGTGACCGCGTACTGGGCGGGCCGCGACCCGGCGACGTTCACGAGCATATGTCTGGCCTTCGCGGGAAACGCGTGCTCGTCCGGGAGCACGGCGTACCCTACCCGGAACCCCGTGATCGCCATCGACTTCGAGAAGCCGCTCGTGACGAGGACACGGTCCGAATCGAGCGTCAACGCCGACTCGAAGCGCCCGGAGAAGTCGAAGTGGTCGTACACCTCGTCGACGACGACGAGCGCGTCGACCGCCTCGGCGACCTCGACGACCTCCCGGACGTTCTCGACGTCGTACACCGCTCCGGTCGGGTTGTTCGGGGTGTTCAACACGATCAGCGCGGTCCCGTCGCTCGCGGCCGCACGGACCGCCTCGATGTCGAGGCTCCCGTCCCGCTCGGTCGGGACGAGCGTTGGCTCTCCGCCGAGTAGCTCGGTCTTGCCGGGGTAGTACGGATAAACCGGATCCATCAACAGCGCCTCGTCGCCCGCGTCGCGCTCGAACGCCCGGGCCATGGCGAGGTAGTTCGCCTCGCCCGTTCCGTTGGTGACAACGATCCGGTCGGGGTCGACGTTTCGACGGGCCGCGATCGACTCCCGGAGCTCCCTGATCCCTTCGCTCGGCGGATACTGGAACGCCTCGGACGGTCCGTTCGCGTACTCCGAGAGGGCGTCCCGGAGCGCGGCCGGCGGCTCCCAGTCGGGGTTGCCGCTCACCATGTCGACCACGTCGCCGTCGGCGGCCGCGGCGTACTCCATCACGTGGAAGAACTTCGGCTCCTCGTACTCCATGCCGACGCCTAGGCGGCCGCCGCCGTGGCTCTTTCGGGACGCAGTCCGCGCACGCGATCCGTGCCTTTTGAGTCACGCCCCCGAAAGGGAGTATCATGAACAAACGCGGCCACGTGTTGAACGCGCTGTTGCTCGCCGTCGGGATCGGGTTCGTGTTGGAGCCCGGTGCCGACCTCGACACCGCGACGAAGATCGGCCAGATCACCGTCCCGATCGTCCTCGGCGCGCTGTTCCCGGATGTCGACACCGCGTTCGGGAAACACCGGAAGACGCTCCACAGCCTCCCGGTGCTCGCGATCTTTCTCGCGTACCCGATCTTCTTCGACAACCTCCATTTCGTCTGGGTCGGGGTACTCACGCACTACATCCTCGATCTGGTCGGGAGCCGCCGGGGAATCGCGCTGTTCCACCCGCTCTCGGACAACGAGTTCTCGCTTCCCTTCGGCGTGACGACGAGCAGCAAGTACGCCGACCTCGTGACCGTGATCATCACCGCGCTCGAGGTCGCCGCGTTCTGGGCGGTCCACACGTACGTCGTCGAACTCGACGTCGACCTCACGGCGGCAACCGCCGGACTCGGGATCTAAGCGGGCGAGGAACGTGGGCGAGAAGCCTAGCGATACACGCTCACGTCGTCGAACCGCCCCTCATAAGCGACGTTCGACGGGAGCGTTGGCTCGTCGCCGGAGAGGAACAGCCGGTCGGCTTTGACCCACGTGTTCTCGTAGGCGATGTGCGCGAACTCGACGAGTCCCCGGATCCGATGGCCGATCCCGCTGCGATGGACGACGGTTCGCGGGCGACCCTCACGGAACGCGTCGACGACGGCGTCGGCGTCGGGGAGGTCCTCCTCGAAGGCGGTCCACGCCTCGCCGACCGTCGAGGGGAGATGCGCGTACGACGAGCCGAATCCGGGGAGATCGAGCTCGTCGGCGATCCGCTGGGCGCGGGCGTTCTGGTGGGGGAGTAGTTTGGCGTCGTACGTCTCGATCGCGTCGATCCGGGCGGCATGGGCCGTGATCTCGGGTCGAGTCAGCGAGACCGTCGCGAACTCGGGGTGGGGCACGAGCACGGCGGCGTCCTGCCGGTCGAACTCCGCCATCGCGCCCTCGAAGGTGATGTAGTCGGGAACGGGCTCCGAGAGTCCGAGCGCGAGCAGGTGTCTCCGGTTCCCCCAGTCGCCGGTGAACACCTCTCGACCGGGAACGATCGTCAGGTCGTCGTCGCTGTAGCGGGCGGCACGGTCGCGGATCGTCGGTAGCCGCGTGAAGTGGGGGGCATACACGAGCGCGTCGATCCCGCGGTCCTTCGCGCGGGCGACGACGCGCTCGTCGAGCACCTTCACGTGGGTGTCGACGCGCGTTCGGGGTCGGCTCACGGTTCGGAGTACCGGACAGCAGTCAAAAGGCGTATCGTTCGACGTCCGTACCGGTGACGGGTCCGGGTCGGGGGAAACCGTTAACGCCCCCGGCGGGCACTATGGAGTATGGCTCCCTGGGCGTGTGGGATCGAGGACTGTGACGCCGTCTTCGACGGCGTGGAGTCGCTCATCCTCCATCAGACGCGCGACCACCAGCGTCACGAGTGTAAGGTGTGTGGGACGATCGTCCCGGACGGCTACTTCGCGATCCGGCACACGTTCGACGAGCACACCCGCGCCGAGTACGTGCGAGCGTACGAGGCGGACTCGGGGGCGGTTCGCCGCCGCGAGAACGTGAAACGCGAGATCGAGACGGAGGCCGACCTCCAAGCCGTCGTCGATCGACTGGACGGCTCCGTCTAACGGACCGGATCGCCGAACCCCTTCGTTCCGTACCGACGGGTACACAAACGCGCCGCCACCAGTACCGTCCATGGACGATATCGACGTCGAGCCGGTCGACCGTGTCGAGGAGACGGACTCCGCCGACGGATCGGAGACCGGCCACGAGCCGGACGCCGCCGACCCCGACGACGCGCTCGTCGGCGACGACGGGACGCGGCTCCCGCAGGGGGTCGACGCCCCCGACTACGTGCTGTACGGCGGGAAGGGCGGCGTCGGAAAGACGACGATGGCGGCCGCAACGGGGCTCTCCTCGGCAGCCGGCGGCGTCCGGACGCTGGTTGTCTCCACGGACCCGGCACACTCGCTGTCGGACACGTTCGGCATCGACGTGCCGGCCACGCCGGCGCGGATCCGCGATGACATGCCGCTTTTTGCGGCGGAGATCGACCCCGACGACGCCATGGACGAGGGGATGTTCGGTGCCGACGGCGACCCCCTCGGCGGGATGGGGGACATGGGCGACGCGATGGGCGGAATGATGGGTGGGATGGCCGGCGGCGGCATGGAGGGCATGGCCGAGGACGCCGCGGAGGGGATGGACGATGCTCCCGGCTCGCTTCTCGGCGGGACGATGCCCGGCGCGGACGAGGCTGCGGCGATGCGGCAGCTGTTGGAGTATCTCGACGACACGCGGTTCGACCGGGTGATTGTCGACACCGCACCCACCGGTCACACCCTGCGGCTGCTCCAGCTACCCGAGATCATGGACTCGATGATCGGGCGCGTGATGAAGATGCGCCAGCGCTTCTCGGGGATGATGGACGGATTAACGGGGATGTTCGGCGGCGACGACGGCGCGGACCCCTCCGCGGACCTCGAGGAGCTTCAAGCACGCATCGAGCGGCTGCGGGGTGTGTTACAGGACCCCGAGCGGACGGACTTCCGCGTGGTGATGATCCCCGAGGAGATGAGCGTCGTCGAGTCCGAGCGGCTGATCGCCCGGCTCGACGAGTTCGGCATTCCCGTGAACACGCTCGTCGTCAACCGCGTGATGGAGCGGGTGAGCGGCGTTGCCGACGTCGACCCCGACTGGATCGTCGAGCCCGACCCGGAGCACTGCGAGTTCTGTGCCCGACGGTGGGACGTCCAACAGAACGCCCTGCGAGGGGCGACTGACATGTTCCGCGGCCGCGACGTGAAGCGCGTGCCGCTGTTGGCGAACGAGGTGCGCGGCGAGGCCGCGCTGCGTGTGGTCGCGGCGTGTCTGGACTGAGAGGAGGCGCGAACATTTATAAAGCATATCGGATCTGTTGAAATCCCATCATTCAGAGATATTCTCACCTGAAACAGCTGGTCGGCGAGAATTGCGTAGTGACCGATTCCGGGAGTACGTCGCGCAATACGGTGGAGTGGTTGTTTATAAGTGATCGAGTGGTGTTGCTGGCGGCGGTTCATAAGTGATTGAGTATGAATCGGCGGTGAACGGGTCCAAAGCCCCAGCGCTTAAAAGGGCGTACGCTCGCTGTGCGCCTCAGTCGCTCGTTTCACTCGCTCTTTGCGGTGCTTGGGTCGCCTACGCCCTTTTAAGCGCTGCCCCTTCGAGTCCCGCCCCGCACAGCAGCACAACCTCACACCTCCCCATCCTCGCCGGAACGGCGCTTATAAGCGCCGTTCCGGGCTCCAGCGAGAATCGAAGATTCTCTGGCAGCCGGCGCGGAGCGCCGGCGACCTCGCACCGTCGGTGAGCGCCGTACTGCGGCGCTCACCGGGGCGCGCCACCGCAGCATTCTTTATAAATAATCGTCGCACCTGTTCGTGGTCGGTTTATATACGATATTGTCGCTCCCACTCTGAGAGACTCACTCCCGGCATCACTCACGACTGCGTCTGTACTAACCGATTCGCGCCCTGTATCCAGTACACAGGTCGTGTCAGTTCTGGATGATTTCAACCCCTGATCTCGACGGGATTTCGACGGAACCGACGACTCGTGAGCGACTACGACCGGACGACCGTGCGATCACACGACGAACGATCACGCTCTGGACTCGACGGACGCCCGGAACGGACGCCCTTTTAGGCGCTACGCCCCTCCCACCGGTATGAACTGCCGGCAGTGTGGAACGCCCCTCGACAAGCCCGGGGACTACTGTCTCACCTGCCACACTGCCAACAGCAACGCGGTCGTCGTCGAGTTCGACCCGGATCGCGCCGAGTTGACGATGCTCGACGAGGACGACGTGGTCGGCCACACGGCGATCACGACTCGCCCGGAGCGCGACGAGGACCTGACCCACATTCAACTGCGCAACTTCGCCGGCCGCGTCGCCGACGAGATCCGCCGGAAACGACCGGAGACCGTCTACGCCGCCGGCGCACGTGACCCGCTGCGGGAGACCCGCGCGCAGATCCACCACGAGTTCTACCGCGTGCCGGACGCCGACCCCACTGATGAGTCGGGCGAGAGCGGTCGGGACGGCCACCCCGCCGAAAGCGACGTGGTCGCGTGGGTGCTCGACCGCCGCGGCGACCGCGCGCTGGAGGTGGTTGACACCCCGCCCCGAGAGAAGATCGGCGGCTCGCACTCGACGCTCATCGGCGACCGCAAGGGTCGGAAGGCGGTCCAGACGGTTGCCTCGCATCCGCACGTCAAGAAAATCGTTCCCGGCCCGATCGACGCCGGCGGGACCGGCTCGCGGACCGGGCTCCGCGCGAAGGCGACCCGCGCGGGCACGAACGGGAACGTACGTCTGCTCCTCCGTGACGGCTCCAGCGTCCAAGAGAACCGGATCGTCACGACCGCGATGGATCGGGAGACCGGCGAGCGCGTCCGCGAGGACCTCAACGAGGCGCTCCGTGACGCGGAGCTACAGGACGTCTAAGCGGGATCGACGACGCCGTGCGGGCACTCCTGCCCGCCGCTCAGTCGTCCGCCTCACTCTCCGGGATCGGCTCGGCCGCACACCGGTTCGGGCCGAGTTCGAGCTCGATGGCGGCGGTCTCGTCGGGCGGCGAGTCGATCCCGCGGTTCGCCGCGATCACCGACTCGTAGTTCGGCGGCTTCTCCGGCAGCGTCGCCGTGATCCGGTCGACGAACGACTTCCGATCGCGGTCGAGGAGATCGATCCCCGTCCGCGCCTCGCCGACCGTCGTCGCAACCGGCTCGCCCGGCGTCACGTCGCCCGTCGTCCCGTCGTTCGCGACCGAGAAGTGCCCCGGCAGGACGACCACGTCGTCCGGCTCCGCGAGCAGGGTCCCGTGTAGCGAGTCGTAGAGTCGCTCCGCACCGGTGCGCGCGCCAATGGGTTCCTGACTCTCGTCCCCGCCGGCCGCGAACTGGAGCTCCGTCCGGCCGACGCTGTCGGTGAACAGCGTGTCGCCGGTGAGCACGGCTGATGCTCCGACGAGGTAGCTCGCCATGTCGTCGGTGTGGCCGGGCGTCGCGAGCGCCTTCAGGTCGATTCCGCCGACATCGAGGACCTCGTTGCGCCCGATCGGCTCGAACGCGTGGGCCACGTCGCGTTCGGCGGCCGCGGCCGGGAGGTAGTAGGGAACGTCGAGTTCGTCGGCGAGCGCGCGCCCCCCGGAGAGGTGGTCGGCGTGGACGTGGGTGTCGAGGACGGCCGCGATCTCGGCGTCGTACTTCTCGGCGGCCGCCCGCCATTCCTCGCCGTGACGGGAGACGTCGAT
>OBKM01001172.1_pt1 | contig 11061 bp, 13 predicted proteins | sample 1519691 | NCBI WGS metagenome assembly OBKM01 (sample SAMEA37050418, study PRJEB22526) | metagenome | biome: saline pan; feature: lake; material: water | place: Egypt | collected 2015 | depth 0.5 m
ATCATCGGACTCACGGTGTCAGTTGGAGAAATGATCGACATCTGTTGGCCGTTTGTCCCGATAGTATGCTTGTGGGTAGCGTCGTCAGAAAGATGCTCAGACCAGTTTTCAAACGTTCGGGGGGATCGGGCAAAATAGGCATCCGGGACAGGGAGGTCAGCTGCAGCAAGCTTCATTCCAGCTCGATATTTGTGAAGCGTGTTTGCGACAGCCTGAGGCGGATTGATGATCGGTGTTGTCTCCTGATAAAGTGCAGCTAATTGGAGATCTTCAAGTTGATGATCGCTTTTCGTGAGGAGCATCCGGTTAACAAGAATATCAACCCGTGGAGAGAGTCGGGGCTCACCATCTTCAATCCAGGAAGAAACATTCTCTTCGCGGATCCAGACGGGGTCGTGGCCTAACATTTCAACCGCATTCAAAATTGCTTTCGTCTCTTTACTATTGTGAAGGCTCAGTACCCCGACCTGCTGTGTGTCTGCGACTGTCTGGGTGTCGCTGGTATGTGCAGCCCCGGATGATTCAATCGGAGTCTCAAAGTCAGCCGGATCAGAAGAAGTCATTGGTCGTGCTATCGGTTGGATTGTAGGTTGCTGCTAATATGCATTCTGAAAACGGACGATTGCATTTGGAATTGGCACATATTATTAATATGTCTTTGATTTATATGGGAACTAATGACTGAGCAACAAGCAGACGTGTTTACCTTCGATGGGGGGCGGGTTGACCCGGGAGAAACTGCGGAATTCCGATATTCAGTGAGCGAGACATATCTCGGGGATTCTGTTCGCATCCCGGTCACCATTATCAACGGATCAGACCCTGGCCCAACGGCGTTTCTCTCGGCCGCAATTCATGGAGATGAACTTAATGGAATAGAGGTTGTTCGAGAAGTCGCGCAGGAGTGGGATCATGCAGAAATCTGCGGGACGCTTGTTTGCCTCCCTGTGCTAAACGTGCAAGGATTCGTCGTTCAACAGCGATATCTGCCGATTTACGAGCGAGACCTCAATCGCTCTTTTCCAGGGAAACAAGATAGCACGAGTTCAAACCGGGTCGCCTACCAGATTTATCATAACTTTATCGAGCCTTGCGATCTCGGCCTCGATTTTCATACATCGACACGTGGGCGAACAAATATGTTCCACGTTCGCGCCGATATGGATGATCAGGAAACCGCGAGATTAGCGCGGGCGTTCGGAACAAATCTTATTATGGCTGGCGACGGATCAGAAGGGATGCTTCGTCGGGAGGCGACAGAAGATGGCATCCCGACAATTACCATTGAGATGGGTGAAGCCCATCGCTTCGAACGGGATTTAATCGATCAGGCACTTGCTGGTGTGCAGAGTGTGTTCGCTGAGTATGAGATTTATGAAGATGGAGCGGTTCGCTGTCCAGAATGGCGGACGGTAATCGAAGGATGGAGTGAAAAAACGTGGCTCCGAGCAGATTCTGGGGGAATAGTCGAAATGTACCACAATCAAGGGGAACTCGTATTGGAAGGTGAGACAATTTGTCGCATTACGAACCCATTCAAGTCAGATGAGAGCATCGTCAAAGCACCGTTTACAGGACTTCTTGTTGGAGTGCTTGAAAATCCAGTTGTGTATCCCGGAAATCCACTTTGTCATTTCGTTAAAATTGACGATATGGAGAAAAGTATTATTCAAAATCAAAATTAAACAATATATTAGACATGCAAAACGGCTACGAAAGAGTTTGCACACTGGAAAGTTCCTACAGTTTCAACTATATTCACGCTACAGGCGTTCTACTATCTATATATAGTATTTTGCGGCCGTATTACCAATGCAATGACTGCAACAGGATAACGCCCCCACAATTCAGATAGCTGTTTCATCAGATTAGTCATGAGCCAAACGGATTTGCTAATTTCCAGTAGTGGCGAATAACGGTGGTATAGCGGCTTTCATCATAGATCCGGATCATCACAAATGAGGAGTCGAACTAATTACTGTGATTGCCTCTCCCATTGCTTGCTCAGTAGATCGTGTCAGGTCCAAAGCCTCGGTGACCGTCTCGTCGTTGGTATCGTCTAACACGACAGTTTGCTTGACGGTAATCCGCTCTTCGCCGATTCTGACGGACTTATCGTCTAATGCCATAGTGTCAATCTCGGTGAACTCGTGTAGCCACTGATATAACAGTCGGCTTATTTCATCACAGGCCCGCTGTGTGTGTGAGTCACTCTGTAGGTGTTCGATGCTGCGAGTAAAATTGAGACTGATACGGCCTGTTAACTTCACCTGCTTGAATCGGACTCTTGGAGCCATTTGAGTGGAGTGTTGTCACCGTCGGGGGCCTATTGAGGTATATGAAAAAGCGGAGAGAGTCTATATCTCCGCCATGAGCACACTGATTGCCGCTGTGAGCCATGAGCTGACGAGCAGACGGGCAGACCTCGGTCGCTTGGAACCAGCGACAATCTTACAATTTTGATTATATTGTATAAATTTTACTCTGGATGACGGCTCTAATCGAAGGAACCCCCACATTTCAAGTGGAAAAAACTGCTATCAGAGTAAATTCAAAAGCGGAGAGAGATTGCTCATCTCCGCCGTGTGTGAACGACGAGTATGGGCGTTACAATTCGATGTCACTTGGAATAAGACTGTCTTGGCGGATCAGTGTGCCTGTTCCATCGTAGACACGCAAGAGGTCTGTTTTGAAGCGAGCCATGACACCGTTGGGGGCCCGAATTTCGACTGTATACCGTGGTGTCCCGTCGGTATGGTAGGCAGATTCGCGGGCTGTCTGAAGGAACTCTGGCAGTGGCTCTATGTCTCCGTGGCATTCAAGTATATATTCGCCGGTGATACTGTCGGTTAGCGCAAGCACGCCTGTCTCCGTCTCGGTAGATGCCTTGAGATATCGGAGTGAAATCTCAATATCTGCGGTGTCCATACCCTCGCGTACGCGAGTAACAAATTCCGTCGAGAGGTTCTCACGCGACTTGGTACACTCGATGCGAAGGAGTGGTTGATCAGCCTCGCCTGGACCGTCGATCCGCTCCGTGTTCGTGAGTCTGAAGCGGAACTGATCGTGCTGCATCCCTCATTTTGGGGTAGCAAGTCAGGCATGTTCAACGTTCCCATCAACATCGTCTTTCTGGACAATACGACACATGATCAGTGAAACTACGTAAAACGAACATGTGAATTTGTAGCTCAGGTATTGACAACCGCAAGCTCTGTATTGGCCAGCATCTTACCCTTCTGTGTAAGATCAACGCCATCGTCAGGGTGAGTGACCAACCCGTGATCCAACGCTTGCTCATAGATAGATTCGAATTCGTATTTGTTGCCATTAGTGAGTGTTTGCATCGTCTGTTCGAGGTCTTGGGTTGTGTAATAGCCAACAACGAGTTCCGTCTCGGATTCACTGATCTCGGTGTCAGAGAGGTCTGCCTGCAGTTGGGCATACTCCTTGCGCAGATATCGATTCAGCAGGTGCTGAATGCGGGTCTCGATGAGACTCAGGTAGGTGGTGACTTGCGTTTCGGTCTCCATATGATCGACCTTGATCACATCGCGTTTGGCCTCCCCAACGGTCCGTGAACCAGCTTGTATGTTGACAATGTCACCAAGCTGGATGGTCCTCTTGGGGCTCGCACTTGGATTAAAAGCGACTCTATCAGGCTTGACCGCTACCTTCACTTGTTGTGAAGATGCGTCCCTCTGTTGACCACCTTTGATCGCGCCATACTCAATAACGCCTCTGGCTCCGTCGATGATCTCTGCGAAGAGTTTGTGCTCGAAGATGTCTGCATAGTCGGCGTCATATTTGATGAAGCAGAGTCGTGAGTTGCCCGAATCGGTGAACTTGACGGCAAAAACCTCGTCAAATTCGTCAGCGAACGATTCGGGCGGCGATCCGTTGGTAATAGCGGTGATATCCTCCAGATGGATATCTTGGGACTGACTGCCTGCCCGAAGTGAGATACTGTCACTGTCGAGTTCGCAAATGCCTTTCCTGACCTCCGACATTGGGATGGCGTTAGTAAAAAATCTGGTTTGCCAACTTGTTGCAAAGGCGCTGTGGTCACCAGTAACGCTCATATCTTGTTACCGTATGCCACGGTTTTCAGCGGTAAATACCTCTCGGCGGCCAAGCAAAGTGCTGAGTGGCTGATCGTATGGTCAATTCCACTGTCGATACCGACCGGCATAGTGGGTCTTCAACCGTGATCTGGTAGAATCTCGTTACAGGCCGTCTATCGGTTATTTCTAGCTGTTCACAGCTGAAGCCGCAATACGGGCTGCATCAACAGCGATACGTATTAGATACCAAACATACGTAAGAAATAAATCAGAGAGAACTACCCATATATAACCGTAATGACAGAGTCCAGCCGGCAACGAACGAACCGGGCATCCCAGAAGCAGGAGACAGAGGCCGACGGAGACAAGATTGAACTTGACGATGTCAATCCAGCCGATGTCAAACGCACGGGCGAGGGCGAACTCATTCACGAACCGACGGGCCTGATTCTCGAAGAAGACCAAATCGACCGTGGGCCGGAATGGCGGGCGTTCAACCACTCGGAACGACAGGAGAAATCCCGTGTCGGCGCGCCGACGACGAAGACGCTGCACGACAAGGGCCTGACGACGACCATTGACTGGAAAAACAAGGATGCCCACGGGCAGTCGCTGTCCTCGGAAAAACGGACGAAGATGCACCGCCTCCGCAAGTGGCAGGAACGAATCCGAACGAAGGACGCCGGTGAGCGGAACCTCCAGTTTGCCCTTAGTGAGATCGACCGCATGGCAAGCGCGATTGGCGTCCCCCAGTCAGTGCGTGAGGTCGCATCGGTCATCTATCGCCGCACCCTCAACGAGGATCTGATCCGCGGCCGCTCAATCGAGGGCGTCTCGACGGCCGTGCTCTATGCGGCCTGCCGAAAGGAGGGAATTCCACGCAGTCTCGAAGAACTCACTGAGGTCTCCCGTGTCGAGCGCAAGGAAATCAGCCGGACATATCGCTATATATCCTATGAACTCGGGCTTGAAATCCAACCGGTCGATCCAAAGAAGTACGTACCACGATTCTGCTCTGAACTCAACCTCGATCAAGATGTCCAAGCGAAGGCTAAAGAGATAATCGACACTGCAGCCGAGCAGGGCTTGCTCTCCGGCAAATCACCGACCGGCTTCGCCGCCGCTGCGATCTATACTGCCTCACTACTCTGCAACGAAAAGAAAACACAGAGAGAAGTTGCCGACGTGGCACAGGTAACCGAAGTGACGATCCGCAACCGATATCAAGAGCAAATCGAAGCGATGGGTATCCCCACCTGATCGTGACCGGCAGAGATTTGCGATGTGAGGCAAATACTCTGATGGCCGTTTTCGTCCATTCAACGGCCAGTTCCGTCCAAGCGTCGGCACACAGACGGCGCTCCCAGGCCGTCTGTCTTCATTGTCCCTCTCGATGCTTTGTGGAGTGACTGGAAAAACAAAAACAACTCCAACAGCGTCTGAGCGATTGAGTTCCGCAACTTCCGGGTCTTCGATAGCGGCGTGTCCCATTCACACCGTGGGGTGTTCGGTCCGCCTGTCGGGGATCTTCACTCTACAGGCGAGTTTCGAAGTCGGATGCCAGTCCACTGGTGACACCGTGTGACAGTGGATTCACCGACGCACCACCGGTGGCAATCGAAAAGAAGCGCGACGATGATTGGTGGCGGAGCGTGAATTACACCCACCGCCACCTACCCAGTCGCCTGGGACGGATGCGTTAGCGGCGGCTGATAGTCCGCCTCTCTAAGCGAATTTAAGGAAGCTTCCCTGCTGAGTCATCCACCCGTACCACCCGAAATGTTATTCATGAATGTACAGTATCGACGTGCAATGACGCTTAACGCTTTAGTGGTCGATGACTCGGAATTTCAACGGAATATTATTTCTAACGCTCTCGACGGGTGGGTGAATGTTATTGGAACAGCAGAAAATGGGATCGAAGCAGTTGAACAATACAAATCTCACAAGCCTGATTTTGTTACAATGGACATTATGATGCCAGAGATGAACGGACTCAAAGCGTTACGAGTGATTAAGGAAATTTATCCAAATTCTGTCGTGATAATGCTCACAAGTGTTTCACAAAAAGAGAAAATGCGGAAGGCAGCACGCCATGGAGCTGACGGGTACGTCACCAAACCATTTGATTCAGAAGAACTCTTTGATGAAATCGAAGATGCGCATGAAGTTGGAATAAGATGAAAAGTCAGCAACTAGTCTTGAAACACCCCCCGTTTTCGAGTTGTAAACGACCAACCAGGGTAGAGACGTAGTCAGTCGAAAAACCGTCGATTAAGCTGCAATCCAATCGGACGGGACTCGATTAACCATCGAGATACCACATCAACCGGTACAGGCGGTTGGAGTCAGGTTTATTGACGGTATACATTGAGCAAATCACGTCTGATTGGAAATCTCCAGGTATAGTCCCCGAGATTGATACCTATTGGCCCTCACATCTATAGTGTGACGGGAGGTCTACACGACAAATGTACCACAGAGACAAGCGGCCACTCGGGGCTGTCGCTGAAAGTGCCTACGAGGTTCTCTTGGAGGGGACCGAGCCCGATGAAGGCATTCCTCGGGATGAGGCTCATACACAGTTACTGGACGCAGATTTTGCAGACAATGATGCCGACTACGCACTTGACCGGCTGTTGAACCGCGGCTATCTCTATGCCGTTGATGAAGAGTTGTTTGTCACCGACTCCGACGATTACGAGTCGTGGGGAGAAGACAGCTAACTTACCAGCCGCTGGTCAGTCGCTGTTGACGGACACCGATGAGTAACCCGGACGAATTGCCGCATATGGACCACTCTCTGTATACGAATCGCTCTCTGTCTCAAAAACGAGCGTGACAAATCGGCCGATAGGACGTTTTATTCACCACCCATCAATAGCGTGGGATATGACTGGCGACGAACAGCCACCCAATCCCATGGCGGTCGGCTTGCTCGTGGATACGCTCACAACAGCCTTACTCATCGTCTGGGCAATCGCTGCGCTGATGGCGTCAGTGCTAGCTCCCGGTCTGATTGGAAACCTGGTGACGCCACTCTCCGCTGGAAGTATGGCACTGGTCGGGCTGCTACTGCTTTGGGCCGTGCTTCGTAATTCTCGCATCTTGTTTGGTGTGCTGGCACTCGGGACGATCGGCGTGATGGTTGGCAGTTGGACCGGCACGATCCGGTGGGCAGTCCCCTACGATACCACCTTGGCCGCCACGTCGATGGCTGGGGCGGCCGGTATCGTTGCTGTAGCACTGGTGTTCAAAACAATCCAACTGGGCACTGTCGGCATTGAAGTAACCAAGCAGATAGAGCAGTGACGATAGCAGTGTGTCTTCAGCACGGATGAAGTAGCGAGGCCGATCAGGAAACCTCGGATACGAGTGGTAAGAGAGATCAATGGACGGGCCCGGCCGATTCGGCAGCGGTGAACTCACCGCAGTTTACTGAGACTGTCCCGGCGTATCGCTGATCGCATTCTTGAACATCTCATAATGGCGTTCAATACGATCAACGTACTCTTGATCTTCGAGCACTGATTCAACCTCCTCTAGGAGTATCGGAGCGAGAGGTGACTGTGGACTCGCTGTATTCAGGGAAGGACCCTTCAGTTCATCAATGAATCCTTGTGCCCCTGGGCCGAACCAGTCTCGATAGAATTCCTCGTCTTCCCAACCGTAGGCGATGACTGCCTGCAATTGATTGCTCTCGACATGCTTGACATTGAAGAAAACGCGGCGGCAGTCACACGTTGGATCGGTACAGAACAGTTCTATCAGCAGGTACCGTCCCTTGGGGAGTCGCCCACCCTCGTTGAGGATATTGATCTGCCGTGTCTCTTCTTTCGCCACCTCTGGACACTCTTCGAGGAATGGCCCGTAGTCCATACCCCCTCTCCGTGCTGTAGGATAAAATAGACGCGGTAACTGTCAGGGCTTTCTCAGTCTGCGTGGCTGAGTGTCTCCAGAACCCAGTTTCACGTGTTACTCGGCAACCAAGTCCTCACTCAATTCGTCTATCGTCCGTAGTGGGGTCCAGTGCGAATTGATCGAGGCACATGCTGTAGTCGCTGATACTTACACAGCCAAAACAAGCAGTGTGGCGTCGAAGACACAGTAGCCAGTAGCAAAATCAATTACGCGGCGGTGTGAACTGTCGCCTGAGAGTGATCAATGCCCCACACATGTGATGATTGCGAAGAGACGTTTCGAACGTTGACGAAACTTCGGCTCCATGATTGTCCCGGCCCGGCACTCACCGACCCGGATCATGTCAGCAAGATCATCGAGCAAACAGGCGAGCTTTCTCAAGGCGATGTCGTAGCAGCCTTTCCAGAGCAATCGGTCCCGATTGAAGAGGTTGAAGCCCTCAAAGAAGCTGATGGGATACAGACTGCGATGTCACTAATGAGTGGCAGTCCCGGAACGGGACAAACCGAACGCATTGCACTACAAACATCTACCGCTGGTGCCGTGATCGAATATTTCCCACAACGCGGCTGGATTGCAGTCCGGACGGTGGCTGGTGAAGACAAAACTGATGACGAACTCTTCGGAGCACTCATGGAACAAGTCCAAGACTGGCAGTCGGTTGTCACTGATCTCGCCCTCGGTCACGCATCTGGCGATGTTGACGCGAAACAGCAGCTGCGAGATGAACTCGGGATATGACTGAGACTGAGAGCTCTCAACCGAACCAGTCCTTCACGAACCGCCTGGCCCGTTGATATCACGTGCGCCTTCCTGCGGTCAACTCAAAGAACGAAGCGGGGATGCCCCGCTTCAGAGTGACAATTGAGCCAGTAGGCTGGTCGCATCGGGGAAAGCGACCAAGCTATCCACAGTCCGGCAGGAAAGTAACGATACTGGCAGTGATTCTAATCACCGTATAGACGTATTAGGCACGCGACGGCATCTCACGATCCGTATCACACTTTATAAATTATTAATTCGATATATTTATTATCTAAGAGAACAACTAGGAGTTAGACAGTATTGATGCACGACCTCACTGGGTTTCAGCGTGACCTGCTCTACGTGATCGTTGGACGTGATGAACCGCACGGGCTGGCGATCAAAGATGAACTCGAATCGTACTATGAAACAGAAATCCACCACGGCCGACTGTACCCGAATCTCGACACTCTCGTTGACAAGGGACTCGTAGAGAAAGGCCAGCGTGACCGCCGCACCAATTACTACACGCTCACGCGCCGTGGGGAGAGAGAAATTGAGGCGCGGGCGGACTGGGAAGGGCAGTACCTCGACGAGTAGTCGCCGTGGGTTGCTGTTCGCTCATTGGGTGTCGATGAGAACTCCGGCTCTGGGACCGCTATCTCCAAGACACGGGGGAGACACCCCGTACCGCAGGTCGTCACATTTCAATACGGATGCGAGCGACATATGAGTGTCTACGCTGAACCCAACGATATGACCGATGGTCAGTGCTATCTCTGCGGGGAAACGTACACCAAACGCGGGATGAACCGCCACCTCCGGTCTTGTCTCCCAGCACCCGAAACAGGAACCAATGCCGTTGTCCTGCGGATTAGCGGCACTCAGCGGAGCGATTACTGGATACATGTCCTCTTAGACCGCGAGACAACGCTATTGACTCTGGATTCGTTTCTGCGGGACTTTTGGGTTGAGTGTTGTCACCATCTCAGCAGCTTTGAGGTCGGCGGCACCGATTACAAAAACGATAATCCGGGCGTCCTCGGAGCAGAACCCCAACGAGGCCGGTCGATGGATATCTCGCTGGGAACCGTCTTGGACCGTCACACCGCCGAGGAGATCTCCTATGTCTACGACTGGGGATCGAGTACCAACCTCACCCTTTCGGTCGTCGAAACAGGGCAGTGGGAGCTACCGATACTTGCCTCCGACAGCGAGGAAGAAATCTCGACTCCTCATGAGGGGCTGTTGCTGCTGACTCGAAACAAGCTCCCCGACCGAGAGTGTGCGTCCTGCGGAGACGCAGCCGAGCAGATTTGCCAAGGGTGTCTGCGGCGGCGTGGCTCTGATGCACTGTACTGTCAAGCCTGTGCTGACGACCACGACTGTGGACGCCCACAGTTCCTGCCAGTAGTGAACTCGCCACGTTCCGGCGTCTGTGGATATACGGGGTGATCCGCGACCGGGCTCTTTCTTCTCCCTGCTTTTCGCATTCGTCACGGGTGAGCGTACCGCCTCCGTCCTCCAAGGTATCTACAATCCATCTACACTCGCCGTGATATCAGTCATGATCAGGGTCGGTCTCAGCAGGAATGTCAGTCCAAACTCAATCACTAACGGATGCGACACCAGGGAAGCTTGGTGGCGGGAGTCTGGAGCCGGTGGTTCTGAGGACTGTGATTTGTGGTCCAGAGTAGCGCGATAATCACGACCAGACGGTAATTTACCCTGCTATCTCCCTCTGCAACGGAGTGACGAGCTCAACGAGTGCCAATACTTGCATCATAATCGCTACAAGCAGTGTTATTAAATCCCGAGTTACTACCACCCTCAATTATAAGCCATTCCTGATGCTGGGTTGACGTAGTGACGGAAGATCACCAGCAATCCGAGTTCACTTTTTCCGAACTGAATGTATCTGTTGATTCTGACGATAAGATTGCGTTCGGTGAAGAAATTCAGCGCATAGTAGCTGATCTTCGAGACAATATTGTCTCTGAGGAACGAGTTGTGGACATCATCCGAGACGAGGAAAGCATTCACGCTGAAGACTCAGTAGAGAGGGAAGACCCTGAGCCCTTTACAAAAGGTAGGGTTATCAAGCCGGTACTTGAGCACCTTGACTATCCATATCTATCCAGAGAGGCCGGAGACTACGCTGATGAGCGCGGCGAACAAGCGGATTATTCTGTTTCGCTCCGGGACTACTCCGATATAAGCGGCCAGCGGGTGTTGATTGAGGCTGAACCGCTCAACAAGGATCTAGAACAGGATCAACACGGCCTTGGACAGGTTCGCAGCTGGCTCCGTTACAGACCCTTCGAGGCGGACT
>OBKM01001173.1_pt1 | contig 11051 bp, 8 predicted proteins | sample 1519691 | NCBI WGS metagenome assembly OBKM01 (sample SAMEA37050418, study PRJEB22526) | metagenome | biome: saline pan; feature: lake; material: water | place: Egypt | collected 2015 | depth 0.5 m
TAATTGTTTTGCATGTGTGAAAAACGTATTTATAAACTCACTTGCATACACCGTATACTCAACGCCGGAAGTTTTGATACACAGTAGTTCGTTGTTTGGTCATGACCGAAGACGGGAACAAGATTCCCGATCTCACACCAGAGCGAGTCCGCGAGCAACTCGCGGACGAGCGTGATCCCAAAGCAATCAAGCGGCTTACTGCTGCACGTGAATACCTTGCTGGATTATCTCCTGAACAGATTGAAGAGAAGTATGGTTGGCCTCGCCAGACAGTGTATAACTGGTTGAACCGGTTCGAAGAGCGCGACTTTGAAGACGCGCTCTACGATGATGAGCGCCCCGGAAGACCACCCGACCTCTCTGAACAACAGTTCCAGCAGTTTGCTGAGACACTTCACCAACCACCCGAAGAAGCTGACTACGAGGCACCAGCCTGGACAACCGCACTCGCTCAACAACATCTCATCGCAGAGTTCGATGTTGCCTATTCCCGTCGACACATCCAGCGACTCATGAACAAGGCCGAGGTTTCCTGGCAGAAACCTCGGCCGGAGCCGTCCTCAGCCGATGAAGAAGAACTCCACGAATACGACGAAGAGCTCAAAAAAAGTCGGTAGACGGGACAAAGAAACAACGGTCATAACGATTGATCAGTTTCGCAAGACCGTTGGTGCTGACCTGACGTATGCGTGGTTTCCGGTTACCGAGAGGCCGACCGTGGACGTGTCGGCCTCTCGTGAGGGGATCAACTTGCTTGGCGCACTCACCGAGACTGGTGAGACGATGTTTCTGGAGTGTGCTGGATCATTCACGAAGGAGGTAACTGTTCAGTTTCTGCAAGCGTTGCAGGCCAAATTTGGCGAAGAATTGATCGTTGTGTTAGACAAGGGAACGTACTTCACAGCGAACAAAGTCAAGGAATTCGCAGAAGAATCAAAGATAGAGTTGCTCTATCTTCCCACAGGGATGGCGAAGCTCAATCCAACAGAGGAGTGCTGGCGACAGCTGAGATTAGCACTCGGGAATAGGTACTTCGGCTCAATTGATGAACTCAGAGCCGGAATTCGGTCAGCACTTGAAACAATCAACCCGCCGGGACTGTATCAATACCTCTGTCGATGAGTATAGTTTTACAAAAATTGTTTAATGTTAAGTTCTCTTTTCACGGGAAAAACAGGAATTCCTTCGAGATAATTGATAAAATAGCTACTAGTTAGTAACACCTGTGTCACCGAACCATATCTCGGATTGTGATAAGCAACCTCTGACATTCCTTGTTCAGCATATGTGAAATACAGTCCTCTGGTTTGTTACTACACACAATTTATATCCGGTTTATGTGCGACGTTTATCCATTCCGTGCATAGGAATGTACCATTATTGGTACCAATACTATTTTTGATATGGATTGAATTTGTCTGTGCTATGATTGCATTGATATGTTCACCTATTTATATGAGTAATAACGCCATAATTTGTTCAAAATATGTGAAATCTGTCCATATTGTTCCTGTGGAGCTACACTTGTGTTTCTTTCAGTAAGGAGCAGACGTGGCTATTGTCTCATATTCCGGTATAACTCTCTTATTTGCTCTCTTGAGTCACTGCTTCTAGTAGTAACTCGGAAACGCCCATAATTTCGATATTTTCTTCATACCCTCCTGTCTTCCGGCCGTCCTCGTACATGGTTACACACATTGGGCAGGCGACAAGGAACTTTTCAACTGCTGATCCAGCATCTGTATCCTCAAGTGCTTCACGTAGACGTTCTTCACTTGGCTTACGATCTTCATTTTGATCAAGCCAAAGACCACCACCCCCTCCTCCACAGCAGTATGAGTTATTTCTATTACGAGGCATTTCGTATAATTCGCATCCAACTTCCTCAATCAATTGGCGCGGAGCCTCATATTCGCCATTGAACCGTCCCAAGTGGCATGGATCATGATACGTGACTGTGTAATCGAGATCTGTATCAAATTCAAGTTTCCCATCTTTTACCAACCCGATTGCAACCTGAGTCCAGTGTTTTATTTCCGCGCTTCCGTCCTGATTCCATTTGGAGTCATAATCAAATTCAACAACGGGCATGTCCGCAAATCGTCCGAAATCAATATCTGTATATTCATTTTTGAACGTATTGTATGAGTGTGGGTCCGTACAAACAATGGTATCAAACTCACACTCGCTGAATGTCTCAACATGGTGACCAGCCAGATCAACGTACAGTAATTCTTCTCCTAAACGCCGAATGTCGTTTCCATCGTATCGTTCGTCGTCGAATAAGATTCCCCACTCAACCCCTGCCTCTTCAAATATCTGAGCAAGTGCGCGTGCAATCTCTTGATTTCGATCATCAAAACTCGGATAATCTCCGACATACCAGAGGTATTCAACCGATTCTTTTCGAGCATCAACTGGCTCAACCTCCAGTTCATCTGCCCAATCTGCCCGATTCTGCTGTCGATTGCCAAAGGTATTCCCTCGCTGCATCACGTTCCCGAATACTTCTTGAACGTTCTGGTCTACATCGCCTTGCTCGACAAGCTGGCGATTTAGCTGTGTAAATGTATTTAGATGTTCTATCTCCACTGGACATGCGTCCATGCAGGCCATACAGGCCATGCATGACTCCATTGTTTCCGTTTTGATAACGCCTCCATCGGCGATTATTTTCTTATCATCTCCGTCAGCGTCCTGCTGTTCACGATATGCTTTCAAGTCAAGAATCACATTTCTGGGATCAAGGTTCCGCCCGGAATCCTTTGCCGGACACACTGATGAGCACCGTCCACATTTCGTACAAGCGTCTTGACCAAGCAGTGCTTTCCACGACAGATCATCAACTGATTCAATACCAGTGTCAGCGTCCAAGTCGGCTGGCATTCCGGGTAACCGCTTACCAGCTTTTTTATCCCTTACGACGATGTTTGCAAATGAAGTCAGCATATGGACCGGCTTAGCGAATGGGAGCCATGCAATGAATGCTAAAGAAATAATTGAGTGAAACCACCACGTGCCCCAGTGAAGATTTGCAGCCAAGCTCTCTGACATTCCAATCCCACCGAACACTAACCCCATCCCATATCCAACGAAACTCACCACCTCAAAGTCAGGCATTCCCGTTCCATATATACGCAACCCCTCTAACAAGAATCCAGTCACACCGATAACAAGCAATGACGTAATAAACAGATCATCTTCTGAGCCAGTGTACTTGTCCCACAGCCGGTCAGCTTTAACCCAGTAGCGTCGATACATTACAATGCCGATGCCAACAATAAAGAGCAGCCCAAACGCATCGACAGCAAACTGATACACTAAGTAAAAATCACCTGTCCAAAATGAGTCGCTTACCTCACGCCAACCTTCGTCAATAAATAGAATGCTCGTTGCGATAAACAAGACAAGAAAGCCCCACATCACGAACATGTGCATTACTCCGGCAACCCAATCTCTATCAACCTGCTTTTCGTTACTCATTCCGAGACGTGCTGCGGTTCGAATACGGCCAGTTAGATTGTCAAATCTGCTGAACCAATCTTCTGATCCCTTTCGATAGCGGCTGAACCGATGATACATGCCGTAGAAGAAGATACCTATTGCAATAGCTGACAATATGTAAAACACTATGCTCCCGATTCCACTGATGTTCCAGAAGGTCTCTCGAGTTACCTCTGACTGTGCTGGCAGAAAATGTATCTCCAAGTAGGCGGGATACGTGGTCTCGCCCGTAAAGCGCATCATCGTCTAACTTGTGTGTTTTAGACCGCACAAATAAGTTTGCCGGTACCTAGCACTTCTTACTGGCAGTGTATGTGACTCCAGCGAACCCCCGGAATTGATTGTTTTGACCATAACCTTAATGTCCTGCCCACAACATCTATTTTTCGAAGACAGTATGTTAGCGTTAGGCATCGTTCGAGCGAACCGTATAGCACAGCGAATGTCACTCATCAGAGGTGAAGTGCATGAGTAGCAGCGACCTACCATCAAAGACGGATACTGTGATTATTGGAGCAGGCATTGTTGGAAACAGTGTAGCATATCACCTGAGCCGAATGGGCACAGAAAATATCGTATTAATCGATAAGGGACCACTTCCGGACCCAGGGGGGTCAACTGGACATGCATCGAGCTTTCTGATGCCTGTTGAGCACTCAAAAGAGATGACTCACTTGACACAGCGAAGTATTGAGCAGTACAAAGATTTTGGCACATTCAATGAAAGTGGTGGAATTGAGGTTGCCAGAACTGAGGAACGGATTGAAGAGCTCAAGCGCCGTATACAGTCTGCAAAAGCGTGGGGTGAAGAGACCGAATTCTTGGAACCAGAAGAGATCGAAGAACTTGTTCCATATCTTAACATGGATCTCGTGAAAGGCGGATTTTATACTCCCGGTGCAGGGACATGTGATCCGCTTAAAACAGGCGAACTGATGCGCGAGCGTGCCAGAGATAATATCGGCGATGGACTACACGTTTCTCCTAATACTGAGGTAACCGATATTCACGTAGAAAATAATACCGTCCAAGCCGTTGAAACTGACCGGGGGACTGTAAACGCGGAGAACGTTGTTATCGCGGCTGGACTCTGGAGTCCAAAGATTGGTGAGATGGCTGGCGTTGACATTCCTCTTACGCCTGCTGTACACCAGATGGTTAATGTTGGGCCGATCAGTTTCTTTGAAGACTATGAAGGCGAAATTTCATTCCCTATTGTCCGAGACATGGACACTGAAATGTATGAACGACAACACGGTGGTAGCCTTGATGTTGGATCGTATCAACATCGTCCGATTCTGTGGGATGTTGAAGACATCCCTTCGAACGAAGAGGCACCTCTCTCCCCAACACAACCATCACTAACACAAGATGCATTCGAGAAATCGATGCAAGATGCTCTCGATTTCGTACCCGATCTGCTTGATGATCCAGATGCTGGAATTCAGCACGAAATTGATGGACTCCTTTCACAGACTCCTGATGGGGCTCCTGTCGTAGGTCCAGTCCAAGATGTTAACGGTCTCTGGTCGTGTGCTGCCATCTGGATCAAGGAGTCACCAGCATTTGGAGAAATGCTTGCACAGTGGATGACTCGGGGGTGGACGGACATTGATCTTCACGAGTCCAATATTAACCGCTTCTATGAATATGGAACATCTAAAAAGTATGTCAAAGAACGCGGAAAAGAGAGCTTCGAGGATATTTACGACATTGTTCATCCAAAAGAACCACCACAGAATGTCCGGGAAGTCCGAACGAGTTCATTCTATCCAATACAACAAGAGCTAGATGCTGAGTTCCGTGTTGCCGCTGGATGGGAACGACCCCAATGGTATGGCTCTAATTCGGATCTTGTTGAGAAGTACAGTGACGAACTCGAACATCTTCGGCGTCCTAATGAATGGGATGCAAAGCACTGGTCACCAATCATTCTTGGAGAACATCTCCATATGCGGAATAACGTCGGAATGATTGGCGATATGGGCTTTACAATCTTTGACCTGCGTGGTGGAGATGTGGTTGAATACCTCCAAAAGTTAGCGGTAGCAGATGTTGATGCTGACGTGAATGATACCGTTTACACTCCAATATTGGCAGAAAATGGCGGATTTGTAGCAGACTTGACGATGGTACGCTTGGCCCACGACCACTATCGCGTTATTACTGGAGGTGCCGATGGCGGCGCAAATCTCGAGTGGTTTAAACGACACATGTCAGAGAATGATGATATTACTTTGGTGAATAAATCCGACGCGCTGTGTACACTTGGTGTCTGGGGACCAGATGCTCGAAAGGTTCTTGAGAAAGTGGCTGAAGAAGATATCTCCGATGAGGCCTTCCCTGCATACACTGCGAAAGATCTTACTATCGGTGATGTTAGTGTCAATGCTTTGCGTATCTCGTATGTTGGCGAATTAGGCTGGGAACTTTACGCTCCAATGTCCCAAGGCCGGCGACTCTGGGAGACGATCGAGGAAGCTGGCGAAGAATATGATATCCGTCCTGTCGGGATGGGTGTTTACGGGACAACCGGTCGAATCGAAAAAGGATATCGACTCATGGGACACGAACTTGAACTCGAATACAATCCCGCAGAAGCTGGTCTTACGTTCCACGGCGTAAAAGAGGAAGACTTCATCGGTAAAGATGCATATGCTGAAGCTATCGAGGAAGAGAACACTGCAACCCTCTGTACGCTTTCAGTTGATGATCACTCTCCCGAAGGTGGAGAACCTCGATTTATGCTTGGAGGTGAGCCTGTGATGAATGAAAGTGGAGAAGTACTGGTTGACAGTGAAGGCCGGCGATCGTATGTAACTAGTGCTGGCACTGGACCCAGTGTGGGGAAACATCTCTTGATGGCTTACCTTCCACAAGAATATGCCAACGAGGGTGAATCACTATATGTCGAGTATATGGGCCAACAGTATCCAGTAACTGTCGAAGTCGCTGGTAGCCGACCACTATTTGATCCCGAAAACGAACGAATTCGAAGCTAGTACCAATTGCAAATCAACGTTACCAACTATCCAAATCAAACAATGAAAACATTAGCCTGTATTAAACGAGTACCGGATACCGGAACAAAAATTAACCTCACAGACGACCAGCAGCGTATCGACGCGAGTAACATCGGATACACTCTCGCTCCGTACGAAGAATGTGCGATTGAGGAGGCTGTCCAAAAAGCAGAAAGCACCAGCGGCTCAGCAACTGTATTGTCTGTCGGTGTGCCCGAAGCCGAGGAACAACTGCGGAAAGGGATCGCTATGAATGCTGATCAAGCTGAGCTAGTCGATAAGGGTGAGGAGGAATGGCGATCTAGATCCACAGCATCAGCGATCGCTGATGCTGCATTGGACTCTTCAGGTAATATTAAGTATGACATGCTATTCTTTGGTAATGAATCGGCAGATCTAGGAGATTATCAGGTAGGTATCCGTGTTGCGAATCAGCTTGATATTCCTTTTGTAGCTGGAGCAACCTCTGTTGATCTCGAAGGGGAAACGGCAATAATAAAGCGCGACATTACTGGAGGAAATGAAGTCTATGAAGTATCACTTCCTGTTGCAGTGTCGGTCAAAGAGGGTGTAAATAATCCTCGTTATCCGTCAATGCGCGACAGGATGCAGGCGCGAAATCATCAGATTGACGTAAGTGATGCGACGCAATCAGACGGACATGGATCCTTGACGAAATTGAAGCTTGAATCAACAACAGGTGATGACTCTTCGGCAGAGGTGCTTGGCGAAGGTGTCGATGCTGTACCGGAAATAATCGACGTGCTTGAAAATGAGATAGAGGTGATCTAAATGATTCTCACAGTAATTGAACATGACAATGGCCATCCGACGGACCCGTCATTAGAGGCACTGACCCTTGCGCGGAGTATTGACTCTGCAGCATCAGTCAGTGCTGTCGTATTTGAAAATCAGGGACATGCTGTTGCCGATGAACTTGGTGAATATGGAGTAGAGACAGTCTATCATGTAGATGATGATCGACTTAATCAGTACGCGCCCGAAGCTTGGGCTGAGTCGATTGCTCAAGCTATTACAGAGTATGACCCAGAAGCTGTTGTCGCCCCTGGATCCGACAAAGGACAGGAGTTACTTGCTCGTGTAGGAGCAAGGCTTAATTTACCAATGTCTGCTAACTGTCTGTCGGTCGAAGCTGCTGATGAAACATATGAGCTTTCTCGACAGCGGTGGGCAGGAACATTGGTTGAACATGCGAAGCTGTCAGCGGATACAAAGCTTCTTACAGCGGCCAAGCACGAAGTTGGCGTTGAACCAGCAGCAGAGCCCACTACACCGTCGCTTGAAACATTTAATCCAACACTTGATGACTCAGAGTTTCGAGTCGTCGTTGACCGTATTGAAGAAAGTGATGAAAGTGGGGTACCGCTTGGCGAAGCTCGCGTTGTTGTCGGTGGCGGACGAGGAGTCGGCGACCCGGATGACTATGATAAGCTAGAAGAACTCGCCGAACATCTCGATGGGACTGTCGGTGCGTCCCGAGCAGCCGTTAATGAGGGATGGCGACCTCACAATGATCAGATCGGGCAAACCGGAACAAAAATCAGTCCGAAACTATACATTGCCTGTGGCATTAGTGGTGCAGTACAGCACTGGGTTGGATGCAGCGGATCAGACAACGTGCTGGCGATTAATACTGACCCAGAAGCAGCTATCATGCACAAAGCGGACTACGCGGTTGTTGGCGACCTTCACGAAGTTGTTCCAGAACTTAACAAGAGGCTGACCGAATAGCCGCTCTAACTCAACTCTGTTTTTAACTGATTGCAGCTGACGCTTCTATACAGGTTCAGCGGATTCTGCTGTTCACAGTGAGGATGAATCGCGTAAGTTCAGGTAAGCTATCGCCACGTTACTGTCGGTCTTTAGTCTCCAGTGTTTCGGGTCCGCTTCCAAGATTTCTGTATACGTTTCATAGAGGCCCAGGTTATTCGCTTCCGCGTAGTCTCTGACTTGGCTCCAAGTGTGAAGACGGTCAATACAGCAGCGAGCGTATCCAGCGTCTGTACCGGAAACGGACTCGTCGCCGCGATCATGTTCAGGAGGCACTGTTTCGTGACCTACTAAAACGGCTGTACGCCAAAGGTATGCCCATGATGCATATCGGTCGATTAACTGACATACTCGAAATCACAAAGCACACGATTTCTGTACGTTCAAACAGTTCGCTGAATATTTGGCCTGTACCGCCGAGAAATGCGGTAATCCGGTCGGTGTCCGGTCAGAAGCGTAGAATTGTTGAGAGTACTCGCGGTGCGGTTCGACAATCGAACGACACGGCACCAGAACACGCTCATCTGTCTATATGGATATGGGGGACACGTCGACTTAATAGTATTAGAAACGTTCTTGGGACTACCCACAAGCAAAAAAGTCGGCAGACAACGCGGCCCGCGCAGTTCGATCAGAACGACCACAAGTAGTGAGAAATACCGCATCCTCACGAAAGTTCCAAAGAACGCGCACAGACATAAGTGTCGTCCACTATAACAGGACTATTGCCTCTGGGGAGTCGGCATAGCTGAGAACTTCACGGAAGAGGACCCATCGTTCACGACAAGAAGGATTCATACATAAGCTGTACTGACTGTCCCCGGTTTTGCAATTTTTTCAAATCCCCATAATCTTTATATTCATGTAGTGTAACAACATTTCTAAGACATGTGCAAACACTTGCCATGTATAGGGATATCTATGTCCCCAAACGAACGAAATTGTACCGAACAGCAAGAAGATTCCTTGCCATACAGAAGCGATCCTACCACCGGTCGCATGAGACGCACAGACGCAAGTTTAGTCACCTTTTCAATATTCTCCTCTCAAAATTTGGGGGTGAACTAACGTATGAGCACCAGTGGTAGTAGTCCAATTCAAACCTTCCTTGATGAGCTTGATAAGGTTGTATTCGGGATCGGCGTGGTTGTGGCTGGTCTTGCTGTGCTTGCATTTATGCTGCAGCCTGATACAGCTCAGTCGTACATGTGGGATCTCAATGACTTCCTATGGACAGAACTTGGATGGTTCTACCTCGGAGTGATGTTTTTCCTTGTTGTCTTTGTCTTCTTTTTGATTCTTGGGCCGTGGGGTAAGATCAAATTAGGTAAAGAAGATGAAGATCCAGAATTCTCATTCCTTTCGTATTTTGTAATGTTATTCTCCGCCGCAATTGCAGCAGGTATTGTGTTTTGGGGCCCGGCAGAAGGTATTTTTCACTTTGATGCCCCAGCACCCTGGGCAGGAGCCGAAGCACACGGCTCTGATGCTGCTGTCGGCGCTTTACAAGCTACCTTTTTCCATTGGGGCATCTCGGCATGGTCGGCGTATGTTGTAATGGCCATCCCAATTGCTTACTTAGCATACCGGTATGATGGACCCATGCGAATTTCAACTGTTATTGCACCATGGGTTGGCCTTGATAACCTCGATGGCTTCTGGGCAAAGACTATTGACGTGATCGCCGTGTTTGCAACGATTGGCGGAGTAGCAACTACACTTGGGCTGGTTGGATCACAGTTTTTGATTGGTCTTGATTACATGGTTGGTGTTAATCCCGGGGATACAGGAACAGTGGTCATGATTACCGGGTTGACTATTGCGTTCACCATATCAGTTGCAGCAGGAATCCGTAAGGGTATCCGACGTATTTCATATTTTAATGTCACTTTGTTTACTTTTATGATGATAGCTGTTTTTGTCCTCGGTCCAACCGCGTACATTATGACAGTCGGGACCGAGGCACTGGGCAATTACGTAAATGACTTCATTACGATGAGCTTCTATACCGGTGCAGAAGCTGAGGTTGGAGGCTTAGTACATGGCTGGGTTGGTGGCTGGACTGTATTCTACTGGGCATGGTGGTTTTCGTGGGCACCGTTTGTTGGACTGTTCATTGCTCGTATCTCTCGAGGCCGAACTGTCCGACAAGTTGCCCTGACAGGTGTTTTTGCTTCAACGGGGGTTACTATTCCGTGGTTCGCAACAATGGGAGGTACTTCTATCTTCATGGAGTCCCAAGGAACTGCTGAAATCCTCGGTACAATTGGGGAGTATGGTGGTGATGAGGCGGCAGCAGGATACCCGATGTTTGAAGCTCTCGCTGGTGGAGGTATTCTAATGGTGCTATTCCTAATCCTTATTACTACATTCTTCATCACCTCTGCTGACTCCTCAACACTCGCTCTCGGTATGTTGACGACTGGTGGCGAGACAAGACCATCTACAATTAATCGTGTTATTTGGGGTGGTGTTATCGGACTACTTGCCTCGATGCTCATGGTTGTTGGTGGAGTAGATGCCCTGCAGGCTGCAGCAATTATAACTGGTGGTCCGTTTGCAATTATTCTGATCATTGCGGTTGTCTCTATGTCAGTGATGTTTGGGAAACGATATCCAGTATTCCTGGGTGAAGAAGGGTCTATACCTGGAACAAACTTTGATTTTGATGGTGACCGTGACCGAGTCGTCGGATCAGATGATGATTAAATAACCATCTATCTGAGCATCGGT
>OBKM01001174.1_pt1 | contig 11049 bp, 8 predicted proteins | sample 1519691 | NCBI WGS metagenome assembly OBKM01 (sample SAMEA37050418, study PRJEB22526) | metagenome | biome: saline pan; feature: lake; material: water | place: Egypt | collected 2015 | depth 0.5 m
GACGAAGTCCAAGACCGTCTTGTATGTTCGGTCAAGTTCCCGAGTTATTTCTGCTGTCTTGTCCTCTTCCATTCCGCGAATGATATGAAACATCTCCGGGAGTGAAAGCTTGTGCTCGGAAAATATGGTCTCGGTAAGATCGTTGAAAATGCTGTCACAGTTGTGACAGCGATAGCGTTGAGCGTCCTTTCTCGTCGTCCCTTTCTTGATCGTGTCCGCACTCTCGCAGTGCGGACACGATACCTCATCTGGCCATCGTTGCTCACGGAGATACTCCAGACAATCCTCCTTGTCAGGCAGAAAAACTTCGTCTACGCTCTCTCTGCTGACCATCTTGGAGCCAGTTATGAACTCCACTCACAAAGTATGCACTGCTACAGATGAGCGTTCCAACTCAACACCAAGATCCACAGCTACTGTGGCTGAACAGGCTCGTCGCAGTCGTAGCACTCAGCAAAGAATCGCGTCTCACCCTCTACCTCGTACTCAACGAGGATAGCCCCCGCTGTGATAGCCGACCCACAGAATGGACACGTGCCGAGTTCCGACGCTGAGCCTGACATACTGGTCTGGAAAGGGGGAACTTGGAGCGTGTGACAAGATTCCAAGTTCCATTTGAGTATTTACACTGAACATTTAAACCAATTAGGTGAGTCCAGTGAAAGTGATAGTCGGAGCCGAGACTACTGAACCGAGGAAACCTCAACAGCGTACCCCTCAGCCAACTCTACGACATCATAGACGTGAATCCCTGATTTGAACCACAGCACACGGTCATCCATCCCCTCGAAATCCTCAGATGAGCAATCCAATCGCTCTGAGACGGCGATAATAAGATTGTCTTGGTCGGCTTCTCGTATCTTCGCTAACTTCTCATCAAGATACTCGGGCGTCCAAAACCCAACAATCTCGAACACGACTCGTCGTCCGTCTGGGTGTTCAATGGCGAAATCGGGAAGCATCACCTCCGCCCCCAAGTCCAGCACATCGTCTTCCCGTACCAGCTCCCAATCGGTGTTCGACCGCTCCCATTTCTGTGCGAGCGTCCGTTCGACATCAGAGTCGAAATCACCCTGAGCAGAGTAGTGTGAGGACAGGTCATTGGTCTGGTCAAGCTCAAACGAGAGTGTTGGACGGGATGACCCGCTTTCGTCATCGAGTATATCGGCTTCCATCTCCCAGCGGTCGCACAGGGGGAGAGCAGGCAGGAAATTCGCCATACGGATGCCGTACTTCCGTGATTTTGAGAACAGGGACGCCGCCCCGTCCAGAGTCGCTTCATACCCGTCAGCAACATCTGTATTGGAGACACGCCTGCCGTTGCTGTCGATTGGATAGATGCGGTGCATCAGCCCAAAGAGCTTCACGTAGCTGAAGACGGTAGAAAATGAGTCCCAGACTCGTATCCGCATCTCTGTCGCATCGTACAGCACCGCCTGTGCCAGAGCAAGATTGTAGCGTGTAAGAAGCCAGTCAACCGTGATCGTATCCTCAGCGTAGGACTCCTCGCTATCACCCGTGAGTCGTGTCGTAGTGGTTGATTCGTCTCCCTCCTCGTATTCATCGGAAACACGGTGTCCGAACCGTACGAGTCGCTTGTTCTCCTCTAAGTCGGCGTACATTCCTCGATAGCACTCTTTGAGCGAGATACCGAGTTTATCAGCGACGGAACTGTACACCTCCAATTTCTTTGTGTCCTCTCCGAGCGTCGGCTGGCGGACAACGGGATACGAGTCGTTTGCCTTCTTGAACAGGTGTTGCCGAATCTCTCGTGGCTCAACTGGGGCGACTGTCTCGAACTCACACTCGTCTTTTAGCAGTTTCGCCAGTCCTTGGACGATTTTGTAATCCGTATCCGCAATGGTGAGCTGGTCGATGGTGTCTTCCAATTCGCCCTTCTGTTCGCCGAGATGCTCCTCGAAGATCTGGATGAGTTCCGAAGCCGTCTCTCGATACCGTTGCTCATCAGTATCGACGAACAACGGAGTGATGCTATCCTCGTGTGTGCGTGAGCGTGCGAGGTCAGCTGTCAGCACTCGCTGTCACCCCCTGCCGTCGCCGTTCGGAGACGTAGGTTTCCATTGTATCTTCGGTGATAATCTCGTAGAGACGAGCGGGTTGACGGTCGTCTGTCGGTCGGAGAATCCGTCCCAGCCGTTGTGCGTACTGTCGTTTCGAGGCACTCCCAGACAGAATGATGCCCACGTTCGCAGACGGCACGTCGATGCCTTCATCTAAGACCTGTGAGGTAGCCAGCATCGAGTACTCTCCCGTCCGAAACCGTTCCAAGATCTCGGTGCGTTCCTCAGTCTCGGTCTGGTGTGTGATACACGGCACGACGAACTCTTGGGAAATCTCGTAGGCGAACTCGTTGTTGGCAGTGAAGATGATTGTACGGTCGTCGTAATGCCGTTTCAGGAGATTATCAAGCGTGTCCAGCTTCTTTTCAGCCGTGCGGGCGATCTTCTCCGCTCGTTGCTTGGCGATGAGAGCCCGTCGCCCCTGCGGGTCATATGATGTGCGTTTGAGGAACTCAGCATACCCGTCTTCTTTCCAGAGGTCAAAGTCGTGGCTATCCACGTAATCACGGTAAATCTGGTACTCCTCATCGTAGGTTGTCCGCTCGTCGTTGGTGAGTCCGACTTGGAGGTGAATCGTCTCGTACTCGCTAAGAAACTCGCCAGCAAGTTCATTGACTTCCTCTCGATAGACGACCGTCCCAAGCAAGTCCTCCAACTCTTCGTGTGCTCCATCGGCACGCTCGTAGGTTGCTGTCAGTCCAAGCCGATACGGAGCAATTGTCATCTCAGGAATTTGCTGGTAGGTCGGGGCTGGCAAGTGGTGAACTTCGTCCACTACAAGAAGTCCGAACTGGTCGCCGTACTCGTTGATGTAGCGGTAGGCGGAGTCGTAGGTCGTTACTGTGATGTCCGCTATGTCGTGGCTTCCTCCCCCAAGAACGCCGACACCGTCTGGAAGTTGGTCACCGAAGGCATTGGTGAGAGTCGCGTGCCACTGGTTCATCAGGTCGATAGTCGGCACGACTACGAGCGCACTCACACCTGCGTCCGCGATGGCTTGGACGGCGAGGAACGTTTTCCCGCTTCCAGTCGGGAGGACGACGCTTCCTTGACGGTTGTTGTCCTGCCACGCAGAGAGAGCGTCCTGTTGGTAGTCCCGTGGTTCGATGGCGACAGACGGGGTGAGATAGAACTCTGGGTAGGCACGAGCATCATCCTCTAATTCAGCCACAGTCGCTGTGGATTCTTCGAGCGTTGCTTGTCCATCGGACTCGGTTGCCCACTGTCGAATATGGCGGTAGTGCTGTGCCTGTGCCCGATACTCGTCAACACGGTCGTCCCATTCGGCATACGGCACAGTATCAGGAGCGTCTTCGAGAAGAAGCGTGCCATCATCAAACGAGAGACGCATTCGACTTTACCTATGTTGGTGGGATACTTGTCCTTGCTGTGGTTGGAATCTCGAAGAGAACACTATATTGAGAGGTCGTCAGCAGTTGAGCGAAGCTCGCTTTTTGTCGGCTGTCTCCCGATGTCGACGGAACGGTCGCCAACCCAGAATCGAAACTGCTGGTGGTCAACATCGAAGTGAAGTCCACAGGAGACATCTGGCTCTGCTTGCTCATACTCGGATTTGCTCACGTTTTCGCCTTCTTGTAGCGTTTCGAGGAGATACTCGGCGGCGTGTGGGCGTTGCTTCATCGCCAAGATGTGGTCGGTCGCTACGTGTTTCAGCACGTCCCCACCTGTGTCGTATCCGTCCCCAACGAGATAGAACTCTCCGCTGAACTCGTAGGACTCGACGTGGATACTGAGAGCATACGTCATATGCTACCGTCGTCGTTCTGTGGCACAAACATTACGCCTCCAGTTGCTGTTAGAGGAGATAATGACAGCAGACCGCCGTCCTGATGAAATCGAAGTTGATCGGCTTGACCAGCAGTTAGCAACCGCTGAAAACGGAGATATGACCGCACTCACAAAGGCAGTCGCAACCTACGAAACACAGTTAGCGACCGCACACGAGAAAGGCGAGAATCATCGACAGCGAGAGCGCGTAGATGGCGCCGGCGACGGCGACCCCCATCGTCGCTGCCCCGATTCGACCCCACCGCGCGTGCGTCGGGTAGTTTGGCATTACTTGCTGTCTACTCCGTGCATACTCAAATGTCTCTAGGATGGGGCACGCTCGGCCGCAACTGCTGCGACCCGATGACACCGGAATATAAGACCGCCGCGACCCGGGATTCGGATATGACCATCGACCACCGCGACCGAACAGCGGTCGTCACACACGCGCTGGCACAACACACACTGACCGACCTGCGCAGCGTCGAGACCGAACAGGTCGCGTTCCGCAAGGGGCTGGTCCGCCTGGGCCGCATCTGTGGCTACGAGATTATCGACACCTGGATGGGGACCGAGGAGGTGCCCGTCCAGACGCCGCTAACGGAGACCACCGGCGAACAGGTCACCGGGATGGACGACGTCGTCATCGTGAACGTCCTCCGCGCGGCGACGCCCTTCGTCGAGAGGCTGCTGAAGGCGTTCCCGCAGGCCCGCCAGGGCGTCATCTCCGCCAGCCGCGACGAGTCCGCCGGGATGAACGACGACGGCGAGTTCCCCATCGCCGTCCAGTACGTCAAACTCCCCGAGATCAAACCCGAGGACACCGTCATCGTCGCCGACCCGATGCTCGCGACGGGGTCGACGATGTCGGCGGTGCTGGACGAACTCCTCGACGGGACCACGCCGCAGGAACTGCTCGTGCTCTCGGCGGTCAGCGCACCCGAGGGAGTCGAGCGAATCAGCAGCGAGCACCCCGAAGCGGAACTGGTGACCGTTAGCGTCGACGACCACCTCGACGAGGAAGGGTTCATCGTCCCCGGTCTCGGTGACGCCGGTGACCGGGCGTTCCGCACGGAGTGAGGCCAGCGACGCGTACCTAGACGGAGCGCTGGACACCCTACAGTGACAGCTCAGCCCTATCGATGAATTGGGTTTCAGCCCGTCGACGGCCGGAATTTATTTGTTTATCGAGCCATTAGGTAGCGATTAACACGCCCGTGAATTCGTTCAGTGTGCGTCGAGATCACGGGATTGACGAAGACGGTCAGGGGTATCAGCGAGTATGAGCTACGATGAATCAGAGCGCGAGCCGAACGGAACCGTTACCCGGCGGTCGCTACTCAGGGCTGCCGGTGTCAGTACCATCTCGTACGCGGGCCTCACCGCGGCTGCTGACCACCCGACGCCTACCGCACGAGCGGGGACGACCACCACGGATGATGGGATCCGTTGGGAGAGCCGTCTCGACGACGGATTTGTACTCCCACTGGACGTGGCTGTAACCGAAGACGAGATTGTTGCTGTTGGCCTCGCGTTGACTGGAGAAGATGTCGTGCGGTACCGTGTTGCCGCGTACACGCACGGACCTGATCCAGCGTTGCGGTGGGAGTATACTGCTGGCGAAGGTGATGGAGACGGAATTAACGTCACAGGAGTGTCAGATATATTCAAGATATTCCCCGTGTCTGATGGCTATATTGCATGTCTCGACGCACCGGAGATCGTCAAGCTGAGTGGCGGAGAGCCACAGTGGCGTCTCGAACGGGCCGACCTGTTCGCGGCGTACGAGAGTGCTGGCTTCCAGGACTGGCCCGACGATATCGGCCGACCGTTTCTCGATGCGGATATTCCCTCGTTTGCACAGATAGCGGACGGCCGTATTGCGCTGTTCCACGGCGGCAATCTGCTCGAAATCGACACCGACGGTACGGTCGTCTCTGCTGTGATCCCGACCGTCGAGCAGGAACAAGAATTCGTCGACGGAGAAGGCGAGACACGGACCGTCCCCCGGCGGTCGATCGGCGGTGGGTTAGCCATGACTGCTGTCGGGGAGGACGTCGTCATTGCGACACTCAGTGGTGTCTACCGCCTGGGAACTGATGGAACTGTCCGGTGGTGGACACTCTCTTCTTCGGTCGAGGAATTTGGGGCTGCCGATGAGGGGCTGCCGGTCGCAGGGTCGTTATCGGGGGCCAACTCGGATGCGGATTTCGAGCTATTCCTGCCGATAAGCGTCGACCGCGGCACTGGCGATACCATCGTCGTCGCCGGTGCTGGGTACGAAGACGACGCTGAGCTCCTCGAGAGAGACTTGGATAGAACAGCGCTTGCCAGTATCGGCCCCGATGGCACTCCCCAGTGGACGCGGTCACAGTTCGCTGTCGACGATCTCACTGAAGGCGAGCCAATCTCCGGATGGAATCGGGTCGACACCCTCGGCGACGGATACGTGCTGAGCGGCTCCGTGACGGAGTTTCTCTTTCGCGTAGAGGAAGGCGGTGCGAACAACGTACTGGCAGTTGCCGATGCTGACGGCCGTGTCTTTGCGGGTCGGACGGCAGCGACTGAACTGTACATTACATCGGCGGAGTTGCCCGGCGGCGATCTGCTCAGTATCGTCGTCGAAGCCAACCCATCGAGAGCTTCGTTGCGGGCCTTCGATCCGGCCGCGCTGGGCGATCTGGGGGGAACCATCGACGCCACTCCGGATCCGAGTCCAGAGCCCGACCCCGACCAGTTCGATCCGAGGGTACACGGGTTCGATTTCAGGAATTGGGAAGGCGACGGTCAGGACAACACGGAGCGGGCGGACAATCCGTGGCCGGAACCGCACGACCCGGCGGATGTGTCCCGGTTCGAGGTGGAGCAGACGATCGACCAGGTCTGGGAGCCCGAGTTTGGTGCGGATCTGAAAGACACAGTTGTCGAGTACTTCTACACCCAGATCAACCAACAAACAGTCACGAACGGACACTGTTACGGGATGGTCTTTGCGGCACTCGAGTACTTCAACAATCCGGATGCACTTCCGGAATCGGTCGAGTCAGCCAGTCATATCCCACATCCAGTGGGCGAGTACGAATCGGTGGGCAACCGGATCAATTTCTACCAGAATGCGCAGTTGCTCGATACTGACAGCGGCGCGTCGGTGTACCAGTACATCAGGTTGGCCGCAGTTACCCTGGCAGACAAACAAGAGTTGTTCTCTGGAGGGGAAGACACGATCGTTGATCCGCAAAGAGAGCGTGAGATTCTGGAGACACGGATCGATCGTGACGGCGCTGTCGGGGTCGGGCTGTTCGGGGACGACGGCAACCACGCGGTCGTTGCGTACGACTACACTGACGACGGGACGATATTTGTTTACGATCCAAGCTTCAACGGGCCACGATTGGTCACGGAGGGGGCGCCCGACGGCGGAGAGCGGCGTGCCGAGGAGTATCGGATCGAGATTGAGGGCGACGAGATGACGTACATCCAGGGAGGCGGACCGGAGGCGTACGACCGGTTCGCCGCGCTGACTGACGACCCACGAGAGATCGACCTCGTAGACCTGTACAGAACGGGGATTGCTATGATGATACTCGGTGGCGCAGCGGACCGTATAAGCGACGGAATCGAGACGGTCGACGAACTTCGAGATCGTGCGGGGGAATTCGTTGACAATATCAGGGCGACGTTCGTCGGGATCCGTGCTGATGTCGACGATGCAATCGAACTCGAGATAGACTCGCTGTACTCGCTCGGTGGACTGGGCGTCTCGGACTCTGTCTACCGGACGGCAACAGAGTACACCACCGCGGATTTGGCGTTCACCGATCGAGAGACCGACCCCACCATCTCGCTGCAGGGGACGGCAAACAGTGACTATACGCTGCGGTCGGTCGGTGCCACGAGCAACAGCACCCTCTTCGATACGGAGACGTCTGGCAGCATCTCTGCTGGTGGCAGTGTCGGGTACCGCGCCAGCAGCACCGAGGGAATCGTCAGGGACGACGAAGACACGACACAGAACGGCGACGAGGAATCCACAGACAACGACGGGTCGGCGGGCGACGACGCTGCAGATGCTGCCGAGGAGACGGAGACAGACACCGACGACGGGTTCGGGCCGGGTTTCGGCGTCGGTGGCGCGCTTGCTGGTGTCGGCGGCGTTGCATACGTGTTGAAAAGACGGCTTGGTGGGACCGAATCCGAGGATGAGTGAACGGCGCGCCCGTGGCGGCACGCGATGGTCTTTTTACTCACGATACTCGAGAGGGCGGCAACTCTGGCTCGTACAGCAGCGTCAGTGGGAGCGAATACACGTAAGGCAGCCACGCCGCTGTGTTCGAACTCGAAAGCCACGGCGAGGCGCACTGCGTGGTTGTTGTTCCTTGCACAGGCGCAACAAGTTTATTACTATCAACTAATAGCTTTGTATAGATTGACCACAGGGTGACTATCCATGGATGGTATGTGGTAGTCTAGACGGCGGCTCACAGGACGAACAACGGAGTTTACGAACAATGGACAATGACGGACGAAACGGACGATAGACCGGCAGACAATCCGGGTGCAAGCGACCGAAAAGCAGACTCCGTCGAGCCCGAACCCACAGAAACCGAGGAAAGTGAAAAAAGGAATAATGGCGGATTTGGCTTCTCTCGGCGGCAAATCCTCAAGTACAGCGGCGCCAGCGCGATTGTGGCTGGCGCAGGGTGGCAGCTACTCTCGAGCGACGACCGTGAAGACGAAGACGAAATGTGGGACGACGTCATAACAGGAGTTACGGTCGAGCAACCAGCAGACGGGGTCGTTGAGCTGACCGGCGACGCGCGAGCAGTAAATACAACCGTGCCAGCTGAGCTTCCGGATCTCGAACTTGCGGGAGACGACCGTGTCTCACTGCGGTTTCTCTCAGTGGAGCTTGCCGACGAGGCCGAAATCGAGCTTCGAATCGAGAACGAGGCGCCAGTCGGGAACCCACAGCTGTCGCCAGGATACGAGCTCGAAGGATCGTTTCAGCTCGATTATCCGGACGGCTTTGCTGCTGCGGTTGAGCAGGTCTGGTTCGGCGTTGCCGTCGACAGAGAGCAGATTGTCAACCCCGATAGCTTCGCGCTTCACCGGGAAACCGAGAACGGATACGAGCCCTTATCAACGGTCCGTGTCGGATCGACACCCACAGAACATCACTATTTCGTGCGGTCTGACGGGCTCTCGAACTTCGTCACCGGCGAGAGCGGAAATACAAATATCGTCTCGGTCGATGGCGGCGACGCGACCGACCTCCTCTATCTTGAGGATGGCGACGGCGTTGTCGGGGATCTCGTGATGCCGGACAATATTACGATTGACGAAAGTGGCCGTGACCTGCGATTTATTATCGAGACAAATGCAAGCGATCTCGAAGCGACGTTCGATCTGTCGACGCGAGAGCCTGCAGAGTTCGATTTTGCTGGCGGGCGTATCGATCTAGCAGACACTCCAGTTCCGGAGGAGCCGGTCGAGCTGTTCACAATCGAAAACACGAGCGACGACAGCGTGCTGTGCCGGGCGTTCGTGAATCACCCGGAGATACTTCTTATAAAGAACATTGGGGACAAGCCAGATTCGGTGGACAGTCCTCTGCGGATCGACCCGGGAGAGTCTTGGGCCGTCGGGATTAGCGTCGGCGACCGCGAGCCCGACAACGTACTGGTTGCGTCGCTGAACGTGCCGATCGTCGTTGATAGGCAGGGCAACCCCGTGTTCGGAGACGATACAGACTATTTTTTCCGGGAAAACGCCTCACAGCCGGTGGCCTGGTCGGACGATATCTCTCCGGCACAGGACGGGACGCCGTCGTGGCCAACAGAAGGTGCAGACAGTGACAGCATGCATCACCGGATACCGATGTGGCTTACTGTCCAGCACGAGGGTGACCGAGAAGTCGATGAGATGATTCGTGTGAACCTCAGTGCCGCCGGCGGTGACCAGGGTGACGTATTAGGATTTCAAGACGTTTCCGACATCGAGGACGCCACGCAGACTGTGAGCTTCAGTGATGGGCCACAAGACTCCCTGAGCGAGCGATTCGTTCCAACTGCCTTACCGGGTAGTAGCGGACGATTCAAGTTCCACATGACGACAGAAAGCAAGAGGAATGGTATAAATCAAGGTAATCCAGCTGATGAGATGGTCCTCAACGACATCGGTGACCTCGAACTTGAAGTTCAATTTGTAGACTTTGGTTCCGGAAACGAATACGAACAGTGGGCAGGCGAAGATTCGATCAGCCGGTCAGTCGGGTTGAATTCGCCAGGCGAGTCCATACAGGAAGAGGGCGTGCAGTTCCGCGACGACGCGATGGAACGGTGGGCGACAGAGACAATCGCAGCGGTCTTCCCGTACAACGTGACCACAGCGCTGCGGCTCTGGCAGCTACAGCGTGGTCTCAGGAGGGGGGTCGTCGATACGGACGCACTGTTAGCGTTCGAGATCGTAGATCAGGTCGACAATGTCGAAACAATCGTCGAAGACGCGAGCGACCCGGATCCGCTTCAGGATCTGTTCCTCAGGCTGAACAACACTGCCGAAGGGTTACTGCTGACGGCAGTCATCGAGTCAGGTGACGACGACGACGCGCCATTCGAGGACGCTTGGCCGAACGTTGATGGCATCTCTGTCGGGATGTTCGGGCCGACGATCATAGTCACAGACGGTGTCGAGCCATATGAGAAGCCAACAGAGATCACAGGACTCGAAATTCTCGAACGCTCATCTGTAGCAGTGCATACTTTGTGAGTGGAGTTCATAACTGGCTCCAAGATGGTCAGCAGAGAGAGCGTAGACGAAGTTTTTCTGCCTGACAAGGAGGATTGTCTGGAGTATCTCCGTGAGCAACGATGGCCAGATGAGGTATCGTGTCCGCACTGCGAGAGTGCGGACACGATCAAGAAAGGGACGACGAGAAAGGACGCTCAACGCTATCGCTGTCACAACTGTGACAGCATTTTCAACGATCTTACCGAGACCATATTTTCCGAGCACAAGCTTTCACTCCCGGAGATGTTTCATATCATTCGCGGAATGGAAGAGGACAAGACAGCAGAAATAACTCGGGAACTTGACCGAACATACAAGACGGTCTTGGACTTCGTCCATGAAGTCCAAGACGCTCTCAACGACGATCCAGAGTTTGATCTCACCGGGGTTT
>OBKM01001175.1_pt1 | contig 11038 bp, 15 predicted proteins | sample 1519691 | NCBI WGS metagenome assembly OBKM01 (sample SAMEA37050418, study PRJEB22526) | metagenome | biome: saline pan; feature: lake; material: water | place: Egypt | collected 2015 | depth 0.5 m
CTTCGCTCCCTGCGTTGCTCCTTGAGGAAGGGGACTTACCGCCTAAAACCGTTAATTTTCACCAGGAGCCGACTCGGCAGTTGTGACCGAAAAGTCTCCTGCCAGTCGTTCGAGCGCCTCATGGTGTTCGGTCGTGTGAGGGGCCGTCAACGGCGAGACGCTGATATCGCCGTCGGCGACGACGCGCCGGTCGGTACCAACGGGGTCGTCCACGTCACCGGCGTGCATTAGCGACCAGATGTTGTCACGGAGTTCGATTCGGCCGTCGTCGTTTCGCTCCGCGTCGATCTCATAGCGCATCGACGGTCGGGTAACACGCAGTTCGGGCGGTTCGGTCACCGCGTCGTTGCCGGCGAAGGGGACGTTCACATTGAGGTAGTCCGCAGCGTCGAACACGCCGCTAGCGTGGGCGTGCTCGACGAGATAGCGCGTCGCCGCTGCAGCCATGTCGTAGTCGGTTGGGTCGGTCGCCAGCGTCGCCCAGTCGTCACCGCCCTCGATGTACAGCGAGACGGAGACGGCGGGAACGCCGAAAAACGCGGCCTCGACGGCGGCGCTCACGGTGCCTGACCGGCCGAGGACGTACGCACCCATGTTGGCCCCCTTGTTGCAGCCAGAGACGACCAGGTCGACGTCGGGACACAGCACGCTGAGGCCGGCGACAACGCAGTCGACCGGCGTTCCCGACACGGCGTAACCGAGTTCGTGGTTCGCACTATCGACCTGCTGGGACATCGTTCGACCGACGGCGCTCTGATCGTCGGCGGGTGCGACTGCGGTCACGTCGCCGACAACGGAGAGACCGTCGTACAGCGCCCGAAAGCCGACGCTGTCGACGCCGTCGTCGTTGGTCAACAAAATTCGTGGCTCGTTCATACCACCAGTCCGCCCGCGAGGTGCAAAAGCACTCGGCCCCCGTACACCGCGTCGGCGAACACAACGCACACAAGGATTGAGTCATATCGTCTGCTATGGGACTTGGCAGTACGACAAAGAAAATCCAGATGCTTGCCGACAGCGCCGAAAAAATGTACCACCGGCTCAACGAGGTTCGTGAGCAGGTCGAAACCACCCAACGGACGGTCGACGAAACCGGTGATCGGGTTCGCAATCTCGAGAGCGAAATCGTCGAACAGCGCGCGATTCTCGAAGCGATTGCAGACGAACTCGATATCGACCTCGCTGCAGTGACGGCCGACGCACACATAATTGACGCTGAGAATGCGGAACGCGAGGCGGCCGAGGGCGAACACGCGGATAGGGACACTGAGGACGCCGGTGCCGAAACTGATAGTGTCGCTGGCGGCGGCGGTGCCGACGCTGATGATGCTAACGACGGCGACGGTGTCGTTGTCGACAAGTAAACGGCTGTTCGTCACACTGTCCGCCGATTCCGCCGACGGTCAGTTCCGCAGTCGGCCGTGTTCGATCTTCATACACCGGTCTTCGACAACGGTGAGTCCGACCGATTCGGCCCGTTCGGTCGCGCGATCGTCGTGAATGCCGAGTTGTAACCAGAGCGCATTCACGTCGCCAACGGCGTCGCGTCGGGCGAGCACGTCGTCGACGATCCCCGACACCTCGTCGCTCGGTCGAAACACGGTGACAACGTCGATTTGTGTTGCCGCATTGATGTCGGTGAGAGAGTCGGCCGCGGGTTCGTCGAGCACTCTTTCGGCAAACGGATTGACGGGATGAATTTCGTAGCCGTGTTGCTGGAGGTATGCTGGAACCTCGTGGGCGGCTTTGCCGGGTGTCGTCGAACAGCCAATAACGGCGATTTTCGTGTCGTCGAGCACCGAACTGAGGGTTTCGTCGGAGACATCGTTCATGCTGCTCCTTCGGAACCGACCGACAAAAATGCCGCTCACTGGTGACTGGCCAACACACAAACAAAAAACTATCATTGTTGATACATACGGTTCCAACCGTCGAATTATTCGCGAACAAGCCGACAGACATCCGGAAAACAGCGTTTTACCCTCGCCAAGATGTATATTTGTACTGAAACTATCGGCTAACGAAAACAGACTTATATTCCCGTGCCAATGTCTTGCATGCACACAGCACAGTCGTATGAGACACGATTACAGCCTCCCACCGGACTGGAACGCGATGACTGACGAGGAAAAGTCTCGGTGGATGACCCAAGAACGGTGTCGGCGACAGGCCATGCATCAACAGACGCCGGCGACGGATGCACTCGAACACACAACCACTCGGCTCGTCCGAACGCTCAACGCGCGTGGCTATGAGCCACTCGCCCAGAAGCGGTAGGCGGGATTCGGTGGTCGGCCAGCGCTGACGCTACCGGCACCCATTTTCCGGACTCTTGATGCGTCCTCACGAACAGCCACGGTGAACGCGAACGTTCTGAACTCTCGGTGTGGTTTTTGTGCCGGACGGGTTTTGACAGCTCGGAGGGTACAAACAACTGGGTGTTGCGCGCGGTCGAACGCAAAAACACACGAAAAAACATGTTATTTATACTCTTTTTGTGCGTAGATAATGGTATGCTTCCCCTCCAACAACCGCCCGCCGGCGACTTCTCGCTCGTCGTCTGGCTTGGTGCCGCATTCGCTGTGATCGTCATCGGGGTATCGATCTACATCTATCGTGATGCCAGACGTCGAAACAGCGACAATCCCGTTCTCTGGGCGCTTGGGGCGATCGCGATTCCGTTTATCGTCCCGATCGTCTATCTCTTCGTCCGGGATCAACTCGGGACGCCGCGCTCGACGCTTCGGGACAAGCGGTAACCGGCGAGCATGTAGGTGAGAAACGACTCGGCGGTAATACGTGGATCCGAGAACATAGCGGGAAGTAGATTTGAACTACCGATCTCCGGGTTATGAGCCCGGCGGAATCTCCTGGCTATCCCATCCCGCTATCAGAGCGAAAGCCACAACCACGGTTAAGCGTTATGATTCAAGCGCAGTATGGCACTTTTCGCGACACACACTCTCTCACAACGCGGTGGTGAGTGCGCCACAACCACCGGCTTTTGAGCGCGTGTTTTCCGGGCATTTCGGACGCCACCGTGAGAGCAACAAGCGGTGCTGTCAACACCGTTTAGGTGGGGCCGATTTCGAATTGCACGAACAAAACGCCGGTTCCCTGGCGGGTGTCCGTGGTTGTTCACCGCGTCAGTTGTGTTCTAGCGGTATACGATGTCGAAACGTTCAACATCAAGAGTACCGAGTGCCCGAGTATGCCACAACAACGGCGTTTGGATCGACGAAGCTACTTGAAAGCGGTTGGCGCAGCAGGAACAACGGCCGTCGTCGCTGGCTGTCTCGACGACGATGACGACAACGTGATCAACCCGGGCACGGCCTCAGGCTTTCCCCCGTTCGAGTTCACCGAGGACGGCGAACTCGTGGGCTTCGACATCGACCTCGCAGAGGAAGTAATCGAACGAGCGGGCTACGAGGTCGGCGAGTGGACCGACATCGAGTTCGACTCGCTGATTCCTTCGCTGACCGAGGGCAACATCGATATGATCGCCGCCGCGATGACGATCACCGATGAGCGCGCCGAGACGATTGCGTTCTCGAGTCCGTACTACGAGGCCGATCAGGCCGTTCTCGTGGCCGACGACGGCGAGTTTTCGCCCGACTCACTCGACGATCTTGAGGGACAAATCGTCGGCGCACAGTCGGGAACAACCGGCCAGGGCCAACTCGACGAACTCATCGAGGACGGCATCGTCGACGAGGACGACTCCCGTCAGTACGAAAACTACACGCTTGGCGTGCAGGATCTCGAGGCTGGCAACGTCGACGCACTGATCCTCGACATTCCGGTCGCCCAGAACTTCTCGGAGAGCCGAAATGTGGTGGTCGCTTTCCGGATCGAAACCGGCGAGGAGTACGGCTTCGGGCTCAGACAGGACGACCCACGAATCGACGATCTCAACGCCGCCCTCGAAGAGATTCAAGACGACGGCACGTACGACGATCTCGTCGACGAGTGGTTCGAATAGGATAAATGGAGCCCGTGGCCCTGCTGAGCGATTGGCAGTTCGTGTTCAGCAACTGGCAGTTTCTCCTATTGGGCACGGTAGTCACGATTCTGCTCACGTTGTCGAGTTTGTCGCTCGGGTTTGCGCTCGGCTTTCCAGCGGGAGCCATCGAGGTGTACGGCGATGGCTGGCTCGCCAGCGGGGTCAGCACAGCGGGTGTCATTCTTCGCGGCACGCCGATCGTCGTCCTGATCGTCCTGTTCTTTTTTGCGCTTCCCATTCCGCGACTCGGGACGGTTCCGGTGATCGATATGCAGATGAACGCCTTCATTGCGGCGACGCTCGCGCTTGGCTTACGGAGCGCGGCCTATCAGGGGCAGGTGTTTCGCGGCTCGATTCAGTCGATCGCAAGCGGTCAGATGGAGGCCGCCCGTTCGATCGGCATGACCAAACTCCAGGCAATACGACACGTTATTTTTCCCCAGGCTGTCCGACGATCGCTGCCCGGATTTCAAAACGAGTTTACCATCGTTCTCAAGGACACGAGCGTCGCGTTCGCCATCGGGTTGGCCGAGTTGCTAACGCGTGGCGAGCGATTGTATCTGCAGCCCGGCCGCGACACGGCGGTTATCGAGGTCATTATCGTAATTAGTGCGATCTACTTTATTCTCACGTTCACCACGAACCGCGCGCTCGACGCGCTCGCCCGACAGTATGCGATCCCCGGAGGAAACGAATGAGTCTACTACGAATCGAAAACGTCGACAAATCATACGGCGACGAGGACGTTCTACACGATGTGAGCTTCGAGATGGACAAACAGGACGTCGAGGTCATTGTCGGACCGAGCGGCTCGGGAAAATCGACGCTCCTGCGCTGTGTCAACCGACTCACCGAGATCGATGCGGGTTCGATCTATCTCGATGATGAAAACATCCACTCGCTCGATGAGAACGAACTCCGACGGCGAGTTGGCATGGTGTTTCAGGACTTCAGTTTGTTCGCCCATCTGACCGCACGCGGCAACATTACGCTCGGCCTTCGCGAAGTGTTGGAGCTTCCAAAAGATGAGGCCGTTGCCAAAGCCGACGACTATCTCGACCGCGTTGGCCTCGCCGACCAGGGTGATTCGTACCCCGCCGAACTCTCGGGCGGCCAACAACAGCGCGTCGGCATTGCGCGTGCGCTCGCAATGGATCCCGATCTGATGCTGTTCGACGAACCGACCAGCGCGCTCGACCCGGAACTCATCGGCGACGTGCTGGCGGTGATGAACGACCTTGCCGACGGGGGAATGACGATGCTGTGTGTCACACACGAGATGGGCTTTGCGCGGTCGGCCGCTTCGACGGTGACGTTCCTCGATGAGGGGCGAATCGTCGAACGCGGCCCGCCCGAACAGCTTTTCGAACAGCCAGAACACGACCGAACTGGTGCGTTCCTTGGGGAACTGTCCGGACTGCATCAATGAGCCCACCACGATGACTGAAGCAGCCGAAACGTCCACCTCGGCAGTCGGTCGCGTTGGTGGCCGCAAGCGGCAGGTGTTTCTCGCGATCGGTGGGCTGTTTTGGATCTGGCTGTTGGCTCGGTGGATCTATCACAACACACTTTTCGACGGACTGTTGACCGCCGTTGGCCTGCCCGACGTGCTTCGATCCGACCTCGGTGTCAGCCAGCGCGAGCCGTGGTTTCCCGCCGACTGGTTTGCGAGCGTTGCCGCGCGGCTCGCGAGCGACGCTGACGGCCTTTCAGCGGTGCTTATTGATCCCCTCGTGTGGCTGTTCGAACTCGCGGCGCTGGCGGCCGAAAGCGAGCCCGCGTTGGCCGCAGGGGCGTTTGTGACGGTGTATCTGACGGTGCTGTCGATGTTTTTCGGCCTGTTCATTGCCGTTCCAGCCGCCGTCACCCGCATCTACGGCGGTCCGATCAGCAGCCGACTCTCGCTTGCGTACACCGAACTCATTCGCGGCACGCCGCTGCTCGCCCAGCTGTTTTTCTTTTATTTCGGCCTCCCGCTTGCGGGTTTCATCAGCGGCTTTCGCGTTATGGAGGTCAGCGGCATGCCACGGGCGGCCGCTGTCGTTGCGATCGTCGCCTTCACGATCAACTCCTCGGCGTACCAAGCCGAGTACATCCGTGCGGCGCTGCAGTCGGTCGACGCGGGCCAACTCACCGCTGCCCGGTCGGTTGGCCTCTCGCGACTGCAGGGCATTCGTCATGTCGTGCTCCCCCAAGGCCTGCGGTACGCGATTCCGGGTTGGACGAACGAGTTCGTCTATCTGCTCAAATACTCCTCGTTGGCGGCGTTCATCACCGTTCCCGAACTGTTTCGTCGCGCCCGAAACATCGGCTCGGACACGTTCCAGTTCACCGATATCTACCTGATTGTCGGTCTCCTGTACCTCGCGTTAGTGATTACGACGGCCATGTTGATGAACAGACTCGAACGGCGGGTGACGATTCCGGGTGTGGGGATGGCGGTCGGTCGCGACTAGCGACTCACTGCTCGAGCCGACGGAGCGCGGCCGCCACGTTCGGCGGCGTCGATCCCTGTCCGTCGCGGACGCGGTGGTCGGGCAGCACGATCGGAACCGGATTGGCCCGAAGCGCATCTCGAACCGTCGCGGTGGCCGCCTGCGTGTCGGCGTCGAGACCCGCCAACCGGGCGAGTCGCGAAACCGTGACGGTGTCGCCCGCGGGCACGGTTCCCAGCGATTCGAGTACCGACCGGTGATCCGTCGGCACGGTCAGTGCGTACTCGACACCGACGAGTCCGGTTGTTTCGCCATTGAGATACGCTTCGAACCGGTCGAGAACCTCGTGGTCTGTTTCGGCGTCGTCGGGTATGTCGTCGGGAAACGCGATGCTGACGACCGATCCGCCGGCGAGACCGACCTCGACGACACAGTCGACCGTCTCAAACCGACGGGCGAAAATTCCTGCAGGAGTCATGCTCGAAAGCCACACCCCAACACCCTTCAACTGTGTGTCTCGTCCCGCAAGTCTTATGAACAGATACGTACATTGATGTACATAGATGAACGAAGCTGAGGATGAGTTGGCCCCGCAGGTTCGGGCGATTCTCGATTCGGCGGCCGAGCGTGCCGGCGGCACAGAACGCATTAACGTCGAACCACGGTCGTTGTCGGCAGCGTTTGGCCGTGCCGAACGGGCGGATCGCGTGCCGATCATTGCAGAGGTCAAGCCGACGAGTCCGACGACCCGCGGAACCAACACGGACGATCCGGTCACACTGGCCGAATCGATGGTCGCCGGCGGCGCGGCCGCGCTGTCGGTGCTGACCGAACCCGACCACTTTGGCGGAAGCGTCGACAACCTCCGACGAATCCGTCGTGCGGTCGACGTTCCCGTGTTGCGCAAGGATTTCATTCTTCGCGAGGCCCAACTCGATTCCGTCGAAAGCGACGTCATCTTACTCATCGCGCGCTTTGTCGGCGACGACCTCGCGCAACTGGTGTCGGCGGCGCAGGCCCGCGGCTTTCAGGTGCTCGTCGAGGTTCACACGCGCGCCGAACTCGACAGCGCACTCCGTGCGGGGGCCTCGATTATTGGAATCAACAACCGTGATTTGGGTCGACTCGAAGTCGATCTCTCGACGGTCGAACGTCTCGCGCCCGACGTGCCCGATGACGTGACGCTGATCGCCGAAAGCGGCGTTTCGACCGTCGCGGACGTGCGTCGTATGCGCGAGGCGGGTGCCGACGGGTTGCTTATCGGCACGGCAATCATGGACGGTGATCCCGAGACGAACACAGGACGATTTACACGCACAGAGCGAGAATGACCACCCAACACACGAACTCACTATGAGCACAGACCAGCCACCAGCGACCGACGAAACGAAATTCGCGTACGAAACGGACGGTTCCTTCGGCGACTACGGCGGCCAGTACGTTCCCGAAGCCCTGATGCCGGCGATCGGGGAACTCACTGACGCCTACGAGCGCTACGTCCGAAACAACGAGGATGGCTTTATGGACGAGTTCCGCCAGCGGCTTGCGGATTTCGGCGGCCGGCCAACGCCCTTGCAGCGCGCCGACCGCCTCTCGGAGCGCTACGACCTCGAGCTGTATCTGAAGCGCGAGGATCTACTCCACGGCGGCGCGCACAAACTGAACAACGCGCTGGGTCAGGTGTTGCTTGCAAAGTACATGGGCAAAGACCGGATTATCGCCGAAACCGGGGCGGGCCAACACGGCACTGCCACCGCGATGGCTGCCGCGCACCTCGATATGCCCTGTACGATCTACATGGGCGAGCGCGACATCAACCGCCAGCGACCCAACGTGTTCCGCATGAAGCTCAACGGGTCGGATGTCAAACCGGTCACGGCGGGCCGCGGCACGCTCAAAGAAGCCATTAGCGAGACGATGCGCGACTGGGCCGAGAGCGTCGAGGACACCCACTACGTGATCGGGTCGATCGTCGGTCCGCATCCGTTCCCGGTGATGGTACGGGATTTCCACTCGGTGATTTCGAAAGAGATGCGCAGCCAGTGTCACGAAAAAACCGGCGGCCTCCCCGACGCCGTCGTCGCCTGTGCGGGTGGCGGGTCGAACACGATGGGCTCGTTTGCAGCCTTCGTCGGCGACGACTCTGTCGATCTCATCGCCGCCGAGGCCGGTGGTTCGTCGCTCGCAGTCAACGAGGAAACCGGCGTCGCACCCAACTCCGCGTCGCTGTCGACGGGCAACGAGGGTGTGCTCCACGGTGCGCGAACGAAACTCCTGCAGGATCGCTTCGGGCAGATCATGGAGTCACACAGCATCTCGTCAGGGCTGGATTACGCCGGTGTCGGCCCCGAACTCGCGTATCTCGTCGACGAGAAACGAGTCACCCCGGTCGCCGTCGACGACGACGCGGCGCTCGAAGGGTTCCATCGGCTCTCACAGACCGAAGGAATCATTCCTGCGCTCGAAACCGCCCACGCGTTCGGCTATCTCGAGGAGTCCCACGAGGAGCATTCGGGAACCGTTATCATCAACGTCTCGGGACGTGGCGACAAGGATCTCCAGTCGGCAATCGAGGAGACCGCCGCGCGCGACGTGCCGAACGCGCCGGACATGTCGATGTTCTCGGGAGGACTGTGATGGCCAACAGCGACATCGCCGACGCTTTCGCCGACGGCCCCGCGTTCATTCCGTATCTCGCCGTTGGCGACCCGTCGTACGAGGCCTCAAAGGAGTACGTCGAAGCGCTCGCGCGCGGCGGTGCGGATATCATCGAACTCGGCCTGCCGTTTTCCGAACCGATCGCGGAGGGGCCGACGATTCAGGGAGCGATCGTTCGGGCACTCGACGGCGGCATGACGCCGGAGCTGTTTTTCGAGTTCGTCGAAGACCTCGCGGTCGACGTCCCGCTGGTCTGTATGACCTACTACAACCTGATCTACCAGTACGGTCGCAGCGGGGTCGACGAAGCCGACGGCGAGCGGCCGGCGGTCGGCCCCGAGGCCTTTGTCGCCCGGGCGGCCGAAGCCGGTATTTCTGGGTTCGTCGTCCCCGACTTGCCTGCCGAGGAGGCCGACCCGCTGCGCGAGGCCTGCGACGAACACGGCCTCGATCTGGTGTTCATTGTCGCGCCGACGACCGAGGGCGACCGGTTGGCCGCGATGATGGATCGGGTTTCGGGCTACGTTTACGTCCAAGCGCGACTCGGGACGACCGGGGCGAAAAGCGATGTGTCCGACCAGACCGACCGCAGCCTTCAGCGACTGGCCGACTGGTCGGTGCCGAAGGCGGTCGGCTTCGGGATTTCGAGCGGCGAGCAGGCCGCCCGTATCGTCGAGAGCGGCGCGGATGGGATCATCGTCGGCAGCGCGCTCGTCGACATCGTTGCCGAGGGCGTCGAGAGCGGCCGACCGGTTGCGGAGACCGCGATGGCGCTCGAATCGAAGGCCCGCGAACTCAGCGAGGGCGTCACACGGGGAGCGACCCGTCGGTCGCCACCCGTCGAGAGCGACTAACACCGACCGATTCGCAAGCTACATAGCCCGTCACTGTCAGAGCTTCACATATCACCAATGGCCACAGGACTCACTGCACGACTCGATCGAATCTCCACGGACGGGCGATATCTCATCGTGCCGATGGATCACGGGATTACGATGGGCGCGGTCACCGGACTGAAAGACATCGAAACGACGATCGACGGGATCACCAGCGGCGGCGCGGACGCGGTGTTGACCCAGAAGGGAATCGCCGGGCGGGTTCATCCACACAAAAACGGCAGCGGCTACATAATCCACGTGAACGGTTCGACCTCCATCGGCCCCGACGAGAACGACAAGCGCATGACCTGCACGGTCGAAGAAGCGATTCGAGCGGGTGCCGACGCGGTCTCGTTTCATATCAATGTCGGCTCAAACTACGAACCGAAACAGATCGAAGAGCTCGCCGAGGTAACCGCGGAAGCAACCCGATTGGGCATTCCCGTGTTGGCAATGGCGTACGCCCGCGGCCCGGGTATCGAGGGCGACGAACCCGAGTATCTCGGTCACGCGGTTCGGCTTGCCGAGGAACTCGGTGCGGATCTCGTCAAAACCGGCTATAGCGGGAGCGCCGAGAGCTTCCAACACGTCTGTGAGTCGACACGCCTTCCCATCGTGATCGCCGGCGGCAGCCGCGGCACCGACACCGAAACCGTCGAGATGGTTCGTGGCGCGATGGACGCCGGCGGCGCGGGCGTCTCGATGGGCCGATCGATTTTCCAGCACGAGGATCCTGAGGCGATCACGCGCGCGGTTTCGGGGGTTATTCACGACGATATGGATGCCGAAGACGCGTTGCGCGCGGCCGGACTCGGTATCGACTCCTAAATGACACCGAGCAAAACGTGGTTCGTCGTGGAAAAATTATTCTTGCGTTGAGGTGTGCATCGTCATATATCGGCCTCAGTGACTAGGTTGGATCCAGTGAATAGTTGGCTGAGTGGCTCTGTTGAAATCATTCACAACTGATACGAACTGCGTGCTGAATAGACAGCGCGTATCTTGCATACGGGGCGATGCGATTGAGAGTGCAGCATTTGGACTGAAGAGCGTACTTTCAG
>OBKM01001176.1_pt1 | contig 11029 bp, 10 predicted proteins | sample 1519691 | NCBI WGS metagenome assembly OBKM01 (sample SAMEA37050418, study PRJEB22526) | metagenome | biome: saline pan; feature: lake; material: water | place: Egypt | collected 2015 | depth 0.5 m
GGCGAGTCTAATCCGAGTATCGGAGCAGACGCAGCGAAAGCGACAGGGCCGCAGCCAACAACGTGGACTTCCGTCCACGCTGGCCAGGGCCGCCGTCTTCAAGGGCGGGGAGTCGCGGGGATACGACCCGAAACCGAGTGATCTATGCGTGGGCAGGGTGAAGCGTGGCGAAAGCCACGTGGAGGCCCGCTAGAGTTGGTGTCTTACAATACCCTCTCGTGACCTACGCATAGGGGTGAAAGGCCCATCGAACTCGGCAACAGCTGGTTCCGACCGAAACATGTCGAAGCATGACCTCAACCGAGATAGTTCATGGGGTAGAGCGACCGATTGAAAATCCCGCCTCCGAGAGGAGTCGGCTTTTCTGTCAAACTCCGAACCTATGAACGTTGGAGACGTTGGGAGTCCGGTGTGCGGAGTAAGTTTGTGCACCGTAAGGGAGACAACCCAGAGCAAGGTTAAGGACCCCAAATATGGATTAAGTGCGATCGAAGGTGGTCTCGAGCCCTAAACAGCCGGGAGGTGAGCTTAGAAGCAGCAACCCTCTAAGAAAAGCGTAACAGCTTACCGGCCGAGGTTCGAGGCGCCCAAAATGATCGGGGCTCAAATCCATTTCCGAGACCCTGCAGCATTCCACTAGGAATGACCACGTAGGTCGGCGTACTGGTCGGGTGGAAGCACGGGTGAGAACTCGTGTGGACCGATACAGTAACGAAAATTCTGGTCACAGTAGCAGCAATAGTCGGGTGAGACCCTCGACGACCTTACGAGCAAGGGTTCCTCGGCACTGTTAATCAGCCGAGGGTTAGTCGATCCTAAGTCTGCCCGTAATTCGAAGCAGACAACAGGGAAACTGGTTAATATTCCAGTACCAGTGCCACCAAACGCTGACGCCGTAGGAAACAACGAGCCGGGTTTTCGCCCGGTCGAATCGGAGAAGCCCGTGGAAGCCGTCACGGCACGAAGCGAGCGAAGTCCGAGATAGTGTAAATCGTTGGTACCTAGGGCCCGTGAAAAAGCAAGTGCACTGTTCGTACCAAGATCCGACACAGGTGCTCAGGCAGCGAAAGCCAAGGTCTGTCGGGCAATAACCGGCGTTAGGGAATTCGGCAAGTTAGTCCCGTACGTTCGCAAGAAGGGATGCCTGCCCCGGAATGGGGCAGGTTGCAATATCTCGGAAGCTCCGACTGTCTAATAACAACACAGGTGACTGCAAATGCGCAAGCACTCGTACAGTCACTGAATCCTGCCCAGTGCGGGTATCTGAACACCGCGTACAAGCGGACGAAGGACCCGTCAACGGCGGGGGTAACTATGACCCTCTTAAGGTAGCGTAGTACCTTGCCGCTTCAGTAGCGGCTTGCATGAATGGATCAACGAGAGCTTCACTGTCCCAACGCTGGACCCGGTGAACTGTACGTTCCAGTGCGGAGTCTGGAGACCCCCAAGGGGAAGCGAAGACCCTATAGAGCTTTACTGCAGGCTGTCGCTGAGACGTGGTCGCTACTGTGCAGCATAGGTAGGAGTCGTTACAGAGGTACCCGCGCTAGCGGGCCGCCCAGACAGCATTGAAATACTACCCGGTAGTGACTGCGACTCTCACTCCTGGCGGAGGACACCGGTAGCCGGGCAGTTTGACTGGGGCGGTACGCGCTCGAAAAGATATCGAGCGCGCCCGAAGATCATCTCAGCCGGGTCGGGAATCCGGCGAAGAGCGCAAGAGCACAAGATGGTCTGACAGTGTCATTCCCAACGAGTGACGCTGACGCGAAAGCGTGGTCTAGCGAACCTACGAGGCTCCGGAATGGGGCCCGTAGATGACAGAAAAGCTACCTTAGGGATAACAGAGTCGTCACCCGCAAGAGCACATATCGACCGGGTGGCTTGCTACCTCGATGTCGGTTCCCTCCATCCTGCCCGTGCAGAAGCGGGCAAGGGTGAGGTTGTTCGCCTATTAAAGGAGGTCGTGAGCTGGGTTTAGACCGTCGTGAGACAGGTCGGCTGCTATCTATTGGGGGTGTAAGGTACGTGACGTGAACGTTCGTATAGTACGAGAGGAACTACGAATGGGCACCACTGGTGTATCGGTTGTCTGACAAGGCAGTTGCCGAGTAGCTACGTGCCACGGGGTAAGAGCTGAACGCATCTAAGCTCGAAACCCACATGAAAAAGACGTACCACACGGTCACTCATAGAAGATGAGTTCGATAGACTCGGGATGTACGCGCCGAGGCAACGAGGCGTTTTAGTCCACGAGCACTAACAGACCACGCCATAGTCATACAGAATAATGCACTGACCCACACTGAGTGGATCTCTCTTGCTGAGAGATCGACTGGGTGTTCTGGGTCCAGGCGTTTACTGGATTGCACGAGTATACGCGAAATCAAGTACATACCGTACTGACCGATTTGGATAGACAATGGTTCGATTCCGTTGGTCGGTTTTACGGCGGCCATAGCGACGAGGAACCACCCGTACCCATCCCGAACACGGAAGTTAAGCTCGTCTGCGTTCGGTGCAGTACTGGAGTGGGAGACCCTCTGGGAGCCACCGTTCGCCGCCACCCATTCATACTGTTCGCCCGTACTCACACTCGTTCGAGTCTGGGCGTTTTTTATTTACCACCGAAGAGCAACAGCACTCTTCGGAAATCCTCACCCACTCAATCAAAAGCATTACTCAGCCCACAACACGGCCAGCAGACAGCAACACAGCCAGTCGACCGCCGACCGCAACACGGACAGCACCACTCCGCCGACCACAACGCGGACAGCACCGCCCCGCCCATTGCTCGCGAGCGGCTGCTATCGCAGCCGCACGCTCGCCCGTCCGGCACAAAAAGCGTCTCAACCGATCAGCCGTATCTACTCTGCGCGCGACTAGATCCGCACCAATACCTTGATCGCCTCACGCTCATCCATGGCCGCGTACCCCTCAGGGACGCCGTCGAGATCGACCGTTTTTGTGAAGATCGGTGACGGATCGAGCGTTCCCTGCAATACGTCAGCCAAGAGTTCCTCAGCGTAGGCGCGAACCGGGGCGACGCCACCGCGGAGCGTGATGTTTCGACGGAAAAACGGCGTCAGATCGAGGCCGTCGCCCATGCCGTGGGGGACACCGACGTAACCAACCGTTCCGCCGGGCCGACAGATGTCAACAGCCGTCTCCATCGACGAGGTGGCACCGACACACTCCAAAACGTGGTTGACCCCGCCGTTCGTGAGCGAGTTGACGCGTTCGACCGCGGCCTCACCACGCTCGCTGACGAGATAAGTGGCACCGAACTCCTCGGCGATTGCCAGTCGATCCTCGTGATGCCCAACCGCGACAATCTGCTCCGCGCCGAGTCGTCGCGCGGCGAGCACCCCACAGAGACCGACCGCCCCGTCGCCAACGACCGCACAGGTCGATTCCGTGTCGACCCCGGCGCTCAGCGCGGCGTGGTGACCCGTTCCCATCACGTCGGTCAGCGGGAGGATCGAGCGCAGGATGTCCTCGTCGTCGGCGTACCGGTCGGGGACGCGAACGAGTGTCCCGTCGGCTTCGGGGCAGCGGACGTACTCGCCCTGTGCGCCGCCGTTATCGCCGTTCCAGCCGTCGCCGTTGACACATGACGTGTGCAGCCCCTTGCGGCAGAACTCACACCGACCACAGCTAATGACAAACGGCGCAAACACCCGGTCGCCGGGTTCGACAGAGACCACATCGTCGCCGACGGACTCGACGATGCCCATTGGCTCGTGGCCGACACGTGAGGGGACGTCGCGGTCGCTCTGGCCGCGATAAAACCAGAGATCCGAGCCACAGACTGCCGTGTGTGTAACGCGGATGATGGCACCGCGTGGCGAGTCGAGTTCGGGCTTCGAGACGGCTTCGACCCGGATGTCGCCGGGGCCGTGAAAGGTTGCTGCGTGCATACCGCATGCACGCGCCGGCAACGCAAAAACCCGCCGCTGGGTCGTGCTCGCGCCGCACAATGCCCGGCTCTGCAAACGAGATCACCATGCGAGTGGAGCTGTTACGGATCAGCGTGTGTCGTCTTCGGCCGGCGCGGCCAGCGAGTGATCGACAACGGAGCCATCCGGGGTGAGTGTGATTGCGCCGAGTGTGACGGTCTCACCAGGCTCGGTTCGGGCGGCAATCGCCCGCAACGTCGAGGGCTGGTCGAGTCGTTCCCACGTTCGTTGCTCGACGAGTTGCTGAAACGCCGTTGGATTGCGCCACCCCGAATCGATGTCGGAGGGAACACGAACGGCGAACTCGAGTTCCGATTCGGTTCGGTGAATGGCGACAACGAACCGATCGCCGTCGGCCGAGTCGGCCGCAGTCGCATCGCTCCCCAGAGACGACTCATCGGTCGATATCGACTCATCGTTGTGATCGGAGCTGGTCATGGCCGGTGGTTCGGCGGCGACGCGCAAAGTCGCTGCGGGTCGGGATCGGCGTACTGTGCCGTGCGAACACCTGTCGACGCGCGGGCGTGTCAAACGGTTTTTGCCCGTCGGCCGACCCATGAGAGCCAATGAGCTACAATATCGGCCTGGTGGGCAAACCATCGGTCGGGAAGTCGAGTTTTTTCAATGCGGCGACGATGAACGACGTGCCCGAGGGAGCCTACCCGTTTACCACGATCGACCCGAGTATCGGTCAAGCGTACGTCCGTGTCGAGTGTGCGGCCCCCGAGTTCGAAAAAACCTGTACGCCAACCGTCGGCGTCTGCCGCGAAGGCACGCGATTCGTCCCGACCAAACTTGTCGATGTTGCCGGGTTGATTCCGGGCGCACACGAGGGCAAGGGACTCGGCAACCAGTTTCTGACCGACCTCAACGAGACCGACGTGCTGATCCACATCGTCGACTTTTCGGGGAAAACGGACAGTGAAGGCGAGACAACCGAGGGGCACGATCCACGAGACGACATCGACTTTCTTGAGAACGAACTCGACATGTGGTATCTCGGGATCCTCGAAACGGGAATCGAAAAACACGAGACGAAGTACAATAACACCGAGGCACAAATCGAGGTCGACCTGGCCGAGCAGATGAGCGCGTTCAAAACGGACAAGAACGAAATCAAACGGATTATTCTCTCGTTGGGGCTCGAACTCGACACCGACACGTGGGAGGGAGCGGATCGAGCGGCACTCGCCCGCGAAATCAGAAAACGAACGAAGCCAATGCTGATCGCGGCCAATAAGATGGACACTTCCGAGGCGCAGGCCAACTTCGAGGAGATCACCACCGACCCCGACTACGACCACCTCACATTCGTTCCCGTGAGCGCACACGCCGAGCGATCGCTGAAAAAGGCCGACGAAAGCGGTGTCGTGTCGTACACCCCCGGGGACAGCGATTTCGACATCGTCGGTGATACTTCCGCCGAGCAGACGGTCGGACTCGAACGGATTCGCGACTTCATGACCGACTACGGCGGCACCGGCGTCCAAGGGGCCATCGAAGCGGCGCTCTTTGACGTGCTTGGCTGTATCGCCGTCTTCCCCGGCAGTGCTAACGGGAAACCCGACGAAAAGGGGGTGTTTCGCGACTGCTTCATTCTCCCCGGGAACGCAACAACCGAGGATTTCGCGTACTTTTTGCACTCCGATATCGGTGAGGGACTGCTCCATGGCATCGACTGTCGATCGAATCGGCAGATCGCTGCGGATCACTCGCTTGAACACCGCTCGGTCGTCGAGATTATCTCGACCAACTGAGTCGTTCTCGCAACGGGCCTTCCTACGTTGTTTCCGAGTCGGATTCGACGGATTCTATCGTCTCATAGAGGAATTGCAATGCCCGTGTCACACTCTGCTCGGTGATTTCGGTGCGACTTCCCGCAAACACGCATCGATCGGTTCGGACGAACGAGCGCTCGCTTTCCCATGGGCCCGCGTAGGCAACGCCACAATAGACGAGTCCAACGGGTTTCTCCGCGGTGCCACCGGTCGGCCCCGCAATTCCCGTTGTCGACACACCCCATGTCGTACCCGCAGTATCGCGAACTCCCCGGGCCATCGCGGCTGCAACCCGCTCGCTGACCGCGCCGTCGGCGTCGAGAACTTCGCGTGGCACTGCGAGCAACTGCTGTTTCGACTGATTCGAGTATGCGACGACGGCGCGGTCGACATAGGCGCTCGCGCCGGGAACACCAATCAGTCGTGAGGCGACCCGCCCGCCAGTGAGTGATTCGGCGACGGCGACCGTTTCATTGCGAGCGGTCAGTCTCTCACCGATGATCGCTTCGATCCGATCGCCGCCATCTGTGTGTGGAACCATTGGCTGGAGCTACATGCGGCCTATTCAATAAACAACGAGTACGTAATGATGGCAAAGCCGGCGGCCGTGAGAACTGCGTTGATCACGATACCGACATCGAGTGCGAGGTTGAACAGTTGGTGGGCGATGCCGCCGAACAGCGCGCCGAGGGTGACAAAGCCGAAGCCGACCATCAGCCCCCGAAGCGAGCGGTCGCGTGTCCGCCGATAGGCTTTGAACGCAAAGTAGGTGATCGCGCCACCGAGGATGAGAATCGCGGCCATGACGAACGCGATCGCCGATTCGAGGTGCATCAGGTACCCTCCCGAATCTGTGCCCAAAGTTCCTCGAGTCGTTTGCCAGCGGTCGAAGCCTGTCCGGAACGGTCGACGGTTATCTGTAGCTGGTTCTCCTCGGAGAGCTGCACGGTGATTTCGGTGAAATCTCTGGCGTAGCGAGTCGTGTGCTGCCCGTTCGGCCGAATGGCGGTCGATTCGGTCACGAGATCAGCCTCGCTGAGGCGCTCGAGTTTGCGGTACATCGTCGAAAGCGGGATATCACAGGCGTCTGCGAGTTCGTTTGCCGTCATTGGTTCGGAAAGGGCTTCGATAATCGCTCGGGACGACTCGTCGCCGAGTGTGGACAACACATAGTCGTCTACCGTGTCGTCCCGTCGCGATTGGGAATGACCCATTGTCTGTCGTTGTTTTCGACACAGTATAAAACGTGTTTTTATCAACCGACGAAAGCGAACTCGACGAAGTGACTACCACGTCAGCCCTTCGTACGTTAGTCCATCGCGGCGCTTGATGATCCGTCGGCCGTCAACGACAACGGGGGCCGCCATCGCGTCGAACTCGGCGTCGAGGTCGGCAAACTCGGGCCAGTCGGTGACGACAAGCGCGCCGTGGGAGTCGGCGAGCGCTGCAGCCGCCGAGTCGGCATACTCAACCGTTGCAAACCGTTCAGCCATGGCATCGCTGGCGACCGGGTCGTAGGCAGCGACGGCCGCGCCGTGGTTGAGCAGTGAGTCGATGAGCGGAATCGCCCGCGAGTTGCGGATGTCGTCGGTGCCGGGCTTGAACGCGAGACCGAGCACTGCGATCCGTTTGCCCGCGGGATCGACGTGTGCCTTGAGCAGGTTGACCAGCCGCTCTGGCTGTCTGTCGTTGACGTCGACGGCTGCCGACAACAACGAGGGCTCATAGCCCGTCTCGCGGGCGGCAGCGATTATCGCGGCGACATCCTTTGGAAAACACGAGCCACCCCAGCCGACGCCGCTGCGAAGAAACCGCTCGCCGATCCGGTCGTCGAGTGCGATCGCGTCGGCGACCTCGTAGGCGTCAACGCCGTAGGCTTTACAGATGTTGCCGAGTTCGTTGATGAGGCTGATTTTGGTCGCCAGAAACGCGTTGTTGGCGTACTTGATCATTTCGGCGGCCCGGAGATCGGTTTCGACGACCGCAACCTCCGTGGTGTCGATCAGTGGCTCGAAGACACCCCAAAGCGTTTCAGCGGCCCACGGGTCGCCGGCTTCGGTGCCCAACACAAGCTTGTCCGGATTGAGAAAGTCCGAGACTGCGCTGCCTTCACGTAGGAACTCGGGATTCATCGCGAGCCCGATGCGACCCGTGTCGTCGCCGGCAGCCGCGCGGACGGCCGGCCCGATTTCGCTGTCGGTCGAACCGGGCGTGACGGTACTTTTGACGACGACGAGGTGGCGGTCAGCTGTCTCAGCCAGCGCGTTGCCAACCGACTCGGCCGCATCGAGAATAATCGAGAGGTCGATGCGTCCGTCCTCGCGGGCGGGCGTCGGCAGCGCGAGAAACGTGACATCGGTGTCGGCGATGGCGGTGTAGTCGGTCGTCGCCACGAGTCGGGTTCCGGCGTAGTCGGCGAGCAGGTCGTCGAGTCCGGGCTCGTGAACCGAGGCTTCACCGTTGGTGAGCCGTGAAACGACCGATTCGTCGATGTCGATCGCGGTCACGTCGTGGCCGAGATCGGCAAAACAGGCGGCGATCGTCGTTCCAACGTAGCCGCTGCCGACAACGCTAACTCGCATATACCAACCCAAACAGGGCGACCGATTTGATTGTTGCGGAGCTGATTGCTAGCCGGAATCGGATCGCAGCGAGATGGTGCGCGGAGCGTCAGCATGAAACTATTTACCGATAGCCGAACTGTCATCGACTATGAAGGCCGTCGTACTCGCTGCCGGGAAGGGAACCAGACTTCGACCGCTGACCGAGGACAAACCCAAAGGAATGGTCGAAGTCGACGAAAAGCCGCTGCTCACCCACTGTTTCGAACAGCTCGCCGACCTCGGTGCCGACGAGTTCGTGGTCGTCGTCGGCTACATGAAGGAGGTCATTATCGAGCACTACGGCGACGCGTTCGACGGTATTCCAATCACTTACGCACACCAGCGCGAGCAGAGCGGGCTGGCGCACGCGCTGTTGACCGTCGAAGAGTACGTCGACGACGATTTCATGTTGATGCTCGGCGATAACATTTTCAACGCCAACCTGTCCGATGTCGTCCGCCGACAACGAGAAGACCGCGCGGATGCCGCGTTTCTCGTCGAGGAGGTGCCCTGGGAGGAGGCGGGTCGCTACGGGGTCTGTGAGACCAACGCCTACGGCGAAATCACCGACGTCGTCGAAAAACCCGATGAGCCGACCTCGAACCTCGTGATGACCGGCTTTTACACGTTTACCCCGGAAATTTTCCATGCCTGCCATCTCGTCCAACCGTCGAACCGCGGCGAGTACGAGATCAGCGAGGCCATCGATCTGCTGATTCGAAGCGGCCGTACCATCGACGCCATTCAGATCGACGGCTGGCGAATCGACGTCGGCTACCCTGAAGACCGTGATGAGGCCGAAAAACGGCTCCAAGACGCACGTTCGACACCCGCCTAACGCACTCGCAACGACCAAGCGGACGCGTGCGATCACGAAGATGGCCGTCACCGCGGTCGCCGCTGGGTGGATTTCGAGCAACCGAACTTATCAGGCTGTCTACCGAGGGGTGAGATATGAACCGGTCACAGGCGTTTCTCGTCCTCGCGATTGCGGTGGCCGCAGCCCTCTCAGTCCTGATTGTTCTCCCGTTTATCGAGTACGTCCTCGGTGCATTGCTGCTTGCCTACATTCTGCTCCCGTTTCACCGCCGATTGGAGCCGCATCTCGGTGAGTTTGTCTCACCGATCGCCCTGCTTGCCGCGTCCGCCGTTGTCGTGGTGGTTCCGCTGTGGTACATCATCCAGTCGTTTGTCCGCGATCTCCAACAGCTGGCGCGCGGAGAGACGGCCCTCGATATTCCGGAAATCGAGGCACGGATTTTCGATCTCACTGGCGTCGAAGTCGATCTCTCACTCCAGTTCGAACTGTTTGTCGATTCGCTGATTGAGGTTCTGTTCGGAAGCGTCACGAACATCGCAACCGCCGGGCTCCAGTTCTCGTTGGGTCTCGCGCTCGTGTTGTTTCTCGTGTACTATCTGTTGAGAGAGGGCGACGAGTTCGTTGCGTGGGCGCGCCGGTTGGTTCCGTTGCCACCGAAGGTGACAGCCGAACTCTTCGAACAGATCGATCGAATGACGTGGGGGGTTGTCGTCGGCCACATCTCGGTGGCGTTCCTCCAAGCGATAATCGCAGGTGTCGGGCTCTATTTCGCCGGCATTCCAAACGTTGTGTTCTGGACGTTCGTGATGGCGGTGCTCGCGTTGCTTCCGTTGATCGGTGCGTTTCTCGTCTGGGGGCCTGCCGCGCTGTATCTCGTTGCGCTCGGTGACGTCACCGCCGGTGTGTTGTTGGCTATCTACGGCATCGTCGTCGTGAGCATGGTCGACAACTACGCTCGACCGATTGTGATCGACCAGCAGGCACACCTCAATCCGGGCGTCATTCTTGTTGGCGTGTTCGGCGGCGTCTACACGATTGGCTTCACCGGCCTGTTCGTCGGGCCGATCACACTCGGTGTGCTCGCAGCGACCCTAAAGACGTTCGAACAGCAGTACGAACAGCTGTGACGGAACCTTGTCGGCAGCGCTGTTGCTCGTGAAGATTGTGAGATGAGTTTTGCGAGGGAAGAGCGCTCCGAGAGCGTCTTCTGCACTCACGCGCGGTGGGCGCGTTCATGCGAGGGGAGGGATTTGAACCACGGTCGCATCGAAGATGCTCCCTGATGCAAATCTCTCCCGTTGCGCAGTCAGCCGCTCGCGTGATGGTCGCGGCAGACATGCGAGGGGAGGGATTTGAACCCACGGACCTCTACAGGAACGGATCTTGAGTCCGTCGCCGTTTCCGGGCTTGGCTACCCTCGCACGATGCTGTGCGATTACACCTAGCCCATCCGATTATAAACATTATACGGTCTCTCGTGGCTGGTCATCGGCTGTCTGACGAACGCAGTGGCTCGACGAATGGCGACGCAAAAATCTCGGTTGTTCGTTTGACTCGAAGCGGCGACCGTTGTCTTCTCAGATGATACTTGGCGTGTAGGGATACTTGTAAATATTCCCGTCTTTCGCCTTGAGCGTCGCGATGAGGACGAGAATGAGGTCAATCAGCAGCACGATGGGAAGCAGCAGGAGTCCGATGAGGACGATCGTCAACAGCCCCGAAATCGTGAGCAGGACGAAAATGATGATCTGGAAGTTTAGCGCGTTCTTTGCGTTTTGCTTGACGAGTTCGTCGTCATCATCCGCGAGGACCAAAAACAAAATTGGCCCAAGGAACGAGGCGATGAGTGCTGATGCGTGTGCCAGAGCG
>OBKM01001177.1_pt1 | contig 11022 bp, 8 predicted proteins | sample 1519691 | NCBI WGS metagenome assembly OBKM01 (sample SAMEA37050418, study PRJEB22526) | metagenome | biome: saline pan; feature: lake; material: water | place: Egypt | collected 2015 | depth 0.5 m
TAAGCGTACGCGCTTTCTCCCACCGTTAACGCGGGTGGGCTTCCGCGCTGTACCGCTGTGACTCGTGGGGCGGCAGATCGACGGCAGCGTCCGTTTGCACACCGGCGGACAGTCCGGCGAGAACGCCTCGAATACAGCGGGGGCAGGGCCGACAACGAGCTTACCGTCGCCGGCTGATGTGGCGGCTGGACAAACAGGCCGAAGACGGAGAAGTGGCCGTTATGGGCGACCGGGTTGGTCACGAGAGTACTGACGATCCGTGCGCCAGGCGCCGCACCCGGTTCCGGCGGTGTGAGGTCGATCCCGCGGTCGACGGTGTTCGCTCAGCCAGTGTCGTCCCCACTGGTCGTGCTGTTGTGGCCGCTTGGAGTGTCGTGCGGCGTTGGTTGGGCAGCGCCGCCCCACCAACAGCAACACACAGAAAGGCATCACCGGCGGTCACGGAGTGCCTGCCGGAGATCGTCGAGCGTCACGTCGGTAGCCGCGAGAACGACGAGAAGGTGGTAGACGACGTCTGCGGCCTCGGCGGCGACAGCTGCCTCCTCATCGTCTTTGACCGCGAGCAGGAACTCTGTTGTCTCCTCGCCGAGCTTCTCGAGGGGGTAATCGATACCCTTCTCGTGGCTGAACAACTCGGCCGTATAGGAGCCCGCCGGAAGCTCGTCTCTGCGGTGTTCGATCACCGCGAAGAGCTCGTCGAGAATTTCCTCATCAGTATCGGTTGACATGTCTGAGTGGATGCAGCCCCGACAAAAATACCCCCTGGTTGAGTGAGGGCCGCCTACGTCTCCGACCCGTGGAGCTCGGCCTCGGCGACGATCCTGAAGGGGTCATCGCCCTTACGGATCCCATCGAGGAGTTTGAACGCAAGCCCCGGCTCGAGAAAGTGTTCGGTGACCGCACGGCCCAGTGGGGTCGGGTCAAGGCCATCGATGAACTCGTACGCAAGGAGCTTACCGAGTGCGTGTTTGGTCGGGATCTCGCCGACCATCTGTTCATTGAGCCGTTGTGCCGCAGACCCGCCGACGACGATGTTGGCAAGTGTCTCCTCGACGGCCGGCCCTTCGGCGTATGTCGGTCGGACCGGCTCCATCTCACCTTTGAGAAGCCGGAACGCCGTTTCGTCCTCTGTTGCCTCCATCGCGTGGTGGTAGCTGCCCCCTGGCTCAACGAGTACGTAGACTGTCCCCTGGTCATGGTAGTCTGGACGGCCGGCGCGGCCGAGCATCTGCTCGAACTCTTGGACCGAGAGCCACTCGATTCCCATCGCGAGTGAGTCGAAGATAACCTGTGAAGCCGGGAAGTCGACCCCAGCGGCGAGTGCCGCGGTGGTGACGACCGCGGACAGTTGTTGGTCGGCAAACTGGTCCTCCACACGGCTGCGGCGCTTGTAGGACAGTCCGGCGTGGTACGGCGCCGCAGAGTACTCGATCTGGCGGCTGAGCTCGTGACACCGTCGTCGGGAGTTCGTGAACACGATCGTCTGTCCACGGTACCCCTTCGAGGACTCCTGGTTGAACTCCCGTTTGACCAGCCGGTTGATGATCCGTGGTTTCTCTTGACCGTCGGCGAAGGTGACGTGGCGTTCGATTGGCACCGGTCGTTCTTCGAACTCAACGAGCCGGGCATCGAGCCTTGCTGCAAGCTCCGATGGGTTCCCGACGGTTGCCGAGAGGTACAGCCACTGTGTTTCGGCTCCGGTCGCGTACTTCAGCCGTGATATCAGCCCGTCGAGGCGGTGGCCACGGCCGGCGGCGTCTTTGAGCGTGTGGATCTCGTCGATGACAACCGTCCCGACCGAACCGAGGTCTTGGCCCACGCGCAACGCGTGGTCGATGCCCTCGTAGGTGCCGACGATGACGTCCGCACCGGGGTCGAAGGCGACACCGTCGTCCCGGACACGGCTGCCGCCAACGCGGAGGGTCACGTCGACGAGGTCGCCGTAGACGGTCTCGAAGTCGGCGTAGGTTTGGTTTGCCAGTGCCACAAGCGGGACCAGAAACAGCAGTTTGCCACTCCCACGGAGGCACCGATCGATGCCGGCGAGTTCCCCAACCAGCGTCTTACCGGTGGCCGTCGCCGAGACGATCAGCTGGTCGTGTCCATCCAGGGCACCGCCGTCGACGGCCAGTGATTGTACCGGCAGCAGTTCGTCGAAGCGGTCGGTGACCACGGATCGCAGCTGCGGATGCAAGTCGAGTGTCGCAGTGTCGTACAACTCGACTTCGTCGACCGTCGCGGAGATCGTGTCGAAGCGTGTCAGTTCAGGGTCCAGACCGCCGGTAAGCAGGTCGGTGATCCGGCCGAGGTCTTGGACCTCGAACAACAGCTCCGTGAGGCGGTCTTTCGCCGCGGCCGTCAACTCTCCCGCGTAGGAGAGCTCACGCTCTAGTTCGGCCGTTGCACACGACCGACAGATGTACTCGCCATCGGCACGGATCGCCCGCTCTGTCGTAATCGGGGCGTAACGGCCCGCTTCGGTACAGTACCGACAGGTCCGGACCGTCTTCGCGTCGAGCTGGTAGCCATCTAAGAGGGCCTGCAGCTTTGTGCGGCCGGTATCGGACGTCTGCTCGGAGATCCGAATGCGGTCCGCGCGGCGCGCGAGCTCGACAAACTCGTCGGGATCACGCGGCGTCTCTTCGGTACCGTCTTTGAGCAGGAACCGGGCTGGTCGTGGGCCGGCCGACGTCTCTTTGACCTCGAGGATCGACCGGAACAGCCGGGTCTCGCCACGCCGGGCAACCACCCTGTACCCACGGTCGAGCTCGTGGAGAAACAGCACCTCGATGTCGGGGACCTGCTCGGACACAGTTAGTCTTCGGGATAGGAGTAGTTAGCTTTAGACGCCTGCTCCTCAACCTTCGTTGCGGCCGCGCGGAACAGTCCATCTAGCAACTCTGGAGTCGTCGGGTGGTAGGCCCGGTCGGGCAGCTCTCGGACGTCGAGGCCCAGCTCGACGATGATCTGTAGTGTCTTTGCCATCGCGTCGGCGTGGTGGTGTACTCCAAGGTAGCCGAGTACGGTGCCGTCGGTCCTATCGACGACCAGCGTCGCGTGTCCTTCGGAGATGTCTTTACTCTTGAAGATCCCATCGGCAGCTGCCGCTCGGGTAACCGTGATCGGATCAAAGCCGGCTGCCGCGGCAGAGGCAGGGGTCTCCCCCAGCCGGACGTAGGGGTACACTCCTAACGCAGAGAAGATCACGTGGTGTGGTGTCGTCGAGAAGGCACCCGGTTGCTCGCCGGCTGCGTGGGCGCGGATGTTTTGAGCCACCTGCTGTGCTTCCTCCTTCGCGACGTGGAGCAGAAGATTGTCGCCAGTCGCATCCCCGGCGACGAACACACGGGGATCGTCACGGGTCTGGAGGGTCTCGGTGACCCACTCGGGGCCAGGCTCGATTACCGTGTTATCAAGTCCGAGCCCGTGGATGGCGGGTTCACGGCCCGTGAAGGCAAACAAGGCGTCAGCGGTGATGGTCTCGTAAGCGCCGTCGTGGTCCGTACGGAGCACCACACCGTCGTCAGTTGATTCGACCTCGACGGCGAAGGTGTCGGTCACGACATCGACGCCGAAGTCCCGTTCGTACAGGTCCACGACGGTCTCACCGAACCGGTCCGGAGCCTCGGGCAGCGGCTGTGGAAGCCCCTCGACGGCGGTCACGTCGACGCCGCCGACCTCTGCCAGATACGGCACCATCTCAAGGCCGATGTAGCCCAACCCTAAAACGACAGCCGACTCCGGAAACTCGGTCATGTCAAGGGCATCAGCGCTGGTGTGGTAGTCGACGGACTCGAGACCGGGGATGTCGGGCACCGAAACCGTCGATCCGGTTCCGATGACGACGTAGTCGAACGACATCGTCTGATCACCCACGGCGACGGTTCGATCGTCGACGAACCGGGCCGTGTCGTGGATGAACGTTACGTCCTCGCGGTCAGTCAGGTCTTCGACTCCTTCCCGACGGTGTGCTGCCCAGCCTTTGGTGTGGGCTTCTTTCCGTCGTTGTGTCGCCACCGGATCGACGGCTGGAGTCCCGTCGAGGCGGTGATCGACACGCGCCTGGTACCGGTGGGCGCCTGCAGATAGGAGTTCTTTCGAAGGCATACAGCCACGGAGAATACACAGCCCGCCGCCGGGGTCGCCGTCGTCGATGATGGTGAGTCGAACGTCTGGATCATCCACAAGCTCCTCCGCGACAGCCGCACCCGCACTTCCGTACGCGCCGATAATGCCGACGTGGGTCATAGCTACCGGTACGGGCGCCACGATTATGGACCCTGTGATCGGGCCTCCCAACGGGCGTCGGTGAGTGTCCGCTGGATGACCTCCGTGCCGAGTGCGTCGGCGAGCGTCTCGAAGGCAGCCCGTTGTGCGCGGTCGTCGGCATCGGCCACCAGCCGTGAGACGATGAACTCTGGCGTCGACCGGCCGAGATCGCCGAACTGTGGCTGATAATCGACCTCGAGTGTCAGATCATCACGGAGGCCGGCCGCGACGATACCATCGATGCGGGCCGCGTCGGGCAGGGGCTGGAGGTCGTCGGCGAGGTGCGTCACGAAGGTGCCAACCGCCCCGCTGTCGACTGTCAGCCGAACCAGCCCAGAGAGCAGATCGGCCGCGCGTCCGGGCTCGGTAATCGCCTCGAACTCGTCGACGAGCATCAACGTCCGTCCGGTCTGGGCCAGTGGCGGCACCACCGATTTGAGGGTCGACTCCAGTACCCCGGCGTTGAAACTCGCGTGCCGGCGGTGGAAGACGAGCCGATCGAACGCGCCGACCTCGGCCTCGGCAGCCGGTACCGGGAGCCCCATGTACGCGAGTACGACGACCGAACACAGGGTTTCAAGTAGCGTTGTCTTCCCGCCACTGTTTGCGCCGGTCAGCACACTCACCTGGTCGCCGGCCGGCAGCGACTCGACGCTGTGTGTGCCAACGGCGTAGGAAACCGGCTGGACGGAAGCTCCAGTAGCAGCCAGCGAAAGGTTCCGTGCGTCACGCACGGCGACTGCGGAGTGGTCGCGGTACGTCGGCGCCACGAGGTCGAACGCCGCCGCAAAGCGGGCCAAGGAGATGTCCCGTGCGATGGTATCAAGCATCCGGCGTGTGTAGTCGATCGTCTCGCGGGCTGCGTCGATATCGCTCTCGAGGTCTGCCCGGACCGTTTGTTCACGCTCGGTGATTGCGGTCGTCAGTGACTCGTTGAGGCTGGTGAGCGTGTCGTCGACGAAGCCGGCTGCACTCATCGCTTCTTGTGGCATCGCCGCACGGATCCGGACGGGGTCGACGTCGGCCTCCGTTCGGAGGTGTCTCACGAGGCCCTCACGGAAGCTCGCTGTATCGCGGACACCGCTTGTATCGAGTTCCTCGACGACAGCAGCCGGCTCCGCGGCCATAGACTGTACCATCTCCCGCTGGGCCCGCAGAGCATCCAACCGGGTGTCGACACCGGCAGTGATACGGTCACCATCGAAGGCACCGAGTGCCGAGGCAGCCGACTCAAGTAGGTCTGGGTCGAGTTCCCCGATCGGTTCAAAGGGCCCATCTGTCGCGCCGGCCTGGTGTAGTTCTAAAGCTGCCGTCACCGCAGCGCGGTCATCGCCGGCCGTGTCGTAGGTCTGGAACGCCGATTCGACTGCCTCCCGTGTCGGTGTTGGCAGTCCTTGCCACGTTGCCCGGGCTGTCTCGATGGCTGTCACCCGGTCACGCATTGCCTCCTGGTCGGCCAGTGGCGTCAGGGTCTGAATTCGGGCCGCCGCGCCGTCGGTGAGTGCGTACTCGGCGATCATATCGAGTACTGCGTCGTACACCGCGCGGGTGTCCCGGGTTGCAAGGCGTTCGATCCCCTCTTCGCTGCGTGCTCGACGCAGGATACGCGTTGCCCGGCCACGATCGACCCCGGCCCGGACCAGTGTGCGGAGGTCGCCCGCTTCGATGGCCGCAACAGCGTCCGCGGTGCCGAGTGAGTCGACCAGTGTCGCCTTTGTCTTCGGTCCGATCCCCCAGTACTCCTCGAGATCCATACAGGCAGGTCAGACAAGCACGGTCAAGAGTCTTCAGGGTGAACTCAATACGACGTTTGTTCGTGGTCGGCTGTGATAACCTCGACACCGACAATTTCGAACTTCGCGCCGCCGCGTGCACTCTCCGCGACTGTAATCGCCCAGTCGTGGGCGGCGGCGATATCCGCGACAATTTCGAGGCCGACACCGGTCCCGTCCGTAGACGTTGTGTAGCCGTGTTCGAAGACGACATCGCTGTCGGCCGCATCGATTCCAGGGCCGTCGTCGGCGACAAAAAATCCATCCCGATCCGGTAACGCACCGACAGTGACGTCCACGTCGCGGCCGCCGTGGTCGATCGCGTTGACAAAGAGGTTCTCGAACAGCTGCTGCAGCCGCGGGGCGTCGGCGGCGACTAGGAGATCGGTTTCCACGGCGAGTGTGGCGTCGGCGGTTGGAACCGTCGCCCAGGCGTTGTGGGCTGTCTGCCGAATCGACGTGGGCTCCAGACTGTCGGCGATTTCACCCTCTGTCGCTAAGGCGAGTAGATCGTCGATCAACGACTCCATCCGGTCGAGTGACTTCGTGACCTCGTCGACAGCGGACGCGACCGGTTCGTCGGGATCTGTCTCTTTGATGCGCTGTAGGTGACCGGTGGCAACCTGGAGTGGATTCCGGAGATCGTGTGAGACGACACTCGCGAACGCATCCAGCCGTTCGTTCTGCCGTTCCAGCGTGTCGGTGTACGACTCAAGCTGTTGTGTTTGGTCGAGCTGTCGAAGTCGATCACGGCCGTGGGTGGCAAGAAGCTCGGCAAGTTCGACATCGGTCTCGTCGAACGCCCCGACCGTTTCTGCGGCAGCCTGGAGGATCCCGTACTCGTCGATCGGCACCGTGAGCACCGACAAGAATCGGTTATCGGCGGGTGCTGCTTCGGCATCACGGGTGTCGTTGACAAGCGACGTCTCACCGGTTTCGTACACGGCGGCACCAACTGAGTCGTCCGGATCGAGCGGCATCTTGTCGTAGTACTGCTCTTCTGATAGATCAGCAGAGACCGCTTTCGGCCGCAGGTAGCCGTCTTCGGCAGCATCAGCGATTGCGAGGTCGAACTCAAGGATCGATTCGGACGCGTCGATGAGCATCTCGTATACTGCACCCGGCGTCCTCGCCTCGTCGAGATCGGCCGCTACCTGGTGGAGTGCGCGAATCTTCTTGTTTTGTTCCTCGACCTGTGTTTCACGCTCAACGTAGGAGCGGCGGCGAAACCGCCAGCCCAAGATATCGGCTCCGTGTTCGAACATCGCCTCTTCGGAGGGAGAAAAAGAGTTCCCGGAGGCAACCAGCAAGCCGACCAGATCGGAGTCGATCCACACCGGAGCAGCGACACCCGGAGAATCGTGGGCAAACGCATGGGTCAGGGTTGTCGGGAGGTCTGCAAGCACACCGGTGCGGTCAAGCTGCGCAATCTCATCGGTCGGGCAGGTGATCATCAGCGAGTCGTCGGTCGTGTGTCGGTCCTCGGCAACTAGATAGCGGTCACGTAACGCAACACCACTGTCCGTACACTCGAACACGGAGAGTGTATCGACGGGTAGAATACGGCTGAGGGTCTCGGTGAGGTGGTGTAGTGCAGTCTCGAATGAAACTGATGGGTCGGTCGCGATCTCCGTGAGATTCGCAAGCACCGCGTACCGCGTCGGTGGCGTTGCCGATAGGTCGGTCACCGCCTCGATCCGCTGTGCGAGCAGATCACGGCGGACCAGGTCGTCGGTCTCCGGTGGGAGGTATTCCGTGACGCCGGTGGGCAGCGCCTCGGGCTCGAGCTCTGCTTCCCGTGGGGCGACAACGATCGGAACCGTCGGATCGTGATTTCGGAGGGTATCGAGAAGCGTGGGAAGCCCCTCGTCGGCGGGATCAGCGACGAGCACGATACAGTCAACGGGCGTGTTCCTCAGCGTCGACAGCGCAGTCGATCTGTTCGTTGCCTCGGTAAGCTGTGCTGCATCGTACTGTTCGAGGAGGGCAGACAGCCCCGTCGCTGCTGTCGGCTCGTCGGCGACGTACAGCACGTCAACCTGCTCCTCACCGGGCATTGATTGCAGGGGATGCTGTGGAGGATAATAATGTTACGGAAACAACGGAATTGTGATATGTTGACCGCGGGGCAAAGCGCCTATACTGACCGGTCTAGATACCCGACACAATGGGATCCAGACCGGTCTACGTAATCAGTGACCTACACATCGGCGGCAACGAGCAACTCGAGACGGTCGAGTTCAAGCGGGAGTTGCTGGAGTTTCTTACCAGCCTCGAGTCGGCTGACCCCGACACGGAGCTGATTATCAACGGTGATTTCCTCGGCTTGTGGGAGTTTACCGAGGCGGCTGGGCCCGAGAAGCTTGAGTTGTTAGTTAAGCGGTACCCCGACCTGTTCGACCAGCTGCGCCAGACCGGGGAGCAGATTCAGATCACGCTGCTGTCGGGCAACCACGACCACGAGCTCGTCGCCTACGATGCCTACGAGACGATCCTCGCAGAGTACAACATCACTCTCGAGACTGATCCGTCGGTATCTCGGAGGGTAAACGGCCAGACGATTCACTTCGAACACGGCCACCAGCGTGATCCGAACAACCGGATCCCGGACTGGGGAAACGCCTTCGCACGTCCGCTTGGGTACCACTACAACGCCCAGCTGGTCAGCCGTGCCGGCGAGTTATCGTCCAGAGGTGAGTTCGAGTGGTTGGCCGACATCCAGGCAGTCACCCCGACAGAGCGGATTCCGAGTTGGTTTCTCTCGAAGTACGTGTACCGAGAGATGAACCCGCTTCTCCGGTACGCGTTGATCCCGTTTTTGTTGTTGTTCAACATCAGTGCCTTGATCGCCATCGCAGCAGGGCTCGACATCGCCGGTGTGGTGTCACTGCCAACAGCACAGCTGACGACCCTGCTCGATCAGTTTGGCACCGCAGGATCCGTTGTCCTGTTTTTGTTGTACCTCAACGTCGCCGTGGCGGGGTTGTTGTTGCTGATCGGGATTCCGGTGTACCTGCTGCGGCGTGATCTGACGAAGACGATCGATCGGATGGGGCTGTTCGAGACAGACCTGACCGTCGATCCCGAGCGTCCGTATCTCGAGGCGGCCGAGGAAATCTTCGCCGCCAACCCGGAGACGACCGTGTTTTGTTACGGTCACACCCACCGGCCAGAGATCGTGGACCTCGACGGCGGCGTGTTGGTCAACTCCGGGACCTGGCTCAAGCGGCTGCACCGCCGTGGCGGGCCGATCGGTCTCCTGCCGCCGGTTTACTACCCCTCGTATCAGCTGTGTGCGGTCCGGTTCGAGCCAACAGACAAGGGGGTCGCGATCGAGTACGAACCAATCGACAAACCGAGCCCGGCACCGGAGGAGCTGACCCTGACCGAACGGTTGGTGACCCTCGGCCGCAGCCCGGATCCGGAGCTACCAGACCCGAAAGTTGTAACCGACGACTGACTCGTTGGTGCTACCCCCCGTCGTCGAGTCGCTTCGCTAATCGGTCGAACTTCTCTTGGAGCCGCTCGTGTCGGGCTGTCTCTCGCTTTGGCCGGTAGTCCCACGCGACAATCACGCCCTCGTCAACGGTGACCTCGAAGACGGCGCCCTCGTGGCGCCCCGCTTCCGGAACCCGGTCGATGGGTTCATTTCGTTGGGTGAGGACATCCCCATCGGCCTCGACGAGGAGCACTGCGGTCGATTCGTCGACGATGCGGTCGAGTACGGCGGTGTACTGTCCATCGAGCATGGGTGTCACCGTGGTGTTGGGAGGGCCCGGTCGGTATCGGCTGCTTCGTCGTGTTTCGCCTCAAGGAGGTCCGTGGGGGCCGTCGAGAAGTCCACGGCCGTGGTCACGGTAATCGCCTCGCCGTCGGTAGTCACGACGACGTCGCCGTGGACGCCTGTCCAGTACGTCGTCAGTCCACGCTCGTCGAAGGCCACGAGGACTTCGTCGTGGGGATGGCCGTACTGGCTATCGAACCCACTCGAGATGATCGCCATCTCTGGGGCGACGGCGTCGAGAAATGGCGCCGTCGAGGAGGTGGAACTGCCGTGGTGACCTGCCTGGTATATATCGGCATCTACGTGTGCAGCCCACTCCTCAACCAGTCGCTGTTCGGCGGCTTCCTCTGCGTCACCCGTGGTGAGATACCGCACTGCCCCCACGTCGATGGTCATGGCGACGCTGTTGTAGTGGAGATCAGTACCGGAGTCACCCGCCGGTGGGTTGATCACGGTTGCGTTGACACTCGGGGCTTCGGTGGGAAGCGTGTCGCCTTCCTGGACCTCGAAGAGATCGACGTCGTAGTCGTCAATGGCATCTAGATAGCGCTCGTAGGTCTGTGTCGTGTGGACCACTCCAGAGTCGTAGGCGGCGCCGATCCCGTCGCGCTCGGTCTCGAAGTGTTCGATCACCGCCGCGTGGCCGCCGATGTGGTCGGCGTGGGCGTGTGTGGCAACAAGGTGATCGATCCGGCCGATTCCTTCGGCTTCGAGGTACTCGATCACTTCTTGTCCATCCTGGCGCCAGTCGCCGGTGTCGATCAAGATTGTCTCATCGGCAGGGGTGATGACGAGTGTCGCGTCAGCTTGGCCCACGTCGATGTGGTGAAACTCGACGTCCCCGGCCGGCTCCTCGACGTTGTGGTCGTCTGCCGTCGACGGCTGGTCCGCATCGGGCTCGACTGCTGGAGCCTCGGCTCCAGGGACGAGACACCCAGCAAAGACCACCGCCGTCACGAGCAACCCGACAAGAAGCCCCCGGCGCATACAGTAACCGGGAGCGGCGACGGTATGAGTGTTCTCCCCGCTTACAGCAGTAGCAAGGCGAAAGCCCACCCGTTTACGGGTGTGGATGAAGCCGACAACCGGGAATCGCTCTACGTTCGTAGCTCTGGCTGGATATTCCACGCTGAGGGGGTGTTAACTTTGGAGCATGGTATTGTGGAGAGCTGCGAAAGCTCTGAGCCAACTTCTGGT
>OBKM01001178.1_pt1 | contig 11012 bp, 11 predicted proteins | sample 1519691 | NCBI WGS metagenome assembly OBKM01 (sample SAMEA37050418, study PRJEB22526) | metagenome | biome: saline pan; feature: lake; material: water | place: Egypt | collected 2015 | depth 0.5 m
CTCCTCTTCAGCCGACTCCTCTTCAGCCGACTCCTCTTCAGCCGACTCCTCTTCATCCGACTCCTCTTCATCCGACTCCTCTTCATCTGACTCCTCGTCGTCAGCCTCCCCCTCGTCCGCCTCCTCGTCGTCAGCCTCCTCACTTTCGGGATCGACCTCACCGCTCACGACGAACTCGACGACGCTCGCGAGGAACACGTTGTTGTCACCGACGTTGTGACGGTCGGCGGCTATGAACCGCGAGTCGCCGACCGCGAGCACGTTACCGCTTCGAAGCGCGACGGTCCGCTCACCCACTGTGTCACTGTCTGTCATTCGGGCGTCGGGTCCAGTCACCAACACGGGCTCTGCGCCACCGGTCGACCGGACCTCGGCCGGCGTGTAGAAGACGACGTCGTCGATGCCACTGAACGAGCCACCAGGCAGTGAGGCGTCCGGGTGCGGCTCGACGCGGACGTGCCGGAAGTTGCCGTCGTTCTGCTGTTGATCGTACACGTATCGGGTGTCAAAGTGGATGTCGAACTGAGCGCCGAGCTCGGTGAGTTCGCTTTCGACCGTCACGACCTCCAAGCTCAGCCCCGCGGCCTGGAACTCGATGCGGTTCGGCTCGCCCAGTATCACCAGCTTTCCGCCGTCGTCGACGAACTCTGCTATCGCGTCGAGCTCGTCGTCGGTGTATCCCGTCTGCGGGTTGACGATGACGAGTCCGTCGGCGTCGTCGAGTGAGCCGTCGATACTGCCGGTGTTCCGAGTCACCTCGTAGTTGACCCCGTCGAACGCCTCTGTGAGGGGGTCCAACGTACCGCGATCGGTTCCGCTCCCGTCGATGACGACGGTGCCGGTTCGCGCCGGAATCGGCCCCTCGGGATCGGGATCGATTGTCCCGTCGGCCGGAAGCCCGGTCTCGACGGTCCGCTCCGGATCGAACGATTCGAACTCCGGGTCGGCGTCCGCGGGCGGGCCGAAGACGAGTCCCGCGAGGACGACCCCGGAGAGCCCGACGACGCCGGCGACGACGAGAGTGACGAGCGCGCCCTTCGCAACCGTCCATTTGTATCTCGCGACGAGGCCCGTTTCGTCGGTTCCCGACGGGGTGCCGCTCTGCTCCGTCATCCGACTACCACCTCCGGCGCGGCGAGCGATGAGTTCTCATCGTCCGCGACCGCCGTCTCATTTTGAGCGGCTGTTTCCGTCTCCGGCGTCGGCGATCCCGTGTTTTCAATCGGGACGACGACGTGGTCCTCGTCGGGAGCCATCTTGACCACCGGCTCGGTGGACGCCTCGACGGTCGCCGGGTGAGCCATCAGGAGCGTCGGAAGCGCCCCTTGGCGGGGAGTATCGGGCGTCGCAATCGGTTCCAGATGTTTTTCGTCGGCGTCCCCGGCGTGATACGTGGTGGTCAACGCGTACTCCGCGGACGTTTGGTCGTCATTGCCGGGCGTAATAACCTCGACCTCGGGGCTATCGAGACCCGCCCGGTCCGCGGCCGCCTGGATCGCCATCTGTCGGTCTCCGACGCCGTCCGCCATTCCGTTCTCGACGGCGTTTGCACCGCCGAAGACCGTCGCGGATGCAACGTCGTCTTCGTCGATTTCGAGGCTGTCGCCCCGGTGTTCCATCACGGCTCCGACGAACCCGTTCTTCGTCGTTTCGAGGGTGTTGAAGAACTGCCGCTCCTCGAACCCAGTGAGCTTGTTCGGACCGGTCGCACCGACGACGTCGTTCGGTTCGACGTCTTGGGGAACCTCAGCGAGTACGCCGACGCTCCCGACGAACGACGCGGGTTTGACGTACACCTCGTCGGCCGGCGCTATCGCGAAGTACGCGCCGGAGAGCGCAGCGCCGTCCACCGCGGCGACGACGGGCGTCTGCTCGCTCGTCCGGACCGTCTGCATATACATCTCCTCGCTTGCGGCGGCGGCGCCACCGCCGCTGTTGGCGACGATGACGACCGCGTCAGCGTCGGCCTGCGCCTCAGAGAGCATCTGTTGATACTCAGCGGACTGTTGTCCGTCGATCGTTCCCTGGATCGGCACGACGGCAACCGTGCCGTCCGGACCGGTGCTGAACAGGAGCGCGGCTGGTGCGACTGCCAGCCCGAGGAGAACCCCTAACGCGACGAACAGTACGTACGAGTCGACGGCCCAAGTCAGCGCGGCCCGAGCTCGGTCCGGCATCGTGACAGACATACACATGCGCGGCTTATTAAATATCTCGCCGCCAACGGGTCTCGAGAGTTCGTTCGTCCCCCGTCATATCCGATGTCGAGGGGTATCGACACAACAAACGTCGGCGCCACGCTGATGCGCACACCAAATGCGCGTTAACCGTGCCGCCCGACCGGACCGAGCCGAGGCTCACACAGTTCGCAACCGCGACCGACGATCAGATGCCTCGCGACGGGATACGTTCGGTGTTCTCACTGCCGTGTCATGGCTCCATCACGGCGACCTCCACGCTATCAGGGTGGCTCAGAATGAGTCGAACGAACAGCTCTCCACCGTCATCCAGCGGTTCTCCGTCAGGACAAACGATGGTCCCGTCGCCGCGGACGATCAGGTGACCCGGGCGTTCGGCGTTTTTCGTGTTGAACGACCCGATATCCCCCTCGAGCCGGTACGGAGCCTGTTTGAAGGCTTCGTTGACGTACGCTACCGCCTCAGTGGTCCCCGCCGCCGAATCCGCTGATACGACCCGTCGAAAGAGGACGGCCATGCCGGACGGTGATGGCCCCCGTAGTTCAATTTCCGGGTCCACGGCCGTTTCCGATCCCGATACCCCCGTGAACTGAGCGTTCGAAACGAGGTCGCACACGGAAACAAAAGCGTGTGCGATCGCCGTGACACGGAACACTCGGGTTCTCCGCGGGAGGGGTTCGAAATGGCCGACACGTTCTTCCGACGCTGAACCGACCTTCTAAACGATGGCAACCGTCCGTGTCCGCAGTCGCGTCGCACGCGTTTTGTTCGTCCCGGATCCCGGGGTATGTCGGTACCGGCGATGACCGCGCCGTTGACGCTCAACGACGAGACGGTCCGTGAACAGTTCCTCGACACCGATCGAGCGGTCGTCTTCAGAACGACGCCCCGGGAGACCGGGCGAACGGCGTGGCGCGAGAGCGACGCGTCCCCGGACCGCGATGCGGTCCTCGTCTCCGAGATCGGCGTTGTCGAGACCGGAAACGACGCGTCGCTTCGCTCCTACCGACGGCTCGCCGGATTCTCGTCGATCGCGGCGTGGCGGGACGCGCTCCGCGACGAGCATGGCATCCTACCAGAAGTCGGATATCTGTACTACGTGGCCCGCCCACCGACGAAGTGACCAGCCGTCGGCCCGTTCTGATCCTGCGGGTCGATGCCGGCGTCTCCGTCCGTTGCACTCCTCGTCCGAGACGGCGTCTCACTCAGACGGGACGGACACGACCGTCGTCGGCGCGTCGCGGAGCACGCGCTCCGTCGTGCTCCCGAGCAGATCCGCGGCCGCGTCGCTCGGCCCTCTTTTCCCCATCACGATCGCGTCGACCTCGGCGTCAGCCGCGTACGCGACGATCTCGTGCGACGGAACGCCCTCCTCGACGGCGGTCTCGTATTCGATTCCCGCCTCCTCGACCGACGACGCGATGCGGTCGACCGCCGCCTCCAGTCGGACACGCTCGTCGCCGTCCTCGTCGTCGAACTTCTGCGGCTTGCCCGACCGTCTGTGCGTCGGCAGGTCCTCGACGATCCCGAGCACGTGGATCGTTCCGTCTGGCGCGGTGACCTCGATCGCGTCCGTGACTGCACCGAACGATGCCTCGCTACCACCTGTGGGGATCAAAGTCGAGCGGTACATACATCTGTCAGTACGGCGACCGAATAAAAGAATCCAGCGTCGGATTTCGCGCCGGTCCGTCGGGCGAGAGACGCCGTATTTCGACAGCGATGCGACTGCGCCAGCGATGCGACCACGACGAGAATACGACCTGCGAAGCGGACGCGACGGCGAAGACGAGCACCAGTTATTTCCAGTAATATTAATATTTGATGAACGCTAATATATAACTAATTCGTCAAAATCACGCGTTCATATTTCGTGTTGAGGAGGTCAATATACTCTCTGAGATCTTACATACCTATTTAATATCTATTAGGTTAATTGATTAAGAATGTCTGTAGGACAAGAACTACTCGACGTACCGTTCCCTGAGATGGTGGCCAGCATGGGGCAGGGCATCGCCGACGCCCAGAATCAGTTGGACATGAACTCGGTCGAAGTAGCGGAGATCCTCTCCGAGACGAGGATCGACGTCGTCCCGGCGATTACACGAACGATCGATCAGGACGGCGAAGTCAGCTACAGTTCGGCGGAACCGATCGAGACGTCGCTGCTACAGGTGGGGTTGACTCCGACCTTCTACCAGTTCTCGGAGGCCACAATCGAGGTCGAGATGGATATCAAGACGACGACGGAGCGTGAGACCAACATCGAGGTCGGTGCCAAAGCGAGGGCCGGGTTCGGCCTCTATGGCGCCAGCGTGCAGACCGACGTCAGTCACAACCGGAAGTTCGGCAAGGAGGTCCACGGGACGAGCAAGCTGAAGACCACGATGGTTCCGGTCCCGGCGCCGCCGTACCTCTTCCCCGAGGTCGAGACGATCGACAACCGCGTGACCGAGTAAACCGACCGCGTCCATAACCGGACGACGAATTATCACGGGATCCCGCTCGTGGGCTCACGAGCGACGGATCCACATCATCACGAATGCCATTACGCGCCCATCACATCACACCGCGCAGTACCGCTCCCGATCGACCGACACGAGTAGCGAACGACGTCCCGTTCGACGACCTCGTCTACCTGCTCGCCGAAGGCGTCGCTGACGCTCAGTCGGCCCTCGACTCCCACACAGCGGAGACGCTCGACACCCTCTCGGAGACCGCGGTCGACGTGATCCCGTCGATCACCCGGACGATCGAGTCCGACGGTTCGGTGACGACGGAGACCGCCCCAGCGGAGTCTCGCTCCTTGCTCGAGTTAGGGCTCACGCCCGCTCGGTATCAGTTCAGCGACGCGACAATCGAGGTCGCGGTCGATATCCACGCAACCGACCAGACCGGACCCGGGGACGAAGTCGACGACGACTCCCCCGACGAACGGGCCGACCGGCCGCTCGCGCTGCGCGCCGATACGCGGATCGGGACGGAGCAGCGACGCTTCGGCCAGGAAATCGATGTGAACGCGCGGCTCGCGGCGCGGCTCCAACCGACGCCGCTGCCGGCGCGGATCGGAGCTGCGGCCGGCGGAGGGCAGACGACGGACCACAGCGACCCGAACGGAGGGGCGGATGGCAACTGAACAGTGGCTCGACCGGCCGCTCAAGGAGTTCATCCGTAGCGTCGCCTTTTCAGTCGCGGAAGGTCAAGAGGAACTCGACCGTAGAGCCATGCAGTCGCAGCTGGCGATCGAGCGCGAAGTCGAGGCCGGCAACCTCGAATACGGCCTCGACGCGTCGTGGCTTCGGTTCTCCGAGGTCGAGGCGGATCTCGAGGTAACGCTATCGATCGAGGGCCGAGAGATCAAAGACCCCGAGGACCGAGAGACGGTACGTGGGCTCAAACCGACCGTGGCCGCGTTACCGCTGAACCACCGCGTCAAACGCGAGCACGATGTCGACGCCGAACTCGCCAGCGAGGTACGACTCAAGATCGCTCCCGTCCCGCCCGAGCCTCGACAGCCATGAGCGAATGGAACATATTCAACAAGGACGCGTTTAGTCTCAGCGAGCCGTTCCAACTGAAAGACGTTCAGTACGTCGAGGCCGAGAAGCTCGAACCGATCGAGCGGGCGTCAATCGAGCGCTTGATCACCGAACAGCAGCGGTCGCTCGTACGACTCCAGACGGACGTCCTCGAGATCCGAACCGAGCGAAACGCGCTGGAGCGGCAGCTCTCGACGCTCGAGGAGGATCGCGGAACGCTGCAAGAACGAATCCGCGAGCTCCAGGCGACGCGGCCGTCGCTGGAGCCGAAGACGGTCTTCACCAGCCTCGGTACGGCGCTTCAGGAGGTCGACGACGAACTGAAAGGCGAGCGCTACCGCGTCGACGACGTGGATTTCACGCTCAAAGCGAACGTGATCCAGACGGACGAGGGGGTGCGGATGCACCTGCCGTCGTTGGACGAGCCGTCAGCGTCGGCGAACCTCAGTGAGGTCTCCTTCCGTCTCCGCGCCCCGCGAGAGGACGCAGAGGACGAGCGGCCGACCTACGTCGACGTTCCGGACCTCCGCGGCGTCCCGTACGAGGTGGCGGCCCGACGACTCGCTGCGGCCGAACTGACCGTTGGAACGGTCGAGCGGGTGGTCGATCCGGACGCGAGGCCCGACACCGTCATCGAGCAGTTCCCCGGTGCGTTCACCGTCGCCGAGCCGGAGGCACCTATCGACCTCGTGCTCGCGGCCGAACCGGAGCCGGAGCCGGACACGGATTCCGGCAGCGTGGCTGACGAGGACGCAGCAGCTGACGACGAGGCGGTGTCGAAGGGCGAGGAGATGGCGACTGAGGAGAAGCCCACGGATTCCGGGCGACGCGACGAAACCGATCGGGACGACTCCGACGCCGGAAGCGATGCAGAGACCGAAGCCGACGCCGAGCGTTCTGACACCGGTACCTCGATGTCCGAGCCCACCGAAGCGGAGCGAATGGAAGCGTTCCGGGAGGCCATCCTCGAGATCGATCCCGAACGCGGAGACGCGGTCGTCGATCGGTTGCACCGAGCCGGAGTGACCGACATCGAGTCGCTGATGCAGGTCGATCCTGACGAGCTCGCAGCGAAGCTCTCGATCCCCGCCGAACTGATCACTGCGCTACAGGAACGGCTCTCGAACGATCGGGACCCGATTCAGCTGGAGGAGATCTCCGGGATCGGCCCGGCGTACGCGGGTCGGCTCCGTGACGCGGGAGTCCTGAGCGTCTCGCGGCTCGCGGAGCTCGACCCGGACCGCGTCGCTGACATCGCTCGCGTGTCGCCCACCCGAGCGAAAGACTGGATCGAACAAGCGAACCGGATGGTGACGGAGTCGTGAGCGTCGCGGAGCGATTCGGCGCCTCGATCGAGGTGGACGGACCGGATCCGGAGACGGAAGGCTTCTTCCTCGTGACGCGCCGGGAGGCGGTCGACCACGAGGCGTTCGTGACCGGGCTCCTCGGGCTGTTCGGGACCGGGGGTCGGCTCGTGTTACATCACCCGTCGGGGTTCGCCATCGTCCGGATGTCGTTCGGTCGGGCGCAGCGACTGAAACAGTTCCAGTGGGTCGAGGCGGTCGGCGGCGTCCAGTTCGACCCCGAGCGACTCGCGGCGGTCACGGGCGATCCCGAACCGTGATGACGCTCGTGTCCGCGTAACACACGGCCGCTCTCGCGGCCCGTTCGGACCCGCGTCGCCTCTGACGGCGCCGTGCTGCGCTCACCGACAGGGTATTCAACCCTCGCATGCAACCGTAGGGACATGACTCTCGTCGTGGTGCCGGTCCGGTTCCCACCGTCGTCGCACTCCGAGGCGACGCTGCGTGAGGCGGTCCGCGTCGCAGAGGAGCGCGACGCCGACCTCACGATCCTCCACGTGGACCTGTATCAGAACTCCGGGCACGTCTCACGGAGTAACCTCAAACGAGAGGTCGAAAAGCGGATTGGCCGGATCGACCGCGCTCGCTACGTCGTCCGGCGCGGCTTCCTCGTCGAGGAGACGATCCTCGAAGAGATCGTCGCCGAAGACGCAGACGTCGTCGTTATCGGCTCGAAACAGGCCGGGCGCTGGCGCCGCATGGTCCAGAAGCTCCTCTCGGACCCCGACATCGACGCCTTCCTCCGGAGCGAACTCGACTGTACCGTGATCACCGTCGGCAGCGACGGCCGCATCGAGAGCAGCGAGCCAGAAGAGAGCGAGGAAGGCGGTCCGCCGCTTCCGAAAGACGACGACTGACCGGCGCGGAGACGGTCGAGTCGCTCGCTCCGCCTCGGCCTCGGCGGCGATCCTACCCGCTCGCTCCGCCTCGGCCTCGGCGGCGATCCTACCCGCTCACTCCGCCTCGGCGGCGACCTCGTACCGGCGCTCGTACTCGATGACGGTCGCGACGCGGTCGGCGATTTCGGCGCCGAACTCCTGTTCGACGATATATAAGGCCAAGTCGAGTCCGGATGTGACACCCCCCGCAGTGAGCAAGTCGCCGTCGTCGACGACGCGCGCGTCGACGACCTCGGCACCCGACTCGCGAAGCTCTTCCATCGCCGACGCGTGGGTCACGGCCCGTCTCCCGTCGGTGACTCCCGCGGTCGCGAGCAGCATCGAGCCGGTACACACCGACGCGATCGGCGTGCCGGCCTCGTGGTGTGCTTCGAGCGCGCGCGGCACGGCCCCCTTCTGCGCTTCCGCCCACGCGCTCGCGCTCTCGTCGCGCGCACTCCAGCCGCCGCCCGGGACGACGATCAGATCGGGGGCGGTCTCGTCGGCAGGGTCGGAGAGGACGCCGTCGATTCCCACGCGGGTCCCGTGGCTCCCGGTCACCGTCTCTCGCTCGTCGAGCGTGACGTACCGGACGCGTCCGGCTCGCTCGTCGCCGTCGCCGGCGTATCCGAGCGCGTAGTCGAACACCTCGTACGGACCGATGCCGTCGAGTTCGTCGAAGCCGTCGTACAGCAGAATATCGATCTCCATGTCGACCCGAACGGCGGCAGTGGGCTTGGGCGTTCCCCTCGGGCCGCGGGTCGGCAGGCGGATTGATCGATGGATCGGCGGGCCGATGGATCGCCGGGGCGGTGGATTGGTGAATCGACGTGCCGGTGAATCGACGAGTCGTGGGTCAGCGAGTCCCTCCGACTACTCCGCTGCGCCCCACTTCGCGACGCGCTTCGGGCGGTCGGAGATGGCCATCACGTCGATATCGTCGCCGGCGTGTTCGATCGCTTCGAGCGCAGCCTTCGCCGAAGCGTGCGTCGAGAAGTAGGTGATCTCCTCTTCGACGGCAACCTCCAGCAGCTCGCGCTGACGCGAGACGATGAGGTCGATCGCCCCCCGCCGGGCGGCCTCGATCAGGTCCGTCGCCTCGCTGAGTTGGAAGTGCTCGGCGTACCCCTCGACGAGTGCCTCTCCAGCCGCCGTATCGGGGTCCGGGAACTCCTCGGCGGAGAGGTCGACGACGGCGGTGCCCGATTCCGGAATCGGCTTCCCGGTGGAGTCCTGTGCCTTGTCGTACGCCTTCCCGAACGAGCGAGCCGTCCCCATCACCTCGCCGGTGGATTTCATCTCCGGGCCGAGCCGTGGATCCGAGCCCGGCAGCCGGTCGAACGGCAGGACGACCTCCTTCACGCTCCGGTGTTCGGGGATCTGCTCGTCGACGTCGAGGTCGGCGAGCGTGAGGTCGTCGGTCATCACCTTCGCTGCGAGCTTCGCGATCGGCACGCCCGTCGCCTTCGAGACGAAGGGGACGGTCCGCGAGGAGCGCGGGTTCGCCTCCAAGACGTACACTTCTGGCTCCGCGTCGGCGTCGTGGACGCCCGTCACCGCGAGTTGCACGTTCAGCAGCCCGACAGTGTCGAGCGCGCGAGCGATGTTCTCGGTGACCTCCCGCACGCGTCCGAGCGTCTCGTCGCCGAGCGAGCGGGGCGGGATCATGCAGGCGGAGTCCCCGGAGTGAACGCCGGCGCTCTCGACGTGTTCCATCACACCGCCGATGAGTACGTCCTCACCGTCCGCCACGGCGTCGACGTCCAGTTCCACCGCGTCGTCGAGGAACTGATCGATGAGGATCGGTTTGTCGGGAGAGACGCGGACCGCCTCCTCGATGTAGTGTTCCAGCTCCGCGTCGTCCTCGACCACTCGCATCGCACGACCGCCGAGCACGTACGAGGGACGGACCAACACCGGATACCCGATCCGGTGTGCCAAGTCGAGCGCTTCCGTCCGGCTCGTCGCGGTGCCGCCCTCCGGCTGCGAGACGCCGAGTTCGTCCATCAGGAGGTTGAACCGGTCGCGGTCCTCCGCCAAGTCCATCGCCTCGACGCTCGTTCCCAGTATCTCGCAGTCGAGTCCGCGGCGCTGGATCTCCGCTTCGAGCGGTTCGCCGATGTTCACGGAGGTCTGTCCGCCGAACTGGACCATCACCCCGTCCGCGCCGGTCGCTTCGGCCACGTCGGCGACCTCCTCAGCGGTGATCGGGTCGAAGAACAGCCCGTCGGAGGTGTCGTAGTCGGTCGAGACCGTCTCCGGGTTGTTGTTGACGACGTGCGCCTCGATCCCGAGCTCCCGAAGCGCCTGAATCGCGTGGACGGAACAGTAGTCGAACTCGACGCCCTGTCCGATCCGGATCGGTCCCCCGCCGACGACGACCACGCTGTCGACGCTCTTGTCGACGACCAGCTCGCCCGCGGCGGCGTCACCCTTGAGCGGGCCACGCTCGAACTCGGCCTGCCGGGCGGAGTAGTAGTAGGGCGTCTCGGCGGCGAACTCGCCCGCACAGGTGTCGACCTGTTTGTACGTCCGGCCGGGCACTTCCGCCTCGACTGCATCGATGTCGGCCCCGCCGGCGAGCGCCGCGATCTCGGCGTTCGTGTGACCGGCGCTCGCGGCCCGTGCGAACTCCCCGTTCTGAGCGGCCTGCGCGGAGTCGCTGACGCGTTTGAACCGCTCGAGGTACCACGGCTCGATACCGGTCAGCGACTCGACCTCGGCGACGGTGTAGCCGCGGTCGAACGCCTCGAAGATCGCGTACGGCCGGTCCGGAGTGGGCGTTTCGAGGTAGTCGGCTTCGAGTGTCTCGTCGTCGACGTCGGGCCAGTCGACCGCCGGGTCGTACTCGGACGAACGGAGCGACTTCAGCAGGCTCTCCTCGAAGTTCCGGCCGATCGCCATCGCCTCGCCTGTCGATTTCATCGCCGTCCCGAGCTCGAAGTCGACGTCGTCGAACTTGTCGATGGGCCAGCGCGGCACCTTCGTCACCACGTAATCGATCGCGGGCTCGAAGGCGGCGGTCGTCTCACC
>OBKM01001179.1_pt1 | contig 11009 bp, 10 predicted proteins | sample 1519691 | NCBI WGS metagenome assembly OBKM01 (sample SAMEA37050418, study PRJEB22526) | metagenome | biome: saline pan; feature: lake; material: water | place: Egypt | collected 2015 | depth 0.5 m
TCCTGCAAGTGCCGTCGTTGACACAGGAAGCCCCACCCTCAAGGAGCGAACCGCGCAAGCGGTGAGCGAGTAGGGTGAGGTAGTTCACGTAGGCCGGGAACCGTTTCACGACGGCAAAGACGGCGGAAAGCAGTATAACAATCCACAGCTTGAAACCAATACCGGCATACGGCGTCTCACTCCAGTTGGTGATAATCGAGTTCGTATCCCTCGTCTAAGGCATCCTGGACCGCTTCACTCGGTGTGTCGACCGACTCCGTCCACGTAGTCATGCCGCCAACGTCGGCCTGCCCGTAGTAGATATTGCATCGCCACGTCTCAGCTGTGTCCGGATAGTCCGTTCTGTAGTGGGCTCCACGTGATTCGCTTCGTTGCTTCGCGCCGCGAAGCACCGCCTCGGCGGCGGTAAGCATGAACCCGATGTCGACGGCGAACTCGAAGGACTCACTTGTCAACGGCCCTGTCGTCATGTCGCTTGCTTGCTTTCGGACGTCGTCGAGCTTTTCAAGCCCGGCCCGCAGCGACGGTTCATCACGGAGGAGTCCGGCGTGTTCCCACATCAGTTCCTGTACCGACTCGAAGACGGTTACGACCTCGTATGCCCCGTCGTTGTTCGCCATCGCGGCGAGGTCGGCGAAATGCGGTTCGACGAGACGCCGCCGTAGCGTCTCGGGGACAGTTCCCGGACCGCCACCGTCGATCCGATCGGCTATCCGCCGGCCGGCGACGACGCCGTATGCGACGGTTTCGGCGAGCGAGTTCCCGCCGAGTCGGTTTGCCCCGTGGACGCCCGCCATCGTCTCACCGATCGCAAACAGACCGCTAACGGCAGTTTCGCCGGAGCTATCGACGGCGACCCCACCCATCCCGTAATGCGAACTGGGCGCGACCTCGACCGGTTCCTCGGCCATATTCACGCCGAGGTCCGCAAACCGCTCGTACATCCGCGGGAGCCGCTGCTTAATAAACCCTGTATCGCGGTGTGAGATATCTAGATACACGCCGCCGTTTTGCGTGCCGCGTCCCTCGGCGACTTCCCGTGCGATCGCACGGGCGACGACGTCGCGGGCGTCTAACTCCATTTGGTCAGGCGAGTATCGCTTCATGAACCGTTCGCCCTCGGTGTTGTACAGCCGGCCACCCTCACCACGGACCGCCTCGGTGACGAGGCGACCGCTCCATGGCTCCCACTCGGGGTCGGACTCATCGACCGCCATGCCGGTCGGGTGGAACTGGACGAACTCCATGTCCATGAGGTCGGCGCCGGCGTCGTACGCCAACGCCGGGCCGTCACCGTTGTTCTCGTCGTCCCGGGACGTGTGTCGGTTATAAATCGCCGCGTAACCGCCGGCCGCGAGCACGACTGTGTCGGCGTTAAACAACACGAACTCGCCGGTATCCATATCGAACCCGGCGGCTCCATGGATCGTTTCGCCGTCGCTGACGAGTTTCGTGATCATCACGTCCTCGCGGTACGGGATTTCTAGCGCCTGTGCACGCTCTATGAGCGTCCGTAGTAGGGATTCACCGGTGTGGTCGCCGGCGAACGCCGTTCGGCGAAACGACTGCGCTCCGAAGTAGCGCTGGTCGATATCACCGTCGTCGGTTCGGGAGAAACCCATCCCCCACTCGTCGAGTTCGCGGAGCCGGGCGGGCATCTGTTCGGCAACCGTCTCGACCTTCTCGGGGTCGTTGAGGAAGTGTCCCTCTTCGAGCGTGTCAGCGGCGTGGATCGGCCACGCGTCTTCGGGATCACGGGTGCCGAGCGAGCCGTTGATGCCGCCGCGCGCCCAGGTCGTGTGGGCGTCCCCGTGGCTCCGCTTGCCGAGAACGAGCACATCGTCGACTCCCCGTTCTGACAGTTCGATCGCGGTCCGGGCCCCGGCCGCGCCGGCCCCGATGATGAGTACGGACACATCGGTTTCCGTGTACGATTGTGTGGTGTCGGCCGTCGCCGCCGCGCGTTGATCCATACGCTGTATAACGGCCGCAGGCACTTGAGGGTCACGCGCGCGTGCGCGAGGGAACTCGACAACACTCGATGCAGTAGTCCGGCAGCGCCGACAACTCGGGCTGGAAACAAACTCCGAAACGGTGAAAAGCGGTTCACCGCGCTCTCACGTCCCGTCCGGCCAGTGGTTGTAGGCGATGTCGCGTTGGACAGCGTTTGCGCCCTCGTAGACGCTCGGGTACGCAACGTCGCGGAGGATCTTGTTGCTCCGGTTCCGTTCGCGAAGCCCCTCGCCGCCGTGGAGGTGGGCAGCACGCCGGGAGATCTCCTCTGCGGCCCGCGTGGCCCGGCTTTTCGCGAGACTGGCCCAGAACGCGGGGTCGTCGTCCGCGGCCACATGCCGACACGCCGTCCAGGTCAGCGCCCGGGCGGCCTCGAACTCCTCGCGGAGTTCGACGAGTTCGTGTCGGACCGTCTGTTTGTCCGCAACCGGTTTGTCGTACAGTTCCCGCTCGTGGACGTACTCCCATGCTTCCTCGATCGCAGCCGCCGCAAGCCCGATCCCGTGGCCAGCAACCCCGACCCGACCGTAATTAAAGAACGCCGCGAGCTGGTAGAAGCCGCGGTTTGGCTCCCCGAGCAGGTTCGCTGCCGGGACGCGGACATCGTCGAGTTCGATACGGGCCTGCTGGCTGGATCGCAGCCCCATCTTGTCGTCGATGGATTCGGCATCGTACCCCGGAGTGTCCGTCGGAACGATAAACATCGAGTAGGCGTCGTGCCCCGGCTCCGACCCGGTTCGTGCATAGACGACGACCCAGTCGGCGACAACCCCGTTACTCGCCCAGTACTTTTCGCCGTTGAGGACGTACTCGCCGTCCTCGCGTCTGGCTGTCGTCTCCATGCCGGCGAGGTCGGATCCGCCGCGCTGTTCCGTCGCGGCGAGTCCGGTGATGACGCCGTCTTCGGCGACCGGCGGGAGCCACTCCGAGCGCTGTTCGTCGCTGCCGTGGAGGTCGACGACCTTCGCTCCGAAGTCGGCCAACTGCAACGCGAGGCCGATCCCACCGTCCGCCCGGAACCACTCCTCGATGACGGCGAGGCGGTCCGCCAACGTCCAGCCGGCTCCGCCGTACTCGGCTCCGAAATACTCGCCAGCAAGCTCCGCTTTTTGGGCGGCTGCCAGGATCTCGGAGGGGTACTCGCCGGTCGCGTCACGGGTTGTTGCCTCGGGAAGGATCCGCTCCTCAGCGAACTGTCGGGCGCGGGCTTTCGTCTCACGGGCCGCTTCCGGAACCGGATCATTATTCAGTAAATTCATCATCACACACTACGGCTCCATGGTAATACACGTGTTGTTATCATGAATCTCTCCGAGGGCAAGTGCTTCGAGAGATGTCGCTGTCCCCGTCGCGAAAATTCCCGATTCCCCGAGGCGCTCGGGGAACTCGCGTTGATCGCCAACGACAGAAACCGACCGTTCGCCTGACTGGTTCCGAGTGCCGAAGTTCGAACGTCGAAGGTTTTCCGCACCACGAGAGTCGGGCGTTCTCGAAGACGGTCTCCTTACCGAAGATTCGAGGCGAAAGCCTCGCCGTTCAGAGCGGGTGGACGTCAACTGTGGAGTGGGTCCACCCACGGTTTCGGACGGGCCACTCGACCGTAGTCCCGCCGGCGGATCCGTTGGTTTGATTCAGTCGACCGACATAGAGTGGGTATCGGCATGGTCGATACGGACTGCACCGAAGGCAACGATACGGCCGGCCCGACAGTCCCGTCGCAGGCGGAAATCCCGACGCCGTCCGCGGCGGCGGCAACGACGGATGCCACCGGATACGTCGTGTGGCACCGCAAACACCTGCGGGTTGCGGATCACCGCGCACTCGCCGAGGCGGTAGCCGGTGGCGATGCGGTCTGCCCGCTTTTCGTCTTCGATCCGAGGTTCTATGGCGATGCGGGGTTGGCCTGTGACTCCCGACTCCGGTTTCTTCATGAGGCAGTTACGAGCCTCGAGCGACAGTATATGAACACCCCTACCGACAGCACGGAGACGACCGCTTCCGAGTCGTGGCGTCTTCTGGTCGACGAGATGTGCCCCGAACAGCCGTCGTCCCGACAGTCGATGCGTCAGTCGGATCCCCCCGACGTACTGAGGCCGCCGGAGGTGGGAGGGCTGACGATAGGGTACGGTGATCCCGTAGTGCTTTTGTCCCGGTTTATCGACCGCGGCTGGTCCGTGGTAACCATGGCGGCACCGACCGGCCGGTACGGGTATCAACGCGACGAGCGGATCAAACGCGTCTGCGGCAACGCGGTCGAATTCGTTTCCGGGGACGGGCTGGTTCGCGGCGAGGAGTGGCCGCGCGACCGATGGCAGGAGCGTGTCGAATCCTGGCTCGAAACGCCGCGACACGAGCCCGAGTGGCGACAACATGAAACGACGCGGGTGACGATCGACACCGGACTTACCCCGGCGGCTATCGACGACGTGTTTGCGGTCACACCGACGAAAACGAAGGTACCGAGCGGGACGCATCGGGAAGCGATAATACGACTGCGGGAGTTCATCGAGCGGATCCGTTCGTACCCGGGAAACATTTCGGCCCCACAGGACGCTCGCGGCGGGACGAGCGGCCTGTCGCCGTATCTCAACTTCGGGTTGTTGTCGGTTCGGCAGGTCTATCAGCACTGTACGGAATCGGCCCCGGAATCCGGCGGGCGCAGTATGTTCCTCAGCCGCCTGTTTTGGAACCGACACTACAACCAGAAGTTAGCGGACTGGCCCGGCTGGACGACGGAAGCGGTCAATCCCGTGTTTGCTGGATTCAACGACGAGACGCACGATCCGGCCCTCGTAACGGCATGGAAAAGGGGACAGACCGGATACCCGATGGTTGATGCCTCGATGCGGTGTCTGCGTGATACCGGCTGGCTGAACTTCCGGATGCGCGCGATGTGTGCCTCGTTCTTTAGCCACATTCTCCAGCAGCCGTGGCGGATCGGCGCGGATTGGTACCACCACCACCTCATCGACAGCGACGTCGGGATCAACTACACGCAATGGCAAAGCCAAGCCGGCCTCATCGGGAAACCGTCACAACGCGTCTACAATCCCCGCAAGCAGGTCCGCGATAACGATCCAGGCGGCGAGTGGATCACGGAGTGGGTGCCGGAGTTGACCGATCTCCCGGAGGCGTTTCTACCCAGGCCGGAGCGAACGCCGCTTGCGGTTCAGGAGGAATGCGGTGTCCGTATCGGGGATGTGTATCCGCTCCCGGTTGTCGAGTTCGAGGCCCGGCGTGAGGCGTTCTGGGACCGGTACGAGAGGCTGCGTCCGGCGGCGGCCGAGTTGCTGCGCCGGCCGGATATCGCAAAGCGGGCGTCGTTTTCCGGCGGATACTCCGCCGCACGCGCGATCGCTGAAAAACACGGCTCCGGCTCAGTCTCGGGGGATACGACGAGACAGACATCACTCGGTGATATCGATAAGAACCGTAGAGGACATCAGGGTCCGCTAGGCGATCCGGATGACACCGTCGAGACGCCGCGGCCGGCCGGCCCGGACGGTAGATCCACATGCGTCGGTGCGATCCCGACTGGCGTTGGACAGCAAGCGGGCGACCCGTCGCCGGATGACCGTGCGGCGACCCCAGCCGAGCCGGAGGAGACGACCGCAAGCAGGGAGCAAAGCGACGCAGAAGCCACTGAAACCGATGATTGCGGTGTCGGGAACGGGGACGGCCAGGCAACGCTCGATCGGTTCAGCTGAATGTCTCCGTAGCGCTCGCCGCGACCGCTCGACCGGTGTATGCGCCCCTGAAAACGTCGTTTCAGAGCCAGCGGGAGCGGATCGGTCGGTGAACGAGCCCGGACACTTTTATTCCGAGCCGAGCGGAGCGTACGTATGTCGGAGACGGTCGCGTTCGTCGGTGCCGCCGGCGGCGTCGGAACGACACGGCTGACGGTCGAGATCGGGCGGTTACTCGCGAGCGAGGGGATCGACACGGCGATCCTCGATGCCGCATACGGGACCCAGGGGCTCTCAGATCGGGTCGCCGGCCGGCTCGATCCGGACATGACCGCGCTCTGTCTCGACGGATCACCCCTAGAGGAGGGGCTCGTCGACCTCCCGACCGAGGGTGGAGGCCGACTGTCTGTCTGTCCGGCCCATGCCCCGTTCGAGCGGCTCGCCCGCGCGAAAACACCGGCGGCGGCCGAGCGCTTCGAGGAACGGATCGAGGAGGCGGGGCGGCATTTCGATCGCGTGCTCCTCGATACGCCGCCGGTGGCGACAAACCCAGCAGTCGCCGCCGTCAACGTGGCCGGGACGGTCGCCGTCGTCTGTGACGGCCCGCGGGCCGAATCAGCGGTGCCGCGGACCGAGGATCGGCTGGCGGATGTCGGAAGCGCCCCGTCCGTCACCCTCGTTACACGGACGGAAACACATCCGGACGCCGGGGTCGCGATCCCGGCGTTCGAAGCCGCGCATCCGGCGACGGATTCCGATGCGCCCGCTCACGCAGCGCTCGTTGAAGCCGCGGAAACGGTCGGTGACGTTTCGATCGAGCGGGCGAGTCCCGGAGGGCTACTGGACAGCGTCCCGTTCAGATGAGATCGCCGAGATCGCTTCTGGCGTCCGAAAGCGGGTCCCTATCGGCGAGCGACACAACCCCGTTGATGGCCGACTTGGTCCCTTCGATGGGATCGTGCGTCGCGACGTAGACGCCGAGAGCGAACTCCCGATCCGCGACCCCAGCGAGCGTTTGTGCCTCCGTTCGGGACAGCTCGCCGGCCAGCCAGTCGTCGATAATCAACTCCGCGTTCGGGGGCAACGGGTCGATCGGTTCACCGAGCAGATACAGCGTCTTGGCGGCCGTGGTTTTCGGTAGATCGGCGACAGCGGCGGCGCGGCCGACGTGTGCGCCGCCGATGTACGTTTCCACGAGCGTGGCCGCACACTCGGACGAACACGGGAGTTGATCTTCGAACGAGGCGAGACGTTCTTCGAGGGACGCCTCGGTTTCGTCGGCTGTAGCGACACCGCGATCCCGCTGTTCGGTCGTCACCTCGAGGCCGTCCGCGATCTCCGAGAGCGCCATGTATACTAATGGTAGGCAGATGGGTTATAAAACTTGGTTCGCCCCGGCGGCAGCCGATCAGACGCATACCGGTAACCGGTATGCTTACCGTGCGGTTTTCGAGGAAACTCCCACCTCCGCGGCCTTTTTTAAAATGCCGTCGCGCCGAAGTTTCGCCTGTGATGAGCACGACAACGCGACAAGCGTGTCCCGAATGTGACGGACGGCTTCGAACGACGAACAGCGAGACAGTCTGTGATGAGTGTGGCCTCGTCGTCTCGGAGGACGAACTGGACCGCGGTCCCGAGTGGCGCTCCTTTGTGGACGATGAGACGAACCCAAAGCGGTGTGGAGCGCCGTTGACACGGTCTCGACACGACCGAGGTCTCTCGACTGAGATCGGTCGCTCGACCCGCCTGAAAGGTCGAAAACGGCGACAGGTAGCCCGGATGCGGAAACAGCACAATCGGGCGCGGATCTCCTCGAAGCGTGAGCGAAACCAGGTCTATGGGTTCACCGAGATCCGACGACTGACCGGACAACTCGAACTGCCCGAGGACCTCCGGGATAGATCCTGTGTTCTCTTCGAGTCGGCACAGGAATCGAACCTGCTTCAGGGCCGCTGTATCGAAGGGTTCGCCGCAGCGGCGGTGTATGGGGTCTGCAGAACGGCGTCGGTGTCACGGACCTTAGAGGAGATCACCGCCGTAGCGAGCGCCGATGAGAACGAGCTCAAAGTCGCGTACGCAGCGTTGAATCGGGAACTCGACCTACCGACTGGACCGATCGATCCGGCCGAGTATCTCGCCCGCTTCGCGTCGAAACTCGACGTGCCGACCTCGATCGAGCGGGCGGCACGGAACCTGGCGACGGAAGCACACGAGTCCGGACTCACCGCCGGGCGGAATCCAAGCGGTGTCGCCGCGGCGTGTCTGTACACTGCGGCGCGGAGAGCGGGATATGAACTGACACAGCGGGAAACGAGCGATGTCGCCGGTGTGTCGGCGGTTACGGTGCGCAACACGTACAAGGATCTACGGGATTGATACTGGTGGACGGACGCAGATGAAACCGATTCGCGGGGTAGTCGCCGTTCACGCCGTCGAACGGCGTGCGCCGTCTAGATCGTGTGTCCGTTCGGTTATCCATCAGTATGAAACCGCGGATCGGAGCACAGGTCCGGTTGTTTACCCGGTCTCACGCCCCCCGGCAGGGGCGATTCGCGCGAGCGTCACAACCGGGATTTCGACCGCTTCGAGCCGCTTTCGAATGCCGTCCGGAACGACCGAGAGCCGGGAAGCGATCCGACGATCGACGGCGATTTCGGCAGCGAGACGCTCAGCAGCGGAAAGACCCCCGAGATCGATGAGTACTTCGGTCGCACTCGGGAGGTCATCGGCGCGTTCGAGACGCTCCGCCCGCACGAGACGCTCTTCGATCCGTTCGATCCACGCGGCCACACCACCCGGGAGTCCGTCGTGGATCGGTTCGGAGCGGACGAGATCGACCGAGCCGTCTACCGAACCCGTCGACGTCGCGAACCCGATCGCCGTGCTTCCCGCGGCGATCTCCGTCGTTAGTCCGGTTTCGTCCCATCCATCGTCGGCTCGCCCGTCCGTTCGAGGCGGCCAGATCGGTCCGGAAAGATCCGGTTCGATCCGGACTCGATGGGGCCGATCGGCCTCCAGGACGGCCTCGATAAACGTCGCGTGATCACCCTGAACGGTCTCGACGGTTAGCGTCGGCATACCACGTCTGGCCGCCCGTTGATTGATAAACGAACGGACTGGTCTCAGGGTGTGATCCGGTATACGGGCGCGTTAAGCCAGCGTTCGGCGCTATCGCGATCGGAAAACCGGCCACAGGCCAGCACGATCGGCCGTTCAACCCGCCCAACACGGACGAGCGCGAGGGCCGCGGAGATCGGTCCCGCGTCCCCGAAACTGTTGGCGCTGCTTTCCGGTACGCTCAGGATAGTCGCATCGAGCCTCGGGCGGATCGCCCCAATCAGTTCCCGGCGAGCGGTTCGCTTCGCGTTCGAGAGACGATCCTCGAGCCGTAGTCGGCGATCACGGCCGTCCCGGGCTGCTCTGGCTCGTTGGCGAGCGTCGGCGAGCCGCTCTCTTGCCGCCGCGTGTTCCGTCTCGGCCTCCGAAAGGGCTCGTATCGCCGTCCGGTAGGCGGCCTCGACCGACTGCTCATCGGCCGCCTGCAGCCGCCCTCGAAGTGTCGCCACGCGCTCGCGCTTTGCCTCAAGTACTGTCGCGGTTTCGGCCACGCGACGGCGACGTTCAGCGCGGGAGGGGACCGGATCGGGCGCCGATGCAAGCTCGTTCCGCAACTCCCGCATCTCCGCGTCGACACTGGTTTCGAGGCCCAACGATCGGGCCGCGGCCACGGCCGCATCACGACGACGAAGGGACATCGCCGGGGCGACGACGCGAACGTAATCGTAGAGCTTCACAGGTCCCGTCGCTTCATCGCCGCCGGATCCGGGTGTGGGCTCCCGGTGGCGAACGTCGCGTACGGAGTCGTATCGTGCTCCCGAGCCTCGTAGGCGCTTGCGGCGTTGCGGACTGACTCCGGCACGTCTCGGAACTCGTTGAACGGATCAGTCCGTTCGAGCTGTATATCGTCGGGGTGTTTCTCCCGGAGACGCAACGCGAGGAACGCGCCGTGTTCGGTCTCCTCGAACAGCACCGCGCGTCCGAACCGCCTGACTACGGTTGATCGATGCGTCCGACAGACGTTCCGGAGCGACGTCCGCGCCGCCTGCGAGTACGTCACGACTAGCAACACGGCCTATTTTTCTTCTTTTTTCGTATTAAAATTAAGCCATTATTCGACCGGCTGAACCGTCGGGGCTTCCTCATCAGTAAGGTTTCGAACCCGCTCTCTGGCCGCCCGTTCGGAGGCCGCAACGACGACAGTACCGGTGTCGGATCGGTACGCCGAGAGTTCGTCGTCGAACTCCGTGGCGAACGTTCTGACGGTCGCCCGGATCCGCCGTTCGCACGTCTCGAGATCCGCCTCCCCGGTCTCCAGCGCCGACAGCGACTCCTCGATCCGCCTGAGGGCTGTGATCCGATCCATCTACACCGTCCTCAAATGATCCGTCGTCGGTTCGTAGACGTCGCCCTGCCGGCGGAGTTTCTCGATCTCGTGTTCGGCCTGGGAGCGCTCCATACCCATCTCCTCGGCCCGATCGAGGATAGTATCGATCGGTGCCCCCTCGTCGTACTCGGCTTCGATCTCGCTTATCAACGCTTTGATGTTTTTGATCCGGTCGCGTTGAGTCTTGCTTTGGCCTGTTTCGACCACGTCGGCGTCGAACTCGCCGGTCTCGGGGTCGACACCGATGTCCTGCAGGCAGGAGCGGACGATTTCGATGACGCGTTCGGCATCCTCGTGTTCGACGGTATCGGAGAGCCGCATCCGTGCGGAAGCCTCGGCGAGTCGTACGAGCGCCTCCAGTTTCCGGGCTGTCACCGGCACCGGAGCGTCCTCGTCTTGCCCCTTCGCACGCAGGTCGACGTAGAAATCCCGGATCGCGTCCTTCGCCTCTTCGGTCATCATCGGATAGCAGTTCCGCTTGGCGTGGGCGACGTATTTCCGCAACAGTTCGGCGTCGATCTCCGGTTCGACGCTTTCTGTGACGCTTTCGACTTCCTCGGCGGAGACGTTCGACGTGGTCGTGTTCTCACGGTGGGTGTGTAACTCGCCGGCGTAGTTCGTATTGATGATATGTTCAGCGAGGTCCGCGTCCTTCTCGGCGTCGGGCTGGTCGGTGACGGTAAATATCAGATCGAACCGCGAAATGAGCGCCGGCTCGAGATCGATCTGCTCGCCGATCGGTTCGTACTGATCGAACCGGCCGTATTTGGGGTTTGCCGCGCCCAGAAGCGAACACCGGGACTTGAGGGTGGCGTTGATGCCGGCCTTGGAAATCGAGATCGAGTTGTGGAGTACGACGCCCTTGC
>OBKM01001180.1_pt1 | contig 10981 bp, 10 predicted proteins | sample 1519691 | NCBI WGS metagenome assembly OBKM01 (sample SAMEA37050418, study PRJEB22526) | metagenome | biome: saline pan; feature: lake; material: water | place: Egypt | collected 2015 | depth 0.5 m
GGTTATGGTGGTAATAAACGTTTCTGCACGCCGCTCAGTTCCGGGTCAGTTCGTGGACCCAGGCCGTACACTAACTTAATATAGGTCCACGAACGGGGTCACAGCACGTTGGATTTCTCGTCGGGAGGTTCGTTCCCGAGGTCGGTCGTGGCGTCGAGGCAGGAGTCGCAAAGTCGATAGATTCGAACCCGGTCACCGTCGGATGGTTCGATGTGTGATTCGAGTTCGTCCTCGAGTTCGACGCGTTCGGTCCTGGTTACCTCGAGTTCGAACACGCTGTACTGCTGCCATGCACCGTAGCGCTGGAGCGTGCGGTACACTCGTCGCCGGTTCGCGTCCGAACTCACGTCGTACGCGATTGCAAGACGCATGATTATCGGTTGAATGTCAGGGGATGGTACTCGTCCAGCTCGCCGGTGATCGCCTTCCGAAGCAGGATTGCCTGCTTTCGGACTGCCTTCCGACGTGTGACGGTGTACTCGAAGTGTGGATGGGTGAACTCCTCCTGCATGAACTCGTCGAACTTCCCGCAGTAGGTCTTGAACGCGTCGTCGGACAGTCGGTTGTCCCTGTTGAAATCCTCGTGTCCGATTGTCCCGCGGTTCACCAGCCGCGTCACCAGGGCGTCACAGAAGATGGGCCGGAACTCCTCCTGCAGATCAAGCGCGAGCGAGGGCCGACCGTGTCGATCCGCGTGGAGAACACCCAGGAACGGGTCGAGGTTGTACTGGCGCAGCGCCGACATGACCTCGTTTTTCGTGAACACGTAGGTCAGCGACAGCAGCGAGTTGATGTGGTCCTCCGGCGGGCGCTTCGTTCGCTGCTCGAAGGTCCATCCCTCGACCAGGGTCTCGTCCAGCCGACTGAAATACCGCTCGGCCGCTTCGCCCTCGGTTCCACGCAGGTCGTCCTTTGTCTGCGCGTTCTCGACGCGCACGCCGAGGTCCTTGAGCAGGTCCGTCCCGGTCACTCCCTTCCGGGAGAGCAGGGTGCGCTGGTTGCGGATCTTGCCCCGTATCATCGCCTTCGCAATGTCGAGTTCCTCGTCCGTCGAGAGGGCGTACTGCGCGCGGCGCACCTCCGCGATGGTGTTTCGCTCCGGCACGAAACTCCCCCTGTACTTGCCGTTCTGCGTGAAGTAGTTGAGAACGATACCGTGCTCGTTGGCCTTGACGACGAACGGCGTGGAGAAGTTCACGCCGCCGAAGACGTTGACGGTGTCCAGTTTCTCGATTGGATACGATGCGAGTTCGGGGTCCTCGTCCTCCTCGTCGGGGTCGACGTTCCAGACGACGACGCGGCCGCCATCCACCCTGATCTGTGTCCCCTGTCTGGTGACGTAGACCACCGACTCGTCGAAGGTTCCCTCGGCCGTCTTCATGCGTGGTCCTCCCAGCCCGTTCCCCGGGCCTTCTCCGGTTCGAGTTTGGCTGTCTCTGCTGGCATGCAGTACTCCCGTGTCGAGCACTTCTCACACTTGTTTGGATTATCGGTTAGCGGCGGAATGCTATCGACCGTCATCGTTTGGATGCTGTGGATGATGTCACGGACGCTCTCCCGATGGCGTTCTGTTATCGGGACGTGCATCCGCTGGTCGGTTTCGTACAGGTAGATGACACCCTGCCGTATGGGCTGGTCCAGATGGTCCTCGAGAAGCATACAGTAACCTGCAAGCTGGATTTCGTCACTTCGATAAAAGTCGCCACTCTCTGCCCGCTTGCGCTCAACTGGGATAGCGTCTCCCTCATCCAGTTCCAGCACGTCGACTTTCCCCTTCAGCCCGAGCCCTTCAGATTCGAGATAGAGTTCGTTCACCCAGCCGCCGCGCATCGACTGGTTCTCGTGTTTCGTCTTTCCGTCTATCCGCTCGTAGTTGCGGCCCTGCGTATCGTAGAAGTGTAGATACCAGTACCGACGGGCACAGTAGGTGTATTGGTTGAGGTCCGCGACGTTGACGAGTGTATCCGTCATGTGTTTCGTCGTTCCACCTCGATTTCGGGCGGTCCCGCTCTGTCTTCGTCGATGTCTATCTCGTAATTCGCTGTCGTCAACTGGCTGGGTACGATCGCGTTGGTAATCTGGATGATGTTGAAAAACCGATGTAACAGGTCCGTACTGACCTCGATGTTTCCGTTCAGTTCGACCTGATCAATGCGTCGGTGAATCTTCGTCTGGAGTGTCGACTCAATTTCGCTCGTCGGTTCGTCGTATCTGGTCGGTTCGCTCTCGTACTCGGGGAGACGTGCGGTGACCACGGATGCGACTGAACCATCACTCGGCGCGAGAACGAACACGTTCTCCTCCGCGATATTGTCGATGTCGTAGTGTCGGAGGGTCGTCGTCAGGTCGTACGTGGTGAGTCCGATTCTATCTCCCCGAGGGTACTTTATTTCGGCTGGTAGCGACCGCCCCCGAAGCCCCCGGAACGTTTCGAAACACTGCTTTGTGAATCCCAACAGCTTGGCTTCTGCGCTGCCCTGCGTGTATTTCCCGCCCAATCCGCCGATTTCGTCGATTTCACTCTCAAGGATCTTGATGAACCCATACCATCGCTCGTGTCGCGCGATGTTTTCCGCAAAATCTTCCTGCAACTCTTTGTTGAACCAGCCGTCCGACTCTTCCCGACTGTGCAGGGCGTATGCACCCCGGAACCCGACGAGATCTGCAAGCCGGTCGAGTTCCATCTGTGGCTCGTCTATCGTCTGATATACCTGCCCTGCAAACGTCGGGAACTGAACCTCGTCCTCCCAGGGCCCCTGTCCGAGGCCGTATGTATGAACCGTCGCCTCGGACTGTCGACCGGCCCGTCCGAACCGCTGCAGGAAAGCGCTTGCACTGTTCGGCTTCTCCATATATAACCGCTTGATGTCGTAATCCAGTCCGACTTCTCCCTTGCTAGTCGTGTTGAGGATAGAGAAATCCACGTCACTTAGCTCGACTGTTTCGTCACGGGTATCGAACCCGTTGTCCTTCTCCGTGTACTCGAAGATGTCTGGATGTTCGTCGCTCAGATACTGATGGAAAATATTGCTGTCCCGAACACTGTTGAACACGAGTACAATCTGTGGCTCACCGTATTTATCCATCGTCCCGATTGTCTCGCTCAACTCTTCGGCAACCCTCTGCCTGTCGTGGAGGATACTCCTGTCTTCATGACGAACGAGCGTGACATCCTCCCGGAACCGGTCTCCTCCACTCTCGACGTACTCTGCGGCGATATCACGCACATCAATGCCGATTCGACGCTCGATGAAGTCGACGAACGCCTCGTTCGGCGTTGCAGACGCGAGCAGAATCTTTGCATTTGGAATACGCTCTGAAATTATCTTCGTCTGCAACAGCAGGCCGCTGGCCGCGAGTGCATCGTAGAAATGAAACTCATCGTAGACAATTCCGTCGAACCGGTTGAAGAAGTCCATCGCCTGATCACCGCGGTACATATCCTGTATGGCCGCTTGCAGGATGTCCGGGTTCGTGATTACGACCTCGTGGTCAGCCCCGAAGCGGTCCACGAATGACAGAAGATTTTCAGTGCGTTCGTGGCTATGTCCCTCCAGCGTGTTGCTGTTCAGAACGGCTACATCGACACCTTCCTCTTCGAACCGCGTTCGCTGTTGGCGGAGGAGTGCGTTCGTCGGATAGACGAGAAGAGTGAGCGGCCGACTCTCGATCAGCTCGTGGAAGGTGGCCGTTTTGCCGCCCCCAGTTGGAGCACGGAGGGCCGCTACTGCTTCATCGCCTTCGTGGACCCACTCAGCAACACGATTCTGAAACGCACGGGCGTACTCGAAGCCACGTCGCTCGTAGCCGTATTGCGGCTCCTCCGTTGCGAGGGAGGCACCACGAATCAGCATTCAGAGAACCTCCGGGATTATTTGGCTCCGAACAAATTCGGTGTCGGCACCAATGAAATGCTGGAGTCGAGGGTCGTTCCCCCGGCGAAAGCGGACACTCTCACTCATCAACTCGGCCAATAATCCATCCGCAAGACCGTACACCTCCGAGAGGAGATACTTGTTGAGTACCATGTCACCGGGTTCGGTTTTACGGGCACGGAACTCACCGGTCTGTTTGATACCCATCCGGAAGAACGGGTGCTCCGGAACTGGTTCCTCACTCCAGAGGGTGAACTTGAACGTTGAACCCGGTTCAATGCCGATGTAGTGGCGGATTGTCTGATATGCTGCACCCGACCTCTCCAGAATAGACGGGATGGACTTTGCACCCTTCCCGGCGACTTTCTCGGCCACGTCCGGGTCGTTCGTGGTGAAATGGCGCTCGGAGCGATAATCCGTGCTCCGGAACGTTCGTTCGTTGGTCTCGACAGCCAGGGGCCGCATATCCGTCACGAAGAGTGGTGCCTCCACCAGATGCGAGTAGTCTGGCGTCGTCGCTTGCTCGCCGAGTTCGGCGTACCGCTTTTCCATCCCGAAGTACCGGTAGCCGAGCGCGTGGATGAGAGCGGTCGCGGAAAGCGTCGGCTGGGTCTTGATTGACCTCCCCTCCGAACTGGAATAGAAGAGGGGGGCATACAGCGTCGCTTTGAACGTCTGTTCGATCATCTCAGAACGTATCGTTCGCCTCGTTTGTCAGTTGTGTGAACTCCTCACGGAGTATCTCGTCTGCATCCGACGCCTCCCGGGCGGCCACTTCGTGGAGTCGGTGGAACCACTCCGGGAACTCGCTCGCTCCGCTGAAGCTGCCATACACCTCCCAGTCCGCACGGCTCACCTCATCAACGTACGAACCTATCCTCTCATCGAGAGTATCCCCGGCATTCTGGTACTCCATCAGCAGTTCGCCGGTCGAAAGCGATGTGTCGTGGTCGCCCAGAATGACCCCCATGATGTTGTTCCGGATGTTCCGTCCGGTACGCGTCTCCCGAGCACCGTACTTCCCTGTGTTCAGGATGTTGTGGAGGACATAGAGTAGCATCTCGCCCGTGGCCGCTTCCAGCGTAATGAAGTGGACGAGATCATTCCCGGGCTGAACCTTCACGAAGTCGAAAAGGGCCTCTGACTGCTCTCCCTCGTCGGTCCGCATTGTTCCCGACTCGTAGACTGCGTTTCGCGTCTCCTTGTTCATCAGGTCGTACTCGCCGGTTGTGTAAGTGTACCCCTCAACCACGCGTGATTTGATTGCGAAGTCCTGATCGCCGGTCCCTGCAAGTCCGTAGGTCAGCGTCCCGACGTTCAGGGACTCGTCAAGAGTTGCCGGCTCGTTGTACGTGTACTCCTCGTGTACGAGGTCATCATCCAACTGTCGAAGCAAGTCGAGCCCGGTGAGTCGCTCCTTGCTTGTGAACTTCTCACCGTTGACCTGTGCGTGGAGCTGGTCACCGAACCGCTGTGTCTCGGCGCGGTCATGGTTCGAGTTCCGGAACAAGGTCGGTTCAGTGACATCACGCTTCACCACGAGTGTCACTGTCGGCTTTCGCCGCCGGTAGATTGCGAACGATTCCACGAGACCTCTGTCGGGGTATGTCAGTGTCATTGTTCTTGGAGTAGTTGTTCGTATGCGTAGTAGTACGAGTTGACGAGCGCGTTCTCCCAGTCGGAGAGTTTCTTCAGGTCGTAGAGGTTGTTGGCCACGAGGTACGATTGTACCGCTTCAACGAATGCCGCTGCCTCTTCTGGTTCGACGTGCCCGGCGTAATCCTCGCGGTCAGCGGACGCGTACACCTGGCTCTCGACGTGGGCAAGGAGACGCTCGTCGTCCATCTGCTGGTTCATCCCGCTGAGGAACGCGTCCATAGCCTCGCGGAAGATTTTGGTCTTTTTGTACTTGCTGTCGTACTGCTCGCCGAACAGGTCCAGTCCCCGCTCGGCGACGGTTTTCATGTCCATGAGTGCATCGTTGTGGTATGTTTCGAGGTATGTCTGCAACTCGTTGAGGTGCGGTGCGTGGTCGTGGTTGACGACCGCGAAGTCCACAATGCTGTGGAAGCTATCCCGATCGAGGTGGATGTAGGGGTTGCTCATCCCTGCATCCTGTCCGACCATACTCATGATTCTGAACAGCGATAGTGCTTGCTGCAGGTGCGAGTGGTTCTCGTCGTCGACGAACTCGGGAAGTGGACCGAACCGCTCCACTTCGTCGAGCCCCAGGAGTTCTTGCGGTCGGGTGGCCTCCTGGTCCGTAAAGACGGTGTCGGCGCTATCGAAGCGCGCGAATGGACGTCCGATGACCACCTTCATCCCGGATTCTCGGGCGGTTTCCATCGCCTGCCGGATGACGGCCATCCGGTGGTTCTGGTCCAGCACGTAGATTGGCTGGAGGTAATACTGTGGCCCGACCAGGCTCCGCTTGAGTTCCCTGTCGTCGAACTCGCCACTATCTCCTTGGACGATGTTGCCGACGCGGCGAGTCCGAACTCGCACGTCACCGAGGAAATCATCGAAATAGAAGTACGCTATCTCGATGTCGTTGTTCGTACTCACATCACTCCGCTCACAGATATCGGCAAACAGAGCGTATTCGAGATTGCAGACCTCACAGATTCGCTTGTATTTCGCGTGTGGCGGAACTCGACGCGAGAACTCCTGTGTTCGGTAGACGCCGCTGAGTCCCTTCTGGTACTTGGTGTCTGTCTCCGCGCCGCACAGGAAACACATCTCTCCTTTCGCGCTAAGATGTGGAACAGCTTGTCCTTCGAAAAACCGGCTAACGACCGTATCGACAGCGTCAGCATCGGGTTCCAGATCTTTATGCAACTGTGGGCGCACTTCTTCGTCCAACTCGTCCAAGAACTGACGATGCTCCTGATAGTTCTGAACCAGATACGCGATGAAGTGTATCTTTTTCTTTTGTACCCCAACATCGTCTTCGATACGGTCATACGCCTCCTGAACGGCCTCGTCGTCGAACGACGATCTCCCCTCAAGATAAATCGTCTTCGCAAGAATCGGAAAATACTGGTCGAAGTCTCCGGGTATATGTTCGAAGGGTTCGACACCTGCCGTGCCGCCACGGAGCAAATCCCGGAAGGCGGACACGATATTCTCCTCTTTATCGCTCAGGGGAATATCAATCTCTCCGAGGATGTCGTAATCGAACGCGTTCCAGGTCAGCTTGCACGAGAAGTCGTACTCCGCGCTGATACGCTCGGGCGCTCGTTTCGAAACCAGTTCCCGGAGTGTTTTATTGTCGATTGAATCGCCGAGGTAGAGAATACTGTCCGTCGAACTGCCAACAATCACACCTCGGCTCTGTCCATCTACCCGACCTGCGATTGCTTCTTTGGCACTTCCCAACAGGAGGTCGTTCAAGACTGGTTGTTCGAGTTCGGTGAACTGGAGAAGATGGATGTTGGAGTCGTCCACCTTCTGCTGGAGTTTCCGGTACGCACCAGTAATGCCGTCACGGAGTGCGACTGACGCAACCTGATCCCCGATTCGGGCGTACCGTTCGAGGCCCCTGAACTGTGTCTGGACACCCCTCGTCTCGGTACTGTCCTCTCTTATCTCGGTGTTCTGGACGATATAGAGAAGATCATCGCGGTATTCGCCGCCCAGGAACTCCGCAATGCCAAAATCGTCGTCCTCAAAATATCGGTCGAATGCGTCGGATGTGTTCCCGTCCGCGTCGTATCCGTATGCCTCACGAACATACTTGTTCGTATCGTGCAACGCAAGTGCGGCCGCGAGCACCCTGATTTCTTCCTCGTAATCCTCTACATTGTTCTGGGAACCCACCGCCTGATAAACGAACGTGTTGGTCCCGATCGTGATGGCGTTGATGATGTGTGCGGCCAAGGAGGAATTCGCCTTGGAATCGACCTTTGCATCGTACTTGCCTGCGTGGTCGATGATATTGGCGAATAAATCCGTGTCCTCTACGAGCCACTCGTGGACCTTTCGCGCAGCAGCCGTTTCGTGTCGTGTTTTTGTGCTCATATTCTCAATCAGTGATTGTCGTCGTTGTGCAACCACACCCCCGAGCAACGGCACTCCCGACCCCCGAGTACTCCGCGAACAGCGCGAGCGCAGTCACGGCATTCTCGACACTCTCGCTCGCGCTCTTGAACGCGTAGGCACACTCGCCGGAGAAGCCCTGCCGGAACAGGTTGCGGTTCTCGCCGTCCTCGGTTTTGACCCGGTTCACGAGCACCGAGTGCGTCTGGTAACTTCGGTCGTCGGGTTTCTCGATGACGTTGGCCTCGATGGCCTCCCGCGTCAGGTCCAGTTCCAGGTCGTCGGGCGCGCTCCAGTTCCACTTGGCGAGTAGCGACGTAAACACCGCGCCACGATGAGGGAACATCGTGGTCACCTCGCCGGCCTCCTCGATGCACGTGGCCGTCTCGAAGCACATCGATATCTCGGGGTCGTCACACGCACCGGCACGGTCGAGCAGTTCGCGGTGGGTGGTGTTCCCGCTCTCGAAGGACTCGACGCGCAGTCTGCCCTCGGTTAACGTGACGTGTTCACCCTCCAGCACCAGCCCGTTCACGAGCGCCTGGAACAACGCGCTGTCGTCGGGATGAACGATCCCGAGCGACAGCTCGTAGGTCTCGCCCGGGAGTACAGTCTCGTGATGTGGCCGATCGCTCCCACCAAACGTCCCCAGTAGACCGCTGCTGTGGAGGCTCCCCAGCGACGAGTCGTGCACGCTCGCGCCCACCTCCGTATCGACATCCGACAGGATGGCGAGCAGCGCCGAGTAGACGGGGTACCCGTTCGACCTGGGCACGGGAAACCGCGACTCCGGCGTGAGCGAGACCGTCGCCTGCCGCACCCGGGATGTGGCCTCACCCGCCTGGTTATCTATCGCTGCCATGACCCTGCCTTGTGCCGGGGTGTACTTAAGACTGTCTGAGAAAAATAATATGTGTTCCCATATGTGCTGTATTCCGGGGTGTAATTCGGTTTCCTGCATCGATGCCGATTTATTGCCAGCGAACCACGGCAACGTATGAGAGCGTACGTATCGCCGATCGGCTACGACACGCGTCGGGTGACGAAGCCGGTCGTGAGCACGGGTCTCGACGGTAACGACCAGGTTATTCTGCTCCGCCCGGAGACGGAATCCGACACCGAACGAGCGACCCAGGCGATTACAGATGTCGAGCAGTTCCTGCACGAACTCGAACCGAACGTCCAGCTACGAACTGAGCGGGTCGCGACGGACTCCTTCGAGGAGACTGTTCACGGATGCCTGAGCGTGCTGGCATCCATCGAGCAGGAGCGTGAGACGGTCGTCTCACTGGGAGGTGGCGCGCGCGACGTGTTACTTCCGCTCACCGTGGCGTCGCTCGTCTGTTCTTTCCGCATCGACAGGGCGCTGTTTTTCAGCGACCTCGATAGCACGGTACAGGAGTGGCCACTGCCGGACCTCACCGCCGCGATCTCTGAGCGCGCTGTCGATACGTTCGCCGTGGTAATCGAAGCCGCCGACTGGCTCACGCTGTCGGATATCACCGACCGGAGCGCGCACTCGAAAAGTACAGTCATCCGTCACATAAACGAACTCGAGGACGAGGGTCTCGTGGAATCGGACACGAGCAACAGAGCCAAGCGCGTGCGCCCCACGTTCACCGGTGAACTGCTCTCCGTGGCGAACTCAATAGCGCAGTGATACCGCCGAGTGGGTCGTGGATACCTCCACACATGGACCCGGACACGGTCCGTGAATCTGGGGAGCATCCGGGTATCGTACAGCGCCTCTATCAGACAACTAATAAGAGCCGCGGACTACAATGGGACCAGAGGGAAGTCACCGGATGCGTCTCTCTTCGGCCCCAGGTCGCTCGGACCTGCTCGTATCCGTCGGTGAGGGCTGTGGTCGGTCTACATCGAGGTCTCGCGAGCGCCGGTCGTCCAACGCATCGGTTTCGATCTCTTGCGGGCGTCGACCGTCCGACGTGGCGATGTCGGCTGCTTGCCGCCGCTCGGTGGTGGACGGGCTGGGGACATCGTAGTCGGTGAAGTGGTGGTACTTTTCGTACGGCGGCAGACCGGCGTCCGGCAAGTCTGCCCAGAGCGCCACTACGGTACAGTCTGTGACACAGGGCTCGGCTTCGATGTTGAACCACCCCTGGTTCCAATCGTAGTTACACCCCGTATCGTCGGGATACGGATTCGAACCAGGACCACCCCACGCGTAACCGGTAGCCATGACCGTTGGCTTTGCCGTCAGCCAGTGTGTCTCGCCGTCTATGGACCAGTCTCCCATGGCGTGTTCATCGTCTGGGTCGCGATCCATCAGACTGTGAAGTATTTCGTGACCGACGATGTTGTACACGTGACGTGGGAGAGAGATCCAGTCGTGAAGGTGAGTCGTGTTCACGTAGCCGCCGGCCCCGGGCCACTGATGACCGTCGTCGAGCCACTGACCGATGTTGCGTCCGAGGAGATGGTCGTCGTCACCGATGACGACCATACTGTAGGTTTGATCGAGACCGGTGGAGTGACAGTTCTCCTCGATGTACTCCGCCCACTCGTGATAGGCACCCCCGTCGTCCTCGTCGGGGATACTTTCCGAGATTGTCCCCCAATCGAACACGGACGTGGGATAATCCATATGCTCGGTCATCCACTCTGCGAATGCCTCCGCACCGTCGAGTGCATCCTGATACCAGTTGTCAGAGGCCGATTCGTGTTGGAACATGTCGATCCACATCTCTCCGGGGTCGTCGCCCGCGACCTCACGTCGTCGCGGTCCCTCGGCTCTGAGGCCACAGCGGTTCCGCTTGCGACCGTCAGCCTGGCTGTTGCACCGGCTGTCTTTTTTAAGTACGAGCGCCGACTGACCGTGTGGTTTGACGGGTCACATCCCCCACACATACGTCGTAGGGTACATCCGAGGGGTTGATAAGAAAGCAGGTACCGGAAAAATTATCTTATTCCACTTTGATTTTTCGCGGTACAGTCACGGAGACAGTGAAGCGGTCACCCGATGTGGCCTTCCTGGCGCAGCTGGTCGGCGTCAGCACTCTCGTAGCGCCACTCGATATTCGCTTTCTCGTCCTGCCAGTCCCAGGGCT
>OBKM01001181.1_pt1 | contig 10974 bp, 8 predicted proteins | sample 1519691 | NCBI WGS metagenome assembly OBKM01 (sample SAMEA37050418, study PRJEB22526) | metagenome | biome: saline pan; feature: lake; material: water | place: Egypt | collected 2015 | depth 0.5 m
ACCGCCATCACCAGACTGGAACGGCGGTGAGGCCGATGGCCCGGCCTGTGCCCACCCGAGAGAACACGACGGTGGACCCACGCCTTCGCGTTGCCGCGAAGGGGCGTGCCGTGAGCAGATACTCAACACACCAGACCCTCTTCGCGAGGGCTGAAGCGGAGCGCACAAACCAGAGTACCACACGTTCTGTGTGGGAATCTTGCCTCCGGTGGGTGCCAACACGCGGGTTGGATTGCCCACGCGAGAGGAATCCCACCCCTTCAGGGGTGGGAGGAGGTCAAAGAACAACGCCACAGGACATCGTCAACTCGCCCGTTGCGGCTCAGTACACGTTGCACTGTGATGTACTCGGCTACTCTCGTCACAGAAGCGCGCACTCGCCCGGCGACCAGGAGCAGCGGAAAAGCCCCTCCAGAGGACCCTCACAGTCGGGTCAGTCAGCCACGATAATCGATACGAGCAGCGAACGATGAACAGTCAGCCGAGACCGTGGAGAGTCGGCTGATCAGGACGAAGTTTATATCTCCGAAACGCAAGAGGAAGTCGGACCCTTCCTGTACAAGCCTAGGCCGGGATTTGAACCCGGGCTCTCGTCCTTACCAAGGACGCGCTTTACCGCTAAGCTACCCAGGCGCGTCCGGACGTAGCCGGGAACTGATTGTGAACGTTTCGATTCCTACCGGCCTGCCTGGGACCGGACCTCGCTCGCAAGTGTATCGAGCAGGCCATCGACAGCGGCGATGCGTTCGGGTTCTGGAAGCGGGTAGTCGAGCAGTCGGGTTGCGATCTCGCTGCTGTGGGCCCGGACGGGGTCGGGAACGCCGTCCAGCGCCAGGTCCGCGCCCGTGTTGACCCCGAGTTCGAGGATATCCCGGTCCAGGGGTCTCTCGCGGTCACGGCCCCCGACACGGTCGAGTTCGGTCTGTATCCGGCCGAAGCGCTGGACGATCGCGACGACATCGGTCACGGTACCAGCCTGCGAGAGGGTGTTGAACCCGCGGGAGACGAGCACCTCGGCGACGAGCAGGTCGCGGTGGTAGTCGCGGTCGCCGTCCTCCCAGGGCCGGTCGTCGAGAAGCGACCGGGTCAGGTCGAGCCCCTCGTAACACAGCTGGACACCGGCACCCCGCCGCGCGGCTGTCTCGATATCGACCGCGGGGTCGACCGTGCGGGCGGTCCTGACCGTGAGCACGCCAGGGGTTGCCGGTGTCCTGCCGACGACCTCGCGTGCACGGTCGCGGAACGGCGGCGGTTCGAGGGCGTCGAGCGACCGGTCCAGGGCATCACTGAGAGCCCGGGTATCCTCCATCGCAACCGGTTTAGGAAAGACGGCTGATAGACCTTTGGAACGCGCGGCGAGAGTCCGCGCTGCGGTCGCGCGGAGTCAGGGGTCACAGTACCCGGGTGCGTCGGCGATGAGACCGTCGACACCGACAGCCTCGACCGCGGCCGCGATGGCACTGTTGGGGGCCGGCCAGGCGTTCACCTCGAACCCGCGGTCCCGGGCCGCGGTCAGAAACGAGTCCGTACAGAGATGCCAGTGTGGATGGACCGCCGTACAGCCGAGGTCGGCAGCCTCGTCGAGCATCAGTTCGGGTGCACCCGAGAAGATGTACGCGCGGTCGACCCCGGACGTCTCCGCGAGTGCCGCCGCCGACGCGGCCGAGACCAGCAGGTCACAGTCGTGTGCACGCGCGGTCTCGACGGCATCCGCGGCGGTGCCCCGTTCCTTGAGGTCGAGGGTCAGCCGAATCTCCGGGGGGACTTCTCGGCAGACCGCCGCGAGGGTCGGAACCCCCGCGCCGGAACCGCGCACAGACAGGTCGGCCAGTTCCGCGGCGGTGAACGACTCGACCCTGCCGCGTGCCCCGGTCACGCGGTCGACGGTCGCGTCGTGGACGACGACGAGTTCACCCGAGCCACACCGCCGCACGTCGAGTTCGATGCCGTCCACGCCGGCCGCAACCGCGCTCCCGACGGCCGTCAGCGTGTTCTCCGGGTTGACCGCCCCGAATCCGCGATGGGCGAAACACTCCATCGGGCGCGATATCACGCCGCGGGGATAAATACTACCGGGCTCAGGGGATGACCGTCACGGGGACCGCTCCGGATTCGACGACGGTCCGTGCGGCACTGCCGAGCACGAGACGTTCGACCCGTCCCTCGCCGTGGTGGCCCATGACGACGTGGTCGACCTCGCGCCGCTCGACGAGTTCGAGGATGTCCTTGCCGATCTGCGTGCCGTACCGCGGCGCCGACAGCCCCAGGTCGGTCACGACCTCCGGGTCGGCGGTGACACCTTCGGCCTCGAGGTGCTGCCGTGCGCGGTCGACAACCGCACGGGAGGTCTCGTCCTCCGAACCCGCGATGTGGACGACGTGGAGTTCACCGCCGGTCTCGCGAACGAACTCGGCCGCGAACGACAGCGCACGGAAACCACAGTCGGAGTCGTCGACCGGTACGAGCACGCGCATTACCACAGGTGACAGCCCCGACAGAAATAAGTCTGCCGCCGAACCCGACGGGACTAAACGCCGGCCCGCCAAGGGTCGGTATGTTCGAGACACGACCGGACCGTGACAGTGAGGTGGTGCTCGTCGGGCGGTCGAACGTCGGCAAGTCCACGCTCATGCGCGAGATAACGGGTCACGATGTCGACGCCGGGCGGCGGCCGGGCGTGACACGCGAGCCGAACCACTACGACTGGGTCGGCCCGGACTTCGTCGTTACGGACCTGCCCGGTTTCGGGTTCATGGAGGGTGTCCCGGCGGACATCCGCGAACAAATAAAGACCGACATCGTCCGGTACATCGAGACTCACGCGGAGAAGATACTGGTCGGTATCGTCGTCATCGACGGGTCTGCGGCCGTCGAGATCATCGACCGTCACACCGGCGAGGAGTCGGTCCCACACGACATCGAACTGTTCCAGTTCCTGCAGGATGTCGGCATTCCGCCGGTGCTCGCGGTCAACAAGATGGACAAGGTCGAAAACCGTGACGCGCAACTCGACGCCATCGCCGACCGGTTCGGCCTGTTTCCCCCCTGGCAGCAGTGGGGCGACACCATCGCACCAGTCACCGCAAAGCGTGGCAACATCGAGGCGCTGAACGAGGCGGTCCGTGAACACCTCCACGAGGCAGAGCGTGACGACCTCTTTCAGTTCTTCTGATAGTGGTTCTTGCGAGTCATTCCGGTATCGACCGCCCGATGATGGGGGGTCGTACCGGTACACAGTCGCAGTAACCAGTATGAGAGGCGACCGTTCTGGCACCGGGCCCGTCACCCTGGTGTCGGTACGTCCAGGGCGGGCGGTGTCAGTGCCCGCGTGTTCCGTTGCGGTCGTCCCCACCATCGCGGTCGCTGCCGTCGGTACTCCCGCCACGGTCGCTGTCACCTCGCTCGCCCGTGTCGTGGTCGTCGTCGCCTCGCTCATCGTCGCGGTCGTCACCGTCGAGGTCGTCTTTCAGCGCGCGGAGTTCCGACTCGATATCGATGTCCACGTCGTCGGGGTCCTCGTCGTCGGCATCGAGTTCTGCCTCGATCCGCTGGCGGATATCGCGGGCCTCCTCGATGAGTTCGAGACTCCGCTCGTCGCGTGGCTGGCCCTCGACGGCCCCCTGCACCTCCTCGAGGGCGTCGTCGAGTCTGCTGAGAGTCACCTGACCGAGTCGCTCTGCCCGCTCGCGGAGTTCGGGGTTCCGCCCGCCGCCACGCGGGTCACGGCCCTCGGCGATGCGAATCGTCCGTCGCAGCAACTCGAGTGCCTTGATGTTGGTCTTCAGGAGTAAGATGAGTGCCGGAATCGCCACCTCGCTCGTGAACCGCGCCAGGTCACGCCGCAGTGGCCGGTCCCGCTCGGCCCCGAGTTCGCGCTGGAGGCGGCGCAACTCCAGCGTGAGGTCCCCGAGCAACTCCGTGACGTCCGGGTCTGGGCTCCCATCGCTCATGCCCGTGTTACCGTCCCGCGACACTAAAACGTGAGCCGTTCCTGCCGGCGAACAGACCAGCGTGACCGAAACTGTTTTCTTTTTAGGCTGACCTAGAACAGACGATGGAACACATCGACAGACGGTCGGGGGTCGACGAGGTTCCGGTGAGTGTCCACCGGTGTTCGTCCGACCGGGTCGTGTTCGTGGAGCAGCACAACAACGACGCGTGGATCGCCACCGATACCGTCTCGGAACTCACCGAGTGAGTCCCGTTCTCCGCGGGGGTGTCATCCCCGACCGGATACGCCGTGGCCCGGACGTGGAGTCGGGGGGTTGAACCGTGCGTTCTGGCGGTCAGATCTCCTCGATGTACTCGATGCCCTGCTTGGAGACGTTGCCCTCGGTGATCTCCTCGGGCATCCAGTCCGGCCTGTCGTCCGGGGCCTCCTCCTCCCAGGCCCAGGCCTCGTAGACGTGGAGTTTCTTCTCGCCCTTCTCGCGGAGCCGAATTACCTCCCGCTCGGCGGCCTCCTCTGATGGGGCCGGGTCGAGCCGGCGGGCCGCCTTCAGTGCTGCCTGCCGGGGTGTCTTGCCGGAGAAGGTGCTCTGTTCCTCGCCGTCTTCGGTCCTGAGTGCGAAGTTACGGTCCTCTGATTCTACCATCTCTGTTCACTCCATTCGGACGGAGGACACGACACCACATAAAACTACCCCCTGAATCGGCCGCCGTCGTGTGATATCGGCCGTATATCCGCCCGGCGACCCCCTTCGTCAGCCGTCTCGTCCCCCTCTGGACCTGCTGAACCGTCTCGTACAGTGTTGCAGTTCGCGCGCGGATACGTTCCTTGCGAGTCTCGAACCGAAGAAGCTAAAGAACAGAACGCCCTCTTGATAGATAAGATGACCAACGCACGTCTCTCCCGGAGGTGGCAGTATGGGGATTGAGATACGTGATTCGCCCGTCTCCGAGGACGAGTTCGAGTCGATGGAGCAGTTCGTCTACGACTATCTGACCGCGAGTGTCGCCGGCGAGTCCGACGGTGGGCGGATGCGGTGGTACCCGTGGCACTCCGCGGAGTACCGGTTCAATCACACCCGGAACGTCGTCGCGCTCGGCGAGGAACTCGCGCGGAGCGAGGGTGCAAACGTCGACGTGACACGCGTCGCGGCACTGTTTCACGACGTGGCGAAACTCGAGGTCGACCAGGACGAACACGCCGAGGTCGGGGCCCGCGTCGCCCGCAAGTATCTTCAGACTCACGCCGAGTACCCACAGTCGTTCGTCGACCAGGTGTGTCGCTCGGTCCGGGACCACTCCTACCAGGGTGAGCTCGCGGACCTGCCTCTGGAGACACGGTGTCTCGTCGAGGCGGACCTGCTCGACAAGGTCGGGGTGAACGGGCTGGTCCTGCTCTTGCTCCGGATGGGCTACGAGTCCCGCACACACATGGACGCGGCGACGATGGCCGGACGGGTCCGCGAGCGCGGCAAGTCGGTCCGCGAGCGCGTCCACAGTCAGACCGCCCGGGATATCGCCCACCGCCGACTCACCCGGGTCGAGTGGTTCCAGGAGTGGCTCGACGCCGAGATCGAGGGCGTCGACATCGATGTCGAGGACTAAAGCCTGTCTGCCCGCGCGACCAGACCTGTGCGACGCCGGTACGCCGCCGTAGCGACGGGTTCAAGCGCCTCGCCCTCGGGGCAGATTTCAGTTTCACTCCGGTCTACGCAAGGTTAAGTTCCCCCGGGTTCATCCTTCAGGTCCGGTCGAGTTACCCACTATCGGGTGTCTCGCGGGGCTTCACACCACCCCGTCAGCCACCCCACTGCGGTACGACACGGCGCCACACCACCAACAATGATCCCAGACGACACACCGCGACCGAGCGGCACGGACCGAGGTGAGACACGATGAGCAAGGAGTTCACGGCGGCGGACCTGAGCCTCCCGATAAAACGAACGGAGGGCGAGACGATCGCCGACCGCCTGACGGACAACGCGTACCACAACATCCTGCCGGCGCGTTACCTCCGGAAGGACAGCGACGGGGATCTCGCCGAACAGCAGGAGGATCTCTTCGAACGGATCGCCCGCAACATCGCGCTCGCGGAGGCGGTCTTCGAGGCGCGCAGGCAGGACATCGAGGTGCAGGTCACCCCCGACCAGGTCAAGCCCGACCACCCCCGGCGGGACGAACTCGCCGCGGAGGTGTTCGGGACCGGAACGACCGTCGACGACGACACCGAGACGACTCTCTCGGAGTACAACGTCAACAAGTTCGCCTACGAGACGGTCGTCCCGGAACTGCCCGAGACCGTTCGGGAGCACGTTGAGTCGACCGCCGCGGAGTTCCAGGAGGTAATGGAAAAATTGTCGTTTATACCTAACAGTCCGACGCTCATGAACGCGGGCGACGAGCTCCAGCAGTTGAGTGCCTGCTTCGTGATGTCTCCGGACGATGACCTCTCGGATATCCACGAGACGGCGAAGGATGCCGCCGAGGTGTTCCAGTGTCTGACGGCCGACACGCGGGTGCACGTCGAGGGGAAGGGAGTGGTGTCGATTGCGGATGTCGAACCGGGTGACCAGATACGACAGCGAGACGATGAGAGCCACCGGACGGCCACCGTCGAGGAGACCCACGCGTACGGCGACGCGCCGGTCCGTCGGGTCGAGACAGCGGCGGGAGTCGAACTGACGGGAACGCCGAACCACGAGTTGCGCGCGGAGGGTGAGTGGATGCGCATCGACGAGATCGAACCGGGCGACTCCCTCTCGCTCCGACTCGACTGGCTTCCGGAGATCGACACGGCTGTCGAGTTGACGGCCGTCCCCGCAGGAGCCCAGTGGTCGTCGAACCGGACCGTGAGTAACGAGGATATCCTCGAACTGCACGGCGAAGGGCCCTCGGACTACGAGATCGCCGATCGTCTCGAGTGTTCGGCCTCGACAGTCCAGCGTCGTCGGACACACGAACTCGGCCTGGACCCCAACGGGAGCGGCGGTCGGAAGCGTGGCGACGTGAGTTTCGACACCGAGAGCTTCGAGCGACTGTACGAGCGGGGCCACACCGATGGGGAGATCGCCGGTGAACTCGGCGTCACGAGGGCGACGGTCAGGCGACAGCGCACGAAGCAGTCGCTCGAACCGAACGGCGAAGCGGTGAAGACCGTCAGCCAGCCGACGAGGTTTACTGCTGACCTCGCTGAACTCGTCGGGATGTGGGTCGGCGACGGCTCGAAACACACGGACGGCATCCGGTTTCACCTCAGCCGTGAGGAGACACTCGAACACGCCGACCGACTCTGTCGAGAGCTGTTCGACGAGGGGCTCGACTGGCGCTGGGAGGACGGCTGCTACGATGCCGTCCTGCACAGCCACGAACTCAAGCGCTGGTGGCTCGCCAACTTCGGCGACGCCAGACCCGAAGCCCCGTCAGCAAGCGTGCCGGAGGCCGTCTGGCAGGCCGACCGCGAGGTCGTGGGGGCGTTCCTGCGTGGACTGTTCTCGACCGACGGCAGCCTTCAGAAGGGCCGCTATCCCCGACTCCGGACAGCCTCGCACGACCTGCTCGACGAGGTCCAGCAACTCCTGCTCGGACTCGGTATCCCGACAACGACCTGGGAACGCGACGCCGAGCAGCGCGACTACTACAACCTTGGCTCGGTCGGCGAGGACGGCCGCCGCCGGTTCGTCGAGCGTGTCGGGTTCGTCGACAGTCGCCACGATGAGATGGTCGATGCCCTCGCAGAGGGCGGGAGCCGCGACATCAGCGTCGGCCACATCTCGGGCAACACCTGGGAGGTCCCGGTGACGGCTGTCGCGGAGACCGGGACGGCGACGGTCTACGATGTCACTGTCGCCGAAACCCCGGAGTACGTCGCCGACTCGGTCGTGTCACACAACAGCGGCGGCGGCGTCGGCTACGCCTTCTGGCAGTTGCGGCCCTACGGTGACCCGGTCGGTTCGACTGGCGGAATCGCAAGTGGACCGATAACGTTCATGCGAACGTACGATCAACTATGTGAAACTATCGCTCAGGGTGGAGCTCGCCGGGGGGCGCAGATGAGCGTGATGCGGGTCTCCCATCCGGACGTTATTCAGTTCATCCACGCGAAAAACAAGGACGTCTCGCTGGCTCATACCCTCCGCCTGAACGACCCCGACGACTTCACCCACACCTCGTTCAAGGAAGCCCTGGCGGAGGCCCGCGAGTTGATCGACGAGGACGGGCGAGTGCCCGAGCACCTCCGCAACGCCGTCGAGGGGCATCTCTCGAATTTCAACATCTCGGTCGGTATCACCGACGAGTTCATGGAAGCCGTCAAGAACGACGAGGAGTTCAGCTTCACCAACCCCCGAACGGGCGAGCCACACGTCGCAACCGCCGAGACGGTCGAACTCTACGAGATGTTCGGTCTCGGCGAGCACGTCGCGGTCGGCGAGGAACTCTCGGTGCCCGCCCGGGAGATCTGGGACCACATCATCGAGGGTGCACACGAGAACGGTGAACCTGGAGTGGTCTATCTGGAGCGCATCAACAAGCAACACTCCTTCGACGTGGAGGAACACCCGGACCATCGCATCCTTGGAACGAACCCCTGTGTCACCGGTGACACTGAAATCGCCCTCCCGGACGGCAGTACCGAATCGCTCCGGTCGCTTGCAGAGGCTGGTGACGACGTCCCGGTTCTCTGTCGGGACTCCGAGTCCGACGCGTTGACGACCAGTATCGGTCGAAACCCGCGACTGACCCGCGCCGACGCCGACATCGTCCGTGTCGAGACCGAGTCCGGGACGGCTATCCGCTGTACCCCCGACCACGAGATCTGGACGCCGACCGGCTACGTCGAGGCGCAGGAGCTTGCGGCCGGTGATACCATCGTCGGGACCACCACACTCGCCGCAACCGTCGGTGGGTCGGCCGAAACCGTCTCCGAGCAGATGACTGTCGCAGCGGTCACCGATGCCGGGTCCGCAGATGTCTACAATATCACCGTCGACAGCCACCACAACTATCTCGCTACCACCGAGACCGACGGCGACGACCCAGAATACATCAGTGTCGCGAACTGCGGCGAACAGCCCTTGGAGGAGTACGAGGCCTGCAACCTCGGACATATCAACCTCTCGACGCTCGCATCGACGGACGCGCCGGACTGGCGGGTGTGGTCAGAGCGCCACGCCGACGAGTACGCGACACGCGAGGCGGCCGTCGAGGCGTTCCTCGAGGAGGCAATCGACTTCGAGGAGTTCGACCGGCGCATCGAACTCGGGACCCGGTTCCTGGAGAACGTGGTCACGATGTCGGATTTCCCGGTCGCGGAGATCGAAGAGACCGTCCGGGAGATGCGCAAGATCGGCCTGGGCATCATGGGGCTGGCCCAGCTGTACATCCAGCTCGGCGTGAAGTACGGCAGCGACACCGCGGACGAGATCGCCCGGCAGCTGATGGTTCACATCAACCACGAGTCGAAGCAGACCAGCCACGAACTCGCCAGAGAGCGCGGTGTCTTCGAGGAGTGGGAAAAGTCGAAGTACGCCGACCCGACCGAGTACCGCGAGTGGTTCGAACACCACACCGGCCTCGATGCTGATGAGTGGGAGGACGGGTTCCCGATACGTAATCACAATTCCACAACTATCGCACCCACTGGCTGTGTCGACGAAAACTCACTCGTGTCGACTGACGAGGGACTGGTTCGGATAAAGGAACTTGACGAGACGACCGCCGAGTTCGAGCAGTGGGACGAGATCGACGTCAGTGTGTCGACGGATGGCGGCACAAAACCCGCGACTGCGGTGTACGACAACGGGTTCGCCGAGGTTCGTCAGATCGAGACGGAAGGTGGATTTAGCGTCGCTTCGACACCTGATCACCGGTTCCGAACGCTCTCCGAGGAGGGGGAGTACGTCTGGAAATCGGCCGGCGAGTTCGAACCTGGAGACCGGATTCTTCTCCAGCGGGGGACATTCGAGGGTGGAATCCGCGCCAGTCTGGACACGAGCGAGTCCGAGAGCTACCACTGGAACAGCGACGAGCGTCTGCACCTTCCCGAGGAGATGACGCCGGAGCTGGCGGAGTTCCTCGGCTACTTCATCGGAGATGGCTACGTTCACGAGGATGTCGGTGTCAAACTCGTCGTCGAGTCGGATGCGGAGGAAATCGAGGCCTATCTCCGCGAACTTGGCGAGAGCCTCTTCGGTGTTCAACCGACTGTCGAGGATCGAGATACGCGTCGTATCCTCATCTTCGGTGGCCGGCACCTCCCACGGTACTTCCAAGACAACGGTTGGGAGAAAGATGACGGGAACGAGGGCGAGGGTGCAGCGAGCGCGTTCGTCCCGGAGGAGATTCTCGCCGGAACCGAACCGATTGCGAAGGCGTTCATCCGGGGCCTGTTCGAGGCAGATGGCACCGCATCTCGGAAAATCGAACTCTCGACGGTCTCTCCGACGCTCGCTGACCAGGTACAGACTCTGTTGCTGTCGCTTGGATGTGTGTTCTGTAAAGACTGGATTGACACCGAGAACATGGACAGTCACTACGGGAACCGGCGCCGATACACCCTGCGGGGCGTGAACAAACGCGAAGACGCCCGGTTCCTCGAGGAAGTCGGCTTCATCACGAAATCGACAGAGTTCGACCTGACGTCGCAGTCGTACAGGAACGACACCTATCCGCCGGCAGTTGTCGAGGCTCTCCGTACCCTCGATGGCTACGACTCCGTGGATAAGTCGGTCAAGAAACGGGTCAATCAGTCGCCCATCAACGGCTCTGTCTCCCGAAAGCTTGTCGAGGATGTGGAGAGTGAAACGGGAGAGACAGTGCAACTCGACGGACGACAGTTGACCGATTTCTACGCTGGGACTGTCGAGTCGGTCGACAACGACGTGGCCTACACGAAAGACATCAGCGTCCCCTCGAACAACACCTACATCGCGAATGGGTTCGTGACCCACAACACCACCTCGATGGTCGGCAACACGACAGGTGGCTGCGAGCCGATCTACAACGTCGCCTACTACAAGAACGTCTCCG
>OBKM01001182.1_pt1 | contig 10965 bp, 13 predicted proteins | sample 1519691 | NCBI WGS metagenome assembly OBKM01 (sample SAMEA37050418, study PRJEB22526) | metagenome | biome: saline pan; feature: lake; material: water | place: Egypt | collected 2015 | depth 0.5 m
GGTTCAAACAGCAACAAAATCACTATAGTGAGTTATAACCGGTGTCGAGACAATCGCATTTGCTGCAAAGTCAGTTGCCCGAAGCTATCAAGATTCGGATCAAAGTACGCTCAAAAGGAGCTTTTAGCTTATTCTTCGATTGAAGTGAGCAGTATAACGTACTTACAACGGTAGCAAGGCAAACGCCTGCCGGCTTCATCCGAGGAAGGAGGACAAAATTATCAAACAGTAAATATTTAGAAGATGGAGTCCTGAAGCATTCGGGGAGTTCTGTTTGCGAAGGGTATCAAGACAAGCTCCAGGATACTCAGCGTGTTCCGTCCATAGAAGACCGGCTGTTTACTCGGATCGGTTACAATTATTTCGTGCAGCACGGAGGAATCCTTGGTTTCTGAGATTCGTATTCCAGCGTTTCAAAAATGCATCAATGTCGAGTCCAGTTTTATCATATTTGTGGACTAAGGGATGCTGTGTGTACTCAATGGGAATCCACTGGTCATCATCAATAGCAAAGACAACTTCAGGGTCACACATCAGATCACCACGTTGTACGTAGTGGTGGGCAACACTTACTTGACAATCTGCGATTCGCTCGATTGTGAGATCATCATATCCCTGTACAGTAATTGTGACTGGATCATTAATATCTAGTTCATCAATTGACTCGATGTTCATTGCGCGTAGTATTTCTCGTACTACATCCATGACAGGCTGCACTGCCTTCGGGTTGTGATTTGAATGTGTGGACTCAATGGATGTCCTTCATTATCGAAACAATCATTTCCGGATATCTGTGATGTCGCAAGTAAACGATGCCATGGCACATCACATCTGATTTTGAGACATATGAAAAGGCCAGACAGGAGTTCACTTGGGACTTTCCGTCGGAATACCATCCAGCACGAGACCTAATCACAAAACATCCGAATGTGGAAAAACAAACAGCATTGATTGATGCAGCTGCCGGTCAAGAATACACATTTACCGAGATTAACCAAATGTCAAATAGGCTCGCGAATGCACTTTCTGAGATTGGAATAACGGCCGATGACCGCGTTGGTGTTGTTAGTCCGCAGCGAGTAGAAACACCGGTATCACATCTTGCAATCTGGAAGCTCGGAGCCATTACAGTCCCGATGACAACGATGTACGGTACCGACGCTATCGCATATCGACTCTCCGATTCAGATGCAAAAGCCGTTATTTTTGATCCATCTGTTGATCAAGCAGTTGCCAATGCTGCAGCAGAGTGTGATTCTTTGGAGCACGCGATAATACTTGATGAACACCAGTGGTATGACGGATCCAAGTCACAGAAATCATCAGACCTGACATATCCTGTTAAAACCAGTTATTACGAAAACAAAATTGAGAACCAATCAACTGAGTTTACTCCTCCATCTGGATCAGTCACAGATGGAAGTGCAGTTATGTACACGTCAGGATCAACTGGTAAGCCAAAAGGTGCGTTACACTCACACGCTCTCTGGCTCGGCCGAGCCGCTGCTGCGTTCAATTTCTTTGATGGGAACATGGACTCGGCTGCAATTAATTGGACGCCAGCTGATTGGGCATGGGGATCCGCACTTGGAGGGTTATTAATGGGATCGTGGCACTACGGCGTTACTGTCGTCGCAGCACCAATGCAGGGGTTCGATCCGGAAGCAGTGTATACGCTTTTAGAAGAGCAAACTATCACGAATGCTCTGATCCCACCGACAGCACTGCGCATGCTCATGGAAGAATCGCCAGAGTCGTATGACTTGTCGCTAAAGACGATTGCCTCGGCTGGGGAACCCTTAACCCCTGAGATACTCACATGGGCAGATGAAACGTTTGAGTCATTGACAGTTAATGAATATTATGGACAAACAGAGCTAAATTTAGTTGTATCAAATGCATCTCGTTGGTTTGAGGTGCAGCCGGGAAGTATGGGCAAACCGCTCCCTGGGTATGACGTAAAGATTCTTGATCCAGAGACATATGATGAGTTACCACCCGGCGAAGTAGGTGAGATTGCAGTTAAACCAAAGAACGACGAAGTTTTCTTTGATCGGTATATCAACAGATCACAAGCAACAAAAGAAAAACAGCATGATGGGTGGTATTTAACCGGCGATCATGCATCAATGGACGAAAACGGATACATTTGGTTCAAATCACGTGCTGATGATGTTATTATTACATCAGGATATAGGGTTGGACCGTTAGAGGTCGAGCAGGTCCTATTGAAGCATCCAGCAGTAGAACAGGCAGGTGTTATTGGTATCCCAGATCAGACTAGAGGGGAAATCATCAAAGCATACGTTGAGTTAACAGCAGAGGCAGAGCCGAGCAGTCAGCTTCGAGAAGAACTACAAGAATTGGCAAAGGATCGTTTAGCAACTCATGAGTATCCTCGAGAAATTGAATTTGCTGACTCACTGCCAATGACAAGTAGTGGTAAAATACAACGAACAAAGCTGCGAGAAAATAACTAGTGATAGCTACAAGACGACAATGACAACTAATGCGTCATTGGGAAGATAGCGTAACTGGTTTGAAGGATATTATACTACCAGTAGTTATACCGATTGTAGAGCATCTTCCTATGAAACACCTCCCTAAGCATTTACAACCGCGCTATCGATATCTTGCAGTGGAGTTTACGCTCGCGCATGAACGGTCAGTGACGCGTGAGGAATTTCAGAAAGCTTGTTGGGTCTCTGCCAGACAGTTGTTAGGAGATACAGGAAGTGCCAACTGTGGACTCCAGGTTGTTAAATTCACGTTCAACAACGAGCACGGAAAGGCAATTGTGCGGGTTCGAAGGAATACTGAGTCAAAGGCCCGAGCTGCAATAGCATGCATCGCTAAGATTTCTGACACCCCAGTATTTATATTTATCAGAGGCACGAGCGGGACGGTACGTTCCTGTGAAGAAAAGTATTTACACGGCCCGAGTTTATAAACAAACAGAGAATTGTCGTGTTCAAAATCGGACCGGAGGATCAATATGATATCTATAATTGATATCCAACTTCTGTCCGATTATAACACGACCCAATTCCAAATTAATCTTAAGTGATACTACTATGCAGGGACAAGCTCAACAGCAGGCCTATGATCGCGGAATAACGATCTTTTCACCAGATGGTCGACTTTATCAGGTCGAGTATGCTCGCGAGGCAGTAAAGCGTGGAACAGCAAGCATCGGTATTCGGACAGAAGACGGCGTTGTGTTCGCCGCTGACAAGCGGATTCGATCGCCATTGATGGAGAGAACAAGTGTCGAAAAGATTCACAAGGCAGATGATCATATTGGGATCGCTTCGGCTGGTCATGTTGCGGATGCGCGACAATTGATAGACTTCGCACGCCGACAAACGCAGGTTAACCAACTCCGATATGGCGAGCCAATTGGTGTTGAAACGCTTACAAAAGAGGTTACTGATCATATTCAGCAATATACGCAGGTTGGTGGGGCACGTCCGTTTGGTGTCGCACTTATTATCGGCGGTATCGAAGACGGTACACCTCGGTTATACGAGACGGATCCGTCTGGAACGCCGTATGAATGGCAAGCACTCGCTGTCGGGGCTGATCGAGGTGAACTTCAGGACTATCTTGAAGAAAATTATGAGGAAGGGATGGATCTTGAAGGAGGTATCAAGCTTGCACTGAACGCGCTTGCGTCGGTAAATGAAGAAGAACTTCGGCCAGAGGGAGTCGGCATGGCAACAATCGATGTTGAGTCAGAGCAGTTCATCACGCTAACAGACGAAGAAGTCGAAGAGTATCTTGCGACAGAAGAGATCCTTGAAGAGCCTGAGGAAGACGAAGAATAATCTTTGTTTGCTTTTTTAAAGCAGACAATGAGATCCAGAACCAACAGGCAACACTAACCAATCTCACAGTTTCGTTGGATAAGTTCTTTTATTCGGGCACTCCTAGCCGCTGATATGATATCTCTTGACGAGGCTGTCACAGCAAAGCTTGAATCACATGGAACGCGATTTGAAGTGCTCGTTGATCCAGATGCTGCCTTAGCAATCAAACGAGGGGAATTTGAAGGAGAGCTTGAGGATGTGATTGCTGCAGAGGATGTATTCGAGAACGCTTCTCGAGGTGACCGGCCAGCAGAATCAGATCTAGAGGAAGTATTCGGTACTACAGAGCCACTTGAGATTATCCCGGAAGTAATTAGACAAGGAGAGATTCAAATTACGGCCGAACAGCGGCGAGAAATGCAGGAGCAGAAACGGAGATCGTTGATAAATAAGATTGCTCGTAATGCGGTTAACCCACAGATGGACAACGCCCCCCACCCGCCAGAACGTATTGAAAGCGCTCTTGAAGAAACCGATTTTCGAGTTGATCCAATGGAAACGGTCGAGTCACAGATTGACGATGCACTTGATGCATTACGGCCAGTGATTCCGATTCGTTTTGATGAGGTGACGGTAGCTGTTCAGGTTCCGGCCGATTACGCCGGAAGTGCTCAAGCAAAAATTCGTGAGTTTGGTGAACTAGACCGTGAAGAGTGGCAGCCAGATGGAGGATGGATCGGAGTACTCACGTTTCCGGCAGGGCTGCAAGACGAGTTTTACAATCTGGTCAATGAGGAGACGAGTGGAAACGCAGAAACACAAATCATTCGAGACGAAGACGACATCAAGACCCGTTGATCTCCCCTTCCACAAGGAGATTATACGACGCCTCGCACGCTTACAAGCAAGATAGAGAGACTCAAAAAGATAGGGGCTGAAAGATACGGCAGTTAGAGAGTCTGTCAATCAGAGGCACGGCAACGATGACAGGGGGCTTGGGCCGGGGCATTCTGTCGGAGCGTAATCTTCCATCGACGCTCCATTTTCTGCTATGTCTGGTTTAATAATAATGCTGGCTGTATATTAAATATCAATTTTAGCTTTGTCAGACACTATGCTAAACACTCAAAGTTAAGCACACTATTTGGAGGAGATACAAAGATATATGGTAAGAAGTTATACATGAAAATATTGTATTATGTGAGTCGAGTAATCTTGATTATTCACCGTCGGAATCTATTAGCTCACTATCTATCTCGCTGTGTTTTGTTAATTGCGTTTCTTCAAGTGTTTCCTCAACGCGTTCAGTGATTTCAGCTGTTTCAGCACTCACTAATGCCGGACGTCCACTTGTTACTAACGTTGGTCGCCGAATCAGCCCTGTTACATGTTGTTTTGACTCGACATCGACAAATCGGCTTGAACAATAGGGGCATTGAGGAGTCGTGAGCTGTGAAAGTTGAACTTTTGACCCACATTCAGCGCATCGAGCTTTAGTGATATTCTGGCGGTTAGCAGTTTTCATTATATCTGACAGTAAGTTCTGCTGAGTATATTTCTTGACAACTGGATCAAGAAGTTCTCGTAATTCAAGTAATGATTCGCCAAGAACCTTTGACTTCTCAATGGAATCATCTGTTTGTTCCAAGAGTGTTATCAGCGTTTTTTCATATTTATTGAACCCATCATCCAAATTTGAGCGGACTTGTGTCATATCAGTAGCATGCCCATCGACACGTTCTTCGCCGTCCTCTATGTCTGATGTGATATCCTTGAGCTCGTGCTGATGGTGAGAGTGCTCGTGATGGTTTGGTGCTTTTTGCTCGGATTCCAACTTTACCTCGGTTATTCGGTCACGGAGATCATTGATCAATTCCTGCTGGGATGATCGAAGGTCTTGGATTGTCTGCTGAAACTGCTGGTCAGACACCGCTGTGGGTGAATTGCCCTCTTCGAGTAGTTGCTTGTGTGTCTGCAACAGAAGTTGAAGATATGCGTCAGAATCCATTTCCTGTTGACTTGCTTTTTCAGTCACCCACTGATCCAATTCTTCTGGAAGAGTGACTGTATTTGTCTTATTGACAGCAGAGGAAGCTTCTATAATATTATTACCTTGTTGTATCAGCTCAGTAAGTTCGTCTCGAAGTTCGATTAGTCGCTTGTGTTCTGTTGTAAGTAAGAACTCGCTTTGGCGCTCTCGGAGATCTATTATGGATTGTTTTGCCTGTCTTGCCCCTGATATTGCCTGTTCAAACTCATCGGCATCAATCGAGTCGCTATCTTGTTGATAGGTGCGTGCTAAATTCTGAAGTTGATCTCTTTTCTCGGCTGCGGTTTCCAGTTGTTTCTCATACTCTGAGGCAGCTGTGGACCGGTTAGATTTAATTTCGCTGGTATTTAGACTACCCCGAGTAATCGACATTGCAATGTTATCCGGAAGAACGCGGAACGGCAAACTCCGTTCTTGGGACGCTAGTCGCTGCTTAAGATCGTCATATGTTGGGACATCAATGTCATCAGACATGGAATATCAAACGGGAAGTGCCCTCAATAGCTATGCTAAGTAACGATAACATATCAGTTTCCGGTATCTATGTCAAGTAATAACTCATCAAGAAGAAAGACACTGATTATATACAAGACAGAGTAAGAACAAGAAATTCCCTTAGGTGACACATGTCCAAACGAAATAAGTCCCATGGAAAAGATGATGATTCCAAAGATCAGCAGGAAATAGACGATATTATTACAGACATACAGTTTTTGACAGCTCTTTTTATATTGGCTGGGATGGCGGTTGTTAGCTATCTATTCATCGGGGACTTACTTGGAGTGCGGATTTTGAGGACAGTAGATGGGATTACAGAAGGAAAGATACGTTCTGTTGCCGAAGTTGCATTGCAAACAGCGTTCTTTTTTCCACTGGTCATTGCTGCTTTCTTCGGGGCAATAACACAAGCGTGGTCAGGAGCAAAAGAAGAGATTGTAGTTGCTATAGCTGGAACTAGCGTAGGAATCGGTACTATAATATACGTACTTATTGTGGGATATGCTGTTGGAATCACTGCTGGTCCAGTATCCCCTTCATTAACTGGTCTAATATTGCATTCATTACTTGTGGGGATTGTCGCGACTGCCACAGCCGCAATAAGCACAATTGCCGTCCGAATACTTCGGTGAATCACCTCCATTCTGCTCTCTCCGACAGCATCTCGATGACAGGAGTTGGCCCCTACAGGCAGATAGGACAATACCTGAATCATTATTCAAGTTATAAAAACGGCGGTATCCGCCGGGATGCGAAAATATAGCCTTCTTTCATAGATAGATAGTGTATGTCAGAAAGTGCAATTCTTATAACCGGAGCTAGTGGTGGATTAGGAACAGCAATTGCAGCAGAACTTGCGACAAGCTCTCGAGAATTTGTGTTGGCCGCGCGTTCGACAGGGGCACTTGAGGAAACAAAATCAATTGTAGAAGAAAATGGAGCGACAGCAACGATTCACTCGATTGATGTTCAGAACGAAGACGAAATTACAGCAATGCTTGAAGAGGCATCTGTCGACACACTTGATCTTGTAATACCGGCTGCAGCGATTACCTCGCCGACAAGTGGAAATGTTCCCCTTCCAGATGAATCATACAACGACTTTCAGACAGTATGGAGGACCAATGTCTACGGGGTATTTGCAACAGTTAAGGAATCACTTCCGTATCTATCAGAGTCTTCTCGTGTGTTAGTTCCATCTGGAACAGTTGCCCGTAAACCAACCGAAGGCGTCGGTGCATACGGCGTCTCAAAAGCGGCAGCCGAAGGACTTGCTCGTAATTTTTCTGCTGATATCTCGGCAACTGTCGGAATCGTTGATCCAGGACTAGTCGCAACCGAGATTACGGGAGGAAAGGGCCGCGACCCAGAGGATGTCGCTGCAATGTTTGAGTGGGCAGCATTCGAGTGTGAAACTGAAACTCTCGATGGATCAATTGTCGGGCTGCGAGAATGGAAACAGGCGATTAGATGAAATACCTCAAAGTCGAGGCCCAAGACACTCAGCCTGGCTCTTCTGTAAGCCCAGTCATCACAAAGCAAGAAATCTATACCAGTTGCAATACCACTCATAGATAATGCTATCAGACGAAACGATAATCGTTACTGGGGCAAGTCAGGGACTTGGCGCGTCAATGGCAAAACGGTTCGCAACAGAAGGCGCAAATGTGGTATTAACCGCAAGAAACGAGGAAAAGCTACAAGACGTCGCATCTACAGCGGACGGAGAAACACTTGTAATTAGATCAGATGTTACCGACGAAAAAGCAGTTCAGCGTGTCGTATCAGAGACACAAGAGCAATACGGAACAATAACAGGATTAGTCAACAATGCAGCAATTGGCTTGTTGAGCTTATATGATGAGCAGCACCCACTATATGAAGTCAATGTTGAAGATTTTCGCCGTATTCTTGAGGTAAACGTCACAGGGGCATTCCTCTATTCAAAACATGTCGTACCTGAAATGCTATCCCAAGGACGAGGGAATGTAATAAACATCTCATCTGGGCTGGGACGTCGAGCCTCGACTAACTGGGGCCCATACGTGACATCAAAGTGGGCACTGGAAGGAATGACACAAACGCAAGCATTGGAACTTGAGTCAACAGGAGTGAATGTAAACGGACTCGATCCCGGTGGACGCGTAGATACCGGGGTTTGGGATCATCTGCCGGAGACGGAGCGAGATAATATTCTTGATATTGATGTAATGAATGATGCTGCTGTACAACTTCTTGCACAGGGTCCAGACGGCATTACCGGGGAATCAATGCCAGCTCAAGATTGGGAACAAAAGTTTAGCTAAGTCTATCACTCTGAACCTTGCTGACTTCCTCTCACAGCTGAAGCCAGTTGGGGTTCGCTTCGCTACTGCTGTATATTCTGTCAGATTGACGTTGGTACCAGAATCAATCACTCATCAGATCGATACTCTTTCCGAACGCCGGGTTCGATGAAGTCATCATCGTGTCGTACAGAGTTGCGATCAGCCCGTTTCTTCCATTGCTTGATTCCGGTCTCAAAGAACTCTGAATCCTCAAATAGGTGTTCACATAGCGCATTCAGTTCGCGCCACCCACGTAATTCAAATGGGGAAGAAGCGCGCCCACTGACAACATATGGAGCATCAGCATCTTGCACCAATTCGTATAATTTTTGTAGGTTTTGGATATGCCGAACACGAGATCCTCCAGCAGTTTGTAAAACTGGCCGTAATCCAAACTCAATACAGACATTGTTTTCATTAGCAGCATGAGCATATACGTGATTGAAATCACCACCGTGTATCATCGGTTCAGATAGAACATCAATCAATTCGTGCTCAACAGCAAAGCGATTGAGTGGACTTGAGGCACCCCGAAGAACCAACAGGTCGCACTCTGATCGGTATTGACCCATTAACCCACTTGCCTGCTCTTTGCTTTCCGGACGAAGTTCAATGGCATGAACTAGGTTAAAATCCTCGGAGATTTCAGCAAAGTCTTCTCGGTGAATATCTGTTCCTGGCGGGGTCCGTATGATTAATCCCTGATAGCCAATTTTTGAAGCAAATTCTATCCCTTGCTGAATCGTTTGTGGGTCTTCTGCCCGGATCGTTTCGTAACGCTGCATGTCTCAGTGGGAAGTCAATCAGTGTATTGGTCGATTAATTCACGCACATTTTCAAGCGCGTACTCGCGTTTGGCGGGATAAGCCTCAACTTTTGCTCGAAATGTGATTCCTTCGCCAACAGCGACTTCCCCGTTGAATGCCTTCTGTTTATCCAGACGAATAAACAGTTCCGTGTTGTCCGTTACACGGTCGTCAATCTCTGTGGAGATCGTATCAAGCACATCTCCCTCAGCAAGTTGTGATAGAACATGTCGAATTTCATCTGCATTTTCAACACGAGCAGAGAAAACTAATATTCGGTCACCGTAGTGACCTTCACTCTCGTGTTGTTCTATGTGGGTATCTTCGGGTAAGAAACGTCGAAGTGCCCGCTCAACCCCCTTGTCGTCTTCTGTTGCATAACAGAATGCTCGCAAGTCAACATAATGGAGCGGAACACTACCCATGTATGTGTTATTCTTCAACAGCTTCTATCTGATCAGCCGAAATACCTGCTTCTTGGCCTTCGTCAAAGCTAACTGTATAGTTTGCATCGCCAAACATTGTCTCCATTACCTGTGTGATTTTACCTTCTTGACCATCGTACTCGCTGTGTTCATCGTGGAGTATAACACGATCGCCTTCTTCGAAGCTCATATCCATAACTGAGCTTTGTTGATAAAAAAAGGAAGCGGTTCACACTACAGAAAGCAAAGAAGGACTTTTGCATGTGATCCAAAATATCCTATCTCGATCGACATGTCATACATGACCGATAGCTATCTGTTTATCCAACACATATTGTAGGATACGATGAGAAACACCGAGCTCCGGTTTCGCTCGGAACAAGCGGATCAGGTCTCCGAGCAACTTTATTATGATCTTCGGGGCCAATACGACTCATATCGAGAGTACAAACTATCTCATAGCGTGAGTCGGTCACGATATAGGACACTACTAACGCGGATTCTTGAATATCGAGTTCCATACGGAGTGCAGACACTCGCATATCGGTCAGATGGAGCAATCCTGCTTGTCCATCACGATGAGGTAAATCAATGGGTCCTCCCTGGTGGACAACCCACCTCGCGTCAAGAACCACTGAAAAAGACAGCCAAGCGTGAATTGCAGGAGGAAGCAGATATTACTGGAGAGTATGAAGGTCTCGCGCTGCTCTTTCAAGTACGTATTTCACACGGACAACATCAAACGCAGGGAATACTCCCAGTATTTCGTGCTGTCGCAGCATCTACTGACTGTCATGCAGATGACCCAGATGACGAGATTACCGCTGCCAAGTGGTTCCATTCACTCCCGGAGAACACCAGAGATCGAGAATACATACAAGCATATCAGCAGGGTCTACAGAAATAGCAGGCAGAGTGCCTCGGGGTCGTTTGGAAATCGGAGATTTCCATGATGACGAGACGCTTTGCGTCTCGAACCACTTGACCCCGAGGGTGAATGCCGTCGAAATATTATATAAATTTAAGATTTTCAAGCTATAATACACTGAC